>Ga0134128_10002334_pt1 | contig 23602 bp, 18 predicted proteins | sample KB31754_FD_96462 | JGI IMG/M metagenome (GOLD analysis project Ga0134128, IMG submission 96462) | Terrestrial soil microbial communities with excess Nitrogen fertilizer from Kellogg Biological Station, Michigan, USA - KB3-175-4 | ecosystem: Environmental > Terrestrial > Soil > Unclassified ... | reverse complement strand
CGATGGTGGATTTGCCTGAGCCGGACAGGCCCGTGAACCATAAGATCGCGGGCTTCTGGCCCTTCATGCCGGCGCGCGCGTTCTTGTTCACGTCCAGGGCCTGCCAATGGACATTGGTGGCGCGCCGGAGACCGAAATCGATCATGCCGGCACCAACCGTGGCATTGGTGAAGCGATCGATCAGGATGAAGCCGCCCATGTCGCGATTGTCGCGATAGGAATCGAATGCCAAGGGCTGGCTCAGTGAAAAATTGCAATAGCCGACCTCATTGAGGGCAAGCGTCCTGCTCGCCAGGCGCTCCAACGTGTTGACATCGACCTTGTGTTTCAGGCCCGAGACGGTCGCCGGAACCGTGCTGGTAGCGAGCTTAAGGAGATATTGGCGTCCCGGCAGCAACTCCTCTTCCGCCATCCAGAGGAGGTGGGCCGCGAACTGATCGGAAACGTCTGGCCTTACCTGCGGATCGCAGAGCACATCGCCGCGCGAGATATCCACCTCGTCCGACAGCGTGAGCGTGACGGCCTCGCCGGCGACCGCTTCGCTGCGATCGCCGTCCATGGTGACGATCCGGGTGACTTTGGAAAGCCGTCCCGATTTTGCCACGGCGATCGCGTCTCCCACCCGCACTCGCCCGCTTGCCAAGGTACCGGTGAAACCGCGAAAGTCCAGATCGGGACGATTGACCCATTGCACCGGCATCCGCATCGGTTTTTCGGTCAGCGCGCTGTCGATGTCCACGCTTTCCAAGTGCGCGAGCAAGCTTGGACCTCGATACCATGGCATGCGATCGCTGATGGCGATGACGTTGTCGCCGAAGCGTGCTGAAAGCGGGATGGCGATCTGGCTTGAAAAACCAAGTCGGTCGGAAAAAACATGAAAATCCGCGACAATCCGATCGAACACCTCCTGGGCGTAATCCATCAGATCGATCTTGTTTACCGCTAGGACAATATGGCGAATGCCCAGAAGACTTGCGATATAGGCGTGCCGGCGCGTTTGTGTGAGCACACCTTTGCGCGCGTCGATCAGGATAACGGCGAGTTCGGAATTCGAGGCGCCCGTCGCCATGTTGCGCGTATATTGTTCGTGACCCGGCGTGTCGGCGACGATGAATTTCCGGCGGTTGGTGGCAAAGAAACGATAGGCCACGTCTATGGTGATGCCCTGCTCCCGCTCCGCCTCCAGACCATCCACCAAAAGCGCGAAATCGATGTCGTCGCCGGTGGTGCCGAATTTCCTGGAATCCTTTTCCAGCGCCGACAGCGTGTCGTCGAACAGCAGCTTGGTGTCATAGAGCAGCCGGCCGATCAGGGTGGACTTGCCGTCATCCACGCTGCCGCAGGTGAGAAAGCGCAGCAGGGTTTTCTTTTCCTGCGCGGCCAGGAAATGCGAAAGCTTGGAAGGGGCCGTCAAAAATAGCCCTCCCTTTTCTTCCGTTCCATGGAGGCCTTCTCATCACCGTCGATCAAACGCCCCTGACGCTCGCTGGTCCGCGCCGTGAGCATCTCGCTGACGATCGCTTCAAGCGTATCCGCATCGCTCTCGATCGCGCCGGTGAGCGGATAGCAGCCCAAGGTACGAAAGCGCACCAGCCTTTCCTCGATCTTTTCCCCCGGCAACAGCCGCATGCGCTCGTCGTCGCGCATGATCAACGTGCCGCCCCGCGCAACGACAGGCCGCTTGGCGGCGAAGTAAAGCGGAACGATGGGAATTTTCTCGGCCAGGATATATTGCCAGATGTCGAGTTCGGTCCAGTTGGAAAGTGGAAAGACGCGGATCGACTCGCCCTTGTTGACGCGGGTGTTGTAGAGGCGCCAAAGCTCCGGCCGCTGGTTCTTAGGGTCCCAACCATGATGACGGTCGCGAAACGAGAAGATGCGCTCCTTGGCGCGGCTTTTCTCTTCGTCGCGGCGCGCGCCCCCGAACGCGGCATCGAAGCCGTGCTTGTCCAGCGCCTGCTTCAGGCTTTCCGTCTTCATCACCTGGGTATGAAGCGCCGAACCTGAGTCGAAAGGATTGATACCCCGCTTCAGTCCGTCTTCATTTATGTGAATGATCAGCTTCAGGCCGAGCCGTTTGGCGGTGGCGTCACGAAATTGGATCATTTCCCGGAATTTCCAGGTTGTGTCCACATGCATCAGGGGGAAAGGAGGTTTTGCCGGATAAAAGGCCTTCATCGCCAGATGCAGCATCACCGACGAATCCTTGCCGATGGAATAGAGCATGACCGGGCGGGCAAATTCCGCCGCCACCTCACGCATGATATGGATGCTTTCTGCTTCCAGACGGCGGAGATGGGAAATCGCGATTTTATTGGCGGGCGGTGTTTCGAGCCGCTGATCCATGCCCCATCAGATAGGGGCAAAAGGTAAACAAAGGCAAGGCAAAGTGCGGGCCGGCTATTTCAAGGTTTTTTCCGACACCGCGGGGGGAACCGCTTGGATCTCGACCGAGAATCGCATCCTGCCGATCGCCCGCCCATCCGCCGTCGCAATATTGACGCGCCATTCGCCGGGACTGGGCGCGCGCCTCAGCGAATAGGTGCGAAAGCCATCGGCGCGGCCGCCATGAATGGTGAAGCGCACCGTCTCCCGGGGCAGCCAATCGCCATTCTTGGGATCGCGCCACTCCCAGCGATGCACGATCTGGGTCGTAAGCCGATAGGGCGCGAACACTGCGCTGTAAAGATAAAGCTTGCCGCCCGGTTGGATGTGCTCGATGGGCAAGGTGCCGAACAAGGCGCGCCAGCGCGGCGGTTCGTTCTCGGCCACCACCCGATAATCGCGGCCCACCCGTTTGACGTCGTGATAGATGCCGGCATCGGATAGAACCAAAGGCAGGGGCGGGAAAATCTTCGCGAAATAAAAGAGGTTGATCAAAATCGTGACGGCGACCATCCCGATCGCGATCTGCCTGCGGGCCTCGCGGTAACGGTGATGACCCAATATGGCGAGCAGGCGCACAAAGAAAAAGAACACGACAACCGCCAACGCGCCGGACATCAGGAACGGGACGGTGCCGATCCGCGCGATCGCCACCGGCACCAGCAGGATCGCGTAGGAGTAAAGCGCGAAGAAAAACAGTAATGCGGAAAAAACCAGCCGGGCATGGTAGCGGCGCATATATTCATTGCCGATGAAAATGGCCGCCATGAAAAGGAGGAATGGCCAGGATGCCGTGATCGAGGCGCTGCGGATGTAGAAAACGCAAAAACCGGACAAGAGACAACCCAGCGCGAACTGGGCCACCGCGATCAAAATGGCGCGCATGCGATCCGAAGGCTTGCGATCGTCTCCTCGCGATTCCAGGAAATGAAGCGCGGCGATCGCGGCGCCGGCGGCCAGCAGATAGATGATGAAAACCAGTTGGGTCAGCGGGCGGTCGATTCGGCCAAACGTATAACTGTCGAAGGCAAAACCACCGGCCAGCGACAATGCCGACAGATGCCTTTCGTGCGCCCGTGCCCAACTGACGGTTTGTTCGAAATGCTCGATTGCCCGCATCGGCTTTAGGATCGTCCCCAACCGGGACCGAGATAACAGGTTGGTGTTGGCGGGATTAAGGCAAAATCAGGCGTTGAAACGCCTCTCCCATTCGAAGGCGGAGCGGATGATCCCTTCCAGATCGTCATGGATGGGCTTCCAGCCCAATGCCGCCTTGATGCGGCTGGGGTCGGAAATCAGCGCAGGCGGATCGCCGGGACGGCGCGGCGCCTCCTTCACCGGAAGCGCCCGTCCCAGCACTCTTTCCATCCCCGCGACCACCTGGCGCACCGAAAGTCCTCGGCCATAGCCGCAATTGTAGACCGTGGCCGGGCTTCCCGCCCGAAGCGCGTCCAATGCCAGCACATGGGCGATGGCGAGATCCGAAACATGGATATAGTCGCGCACCCCTGTCCCGTCGGGGGTGGGGTAGTCCGTGCCGAAAATGTTGAGATGGGGTTCGCGGCCCAGGGCCACTCGCGCCGCCCGCTTGATCAGATGCGTGGCCTTGGGGGTGGATTGGCCGGTGCGACCTTTGGGGTCGGCGCCGGCCACATTGAAATATCGCAATATGATGGGCCTGAAATCATGGGCGCGGGTCACATCTTCCAGAATCCATTCCGTCATCAGCTTCGAGCGGGCATATGGGCTTATTGGCGCTCTTGCGGCGGCCTCGCTGAGCGGTTGCGGGGCGTTCTCAGCATAAACGGTGGCCGTGGACGAGAAGATGAATTGGTGAACGCCGCTTTCAACCAGAGCGGCCACCAGCGCGCGCGATTTAACCAAATTATTTTCATAATAACCAAGTGGATCGGTGACTGAATCCGGCACCACGATGGAGCCGGCGAAATGGATGACGGCGTCCACCCCATATTCCGCCACCAGCTTCTTCACCAGAACCTGGTCCGCGATATCGCCCTTGACGAAAACGGCTTGATCCCCCACCTGCGCGCGCACGCCTGTGGAGAGATTGTCCAGCACCACAACCTTGTCGCCACGGTCCAGCAGGGCATAGACCGTGTGGCTGCCGATATAACCGGCACCCCCGGTAACCAGAACCGTCACTCTTAAGATCCTCCCTGTTCCGACAGAACGCGCCCCAAGCTTGATCTTGCGGAATGTTGCATGTCCTGAACGTGGCAAGCGGAATTAGGTTCTAGTCAAGGTCCATCATTCAGTCACGGGCCGGAATGCAGGCCAACCCCTTGGCCTTGAGCGCGTCACAAAGAGACCTCGCCTGGTTTTTGTCTGTGGTCACTCGCAGCCGGTAATAACGCCCCGCCCCCGGCAGATCGACTGCGACGATATGGGGTGAATAGCCCCCCAGAACGCCGTCAGCCCGGGCCACCGCCCGATTCCAGCCTTGGGTCGCCTCGGCTTCGCTCCGCCACGCCCCCAACTGAATTTGCGTCCCCATCCCCGTCTGATCCAGGGCCGGTTTCAGGGCGGGACTGCTGCGGTCATAGGAGGCAGGAACGGCTTCAGGAGGGCGAAGGCGAATGGGGCCGGGTTTGGGCGTCGGCGGCCGAAGAACCGCGGGGCTGGCAGTCTTTTGCGCCTGCGCGACCGCTCGTGGCGGCTGAAGATGGATGACTTCCGGTACATTCAGCGCAGCCAGCTTCTGGCTTGCCAGGACAAAACCCGGAGCAGCGGCCAGCGCCTGGGCGTAAAACCTTCTTGCCTGCTCGGGCTTACCCCGGGCCTCGGCAATCTGGCCCAGGCCATAATAGGGATATTGCGTTTGCGGATTGCCGGCGGCGAGCGAAGCGCGATAGTCGCGCTCTGCCTCTGCGAAGCGGTGCAGCCGGCGATAGACATTGGCGCGATTGTTCAGCGCGGCGGCAAATTTCGGCGAAAGGACAAGTGCTGCGCCATAATCCTTCAACGCGTCGTCCAGCCGGTCCATGCCGTCCAGCAACAGACCGCGGGCGAACAGCGCACGGGCCTGACCGTCACGATCCAATGCATGGCTTTCGAGCGCTTGGGTGTAATCGGCGAGGGCTTCGTCCCTCTGGCCTGACATTTCAAGCGCGCGTCCGGCCTCGATCAGTTGCGCACCACGCCCGCCGGCGGTGAAAGCCGCATCGGACAGTCGTGCGGCATCCGGAACCGGCCCGGCGCCGGCGCCCAGTACAAGCCAAGCCGCCAACACGACGACCGGAATGACGCCTGATCCTCTCATCCCATCGCCAGCGCCGGAACGCAGGTCTCCCCGCAAGCCTCGGAAAACTGGACATTAATAGCGCCGCCATGCCATGAAACAGGCCCCATCGGAAAACATCAACATGTCTGTCGCAAAGCCTGTCCGCAAAGCCGTTTTTCCTGTTGCGGGCATGGGAACGAGGTTCCTTCCTGCCACCAAGGCCGTGCCTAAGGAAATGCTGCCGGTCGTGGACAAGCCGGTCATCCAGTATGCGGTCGAAGAAGCCCGGGAAGCGGGCATCGAGCAGTTCGTGTTCATTACCGGCCGCGGAAAGCACGTGATCGAGGATCATTTCGATCACGCCTATGAGCTGGAATTGCTGCTTGAGGCACGCGACAAAACGAAGGAACTCAACAGCCTTCTGGAATCCCTGCCCCAGACGGGTTCAGTGGGGTTTATCCGCCAACAGCAACCTCTGGGACTGGGTCACGCCGTATGGTGCGCGCGCCATTTCGTGGGCAACGAACCTTTCGCGGTGCTCCTGCCGGATGATCTAATGGTGGGAACGCCGGGGGCGCTCTCACAAATGATGGCCGCCTATGACCGGGTGGGGGGTGGCATCATCGTGGCGGCTGAGGAAAAGACCCGGGAAGAAACCAAACGGTACGGCGTGGTGGCTCCCGGCGCCGCCAATGGCAATGCCACCGAAGTGAAGGGCGTGGTGGAGAAGCCCGACCCCGCCAAGGCGCCTTCCAATCTCTGCATCATTGGCCGCTATGTCCTGCAGCCGGAGATTTTTGCCGAGCTGGACCGGCAGGAGCGCGGTGCGGGCAATGAAATCCAACTGACCGATTCAATGGCGCGCATGATCGGGCGGATGCCGTTCCATGCGGTCAAGACCGACTGTGCGCGCTTCGATTGCGGCGACAAGGTGGGTTTCCTGCATGCGAATCTGGCCGTGGGCCTGCAGCGCCCCGATATTTCGCCATCGCTGAAAGCCATCTTGAAGAGCATGGGGATGTGAGCCCTGCTCCCATGAAACGGATCGTCGCGTTCGCTGCCCTGCTGTTGCTGTCGGGCTGCAGTTCGACCGGCAGTTCAGACTATTCGCTCTACTATCAGGCCCTGAGACAAAGTTTCAGCGGCGGCGGCAGCCATGTCAGCAAGGAGCAAGCGGCGGCGATTCTCTATGCCAGCATCGGTTATCGGCTGAATGACGGACCCGAACAATTGCTGGTGCTGGCCACCGACAGCGGGGGAGAACAGCTTTGGACCTCTGGAGCACATATCGTGATTGTGACCCGCGATGGGCGCATCGTACGCACCGTAGGCTTCGCGCAAGACGTGGCCGCGGTCACGCCCCAGAAAGGGCAGCAACTCTTGGCGCCGGCGCAAGCCGAAGGAAGCGGTGCGGCAAGCGTCCGGCTGGAAGATTTCCCCTCGGTGCCGGCTTACGGCGTGGCGGTCAAATGCACCATCCTACCGCGAGGTCTTGAAACCATCGTCATTCTGGGCAGGGGCATAACCACCAAGAGGGTCGATGAGACTTGCCGCAGCGATGCGCTCGACTGGTCCTTCACTGATAGCTATTGGATTGATCCCACGAGCGCACTGGTCTGGCGCAGCATTCAACATATCGGTCCGAAGAATGAGAAGATCGAGATCGAAATTCTGCGCCCACCGGGATGAGCAACAAAAAATTGGGGGAGCGCGAACTCCCCCAATTTTCGAAATCCATCGGATCGGCTACTAAGGCGCGCCAGTCGTGGTGGTCGTTGCGGAGACAGTTGAGTGACCATTGCCGGACGCGACTAACGCGATACCTCCCGCGACCACGCCTAAGCCCAGGACCAGCAAAAGGGTGTTATCCATCTCCTGCGCCTGCTTAACACCAGCCGGCTTCCCAGGAGTCAGCGGGGCACTGGCATCCGTTGCAGCAAAGGCATTCGAAGCTAGCAGGCTCGACGCCAGAAGGACTGCACAAGTGGTCCGCATCTCCAACTCCTGTAATGGTTTGACTAGCTTGGTTTTTCTACGCAAACAGCATCGCTGATGTCAATGAAAGGATCAACCAGTTGGAGTTGCATGTTTGCAACAGAAATGCCCATATCGCCCGCGCTCCAAATGCCCCTTTTCGGCAGTTATCCCGATCTTTCTCGGGTGTCTTCCAGGTATGGATTTGGTCGGATCAGCTAGGAAAGTAAATGTCTTACATTTATCCGATAATTTTATCCGGTGGAGCGGGCTCCCGCCTATGGCCCCTTTCTCGCGCGCGCTTCCCCAAGCAGCTTTTGAATCTCTATAGCGACAAAAGTCTCATTCAGGAGACAGCGCTGCGAGCGGTCGGACCAGGGTTCGCAAAGCCTTCAATCATCTGCCATTCAACACATCGATTTTTGATAGCGGAGCAGATGAAAGCTATCGGTATCGAGCCGGAAAATATTCTTCTGGAGCCTTCTGGCCGCAATACCGCGCCCGCTGTCGCGATCGCCGCTCTGACAATTGTAAAAAAAGATCCTGAAGGAGTGCTGCTAGTGATGCCAGCCGATCATGTCATCAGCAATCAAATGGCGTTGCAGGAAGCCATTCTCGTCGCGCAAAATTTCGCAGACATTGGACATCTCGTCACTTTCGGCGTCCAACCCCGAGCGCCAGAAACCGGCTATGGATATATCCAGGCTGGCCCTAGTCTTTGCGAAGGGAAAGCGTTCGCCGTTTCGCGTTTTGTCGAAAAGCCAGATGCCGCGACCGCAAGGCGCTATGTCAATGCCGGTGATTATTACTGGAACAGCGGCATCTTTGCGTTTCAAGCTCGGGCCTATCTGGCTGAATTGGCACGATTGGAGCCAGAGATCCTCTCGCACTGTCAAATCGCGCTTAACAATGGAAAGACTGAGGCAGGAGGCTTTCGACTCGAACAGGCGGCGTTCGAAGCCTGCAAGTCAATCTCAATTGACTATGCTGTCATGGAGCACACCGACAAAGCTGCCATCGTGCCCGTTGAGTTGGGATGGAGTGATATAGGTTCCTGGGCGGCTCTTTGGGACACATCAGCCAAGGATCCTGAAGGCAATGTCGTGGTCGGCGAGGTTCTCCATCATAATACTCGTAATTCTTATCTGCGCAGTGACGGCCCTCTCATTGCGGCCTTAGGTGCGGAAGATTTGGTCGTGGTGGCCAGCGCTGACGCTGTGCTAGTTGCACCGAAATCGGCAGCGCAAGATGTGAAGGTAATTATCGAACAATTGGAGCGTCGACAGAGCGACCTACAGTTAGTCCACCTCAAGATTCATCATCCCTGGGGATGGTCTGAGCGGCTCAATCAAGACAAGAGTGTTCAAGTAAATCGCATCAGCTTGAATCCGGGCGCGAGGTTAACATTACGAGGGCACGATAAATCGATAGGTCACTTGATCGTTATTTCGGGGACCGCGCACATCAGTTCCACTGATCACGCTTTCCAACTCAAGGAAAACGAGAGTTGCGCGTTGTCAGGTACAGGCCACCGTCTGGAAAATATGGGCGACGCACCTCTATGTATTATAGAAATCCGCCTCTAACACCGACCCGGCTAGCGTCACTGGCTCACTTGACCGTCGACAGAACAGCAAGCGAAGCAGCCGACACTGCAAGCTGACTGAAGATGGATGAAACATCCAAAATCACCTGCCTTGTATCAAGCGGGGTAATGTCCCGTGGCACAACAATCGTGCTGCCCGGTGGCAGATTTTGGTTGTCAAAGCTAAGCCAGGAGACGTCCGCCTTACGCGCAGATCCATCGGGCAAAACGATAAATGCCATAGACTCATCCGCGGTTGATGAATAGCCGCCAGCCTGCCGAACATAATCGGCCATCGACAGCCCCGCACGGTAGGGAAAGCTGCCCGGCTGTGAAACTTGGCCCAAAACAGCAACGGTGCTGGGACGTTGCGGTACGTATACAACATCGCCAGGTTCTAGCAGCGGATCCAATTCAGGTTTAGCAGCCAGAAGACTGGGATCCGCGGTGATAGAGATGCGCCCTATGGCCGGTTGCGTCCGCAACTGACTGACGAAAGTTTGCATAGAAGCGAACGTCGTCGCGTCGATCTTGTCGTTGCCGATACGGGTCATCGCGACAACGAGCTGATTCTCGACTTCATCTGCCGCACGAATAAAACCTTGATGTTCTGCGTCGGCTGCGGATTTGCGCAGAAAGATCGTGCCATAAGGATAAGCAGTGTTTGTCAATCCTCCAGCTTCGGCCAGAAGATCTGAGAGATGCTCTCCACGCGTGATGCGATAGTTGCCGGTGAATCGCACTTCGCCGCGCACAGTGACATTACCGATGTTGCCGCCATTATAGATTTGATTGAAGCGGAAACCGTCGTGGGGCTTGACGATATAGCTTGCTAATAAACCCTGTTGGAGGGGTAATTGGACGCGTTGAGTCACCGAGCGTCCGGTGTTGCTGTCCACCGCTGTTGAGATCAAATCGACTCCACTGTTATCAGCCCAATTGACCGTACCCCCAGCGGCTTGCACCAAGTCTTTCAAAGATGCTCTCGGACCGACAAAATAGGAACCGGGTCCTCGCACCGCTCCATCAAGAGTAACTTGATGGTCGATCACGAAATTGACCAGTACCAGGGGGTCCACGCCCAGTTGTTGCGCCAAAGCATTGAAAGTAGGCGCCTCGCGGTTATTGGGGAAAACGCCCGGCGTCGACGGCTCCTCCTGGAAATTGGGCGCGGGGGACTGACGATAAAATCCGCCGTACAGGTCGGACGCTCCATTCTGCGGAAGCATCTGCCCGCTTAAATCGGACGGGAAACCCCGCGGGGAAACCGGCACTCCCTCCCCAAAACGATCCTGCAGCAACGCATTGTTTGGCTGCAATGCCGGCTGCTGCGTACCGTTCGTCCCACGAGCGCTTTGGTCCGGTACTGGCAGATAGACAGTCGACGTCTGTAGATCCTGATTCCGATCTGGCAAATAGCGGAAATCCGTGAGTCTCACTTGCCCACTCGCGACCATGTCGAGTTGCCGCTGCGTGAGGCTACCAATTAGCTGGATATGGGCTTCCTCATCCTGAGCCAGCTCCGAGGAGGAACGCCCGCGATTAATGATTCCGCCTTGTGCGCTTTGCGAAGGGGAGTTTGTGCCACCGGTCTGGTTGGCCGTGTTAGTTGCCGCCTCAGCGCTATTGATCGCCGACAGAGGATTGACCTGGGTCTGCTCTGCCTGGTCGCGCTCTTGGACATAAATACGAACTGCCGACGTGATTAGCCGTGCCTCATGTAGAGTGAAAGGGTGGATGATGTCCTCAGATTGGAGCGCCTGATCCTCGTTCCCGCTCAGCACCGCCACCGGCGTAAAAGCCACCAGTGTGCGCAACAGCGTCCGCGGATCTTTGCGCGAGATTATTCCGAACAGAGTATAAGGTGCGGTTCCCAGAGCTCCCGGCGCCTTAAGGACATCTGAAAGCTTGGTCCCTGAGATGATGGGATAGGCGCCGGCCAAACCAACCCCACCCGAAAGGATAGCCTGGCTAGTTGTCTGGTCGGCAGCCAGTTGGGCAAAGAGAACATCGCCATCGCGAACTGATCCCGATTGATTCGCAAGAGTGTTGAAGTTGCTTCGCCCCTGATCGTCAACATGCAGCACAGCTAAACGATAATTCCCCCGCACCTCGAGCCCACCCGCTAGTTCCAGTAAGCTCTTTGCGGATATCGATAGTTGGTGCCCGCCTAGCTCGTAAATCCCCGGCTGGCGTACCAAGCCCGCCACTGCGACCGTCCTCCCCAAGGGCATCACCAATATGCGATCGCCGTCAGCAAGGCGGAACGGAGAAGGCGTTCCCGCTGCGGTCAACACACTATAAAGATCGACCGTGAACTCGTGACCACTTCGCTGTATCCGCACGTCACGCAATGAGCCGGTTTTCTTTACTCCTCCAGAAAGCAATAGGGCATCGACGACTGATGACAATCCCGTCAGCAACCTCTGACCGGGACTGTTCACATCGCCGGAAACCAGCACACTGATTTGTCGAACACGACCCACCGAGATTGACGCGTTTGTCGCGACGTAAGCGCGGTGGACGGCTGCGTCCAGGTCTTGGCGGAAATTCCCGAAACTGCGGCCGCTTGCCGGAACAGGGCTCAGCCGCGGCAAAACGACTTGGCCGTTTCGATCGACCGTCGTGCGAAATTCACCGTTTTCCTGCCCACGAAGTGAAACGGCGATTTCGTCACCCGGGCCAAGAATATAATCATCTTGCACGGCTCCTGTTTCTGGAACTGTGACGGAAGATCCTCGTCCAAGTTGGTCATATCCGAATTGCTGGAGTCGCGCGCCGGCACGCATCGACATGATCTGTTCAAGTCTCGAGGGCGGCAACGGCGGCAACAAGTTAGGTGGAACAGGTTGCAAGGTGGTCGAGGGAGGCAGATTCTGGTTCAGGTTCTGGTTCAGGCTCTGGCCAATTCCGCCACCGATTTGGCTTTGGTTCCCCAATTGCTGAAGCTGGTTCAGCAAATCGGAGGCCCCGCCCGAAGCCAATTGCGCATTCGTCGAACTCGAGAATGCAAAACTCAACGCCATAATTGCCAGGGGCACCAGAAAACCGGTCGCAAAGCCCGCTTTACGAGGGACGCGCAGAGTCCAATTCCGGTCAACCTTTGGCATACGCCCCTCTTGCCGCACAACGGACGCGATTTAGCACACAGAAAGCTGGCTCGTAACAAAAAAAGAATTTTCTTGCAATTACTTAGCTTAACAGCAAGGAAAGCGGCGTCGGTCGGGCGAAGGCAGTGGACGTGCGGGGAACGGGAGCGACAAAGCCGCCGAAAACGGGCCTGATTCTATGGTCTGCTTTTATGCTGCTAGGATCTGCCCTTCGATTTGCCTTAGCGGAGGATACTCCTCAAATCCGGAATACCTTTGGCGGGGTGGGCATTATCGACCTGCCTAGCGCTCGCATGGCGCCGGACGGCGAACTCTCTTTTGGCGCTGCCTATTTCCAGAACAATCAGCGTTACAATCTTAGTTTTCAAGCACTGCCTTGGCTGGAAACAAGCTTTCGCTACTCGGGTCTGGACCGTTTCAATCCAGACTATCCCGTCTATTGGGATCGCAGTTTTGCTATGAAAGCACGCCTATGGAGCGAGTCAGAACTCATCCCATCGGTCGCAATCGGTATCAATGACCTCGTCGGCACGGGAGTCTATAGCGGGGAGTATATCGTCGCCTCCAAGCAGTTTGGGGACTTAGACGCCACAGCGGGATTGGGCTGGGGACGGCTTGGGAGCTTTGGCAGCTTCACCAATCCATTTTCATTTATTGCCAAGTCCTTCGACTCTCGCTTCCTCAATAGCGGCGCAGCCGGTCAATTCCAGCCCCGCGCTTACTTTCATGGCCCCGCAGCAGCCTTCGGCGGCGTAGTTTGGCACACACCTCTATCAGGACTTTCGCTAACCGCCGAATATAGCAGTGACGGTTATGTCCGTGAAATGAATTCCGGAAATTTCTCTCCGCGCAACCATCTGAATTTCGGCGCCAACTATGCCGTTACGAATAGCACAACGCTCGGAGTGCAATGGCTCTACGGTCGCAGCATTGGCGGCACGCTTTCTTTTACATTGGACCCCACCCACGACCCCTATCCCCAAAAGATCGGTCCAGAGCCGCCACAGCCCGTGATCCGAACTCCAAAACAACAACAGGAAGCGCTCAATTTGATGGCCGGGCAGCGGAGGAGCGTCGTTACGCCCTCGGAAAACTTCAGTGCGACCGAAGTTCTCTCGGACGCTCTTTGGAAACAGAATGGATATCTTTCCGACGTCGCGATGGAGGGCCGCAGCCTGTCGCTGACAGTACGCAGCGGCAATCTTGAGGACATTTGCCGCACCGCCGCGCGAACAGTTGGCCAGCATGAGCTGACAATCACAAGCGTAAGAGTATCGAGCAGCGCAGGTCGCGTAACCTGCCCAGTGGCCGCGCTGCCCGCGGTCGTGCTTCTTTCGCGCGGAGACCGAGAATTCGAAACAACACCGTCGTTTACAGCCGTGACCCTCTCCCAGCCGATCACAATAGACGCGATAACGGATGGAGTTTCGGATTCCGGCGGTGCACGCGGCAAGATACGCGCCGACGCCGTTGAGCAGCACATCGGGATTGACGCGATGATTCTATCAGGCACGGAAGCCGTAATTTACTACACCAATGGCAATTATTTCTCGGAAGCGGTCGCCATCGACCGCCTAGTCCGCCTGCTGATGAAGGATGCGCCCCCGCAGATAGAAAAATTCCGACTCATCGCGGTGTCAGGAGACGTTCCGCTGCGGGAATTCGATGTCTTACGCGCGCCCATCGAGCGCCGTTTCAGCCAGGAAGGGGGTATCGATGTCTTGAATGACGTGACATCCGGGCCGGCTCCGATGCAGAACCCCGAGCTGGCGGCAGCGCTGCAAAAAAGCTATCCGCAGCTTTCTTGGGATGTATATCCACAATTCCGCCAGGAGCTATTCGATCCCGTCAATCCACTCGGTATGCAATTTTTGGCGGCCGCGTCCGGCACCATCGGTTTGTTGCCGGGACTTTCTCTCAATGGCGAAGTGGAGGCCAACGTTTGGGAGAATTTCAATAACGATCGGCCATCGGACAGTGTGCTGCCTCATGTCCGAACAGATGCCGCCAAATATTTCACCCAAGGAAAAAACGGCATCGGCGAGATGGAAGCCGACTATTGGTTCCGTTTTGCGCCGGACGTATTCGCCGTTATGAAGGTTGGCTATCTTGAAAGCATGTTTGCCGGCGTGGGTGGCGAGGTATTATGGCGGCCCGAGGGGCGGCGTTGGGCTCTGGGCGGCGATCTTTATGAAGTCCAGCAACGCGATTTCGACCGCCTGTTCGGCCTCCAACCTTATCACGCAGTCACTGGGCATATTTCCCTCTATTATGCTTCGCCTTGGTATGGCCTCAATTTTATCATGCGGGCGGGACAATATCTGGCTAGGGATCGGGGCATAACGTTTGAAGTGTCACGGCGCTTTTCAACAGGGGTGGAAGTCGGCGTCTTCGCGACCAAGACAAACATTTCCTCGGCGCAATTTGGCGAAGGAAGCTTCGACAAAGGTATTTTCCTCAGGATACCGATCGGCTGGACGCTCCCGGCCCATACCCAGAGTGAATTGGATCCAATACTGCGGGCAGTTCAGCGCGACGGGGGACAAGAGCTTGCCGGAGACGCCACACTTTATGAGGCGACGCGGCGGACTAGCGAAGCCGAAATTGTCAACATTATGGGCACAACTGCCAAGAATTAGTATCAGTTGGTGAGCCCGGCTGGGATTGAACCAGCGACCCTCTGATTAAAAGTCAGATGCTCTACCACTGAGCTACGGGCCCCAAAACAAAGCGGCAGCATATGTATCGCAATTCGCTGCGTCAATTAATTGCGCTTTCGGCAATCCAACTCCCATCTACCGTTCAAAGCCGCTGTTGTCGGCGAAGACCACACGGATCATCGGCCGGATCTCCTATTGCTCCATCCTATTCGTTGGTCGTTAAGTGGCCTATGTCGTTGCGACACCTGGGCCCATTAAGTGGACTTATGACAGTTTAGAATCCGCATTGGGTATGCACCAACCGCTCGCAATTCCTCGTGCGGGCGATTTAATAACCAAGGCTCGATATCAACGGTAAACCCAGCCGCTCGTAACCTGTCTAAAAGATCCGCCCCATACTGTCTGACGTGCCCGTCGTGGGATTGGTCGGGAACGGCCCATTCTTTGGTCTTAGCTCGTTGAGGTGCCTGTGGTACTGAGAAATTGAGTACCCCGCCAGGCCGAAGAACACGGAACAGCTCTGAAAACCCTGCGTGATCATCCAACACGTGCTCCATCACGCGATGACAAATTACCAGATCGAAGCTCTCCGAAGGATAACCAAGACTTGTGATGTCATGATGCTCGCTGACCCCAGCCAATTGCCCATCCGTAGTGGCGTATCGGCGCGAGCGGGCATCAGTATTGAGCCAAGCCTGCAATTCGGGCTCGGGGGCGACATGCAAAATATCCTTGCCGACCAAGAGGTGGGGATGAGCGGCAAAGTAGAGTCGTAGGGAAGCCCCCCGCTGCGCGTTTTTCCAGTCTGTTGAAATGATAGGCGCTCCATAAGCGCGCTCCCATGCGTCGGTTTCTTCGACCCATTGTTGAAGATCGCGGACAGCTAGCGCCCGTTCGGCCATGCCATCATCCAGGTCCGACTTTGCGATTGCTTTTACTGCCGTGCGCTTTACCTCTTCGTCCTTGCTTTTGTCCTTCAAGGCCTTCAGCATTGAACGGATGGCAGGAGAACGGGATTCTTCGCGGACAAGAGGTAGGTAGGCTGCGTAAAAGGCGGTTACATCATCAGCATTTTCTTCTGTCAATTTGAAACCGAAGGTTTGAAGTTCCGGAAATCTTGCCTCAAGTGTTCGGCCATATCCCAAAGTCAACTTGTTGGCGCGATTGGCCCGCCTTCCTACCGCAGCGCGGAAGACAAACTTTCCAAGCTTAATCTCTATTGCTCGCGTCATTTCTCGATGCCCCATCAGGAGGCGGAGAATTAGCGCGAAACTAGAATTTTGTGTAAATATTTGCAATGGAAGGCGCAGGGAAAGGGCGTCGCCTGGCGGTAATGCCGAGTTGCGTCGTCCACCGTTATCCCGTCACAGTTTTGCAAGCGACCGCGATGACCCAGCCCGGCTCAACGAGGGGCACCCAGGGCGCCCCGCGCTCGCACGTCGAATTACATCAGCAGCTCAGCCAATTCCCAGGAAAAGGCGAAAACACGGCTTGCAGCGAATGTAGTCATGTCAAGGCTCTTTTTATCTTGCGCGCGATCTGAAGTACGCGCGAGGGTGGGCGGGCTTCGATTACCGAGCGAGGCAGTAGGGGATTGTGCGCGACGATGGCGCATTCTGGATCGTCGGCTGCGGCAAAAGCTGCCAGTTCGGCATCAGATGCATCTTTTAGGACGGTGATAAAAGCGGTCAGGTCCTGCTCGAGCCGATTGAAGCCCGTCGCCAACCCGTGATGGCGCCCAAGGCGCAAATCGAAGCCGCGCGCGTTGATCGGAAAGAGAGACAGGCGGTGCCCCTTTTCGCGGGCCAGCCCGGCCAGAAACGTTACCATCTCGCCCGCAGTGGTCTTCTGCGAGACATGTACAATGGCCGGCTCAAAGTCCGGCTGCCCCGCAGCATTGTCTAATGCCGCGATGATGGCATCCGGGAATGCACCATAGTCCTGACACTCGAAAAAGAAAGGCGGCTTGCGCAGTAACGTGGGCAATACCGACCCGACACATGCCATGCCCACGACGGGCATCCCGGCCGCCCAAGCATAACCTGCAACGCGGCAGCGTCGCTCGTCGGGCGCGGAATGCACGAAAATGCGTGAGGCGCCGTAGAAATGGGCGAGGGTCGGCACATCCAAGGGAAAGGGATAATCCCATTCCATGGTGATAAAGGAGAAAAGCTGCCGCTCGCATGGCTCGAAGAGACGCTCATAGAGCGCACGCAAGCCACTTTCCGCACCCCCGCTAGGTGGGGGCGTCGGGCATAGCATCAAAACACGGAGCTTCTGGCCGCGATCATAGAGCGCGCGAATAGCACGAAAGAATTCCGGAATACCCTTGAATTTGACGGCGCGCGCAACGAATAGCACGTCCCAGAATTTCTCATCGCCAGGCGTGAAGACGGGCGGCGCGAAATTGCAGGCATCCATCGGCAGGAGTGGAAATGGCTCGGCCGAGATCAAGTCGTCTTCGCCAGCTAAATTGAAATCGAACAATGGATCGTGGCGGAAACTGGTGTCGTGCCAGTTGTGGTGCAGACCGACAAGATAGCGCGACTTGAGTGCGGTAATGCCGGCGCGGATATCGACATGCTTGTTGATGAACTGGTCACGCTCCTGCGTGGTGAAGGTCACGACGCCTTTGGCTCTACCCTGGGGCGGAAGAACGAGGCAGGCCATCGGTTATTCCAGACTCAGGACATGGACTTGGTCCTTGTCCCCGGAACGGTAGACGTCCACCCGTTTTACGCCCAACTGTGCCAAGATCAGCCGGTAGAAATCGCGCCCCAACGTCCAGCGGATGTAGGGGTGGGGCACCGCACCGGCATCACCCATCGCCAATTCGCGAAGCTCGACTGTCGTGACATCGGCTTCCGGCGGTTCAAAGAAGCGGATGATGATGCCGCGGGCGATCCGGCACGCGCTGTGCAGAGTCCGCTCCGGTGACGAGACCATTTCGATAACATGGGAGTAGATCGCGAAGTCGAACGGTCCCGACAACCCGTCCAGGGAATGCACATCGCCCTCCACGAAGCGGATACGCGGATTATTCGCGAAGGTCTGGCGCGCCGCCGCCAGAAGCGGGCGGGAGAAATCCACGCCCGTGTAGTCGAAGTTCAGTCCCCGCTCGACGAAATATTCCGCCAACTGACCATTACCGCATCCCAACTCGACCAACCTGAGTTCGCCGCGCTGGCGTGCCTGGGCTTCCAAGATGTCCGCAAGGACCCGCTTCGAATCGAAGGAGGGCGCGCCGAAGCCCTTAAGGTATTTGCCGGCGACCTCCGCGCTAAAGCCATTCCAGGTGTCCTTCAGAAGGCTCACACCGGCCTCCGTAGCCAACGTAGCAAGGGGCGGGCGACTGCGATCAACGGCCCAATGAGAGCACGCAACGCCTGCCGCGGCGTTTGGCGCGGCCGGAACGCGTCGAAAAGTGCCGGCGGCGTGACAATGATGGTTTCATGCGGTGCGATCACAACCGTTCCGCCTCCCACCGGCCGGGAAAGATGATGTGTCCCGGCCGTTCGCCGCGATAGCCCCGGCTGTGGGTGTTCTCCGACAATTCCTCGATCTCGAACGAAACGCCGCCTTCCACGGTGTGGAAAAGCTCTTGGGGCGAGCCCAGTTCGGGGGTGACCGTGTAATGTCCGGCCTTCAGAAAACGTCGCGGAATGCGCATGCGGGAACGGTACATGCCCGGCTCCTTCATCACCAGTGCTTCATCGAGATTGTCGGTATCGAAGGTCCGTAGCACTTCCAGGAAATTGCGGGCCAGCGTGACACTCAACTGCAAGCCCAATTCGCGCTCGTGCAGAACATAGTCGAATTCCAGGACGATCTCGTCATTGATATCAAAATTGCTGCGCGCGATTTCATCGCTCCCCAGAACGCGGGCGGCCACAATGCTGGCGGCGCGGCCGGGGCGGTTGGCAAAACGCGTATCGCTTTTGCCGCTTTGCAGGAGGCGTCCATAGCCTTCAATGGCAGGTCCGACCTCGCCGGCATAGGCCACCCGACCCGCATCCAGCAGCACGCCATGGGTGCAGAGCTCGGCAATGGCACCCATGCTATGGCTCACCAGCACCACGGTGCGGCCAGAGCGGGCTACATTCTGCATCTTGCCTAGGCATTTCCTTTGAAATGCGGCATCACCCACCGCGAGCACCTCGTCGACGAAAAGGATTTCCGGCTCCAGATGGGCCGCGACGGCAAACGCCAAGCGTACGAACATGCCGGAGGAGTAGAATTTCACAGGCGCGTCGATGAACTTGTCGATCTCCGCGAAGGCAACGATCTCGTCGAACTTGCGAGTGATCTCGACCCTGGTCATGCCGAGAATAGCGCCATTGAGGAAGACATTCTCCCGCCCCGACAGTTCGGGATGAAAACCGGTACCCACTTCCAGTAACGAACCGACCCGGCCACGGATGTCCGCATACCCCTCGGTCGGATCGGTGATACGCGAAAGAACCTTGAGCAGAGTGCTCTTGCCGGCGCCGTTGCGGCCGATCAGGCCAACGACTTCACCGGTCTGGACCTCGAAGGACACATCCTTGAGCGCCCAATAATCATTGCGGTCCACTTTGATCTGCGCACGAGCGCGGAAAGGCGCGCGCGCGGCATTGACCATCGCGTCGCGCATAGTGCGATAGCTGGCCCTGCTGCCCGATTGGATATGGAATCGCTTGCCAAGCCCTTCGACCCGTAATGCCGCATCGCTCATGGTAAGCCGGCCAAACGTCGCATGGAAGGCCGCATAGTCTTATCCAGCGGATCAAATCCTAATATTTCGCGCGAGATCATTCAAATCGCTTCGATTTTGGCAGGTTGGTAGCTGATCTTGCCAGCAAAGGATACCCAAAAATTGCGAGCGCCAAGCCAGCGCGCAGCCCCGCAGACTGCTGGGGTGGCTCTGCGGAGGCGGTGGCGATGGGGGAGCCAAGAGCGGTAAAGACGATTTCGTCCTCTGGCAGCGCCAGTGGTACCTAAGGAGGCACCCGCGCTCGCGGGCTTCCAGCCCTGTCCCGACGCCACTGCGCCGTTCAATAGTGCGGGGATGTCTGATATATTGAAGATAAGCGTCATCACTCCCGCCGCAACGCGCCGAGATGGCGCGGAGATGGAGGCATTTTTTGGCAAAGGCGTCTACCGGCGATACCTCGGCCGGTTTTCGCATGAGAGCCATACACGCGTTTCCCCTGGGTCCGCTTCCCAAAGTTACTGTGCCTTGAAAGGGTTTGAGGGTTTGTATATTGCTGGATAATCCCCTTCGGAAGGCCGCTTTCGGCAGAACAGGACATGGCGCACAGCCCAATGGCCAAGGAAATCCAAATGGCCGCGCGCGAGGCGGCAGCTGACCATATCACTCGCATCCAATCCGCGCCGCGCTGGCGTTTTCTCGATACCGTCGAAATCTGGCGCTATCGCGAGCTGCTTTTCTTCCTGGCATGGCGCGATATCCAGATCCGGTATAAACAGACCGCGATCGGCGTATTGTGGGTTGTGTTGCAACCCGTCGCGTCGATTGTGGTGTTCAGCCTGTTTTTCGGCAACCTGGCCAAGATTCCGTCAAACGGCGTGCCCTACCCGCTTTTCGTGTTCGCAGCGCTTCTGCCTTGGCAGGTCTTCTCCCGCGCGATGATGGAAGCATCCAACAGCCTGGTCATAGACCAGCGGCTGGTAAGCCGGGTCTATTTTCCACGCATCCTGGTGCCAATGGCCTCGATCATTGCGGCATTGTTCGATTTTTCTATCACCTTCCTGCTCTTTCTGGGAATGATGTTCTATTACGGTGTGCATCCCGGATTGGCGATTCTCGCCCTGCCACTTTTCCTGTTTCTGATGACCGCCACCGCAATCGGCGTGGGCTTCTGGCTAGCACCGCTCAACATAGAATACCGCGACGTCACCTATGTCTTGCCGTTCCTCACGCAAATATGGATGTTCCTGACCCCGGTGGTCTATCCCTCCACGCTGGTACCGGAAAAATGGCGCGTCTTCTATGGCTTCAATCCTCTTGCCGGCGTGGTTGAAGGGTTTCGCTGGGCGCTGTTGGGGGTAGGCCCGGGCCCTTCCCCCATGCTGTTTGTCTCAGCAGGTGTGTCCGTGGCCCTGATGATCACCGGCATAGTCTGGTTCCGCAGCCGCGAGCGGACTTTTACCGACGCTGTAGGCTCTGGCGGCCGCTAGCTGATTTTGGCGCTCAGATGTCCAACGGAAATTGAAGTCACCAATTCTGCCGAAGCGATGGGTTGACCTAGCGCCGCCCCTTGAGGCCATCAGGGAAGCTGTCGTACTCGTAGTGGGCGCAGAAAACCCGGCCGCGGCGACCGGCCGAAGGAGAATCGGGCCAGTTCTATTATGGGCATATTTTTCCCTTTCGGACTATTGGCACAGGGGTCCGGGGCCGGTAATGGCATGCTCACGATGGCCCCCAAACACCGCCTGATCGAACTGCCTGAACGCAACGATGCACGCGGCAGCATGGTCTTCGCTCAGCAGCCGGATCACATCCCCTTCGAGGTCAAACGCTTCTTCGCCATCCATGGCGTCGCCGCTGGGGCCAGCCGCGGCGGACACGCCCACCGTGTCCAGCATCAACTTCTTGTGGTGCTGACAGGAAAGGTGACAGTGACCATCGATGACGGCGTCACGCGTACAGCGGTTGTTCTGGACCGCCCAAATTTCGCGCTTTACGCGCCGCCCATGTTGTGGCTCGAGCTGGATGGTTTTTCGGCCGACGCGGTATGCATAGTGCTAGTTTCCGATATCTATACGGAAGGCGACTATATCCGTGATCGCGCGGAATACCTGCATCTAGCTCGCTGATGTGCCTTCGCCTATCCGATGTTGGCGCACTATCGAATACAGTGTGGTATCGGTGACCAGTTCTCCCTCCCATGCCGAAACGTTCCTTTGCGAGAAAAGATCATGACCGCCGCCCCAATAGCCATGGTGGACCTTCGAAGTGGCTACCACAGCCAGAAAACCGAGATCGATGCCGCGGTTCAGCGCGTGCTGGAAAGTGGATGGTACATACTGGGCCAGGAGTGCGAGAATTTCGAACGCAAATTCGCGGCCTGGTGCGGTGTACGCCATGCCGTAGGCGTGGGCAATGGCACCGACGCTCTCGTAATCGCCTTAAAGGCGCTCGACATCGGCAGCGGTGATGCGGTCTTCACTGTATCTCACACCGCAGTGGCAACGGTAGCGGCGATAGAGTTGGCTGGAGCCATGCCAGTGCTGACCGATATCGATTCAGTTACTTTCACCCTCGATCCGCTCAAGCTCGAGGAGGCGGTTATCGCCTGCAAGACGGCCAAACCCCGCGCGGTAATCGCCGTCCACCTCTATGGGCAGCCCTGCGACATGGCCGCGATCCGCGGAGTATGCGATCGCCATGGCCTGTTTCTGCTGGAAGACTGCGCTCAAGCCCATGGCGCATGGCTGGACGGGCGACGTGTCGGCACTTTCGCCGATATCGCGACCTACAGCTTCTATCCGACAAAAAACCTAGGTGCCTTCGGCGACGGCGGCGCGGTGACATGCAACGATAGCGAAGTCGCAGCGCGTGCGGCCGCCCTGCGCCAGTATGGCTGGAAGACACGATATCTGAGCGATCTCAAGGGCATGAATACCAGACTGGATGAAATTCAGGCCGCCATGCTCACCGTGCGACTGACCCGGCTGGACATCGAGGTCGCGCGTCGTCGCGAAATAGCGGCGCGCTATAATGCAGCTTTGGTGAAAGTGCTTGAAACGCCTTTGGTCCGGCCGGCTGTGGATCATGCCTATCATCTGTATGTCGTGCGCCATCCGCGACGCGACGCCTTGGCTACGGCACTAAAGATGGCAGGCATTGGCGTCGGCATCCATTATCCCGTGCCGGTGCATTTGCAGAAGGCCTATGCCGGACGCGTGGCGCTGGGGCCCTCCGGCCTAGGCGAAACCGAAGGTGCTAGCCGCGAGGTGTTAAGTCTGCCCATGCACGCATTCCTAAGCAACGGTGATGTGGAACGGGTTATCGCGGAAGTGGCACGCCTGGCCTAGGCCAACTGGAAAAGGGAGATGCCGCGACATCGGGATAGTGCAAGTGACCTGCCACTGAGATTTTCCTCCACGAGGAGTTAGAGTCCGGCCCATTGGAAGGACGGACTTATGAAGCGTTCGCGATTTACCGAAGAGCAGATTGTAGCGGTTTTGAAGGAGCATGAGCTGGGCGCGAAGCCGGCCGATCTGGCGCGCAAGCATGGGGTGTCGGAAGCTACGCTTTACAACTGGAAGGCCAAGTATGGCGGGCTGACGGTATCGGAAGCCAAGCGGCTGAAGACGCTGGAGGATGAGAACACCAAGCTAAAGAAGCTGTTGGCCGACACCATGCTAGACAACGCCGCACTCAAGGAGCTGCTGTCAAAAAACTGGTGAGGCCCGCCGCCAAGCGCGAGGCTGTCGCTCTTCTGCGGACCATGTTCGAGATGAGCGAGCGTCGGGCCTGCACCGTGATCGCCGCTGACCGCAAGATGGTCCGCTATCGGTCGCGCCGGCCCGCTGACACTGGGCTGCGCTCTCGATTGCGGGAGTTGGCCAATCAGCGGCGGCGATTTGGCTACAGGCGGCTCTTCATCCTGCTCCGGCGGGAGGGCGAACCGTCCGGGAT
>Ga0134128_10002333_pt1 | contig 23606 bp, 25 predicted proteins | sample KB31754_FD_96462 | JGI IMG/M metagenome (GOLD analysis project Ga0134128, IMG submission 96462) | Terrestrial soil microbial communities with excess Nitrogen fertilizer from Kellogg Biological Station, Michigan, USA - KB3-175-4 | ecosystem: Environmental > Terrestrial > Soil > Unclassified ... | reverse complement strand
GGCCCCAGGGGTCACGGGCTCACGGCCACCGCCGCCGGAGGGGTCAATGACCCCTCCGGCGGCAACTGCCAAAGTCGCAGATTCCGAACACACAAGGGGTCGCTCGGCGGCTTCTCCCGGCGTTTAGCGCTCGCAACGGCCGCCTTCCGCGCCGATAGACCCTTCAACCCCTCATCCGACCTGCTTCGCAGGCCACCTTCTCCCGCAAGGGGAGAGGGGTTTTGGTGTGCGCCATGACCCGCCTGGTCTCCGGCGAGCCCGCGCCGGCCGAGGCGCCGGACCGGGCTCTGCGGCCCCAGACCCTGGCCGAGTTCGTGGGCCAGCAGCAGGCCAAGGGCAACCTCAGCGTCTTCATCGAGGCGGCCCGCAACCGCGGCGAGGCGCTGGACCACGTGCTGCTGTTCGGCCCGCCGGGCCTGGGCAAGACCACGCTGGCCCAGATCGTCGCGCGCGAGCTGGGCGTCAACTTCCGGGCCACCTCCGGCCCGGTGCTGGCCAAGGCCGGCGACCTGGCCGCCATCCTGACCAACCTCGAGCCCAACGACGTGCTCTTCATCGACGAGATCCACCGCCTGCCCGCCAACGTCGAGGAGATCCTCTATCCCGCCATGGAGGACCACGTCCTCGACCTGGTGATCGGCGAGGGGCCCTCGGCGCGCTCGATCCGCATCGACCTCGCCCCCTTCACCCTGGTGGCCGCCACCACCCGGGCTGGCCTCCTGGCCACGCCGCTGCGCGACCGGTTCGGCATCCCGCTCAGGCTCGAGTTCTACACCCACGCCGAGCTGCAGACCGTGCTCACCCAGGCGGCCGGCAAGATGGGCCTGGCGCTCGTCCCCGAGGGCGCCGCCGAGATCGCGGCGCGGGCCCGCGGCACGCCGCGCGTGGCCGGCCGGCTGCTGCGCCGGGTGCGCGACTTCGCCGCCGCCGACGGCGCGGCCGTCATCGACCGGGCGATGGCCGCATCCGCGCTGGCCCGCCTGGACGTCGACGAACAGGGCCTGGACGCGCTCGACCGCCGCTACCTGCGCGCGCTGATCGAGAACTACGCCGGCGGCCCGGCCGGCGTGGAGACCCTGGCCTACGCCATCGCCGAGGCCCGCGACGCCGTCGAGGACGTCATCGAGCCCTTCCTGCTGCAGCAGGGCTTCCTGCAGCGCACGCCGCGGGGCCGCATGGCCACCGCCCGCGCCTACGCCCACCTGGGCCTGGACGCGCCGGCAAGGCCCGTCCCGCCCACGCAGGCCGGGGACCTGTTCGAGGAATAGGTTATACGGAGTTTAGTCATTCATACGGTGAGGCAGCTATAAACCGTCCTTCTCCCCTTGCGGGAGAAGGTGGCCTGCGAAGCAGGTCGGATGAGGGGTCGCGCTGGCGTCTCCCTCCCCTTTGGAGAGCCGGTCATCCACTGCAAACACCCGCCGCACGTCGACCCCTCATCCGTCGGCTTCGCCGACACCTTCTGCCGCAAGGGGCGAAGCATGCTTGGGCTCGCCTTCGTCGGTGTTGTGGCGACCGGCTGCAGTCAGGGCCAGTCTCAGTCCCTCACCGACCAAATTGCGGATCAGCTTACAGCCGGTCGTGGCGAGCCCATGGAAGTCCAGGCTATCCACTTTGAGCGGGCCGGAGCGCAGCAGCTGACATGCGGTCCCTACGGCGCGGCGGCGCCGGCGGGAAAGAACGTTCCCAATCTCAGGGGTTGGTTTGTCGCGATCGACGCGAAGGTGGTGGAGGAAGTCCCGAGAGCCCTGCGCGCCATCGCTGAGCGCTGCATCCATTCATTCCCCGGCACAGACTTCCCGTTGGTAACATGAATGACCTGGGACCCTCCGACGAACCCTCAGCCGGCCGCCTCGTGGGCCGCGAGCACCGGCTGCCGGTGCGGGTCTATTACGAGGACACCGACTTCACCGGCGTGGTCTACCACGGCAACTACGCGCGCTATTTCGAGCGCGGCCGCTCGGACTTCCTGCGCGTCGCCGGGATCAGCCACGCCGACCTCCTGGCCCGCGACGAACCCGCCGCCTTCACGGTCACGAAGATCGCCATCGAGTTCAAGCGCGCCGCGCGCATCGACGACGCGCTCTTGGTGCGCACCACCTACGACGCCATCCGTGGCCCGCGCCTCCTCATCCGCCAGCGGATCACCCGCGGCGACGAGCTGATCGCCACGGCGCAGGTGGAGGCCGCCTGCATCAACCTGGCCGGCCGGCCCCGCCGGCCGCCCGCCGGCCTCGTGACGCAACTGACGCCCCTGCTCGACGCTTCGCCATAAGATCGCCATTGCGTCGGGTCACGACGCATTTCATCTCCCTGATTCGCGAACAAGAGCTCCCGGACGAACGCCCCGCATGGACCCCAACGCCGTCTCGCCCGAGAGCTTCAACTTCATCGCCCTCTTCATCCGAGCCGACTGGGTCGTGAAGCTGGTCATGTTCGGCCTGGCCGCGGCCTCGCTGTGGTCGTGGACGGTGATCATCGACAAGAGCTTCCGGCTCACCCGCCTCAACCGCGAGGCCGAGCGCTTCGAGGACGACGTGGCCTCCGGCAAGAGCCTGGAGGAGATCGCCGCCGCGGCCGGCGAGCGGCCGCGCCACGCCCTGCCCCGCATGCTGCAGAGCGCGCTGCGCGAATGGCGCGACGCGCGCACCAAGGGGCTTTCCACGGACAGCCAGGCGGCCTTCCTGATCCAGCGCATCGACCGCGTGCTGGACGCCGCCATCGCCCGCGAAAGCGCCCGCGTCGAGGATGGCCTGGGCTCCCTCGCCATCGTCGCGACGGCTTCACCTTTCATCGGGCTGTTCGGGACGGTTTGGGGTATCATGAACTCGTTCCAGTCGATCGCGATCCAGAAGAACACTTCCCTGGCCGTGGTCGCCCCGCACATCGCCGAGGCCCTGTTCGCCACGGCTATAGGCTTAGTGGCCGCGATCCCGGCCTACATCGCGTTCAACAAGTTCTCGACCGACGCGGGCAAGTTCACCGGCCGGCTGGAGGGCTTCGCCGACGACCTGGCCACCGCCATCCAGCGGCGGCTCTCGGAGCGGGTGTAGCCGATGGCGCTCTCCACCCACGACGCCTTCGCAGCGCCTGGCCGGGGCCGCCGGCGCCGCGGCGGGCGCGGGCGTCGGGGCGCGCTCAGCGAGATCAACGTCACCCCGCTGGTCGACGTGATGCTGGTGCTGCTGATCATCTTCATGATCTCGGCCCCGCTGCTCACCGCGGGCGTCCCGCTGGAGCTGCCGAAGACCGAGGCCAGCGCGCTCCAGGACCAGTCGGAGCCGCTCACCGTCTCGATCCGCCAGGACGGCTCGGTGTGGATCAAGGACACCGCCGTGCCCTTCGCCACGCTCGCGCCCCGCCTGCGCGAGATGGCCGGCCCCGACTCGACGAAGCCGATCTACGTCCGCGCCGACGCCAAGACGCCCTACGAGAAGGTCGCCCAGGTGATGGCCGCCCTGCAGGTCTCGGGCTTCTCCGCGATCGACCTGGTCACCGACACCGGCGGCCCGTCGTCCGGCGCCAAGCCCGACGAGGGCGTCCCCTACCAGGGCCCGCAGGCGGCCCAGCCGCCAGGACCGACCCCGCCGTGACCCGCCGCGAACTCTCGCCGGCCATGCTGGGCTCGGTGCTGCTGCACGCCACCGTGGCCGTGATCCTGATGATCTCGTGGAACTTCGGCCGCGAGCTGAAGGTGGGCGCCGTGGTGCCGGTGCAGATCGTCGCCAACGCGCCCGAGACCAACCTGCGCGAGGCCGAGCAGGCGCCGGTCGAGCAACAGGCGGCGACGCCGGAGCCGGCGCCGGCCGCGCCGGCCCAGTCGCAGGCCGCGCCCGAGCCGCCGAAGCCGATCCCGCCGCCCCCGCAGCCCAAGCCCCTGCCGCCAACGCCCAAGGCCGAAACGCCAAAGCCCGCGCCCGCCAAGCCCCAGCCGAAGCCGGAGAAGACTCTCGACCTTGACGCCCTGTCGGCCAGCATCAGCAAGATGGCCAAGACTGCGCCCGCCAAGCCGTCCTCGGCGGCCAAGGGCCCAGCCCGACCCGAGACCGCGCTCCAGGCGCGGCCCGCGCTCGGCGCCGGCGCCGCCTCGGCCGCGGCCATCCAGGGCCTGGCGGAAGACCTGCAGCGCCGCTGGAACCCCAACTGCGACGTCGAAGGCGGTCGCGACGTGCTGGTGCGCGTCTATTTCACGATCGGGGCCGGCGGCCAGGTCTCGGGCGACGTGTCGCCGGAGATCCGCAGCGCCCGCAACGCCGTGTCGCAAGCCGCCGCCAACCGCGCGGTGAGCGCCGTCTTCGCCGCCGCGCCGTTCCGCAACCTCCCGCGCGAGTTCTACGGCGAGCGGATCTCGGTCAACTTCAACGCCCGCGAGGCCTGTTCCGGATGATCTGGAAGCCTTCCAAACGCACGCTCCTGGCTAGCCTTGGCGCCTTGCCAGCGGCCGTAGCTTTCGGCTCGGCGGCCCGCGCCGAGATCGAGGTCAACGTCAACCGCGGCGACGTCCAGCCGCTGCCCATCGCCATTCCCGCCTTCACCGGCCAGCAGGGCGCAGACATCGCTGGCGTGATCTCGGCCAACCTGCAGCGCTCGGGCCTGTTCCGGCCGCTGGATCCCGCGAGCTTCCTCGAGCACGACCTCAACATCGCCGTCCAGCCGGCGTTCGCGTCGTGGAAGCAGATCAACGCCCAGGCGCTGGTGAACGGCCAGTCCAGCGTGGTGGGCGGGCAGTTGCAGGTCGGCTTCCGGCTGTGGGACGTGTTCGCCGAGCAGCAGCTGCTGGGCCAGCAGTTCACCGCCAGCCCAGAGAACTGGCGGCGCATCGCCCACAAGATCTCCGACGCCGTCTACGAGCGGCTGACCGGCGAGAAGGGCTACTTCGACACCCGGGTGGTGTTCGTGGCCGAAAGCGGCGGGCGCGGCGGCAAGACCAAGCGCCTGGCGATCATGGACCAGGACGGCGCCAATCCGAGCTACCTGACCGACGGGACGACCACCGTCATGACGCCAAGGTTCTCCTCCAACTCGCAGGAGATCACCTACATGACGCTGCGGCCGGAGGGCTCGTCGGTGTACCTGCTCAACCTGGAGACCACGCGCCGGGAGAGCCTGGGCGATTTCCAGGGCGAGGTGTTCGCCCCGCGCTTCTCGCCCGACGGCGCCAAGGTCGCCTTCTCCGTCGCCCGCGGCGGCAACTCCGACATCTTCGTGATGGACCTGCGCAACCGGCAGACCGCGCGGCTGACCTCGGACCCGGCCATCGACACCTCGCCGTCGTTCTCGCCGGACGGCGCGCAGATCGTGTTCAACTCCGACCGTTCGGGGACGCCGGAGCTCTACATCATGGCCGCTGACGGGACGAACCCGCACCGGATCAGCTTCGGCCAGGGCAAGTACACCACCCCCGTCTGGAGCCCGACCGGCGAGTTCATCGCCTTCACCAAACAGACCGGCTCGGAGTTCCACATCGGGGTGATGAAGCCCGACGGCACCGACGAGCGCCTGCTGACCTCCAGCTATCTGGACGAAGGCCCAACCTGGGCCCCGAATGGCCGGGTGATCATGTTCACGCGCGAAGGCGCCGCGGGCGGAGCTAAACTTTGGACCGTAGACGTCACCGGGCGCGTTCTACAGCCGGTTCCTTATCCCGGCGCTGGCTCGGACCCCGCTTGGTCGCCCTTGCTCAACTGAAGTTTTGAAGTATCGTGATACGATAGATTCTGAACCCTGCGCCCCATGCGACGCACCGAAGGAGACGCTAGACAAGATGACCCCCCGTTCTTCCGCGAGCTCCCTCCGCCTGGCCCTGATCGCGGTCACCGCGGTCTCGCTCACCGCCTGCGCCAGCCGCCCCAAGCCGAACTTCCCGACCACGCCGCCGCCGGCGCCGCAGCAGGCCGCGCCGCCGCGACAGACGGCGCAGCCGCCGGTCGCCCCGGTCAGCCAGGCCCCGTTGCCCGGCTCCGAACGGGACTTCATCGTCAACGTCGGCGACCGGGTCTACTTCGACTTCGACAAGTACAATATCCGCAGCGACGCCCAGCCGCTGCTGGACGCCCAGGCGGGGTGGCTGAAGCGCTATCCGGCCGTCCAGGTGCGCATCGAGGGCAACTGCGACGAACGCGGCACCCGCGAATACAACCTGGCGCTGGGCGCGCGTCGCGCCAATGCGGTGCGCGAGTTCCTGGTCAGCCACGGCATCGAAGCCGGTCGCATCTCCACCGTCTCCTATGGCAAGGAGAAGCCGATCGATCCCGGCAGCGGCGAGGAGGCCGACCAGCACAACCGCAACGCCCACACCGCCCTGGTGTCAGGCGCGCGGATGCAGTGACGGAGAACACGACTGCGTAAGAGAATGCGCCTTATGGGCGTGGCCGCGGCGGTCCTGGTGATCGCCGCGCCCGCGCTTGCCCAGACGCCGATGGACGACCCGCTCGACGCGCGCGACGCCAAGCGGCTGGACCGCATGGAGAAGGTGGTGCGCGAGCTGCGCGACATCGTCTTCAAGGCCCAGAAGACGGGCGGGCCGGTGGTCGTCCAGCCCGCCGACACCGACTCTCGCCTGGCGGACCTGTCGCAGCGGCTGAGCGACCTCGAGCAGACCTTGACCAAGCTCAACGGCACGCTGGAGACCACCACCCACGAGCTGGACGTCAGCCGGCGCGAGAACGGCCAGCTGAAGGCCGACGTGAAGGCGCTTTCCGACCGCCTGGCGGCCGATGAGCAGAAGGCGGCGGAGCTGGCCCAGGCGGCCACCACCCCGCCGCCGGCGGCGACCGACGTCGGGCCGCCCGCGCCGGCCGACGTCAAGGCCGCCGCCAACGAAGCCTTCGGCAAGGCGCGCCAGCTCATGCTGTCCGGCGATTACGACTCCGCCCAGGGCGCCTTCGCCGACTTCGTGCAGACCTATCCAGACAATCCGAAGACGCCGGAGGCCCGTTACTGGTGGGGCAAGACCCTGCTGGTGCGCGGCGACAACGTGAAGGCGGCGGCGGCCTTCATCGGCGCAATCCGCGGTTGGCCCCAGACCAGTTGGGGGCCCGACGCGGTGGTCGAGCTCTCCCGGGCGCTGGTGGCGCTGAAGAAGAGCCCGGACGCGTGCCAGGCGCTGGCCGAACTGCCGAGGAAATATCCGAAGGCGCCGGCCGGGATCAAAACCCGCGCCGCGGCGGTGCGCGAACAGGCCAGGTGCGCGGCCTAGCCGCCTGCCCCGCAAGCGCGATCCCCGACCTCCAGGCCGCGGTCGGCCAGGCGCTCGACCGCCGCCTGCGCCGCGGCACGGTCCGCCCGATCGCCGTCGCCCTCTCCGGCGGCGGCGACTCGCTGGCCCTGACCCTGATCGCCGCGGCCTGGGCCCGCGCCGCCGGTCGGCCCCTCCTGGTGCTCACCGTCGATCATCGCTTGCAGCCCGCGAGCGCGGAGTGGACCGCCGCCTGCGCAACGACCGCTGAGCGCCTGGGCGCTGGCTTCCGCGCCCTGGTATGGGAGGGCGAGAAGCCCACCTCGGGCCTGCCGGCCGCCGCCCGGGCCGTCCGCCATGCGCTGATCGCCGACGCCGCCCGAGAGGCCAGGGCGAGCGTCGTCCTGATGGGGCATACCGCCGACGACGTCGCCGAGGCGCGGCGCATGCGCGCGGCCGGCTCGACCACGCCCGACCCGCGCGAATGGGGGCCCTCGCCGGCGTGGCCAGAGGGTCGCGGCGTCTTCCTGCTGCGCCCGCTGCTGGGTCTCGCGCGCAGCGACCTGCGGGCCTGGCTCACGTCCCGCGGCGAGACCTGGATCGACGACCCCGCCAACGACGACCTGCGCTTCGCCCGCGCCCGCGCCCGGCGGTCCGGCGGTCCTGCGCCAGTCCGGCCCGAGCCCGTCGACGCCGCCGACCTCGCCCGCGCCTGCCAGGACGACGGCGTTGGCGGCCTCGGGGTCGCCCGCGCCCTCCTGCGCGCGGCGCCGACCGACGCCGCGCGGCGCTTCGTCTCGGCCGCCTGCGTCTGCGCCGGGGGGACCGCGCGGCCGCCGGCCGGGGCGCGGGTCGAGCGGCTGCTGGCGCGGCTCGCCGGGCATGCGGCCTTCACCTCGGGCCTGGCCGGCGCCCGGGTCGCGGCGGACGCCTCGCAGGTCCGCTTCACCCGCGAGCCCGGCGAGGCCGCGCGCGGGGGTCTCCTGCCTCTACGGCTGGCGGCCGGGGAGACCGGCGTCTGGGACGGCCGCTTCGAGGTTTCGACGGACGCTCCGGTCGAGGTCCGGGCCGGCCGCCGCGGCGCGCCGGTCGCGGTCGGCGTCGACGGCGAGGTCCGTGAGGTGCGTCTGGCCGCGCTCGTCCACGGACGCCTGCTGGCCGCCTGCGGGGCCGTCGAGCGCGAGCCGGCCTAACGCTTCGCGCTCGCCAGCACGTGCTCCACGCCGCGCACCACGGGATCGGCGAACTTGCGGCCAAGCACACTGGCGTGGGTCGCGCGCGGCACGTGTTCGATGTAGCCGCTCTTCGAGGCGATGGCGGGGATCATTTGGATCTCCTTCAGCACCGTGGCGGTCTCCGCGGCGCCGGCGGTCACCACGGCCACCGGCATGCGGGCCGGCAGGTCCCTGGCCTTGGCCTGGTCGGAGGTCTTCGGCCACTCGTCCACCTCGGCCGAGGCCCAGCGGGCGTGGCTGGCCGAGCCCCAGATGCGCCGCTTCTCGGCCGACGCCAGCGGATCGAGGTAGATGCGGTCGCCGGCCAGCGCCGCCAGCGGCCGGTGCAGGCCGAGCCTCGCCGTATGCCGCGAGAGCCGAAGGATGCGCCGGAACGCGCGCACGGCGTGGGCGCCGACGGGTGACGCCATCACCTCCGGCGTCACCGCGTCGACCAGCACGAGCCCCAGCACCCGCCTGGGATGGGTGAGCGCGAAGAGCCGCACCATCAGCCCGCCCATGGAGTGGCCGACCAGCACCACCGGCTGGTCTTCGCCCAGGGCCTCCAGCAGGGCCGCCAGGTCGGCGACGATGGCCCGGCCGTCGCGCGGCGTGGGGCCGGGGTCCGAATGGCCGAGGCCGGCGCGGTCGTAGGCCAGGCTCTTCAGCCCCTTGGCCGTCAGCCGGTCCTGCACCACCTGCCAGTCCGAGGCGCAGCCGAACGCGCCGTGTTCCAACACGATGGTGGGCCGCAAGCTCTCGGCCGGCCCGGCCTGCACGACGCGCAGTCGACGCCCGCCCAGGTCGACGAACTCGCCGCGCGGCTTGGGCGCGCGGTCGGCGACGCGGAAAAATCGCGAGGGCTGGCCTTCGGCGGCCGTCATGCCGCGGCTCCTCCGGGGCGGTCGCCGACCATATGAGCAGCCGGATATGACGATGAAAGGTCAGCGGCGCCATGGCCGGCAACATTCGCGAAATCGCCCGAACGCGAGGTTCCTGCGTTGGACCAACGGAGCGTAGGCCGCCCTATAGAGACTTCAGGATTCCCTCGACCATCTTCTTGGCGTCGCCGAACAGCATCATGGTGTTGTCGCGGAAGAAGAGCTCGTTCTCGACGCCGGCGTAGCCGCTTCCCATGCCGCGCTTCACGAAGAGCACGGTGCGGGCCTTCTCCACGTCGAGGATCGGCATGCCGTAGATCGGTGAGCTGGTGTCGGTCTTGGCGGCCGGGTTGGTGACATCGTTGGCGCCGATCACGAAGGCCACGTCGGCGGTCGGGAACTCGGCGTTGATGTCCTCCAGCTCGAAGACCTCGTCGTAGGGCACGTTGGCCTCGGCCAGCAGCACGTTCATGTGGCCCGGCATGCGGCCGGCGACGGGGTGGATGGCGTACTTCACCTCCACGCCCTCCGCCTTCAGCTTGTCGGCCATTTCGCGCAGCGCATGCTGGGCCTGGGCCACCGCCATGCCGTAGCCGGGCACGATGATCACCTTGCTGGCGTTCATCATGATGAAGGCCGCGTCCTCGGCCGAGCCCTGCTTGACCGGCCGGGTTTCCGCCTTGCCGCCGGCCCCGGGCATGACCTCGTCGCCGCCGAAGCCGCCCAGGATCACCGAGATGAAGGACCGGTTCATCCCCTTGCACATGATGTAGCTGAGGATCGCGCCGGAACTGCCCACCAGCGCCCCGGTGATGATGAGTGTGGTGTTCTCCAGGGTGAAGCCCAGCGCCGCGGCCGCCCAGCCGGAGTAGCTGTTCAGCATCGAGACGACGACCGGCATGTCGGCGCCGCCGATCGGGATGATCAGGGTGACCCCGATGAGGAGGGACAGGGCGAAGATCCCCCAGAAGGCCCAGAGCGCCGCGCCGCCGCTCATCACCAGCACGACGATCAGCGCCAGGATGCCGAGGCCAATGGCGATGTTCAGCAGGTGCCGGGCGGGCAGCAGGATCGGCGAGCCCGACATGTTGCCGTTCAGCTTGGCGAAGGCGATCACCGAGCCGGTGAAGGTCACCGCCCCAATGGCGAGGCCCAGCGAGAGCTCGATCAGCGACTTCAGCTGCACGCCGCCGCCGGGGGCATCGATGTGGTAGGCGGCCGGGGTATGGATCGCCGCCACCGCCACCAGGCAGGCGGCCATGCCGACCAGGCTGTGGAAGGCGGCCACCAGCTGCGGCATGGCGGTCATCGCCACGCGCCGGGCGATCAGCGCGCCCACCACGCCGCCCACGGCCACGCCGCCGGCGATCAGCGCCAGGGTCAGCGGATCGAGCGCGTCCTGGCTCCACAGGGTGGCGAGCGCGGTGCCGACGGCGATGGCCATGCCGACCATGCCGTTGCGGTTGCCGGCCTGGCTCGTCACCGGCGAGGAGAGGCCCCGGAGCGCCAGGATGAAGAGGACGCCGGACGCGAGGTAGAGGATGGCCGCGAGGTTGGCGTTCACCCCTAGCGGTCCTTCTTCTTGTACATGGCCAGCATGCGCCGCACGACCAGGAAGCCGCCGAAGATGTTGACGCTGGCGAAGGCCGCGGCGACCGCGCCGGCGCCTTTTGAGACCAGCACGTTGGCGGTGAGCTCACCGCCCGGCGCATGGGCCGCGGCCGCCAGGAGCGCGCCCACGACGATCACCGAGGAGATGGCGTTGGTCACCGCCATCAGCGGCGTGTGCAACGCCGGCGTGACGCTCCAGACCACGTAGTAGCCCACGAAGATCGCCAGCACGAAGATCGCCAGCCGGAAGACGATGGGATCGACGAGTTCCATCAGCTCACCCCTTCAGCGCCTCGTGCACGATCGCCCCGTCCCGGGTGACCAACGCGGCCTTCAGGATCTCGTCCTCGAAGTCCGGTGCGAAGGCTCCTTCCTTGTCGAGGAACAGCCCGGCGAAGGCCACGAGGTTGCGCGCGTAGAGCGCCGAGGCGTCGGCCGCCACCCGACCGGGCAGGTTCGGAATGCCCAGGATCTTCACCCCGTTCTTGCTGACCGCCACCTCGCCCAGCTTCACGCCCTCGACGTTGCCGCCCTGCTCGACGGCCAGGTCGACAATCACCGAGCCCGGCTTCATCGAGGCCACCTGGGCGGCGCTCACCAGCTTCGGCGCCGGCCGGCCCGGGATCAGGGCGGTGGTGATGACCATGTCCTGCTTGGCGATGTGGCCGCTGATCAGCTCGGCCTGCCTGGCCTGGTACTCCGGGCTCATCTCCTTGGCGTAGCCGCCGGCGGTCTGGGCGTTCTTGAACTCCTCGTCCTCGACGGCCAGGAACTTCGCGCCCAGGCTCTCCACTTGCTCCTTGGTGGCGGGCCTGACGTCGGTGGCGGTGACCACCGCGCCCAGCCGCCGCGCCGTCGCGATCGCCTGCAGGCCGGCCACGCCCACGCCCATCACGAACACCTTGGCCGCGGCCACCGTGCCGGCCGCGGTCATCATCATCGGCATGGCCTTGCCGTAGGCCTCGGCGCCCTCGATCACCGCCCGGTAGCCGGCCAGGTTCGCCTGGCTGGAAAGCACGTCCATAGCCTGGGCGCGGGTGATGCGAGGCACGAACTCCATGGCGAAGGCCGTGGCCCCGGCCTTGGCCAGGGCCTGCAGCGCGGCTTTGTCCTGATAGGGGTTGAGGCTCGCCGCCACGATGGCGTGCGGCTTCAGCGCCGCGATCTCGGCGGCCTCGGGGGCGCGCACCTTGAAGAGCACGTCGGCGTGGGCAAGCGCGGCCTTGGCGTCCTTAGCGAGCTTCGCGCCCGCCGCCTCGTAGTCGGCGTCCGGATAGCTGGCCGCCGCGCCGGCGCCGGCCTCGATCACCACCGAGAAGCCGGCGTGGATCAGCTTCTTCACCGTCTCGGGCACCGCAGCCACGCGCGTCTCGTCAGCGCGGCGTTCCTTGGTGACGGCGATGACGGCCATGTACTTGAGACGCCCCTTTTGGCGATGCCCAGAGCCTCGAGGGTCCGACTAGTGGCCGCTCTCCGGCCGGCTGCGCAGGAAGGTGATCCCGAGCGCCACGATGATGGCGGCGGTGATCAGGGCCGGCCAGAATCCGGCGCCGGCGCAGAACCACAGCGTCAGGAACAGCACTGTGGACGCGATGCTGAGCGAGCCCCACTTGGTGATGTTCATGACCAGGTGGAAGGTCGCCACCTGCTCGTGGATGTCCATATCGCCGCGGTGATACTGGCTAGCCTTGCGGGCCATGGAATCGGGCTCTCTCGGATACGGGTGTTTCGGGGCCGGTGCTACACGAGACCGCGCGACCGCTCAAGCCGCCGGCCAGCAGGCGAACAGGCCCCGGAGCGCCGCCACCAGGGCCAGCGGCTGGTCGATCATGATGTGATGGTGCGAATCGGGGATCTCGATCTCCGGCATGCCGGCCGGGAACGGCGAGGGCGCGCCCTGCTTGCGGTGCTCGACGATGCGGCTCCTGGCGCCGTAGATGTGCACCATCGGGACCTTGATGCTGTTGGCGTTCTCGCTGGTGTCGCGGCGCAAGTCGTTGTCGCGGTTGAGCTTGGCCCACATGTTGGGGTCGAACCGCCAGGTCCAGCCCCCTGGAACCTCCTTCAGCGAGCGCCGCGCGATGAAGTCGGCGATGTAGGGATTGCCGGCCGGCTGCGGCGGCATCAGCCGGAAGCGCGCCAGCGCCGCCTCCAGCGTCGGATAGACCCGGCTCGGCCGGTCAGCCGTGGGGATATTGGCGATCCGCTGCATCTGCGCCTGGCGCCGCGCCATCTCCTCGGGCGGGGGGCCGAAGCCGGTGTCGACCATCACCGCGGCGCGCATGCGCTCCGGGTGGGTCGCGGCGGCGAAGAACACCTGGCCGCCGCCGAACGAATGGCCGATGTAGATCGGCTTCTGACCACCGTCGTAGAGCCCGGTGGCGCGGGCCACGGCCTCGGCGTCCTCGGTGAAGTCGGGGAAGGCGTAGCGCTCGCGCCAGTCCGAAGCGCCCATGCCGGCCAGCGACATCGAGGTGACGCGGAAATCGTCGGCGAAGAACGGCGCGATGAAGCTCCACCAGTCGGCATGCGCCGAATTGCCATGCACGAACAGCAGGCCCGGCTTGCCGATCTCGCCCCAGGTCAGCGCCTCGAGCTTGGTCCCCAGGCTCTCCACGAACCCCCGCTGCGGCGCTCTGGCGACGGCGTCCTTGAACCACTGCGGCGACGGAGGCTCGTCGCCGCCGTAGTCGGCCAGCGGGGCCTGCACCTCGGGCGGCAGCTCGCCGGGCTCGGAATGGATCGGGCGATCGTCGTAGGCGCCCTCGGTCTTCGCGGGCGCCGCCACGGGTTTGCCGTCTTCGGCCATCATGTCCTCGGGTTTGGAGGCCCTCGACTAACGACCGTTTGAAAAATGGCAAGCGGTTCGTCGGACCGCTAGGGTCGCGTCCACCGAGTCCAAGCGTCGAGAGGGCGCCTTTGCGAGTGCGCGCGTGAACCGCTGGAAGATCGGCGTCGCCCTGGGCCTGACGCTGGGCGTCGCGCTGACGGTGGGCGTCATCCTGCACGTCGGCGCCGCCGAGCTCTGGGCCGCCGTGCGCCGGGTCGGGTTCGACGGCTTCGCGGTCTTCACCCTCTACAGCCTGGCCGGATTCCTGCCACTGGGCTGGGCCTGGTGGGTCGTGGCGCCCGGCGCCGGCTCGCGCCGCTGGCTGCTGTTCCCCTGGGGCCGGCTGCTGCGTGACTCCGCCGCCGACGTGCTGCCGTTCGCCCAGATCGGCGGCCTGCTGGTCGGCCTGCGCGCGGTGCAGGTCCGCGGCGTCCCCGAGCGGCTGGCCGTCGCCTCGCAGCTCGTCGACGTCACCATGGAGATGGCGGCGCAGCTCTTCTACACCCTGTTCGGGCTGGCCATGCTGCTGGCGGTGCTGCGCCACGCCACTGGCGCCCAGGAGCTGGTCTGGGCCACCGCCGCGGCCATCGGCGCCGGCGCCCTCGGCCTGGCGGCCTTCGTCGCCCTGCAGGGCCGCGGGGTCGACCTGGTCGGCGCGCTGGGCTCGCGCTGGATCAAGGACACCCGCGAGCGGGCTGCGGCGATCCGCGCCGAGCTGGCCGCGATCTACGCCAGGCCCGCACGGCTGGCGGCCGGGCTGGCCTGGCACTCGGCGGGCTGGATGCTGAGCGGCGCGGGCGCCTGGCTGGCGCTGGCCTTCATGGGCGTCCACGTCGCGGTCTGGAAGGTGCTGGCCCTGGAGAGCCTGGTCGCGGCGGTGAAAAGCATGGCTTTCCTGACGCCGGGCGCGCTGGGTTTCCAGGAAGGCGCCTACGCCCTGATCGCGCCGCTGTTCGGGGTCAGCCCCGAGGCCGCGGTCGCCGTCTCCCTGCTGCGCCGGGCCAAGGACCTGGTGATCGGCGTCCCGGCCATGCTGGCGTGGCAGGCCGGCGAGCTGGCCGAGCGGCCCAAGGCCGCGGCCGGCGAGGCCCCTTAGACCCGGAAGCGGTATTCCTTGCCGGGCTGGCGCTCGATGTCGGGCGGGAAGTTGGCCCGTTTCTCGGCGAAGTAGCGGGCCCGGTGGTCGCCGTCGGCCGCCCGGTTGTAGGTGACGTAGAGGGCGCGCCTGGGCCGATCGGTCAGGTTCGGCTTGCTGGCATGCGGCGCGTAGCTGTCGAAGAACACCACGTCCCCCGGCTGGCCCGGCAAGGGGGTCAGGGAGAAGCCCGCCATCTCCTCGGCCGTCAAGGGCGCCCACTCCTGGCCGATCAGGCCCGCGAAGCGCGGCGCATCGGCCATCTCCAGGCAGCCGTTCTCGATGGTGGCCGGGTCGATGCAGACCAGCGCGGTCACGAACAGCGGCGCGAATGCGCTCCAGCCGGCCTGCTGGTCCTGGTGCGGCTCGAACCCTGCGCCGCCCGGCATCTTGAAGTTGATCTTCTCCTTGAACAGCACGGCCGGCCCGCCCAGCAGCTGCTCGACCGCTCTGGCCATCCGTCCGGTCCGCATTTCGGCGTCGAACGCCGCGTGGAAGGGGCAGAAGTCCTCGATCCGCTGGACCAGGCTCGCCGCGCCGTCGATCAGGCTCTTCTCGCGATAGACCGCGTGCCGGCCGGGCGCCTCCGGCAGAGCGCTCACCTCCTCGGTCCAGGCCACCAGCTCGGCCGTCTCGGCCGGCGAATAGAAGCCCGCCGCCGCGCACCAGCCGTTGCGCGCAAAGTCGGCCAGCGCCTCGTCCGAAAGCGGAATGTCTTCGCGCGCCGGCGTCACCGCGTTCATGTGAGCGCCTCCAGCTTGGGCAGGATCACCTCGCGAGCCTTCACCACATCCTCCGCAAAGTCGATCTCCGTCCAGGCCAGGTCGGTCACGTCCTCTGCCCCGAACCGGCCCGGCTCCGCCAGCATCAGGTCGCGGATCGCCTCCTCGTATTCGGTGTTCGGCGCCTTCGCCACGTAGTGATCGCCGCGATCCGCCAGCGCTCCCGCCATCGCCGGCGAGAAGCGGAAGAAGCCCACCGACTCGCCGTGCCAGGCCCCGGGATGCTCGGGCCGCTTGCGGAAGTCGACGATCCGTCCGTCGTCGCCGAAGCACAGCTTCACCGGCTCGTCGCCCGGCTCCAGCTCGCGGTCGACCAGGAGGGCGTTCTCCGCCGGCGAGGCCAGCATCCGCGTGAGCATTTCCCGGTCGTACAGCACGTCGCCGTCCATCAGCGCCACCGGACGGCCGGCGCGCAGCACCGGCCCCGCCGCCGCCAGCGACACCACGCTGCCCTCGGTGAACCGCGGGTTCTCGATGAGCCGGATGGCGAGCGGCGTCGACAGCGCACCGGCCGCGGCCCGGATCTGCCCCGCCTCAAACCCCACCACGATGGCGAGCTCGCCCACGCCCGCGTGCGTCAAGGCGTCGCAATGCCGTTCCAGCAGGCTCCTCCCGGCGAATTCGAGCAGCACTTTCGGCCTCGGATCGCCCTGGCCGAGCCGGCGCCCGACGCCGGCCGCCAGCAGCACGGCGGCGACGTCACGATGATGGTCCGATGACATTTGTGCGACGCCCTCCGCCGGGTGATCTATATGTTCCAGGTCTGTTTCAGAGTGCAAATTGTGGGCGAGGGGCAGTGCAGGACGAGCGGGAATTGACGTCAACGGAAATGCCGGCGCACGGCAGCGATGCGCCGCGCTCGCGCTTTTCCCGTCTGCGCGAGGCGCTTACCGGCCCGCGCCTCAGCTTCCTGATGGAGGCCCACAACGGGCTTTCGGCGAAGATCGCAGAGGAGGCCGGTTTCGAGGCGCTCTGGGCCTCGGGCCTGACCATTTCCGCCAGCCTTGGCCTGCGCGATTCCAACGAGGCCTCCTGGACCCAGGTGCTGGACGTCCTGGAATACATGGCCGACGCCGTCGCGGCCCCGATCCTGGTCGACGGCGACACCGGCTACGGCAACTTCAACAACGTGCGCCGCCTGGTGCGCAAGCTGGGCGAGCGTGGCGTGGCCGGCGTCTGCATCGAGGACAAGCTGTTCCCCAAGACCAACTCCTTCGTGGGCGAGGGCCAGCCGCTGGCCGACATCGAGGAGTTCTGCGGCCGGCTGCGCGCGGCCAAGGACAGCCAGGTGGACGACGACTTCACGGTCGTGGCCCGCATCGAGGCGCTGATCTCCGGACGCGGCATGGACGAGGCGCTGAAGCGGGCCGAGGCCTATCATGCCGCCGGCGCCGACGCCTTGCTGATCCACTCGAAGCTGCCGACCGCGGTGGAGATCCTGGAGTTCGCCGAGCGCTGGGGCCGCCGCTCGCCGCTCGTCATCGTGCCCACTATGTACTACGCGACGCCGACCGAGGCTTATCGGCGCGCCGGGATCAACGCAGCGATCTGGGCGAACCACCTGTTGCGTTCCTCGGTCTCGGCCATGCGCGCCACCGCCGCCCAGATCCACGAGGACGAGGGCCTGCTGGAGGTCGAGGGCCGCATCGCCAGCGTGAAGGACATCTTCGCGCTCACCGCCAACGCCGAGCTTGAGGCGGCCGAGCGCCGCTACCTGCCGGCCGCCAGCAAGACCCGCGCGGTCATCCTGGCCGCCGCCGGCCAGGTGGGCGCCGACGACCAGCCGAAGTGCCTGCTCGACATCCGCGGCAAGTCGCTGCTGCGCCGCCAGATCGACGCCTTCGCCGCCGCGGGCGTGAAGGACGTGGCGGTGGTCCGCGGCTTTGGCAAGGCCGCAGTGACGCCGGTGGGCGCCGAGGTGTTCGACAACGACCGCTGGGCCGAGACCAGCGAGGCCTATTCCCTCGCCGCCGCCGAGAGCCGGCTCAACGGCGAGGTGCTGGTGGCCTACGGCGACATCCTGTTCCGCAACTACATCCTGACCGGCCTCCTCGCTACGCCCGGCGACATCGTGGTCGCGGTGGACGCGCTCGGCCGGCTGGACGAACGCCGCGCCCAGGCCCGCGACCTCGTCGCGGGCGAGCATCCGCCGTCTCCGGACTACATCGACGAGCCGCCGGCGGACCTCGCGGAGATGGGCCCGGACGTCGCCGCCGAGCGGCTGGCGGGCGAATGGATCGGCCTCGCGCGGTTTTCCGCCCAAGGGTCCGCCTGGCTGCGGGAGGAGCTCGAAGCCCTGCGCGCCGAGGGCCTGATCGAGACCGCCGACCTGCCGCTCCTGCTGACCCGCCTGGCCGCATGCCACCCGGTGAAACTCTACCTCTTCTCGGGCCACTGGATCGGCGTCGACACCCTGCCCGACCTCGCCGAGGCGCGGAACTTTACCTGACACGCCCGGGCTGCGATTGAACGCCCGATGATCAGCGCCAACGCCTTCCTGACCGAGGCCCGCCGTGCCGGCTTCGACTTCTACACGGGCGTGCCGTGCAGCTTCCTGACGCCCTTGATCAACGGCGTGCTGTCGGATCGGTCCCTCGACTACGTGGGCGCGACGAGCGAAGGCGAGGCGGTGGCGATCGCCGCGGGGGCATGGCTGGCCGGCAAATCGACGGTGGTGATGTGCCAGAACTCCGGGCTCGGCAATGCGGTGAACCCGTTGACCTCGCTGAACGCGCCTTTCAGGATTCCGACGCTCTTCATCACCACCTGGCGCGGCGAGCCGGGGCTGAAGGACGAGCCGCAGCACGAGGTCATGGGCCAGATCACCCACGACCTGCTGGCCCTGATCGGCAGCCCGCCCGCGAGCTTCCCCAGCGAGCCGCAGCTGCTGGCCCCGGCCTTCGCCGAGGCCGCTGAGGCGATGGAGAGGACCAGCCTTCCGGTCGCCTGGGTGATGCGCAGGGGCGACGTCGCCGACAGCCCGCTCGACCAGCCGCCCTTCAAGGCCGACCCGCCCGGCCGGCGCGACCACCTCGAGACCGGCGGCGATCGGCCGACGCGCGCCCAGGCCCTGGAGGCCTTCCTGGACGCGGCCGATCCGCAGGCTGCGGTCATCGCCACCACCGGCAAGTGCGGCCGCGAGCTCTTCACCCTCGATGACCGCGAACAGCATCTCTACCAGGTGGGCTCGATGGGCGGGGCGTCGGGCATGGCGCTCGGCCTTGCCCTGAACACGCCGCGGCCGGTGGTGGTGCTGGACGGCGATGGCGCGGCGCTGATGAAGCTCGGGACGCTGGCCACCATCGGCGCCTACCGGCCGGCCAACCTGACCCACATCCTGCTGGACAATTGCGTCCACGATTCCACCGGCGGCCAGGCGACCGTCAGCCCGAGCGTTGACTTCGCGGCCATCGCCATCGCCTGCGGCTACCGCTATGCCGCCAGCGCCGACAGCCTGGAGGGCTTCCGCGAGGCGCTCGCCGCCCCCCAGGCCGCCGGCGGCCCGGCGCTCATCCACTTGCGCATCGCCCCTGACTCGATGGAGAAGCTCGGCCGCCCGACGGTCGCGCCCGCAGAGGTCGCGCGGCGCCTGAAAGTCTTCGTGGCCCGGCCGTTCGCGCCCGCCTGATGCGCCAGCGCCTGTTCACCCCCGGACCGCTGACCACAGACCCGCGCGTCCGCGAGGCGATGACCCGCGACTGGGGCTCCCGCGACGCGGACTTCATCGCCCTGACCGCCGAACTGCGCACCCGGCTGCTGGCCGTCGCGAACGGCGCGGCGAGCCACGTGGCCGTGCCCCTGCAGGGCAGCGGCACCTTCCTGCTCGAAGCCGCCGTCGGCACGCTGATCGGCAAGGCCGACAAGCTGCTGGTGGTCGTCAACGGCGCCTACGGCCGGCGCATGGCCGCCATCGCGCGGCGGCTGGGCCTCGCGGTCGAGACCCTCGACCACGCCGAGGACACGCCCTTCGAGTCCGCCCGACTGGCCGCCGCCCTGGAAGCCGACCCCGCCATCACCCACGTCAGCCTGGTCCACGTCGAGACGACAAGCGGCCTCCTGAACCCGTTAGAGGTGGTCGCCGCCCTCTGCACGCGGGCCGGCAAGGCGCTGATCGTCGATGCTATGGCGAGCTTCGGCGCGCTTCCCATCGACCTCGCCGGGACGCACCCGATCACGGCCCTGCTCGCGTCGAGCAACAAGTGCCTGGAGGGCCCGCCGGGCATCGCCTTCGCGCTGATCGAGCGCGCCGCGCTACAGGCCGCCGAGGCCCGCAACCCTTCGCTCAGCCTCGATTTGCACGCCCAGTGGCGGGGCTTCGAGACCGACGGCCAGTGGCGCTTCACCCCGCCGGTGCAGATCGTCGCAGGCCTCGTCGAGTCGTTGCGTATCCTCGAAGAGGAGGGCGGCCCTTCCGCGAGGATCAGCCGCTACCGGCGTCGTTTCGACCGGCTGGTCGGCCGCCTGGAGCAGCTCGGCTACCGGCTCTACCTCGACCGGTCGGTCAATGCCCCGATCATAGCCACCTTCCGCCCGCGTCCCGATCGCCCCTTCGACTTCCGCGTCCTCTACGACCGCCTCGCCGCCCAGGGCCTGGTCATCTACCCCGGCAAGCTCACGGCGGAAGAAACCTTCCGCATCGGCGTCATCGGCGCCGTCGAGGATTCCGACTTCGACGACCTGATCGCCGCCATCGCCGAGCTCTAGGCCTGCCGCCGGCGAAGCGCGGAGAGCCTGCGCAGGAAGAGCAGCAGGAAGAAGCCGGTGGCCAGCGCCGCCAGTCCCGTCGCCACCTCGCGCACCACCGGCGGGAACCACAGCAGGGGCCCCAGCAGATACAGCGCGTCGTCGGCGTCGAAGCCCCACTTGCTGGCCAGGATCTTCTCCCCGTCGGCGCTGGAGTCGAAGGCTTCGGCCACGTGGTTCAGCGTGAACTGGTTGACCCCTGCCAAGAGGCCCGCGCCCATCGCCCAGACGCCCAAGGGCGCATGCCGCAGGCCGATCCCCAGGCCGATGAAGAAGAGCGCGCCCAGCAGGTTGTCGACGAAGAAGTCGAACCTGTGCCCCCACGGGCTGGAAAGGTTTCCGATCCGGGCGACCTCGCCGTCCAGCCGGTCCAGCAGGCAGGCGATCAGCCAGGCGATCCCGGCCCACAGGTTCGCCTGCGGCGTCCCCCAGGCCATCGCCGCGACGATGCCCAGCCCCATCACCAGGTGGAAGGCGGTGATCTGGTTGGGCGTGACACCCAGCCGGAGCAGCGGCCGGGCGAGCGGTCGCACGGCCAGGTGACTCCACGAATTGCCGGGCAAGAGATCACCTCCACAGGAGGCATGGGCCGCGCGACGCGGTCGCCCCAAGCGGACTATAGGGCGGATGGCCCATCCGGCGGTAGGGTCAACCGGTCGCGGCTCAGCTCGGGAGGGGACCATGAGACGTTGGTTGTGGCTCGGCCTGGCCGTCGTGGCCATTGCGTCGAGCGCCGAAGCCGCGCCGCAGGTGCTGGCGCCCCCGGCGCCGCCCGGTCCGGCCGTGCAGCCTTATGTGAAGGTGAGCGCGCACTACGTCATCCTCAACCACGTGCGGGTCATCGACGGGACCGGCGCGCCGCCGCGCGAAAACCAAGCCGTCGTCATCGCGAACGGCAAGATCGTCATGGTCGCCCCAAGTTCGGGGACGAACCTCTTCGTGGCAGCTGAAAAGCCGGTCGAGCTGGACCTCACGGGCGACACAGTGCTGCCCGGCCTCGTGGGCCTGCACGACCACATGTACTACATCGCCCGGCCGAACCTGGACGCCGCCGGCCATTCGGAGCCGCCGCTGGTGGTTCCGCAGATGACCTTTTCCTCGCCAAGGCTCTACCTGGCGGCCGGCGTCACCACCATGCGCACGACCGGCAGCGTCGAGCCCTACGCCGACCTCAACGTGAAGGTCCAGATCGACGCCGGCCTCATGCCCGGCCCGCACATGGACGTGACCGGCCCCTACCTGGAGGGGGCCGGAAGCCCGTTCATCCAGATGCACCAGCTCAAGGACGCCGCCGACGCCAGGGCCACCGTCGCCTTCTGGGCCGACCAGGGCGCGAGCTCCTTCAAGGCCTACATGAACATCACCCGGGCGGAGCTGAAGGCGGCGATCGACGAGGCGCACCGGCGGGGCCTGAAGCTCACCGGCCACCTCTGCTCGGTGACCTATCCGGAGGCCGCCGAACTCGGCATCGACGACCTGGAGCACGGCTTCTTCGTCAACACCGAGCTCGATCCGGGCAAGGCGCCCGACAAGTGCTCCGAGGGGACCGGCACGCCCACCCTGCTGAAGATGACGCCGGACAGCCCCGAGGCCGACGCCCTGATCAAGCTCCTGGTCGCCCGCCACGTGGCGGTGACCTCCACCCTGCCGGTGTTCGAGCAGCGGGTGCCGATGCACGCGCCGCTGAACCCCAAGGCCATGGCCGTGCTCACCAGCGAGGCCAGGGAGGCCTATCTCTACTCCCGCAATCTGGTGAACCAGGCGCCGCGCGAGCGCTACGCCGACGGCGCGCGGGCCTACCACAACGACGAGGGCCTGGAGCGCAAGTTCGTCGCGGCCGGCGGCCTTCTGCTCGCCGGGCCCGACCCCACGGGCAACGGCGGCGTGATCCCCGGCTTCGGGGACCAGCGCGAGGTGGAGCTCCTTGTGGAGGCTGGCTTCTCCCCGGTCGAAGCCATCAGGATCGCCACCCTGAACGGCGCGACCTACCTCGGTCTGGCCAACCGCATCGGCTCCATCGCACCCGGCAAGGACGCCGACCTCGTCGTCGTATCCGGCGACCCGTCGAAGAGGATCGGCGACATCGAGAATGTCCAGATGGTCTTCAAGGACGGCATCGGCTACGACGCGGCCAAGCTGCTGGCGTCGGTCAAAGGCCGCTACGGGCAGTATTGAGCCCAGCGCGTTCGGCGACTAGCGGTCGGCGACATCCGGAGGGGGATTCAAATGACCGCAACGACACTGGACCGCGGCGCGCCGCGCCCGGCCACGCCACCGGCGCCATTCCCGGCGCAGCATGCCTGGGACCGCAATTTCTTCCTTCTCTGGGTGGCGCTGATCTGGCTGGGGATCGGCCTGGGCTTCGGTCCCGAGGTCTGGAAGCATGTTGCCACCCACGAGGCGCCGTTCGAGCCGATCGTCCATCTGCACGGGGCCTTCTTCATGGGCTGGCTGGCGCTGCTCACCACGCAGGTGCTGCTGATCCGCACGCGGCGGACCGCCGTCCACCGCAAGCTGGGCTGGGTCATGGTCGGCTGGGGCGCGGCGATGCTGGTGCTGGGGCCGGCGGTGGCCTGGATCCGCCAGAAGCACGAGTTCGGCACGCCGCTCAGCGACCCCGGCTTCTTTTCGATCCAGGTGATCGACATCATCTCCTTTGCGGTGCTGGGCGGGGCCGGCGTGCTGCTGCGGGCCGACTCCGCGGCCCACAAGCGGCTGATGCTGCTGGGCACGCTGTGCATCGCCGACGCCGGCTACGCGCGGTTCACTGGCCAGCCCGTGGAAAACGCCTTTGGCAAGGTGTTCTGGGCCGAGCACCTGGGCCTCTTCGGCGTCACCGGCGCGATGATCGTGGGCATCGGCGTCTACGACCTGATCACCCGCAAACGGCTGCATCCGGCCTATCTGGCGGGCGCCACCTGGGGGCTGGCGGGCCAGGCGACCGCCACCTTCCTCTGGCACGACGCCGCCTGGGTCGCCTGGACCACGCGGCTCTTCCACCCCTAGCCGCGGGGCTGCGCGCGGGGCATGAAGCTCCCGGCAACCAGGGGAGCGGCATGCGCGTAAACCACCTGAAGGCGCTGTGGGCCGCCGGCAAGCCGGCCATCAACGGCTGGTGCACCATGCCCAGCGCCTTTTCGGCCGAGCTGATGGCCTCGATGGGGTGGGACTCTGTGACCATCGACACCCAACACGGGGTGATCGGCTATTCCGAGATGCTGGCCATGCTGCAG
>Ga0134128_10002332_pt1 | contig 23606 bp, 21 predicted proteins | sample KB31754_FD_96462 | JGI IMG/M metagenome (GOLD analysis project Ga0134128, IMG submission 96462) | Terrestrial soil microbial communities with excess Nitrogen fertilizer from Kellogg Biological Station, Michigan, USA - KB3-175-4 | ecosystem: Environmental > Terrestrial > Soil > Unclassified ... | reverse complement strand
CACAATAGGTTGACTCCATTTTATCCTGAACGACAATGACGCAATCGAGCTTTTCCGAAGCGGAGTTCGCCAGCAAGAAACGCCAGACGCGACGCGAACGGTTTCTGGCCGATATTGAATCCATCACGCCCTGGGCTGCACTTGTTGCGGCACTGATGCCGTATTACCCGAAAGGCGAGGGTCGTGGTCGTCCGCCGGTCGGGCTGGAACGCATGCTGCGCATGTATATCGCCCAGCAATGCTTTGGCCTTTCGGATGAAGGGATGGAGGATGCGATCTATGACAGCCAGTCGATCCGGGGATTTGTAGGCATCGACCTGACGCACGAATCGGCACCGGACGCGACCACCTTGCTGAAGTTCCGCCGGCTGCTGGAGCAACACAATCTGACGCGTCGGATATTCGACGAAATCAATGGTCACCTGGCGAACAAGGGGTTGGTCATGCGGGAAGGGACCATTGTTGACGCAACGCTGATCGCCGCACCGCCCTCGACAAAGAATCGAGACAAGGAGCGCGATCCGGACATGCATCAGTCCAAGAAGGGCAACCAGTGGTATTTCGGCATGAAGGCGCACGTTGGCGTGGATATGGACACGGGGCTGGTGCATACCGTGGTAGGTACGGCCGGCAACGTTGCCGACGTAGCGCAGGCACATGCACTGCTGCACGGTGGCGAAAAAGTTGTGCTGGGCGACGCCGGGTACCAAGGCGCGGATAAGCGGTCAGAGAATATGAGCAAGGTTGTCACGTGGTGCACCGCCATGAGGCCGAGCAAGCGCCAAGCGCTCACGGGAGGCGTGCCAGGGAGCGCATTGGATAAGGCGGAGCAAGTCAAGGCCAGTTTGCGCGCCAAGGTCGAGCACTGCTTCCATGTTGTGAAGTGCTTGTTCAAGCATCGCAAGACACGCTACCGGGGCTTGGCAAAGAACAACGTCCAGCTCCTGAGCTTGTTTGGCCTTGCCAATCTGGTGTTGGCACGCAGGCATCTTGGGCGCGGGCACACCCAAGTTGCGCCTGCAGTTTGAAAAGAGGCGGGAAGATACTGCCGAATACGCCAAATCGGCCTCATTGAGTCAGAAAAAGTTGGATGGACATGGAAAATTCGCAGACTTGGTCGTCGCAAATTGGCGTCATGTCATATAACTCGATTTATTCAGCGTTTCCTTAGCGCGATTTTTGTCGAAAATTTCGAATGCTCGTCAAAAGTGATGGCAAGAATGCGCAAAGCTTGTTTGCTCGTATGTAGGTTGAATCCCACGGATTTTCCTGGAAGCTAGGTGTTCATGAGTACGAGATATATACAGGGCGTGGGAGAACTTCTGGAGAGGAAGGACTTTTGGGAAGGCGAGCTATCGAGGCTCGATGGCGGCACCCTCAGCATTGACTCCAAAACCATCTCGTCCGAGCAGGAAGCCCGCGCCAGGTGGATATGTGAAAACTGGCCCGCCGTGCTTTCGGACTGCCGCAAATTCATCGAAGCGAAGAGGGAAAAGTACGGCCTGCGCGCGAAGCAGTTCGATGACCCCGGGGTATTCATGCGCGAAGGCGACGAGTGGACGGTCTGGTTTGGTACGGAGTCGGAAAGCGAGGCAATCGTCGGTGTCGAATTCCGGGGCGACAAGCCGTTTCAGCTCGTTATCGGGGATTGAAACGGGGTCATGGAGAGAACGGCCCGATGAGCTGGCCCTTGTCGCGGCAATAGTGTGGCACCGCATCGGATGAGCCGCCAATGCAGCGCCAGGTGACGTTGCCCTTGTCGAACTGTGGAATCAGCACGATGACTTGTCCATCGGCGCTGCCACGCAAGATGATTGTGCCCTGGTCCTCTACCTGGAAGTAATCCACGTGGGTCAAATGCGGGGCCGTCTTTCCGACGCGTCTACCGGAGCCGGAAAGCGAATTCAGTTGCCGCGCGTCGGCTTCGATTGTCTGCATGGTCGGCAAAAGTTCGATGAACCAGTTGGCACTTTGCGCAATGGCGCGCTGGTCGCTATACAGCGGGTAGATGAATGCCGCCGCGACGAGACAGGTCAGTGTGCCAAGAAAACCCAGGATGTAGTTGCGCATTGTCAACAGCCCCTATTCTCTGCTACCTGCTATTTTCACTCGGAAAAATCCGGCTTCCCATGGCAACGAAAGGCGCCTCGATGAGCCGATAGGTGATCGAGGCAAGCACGATGGTCAAAACCATCGCCACGGCAATGAAGGCGTGCGGGTTGGCATGCAGGGCCGAGGTTTTGAACCAGTAAAAAAACAGCGGATAGAAAACGATGGGGTGGAACAGGTAGATCGAGTAGCTGATCTTACCGAGGAAGACGCCGGCGCGGTTCGACGGCTGGCGTAGCCGTGTGCAGCAGAAAAAGACGGCAATGGCTATCCATTGCGTCAGGGGCTGCCGCAAGGCCGTGTGCTCCCCGTGGAGGTAATGCCCAATGTCGGATGCCGCGCCGAAAGACAGCGACGTCAGCAGCAGGATCACAAACGCATCGATGCCGGCCCGCCGGTCTTTTTCCAGCAGCCAGCGGCGGTAGAAAATGCCGAAGAACATGAAGCCCAAATACTGGAACAGGATCAGGGCATGATAGGGATAGGCTTCGGGTGGCTCGAAGCGCTTGCACACCAGACGCAGCACGTTCACGGCAATCAGGATGGCCAGGGCCCACCTGAACGATTGCAGCCGTTTGAAGTAAAACAGCGCGGCGCAGAGCATGTAGAACAGCAATTCCAGGCCGAGCGTCCAGTATTGCCCCATGATGTCGCCCACGCCGAAGAAAGTCTGGAACATTGAGGCATTGGCCAGCACGGCCATCCAGTTGATCTGCTGGGTGCTGCCCCACAGTCCGAGACCCCAATAGACGAACACCACGCCCAGCGGCAGGGATAGCCAATAGGCCGGGTAGAGCCGGAAAAAACGGTGGACGGCGAATTTGCGGATCGGCTCGGATTGGTATTTGAGCAGGCTGAACGGCACGACGAAACCGCTGATCATCAGGAACAGGCAGACGCCAACTTCACCAATGCCGATGGTCTGGGTGAAGAATTCGACGATGGACTTTTCCACGCTGCTGGTTTGCAGCGCGGGGTTCAGGGTGATTTCCGACGTGTGCTGGTACACCACCAGCAGCGCCGCAAGGCCGCGTAGCACGTCGATGTAGGCGTAGCGTGTTGTCTGTTGCATGAAGGGTGGGGCTCGCTTTGGTTGCCTGCATTTTACTGTACGCGGGCCGATACTCCAGGTATCGAATCAAACGATGTTTTGTCGTCTTATCAAACCAGGCTTCCAGGTTTAGCATCGTCTCCAATGAATCACGCATGATTGGAGAGAAAACATGGCAAAGATGACGGCAGTACAGGCGGCGCTGCATGTGTTGGCAAAGGAAGGGGTGACGCAGGCGTTCGGCGTGCCAGGCGCGGCGATCAATCCGTTTTACGCCGCCTTGAAGAAGCAGGGCAGCATAGGCCACGTGCTGGCGCGCCACGTTGAAGGCGCTGCGCACATGGCAGAGGGCTATACGCGCGCCAAAGCCGGCAATATCGGCGTGTGCATTGGCACTTCCGGCCCCGCCGGCACCGACATGATCACGGGCCTGTATTCGGCACAGGCCGATTCGATTCCCATCCTTTGCATCACGGGGCAGGCGCCGCGTGCGCGCTTGTACAAGGAAGACTTCCAGGCTGTCGATATCGAATCGATTGCCAAGCCCGTGACCAAGTGGGCTGTCACGGTGCGCGAACCGGCGCTGGTGCCGCGGGTATTCCAGCAGGCATTCCACCTGATGCGCTCGGGCCGTCCGGGGCCGGTGTTGATCGACCTGCCGTTCGACGTGCAAATGGGCGAGATTGAATTCGACCCCGATACCTATGAACCCCTGCCGGTGTACAAGCCGGCGGCGACGCGGGCACAGATCGAAAAGGCGCTGGCCATGTTCAACGAGGCCGACGCGCCCTTGATCACGGCAGGTGGCGGCATCATCAATGCCGACGCTTCTGCCTTGCTGGTGGAGTTTGCCGAAATCACCGGCTGCCCGGTGATTCCCACGCTGATGGGCTGGGGCACGATTCCCGACGACCATCCCTTGATGGCCGGCATGGTGGGGCTGCAGACCAGCCACCGCTATGGCAATGCCACGCTGCTGGCGGCGGACTTCGTGCTCGGCATCGGCAACCGTTGGGCCAACCGGCATACGGGTTCGGTCGAAGTCTTCACTAAGGGCCGCAAGTTCGTCCACGTCGATATCGAACCGACCCAGATCGGCCGTGTGTTCGGGCCGGACTATGGCATTGTTTCCGATGCCGGCGCGGCGCTGAAATTATTCGTTGAAGTGGCACGTGAATGGAAGGCGGCCGGCAAGTTGAAAGACCGGTCAGCCTGGGTCAGGCAATGCCAGGAGCGCAAGAAGTCGCTGTTGCGCCGCACGCATTTTGATAACGTGCCGATCAAGCCGCAGCGCGTCTATGAAGAGATGAACAAAGCCTTTGGACGCGACACCTGCTACGTCTCCACCATCGGCCTGTCGCAGATTGCTGCGGCGCAGTTCCTGCATGTCTACCAGCCGCGTAACTGGATCAATTGCGGCCAGGCCGGCCCGCTTGGCTGGACCGCACCGGCGGCGCTCGGCGTATGCGCCGCCGACCCGGCACGCAAGGTGGTGGCGATTTCGGGTGACTACGATTTCCAGTTCATGATCGAAGAACTCGCGGTGGGCGCGCAATTCAAGCTGCCCTACCTGCACGTGGTGGTGAACAATTCCTACCTCGGCCTGATCCGCCAGTCGCAGCGCGGCTTCGACATGGATTATTGCGTGCAGCTCGCGTTCGACAACATCAATGCGCCGGAACTGGAAGGCTATGGCGTGGACCACGTGGCCGTGGTCGAAGGCCTGGGCTGCAAGGCGATCCGCGTCACCAAGCCCGACGACATCCAGGATGCCTTCAAGGAAGCACAGTCGCTGATGCAGCAATACCGTGTGCCGGTGGTGGTGGAAATCATCCTGGAGCGGGTGACCAATATCGCCATGGGCACCGAACTGACCAACGTCAATGAATTCGAAGAGCTGGCAAAGCAGCCCGGCGACGCGCCGACCGCCATCGCCCTGCTCGATTAAGGAGAAGACCATGCCCAAGTTTGCCGCCAATCTGACGATGCTCTTCACCGAACATGCCTTCCTCGACCGCTTCGGTGCCGCTGCGGCGGCCGGTTTCAAAGGCGTGGAGTTTTTGTTCCCCTATGCTTTTGAAGCGAACGACATCGCGGCACGCCTCAAGCAGCACAACCTGGAACTGGTGCTGCACAACCTCCCTGCAGGCAATTGGGATGCCGGTGAACGCGGCATTGCCTGCCACCCCGGCCGCGTGGCCGAATTCGACCGCGGCGTGACCGATGCCATCCGTTACGCCAAGGCGCTTGGCGTCAAACAATTGAATTGCCTGGTGGGCATTGCCCCGCAGGGCGTGAGCCGCGAACAGGCGCATGCCACGCTGGTGGTCAACCTGCGCCATGCGGCTGCGGCTTTGAAGGCTGAAGGCATACGCCTGCTGATCGAACCGATCAACACCTATGACATACCGGGCTTTTTCCTGAACGGCACCCGGCAGGCGCTGGACTTGATCCGGGAAACCGGCTCGGACAACCTGTTCGTGCAGTACGACATCTATCACATGCAGCGCATGGAAGGCGAGCTGGCCAACACGATCAGGAACAACCTTGCCGCCATCGGGCACGTGCAACTGGCCGACAACCCGGGGCGCTTTGAGCCGGGAACGGGCGAGATCAATTACCCCTACCTGTTCGCGCTGCTGGACAACATCGGCTATGACGGCTGGGTGGGGTGCGAATACAAACCCAGGGCCGGGACGGTGGAAGGCCTCGGTTGGCGCGAAACACACAATGCCTGGCAGATGCCGGTTTGAACGCACTTAGGTTGTAACCCCTCTCCCACGGGTGGGAGAGGGGCAGGGATGAGGGAGGTCGCAAGCAGCTTCAGCTTATTCAGAGAAGCCGTAGCGCAGTCCCCCTCTCCCGCCTGCGGTCGAGGGGTGAACGGACGGCGCGCGAGAACACCAGAGTACGACGGGATTCAATATAGTAAAGAGGAAAATCATCATGGCAAAAATCGGATTCATCGGCACCGGCATCATGGGCGCGCCCATGGCGGGGCACTTGCAGCGCGGCGGCCACAAGCTCTATCTGCACGACATCAAGAACCCGCCGTTTGAACTGGTCGAAGGCGGCGCCACGGTTTGCACCTCGGGTGCGGAAGTGGCCAAGCGCGCCGACATTATCATTACCATGGTGCCCGACACGCCGCACGTGGAAGCCGCGCTGTTCGGCGAGAACGGCATCGCTTCGGGGCTGACTGCCGGCAAGATCGTGGTCGACATGAGTTCGATTTCGCCGATTGCCACCAAGGGATTCGCGAAGAAGATCAACGAACTCGGTTGCCGGTATCTTGACGCACCCGTGTCGGGCGGCGAGGTGGGAGCCAAGGCGGCATCGCTGACCATCATGGTGGGTGGCCCGCAAGCGGCATTCGATGAAGTCAAGCCGCTGTTCGAGCTGATGGGCAAGAACATCACGCTGGTGGGCGGCAACGGCGACGGCCAGACCACCAAGGTGGCGAACCAGATCGTCGTCGCGCTCAATATCCAGGCCGTATCGGAAGCGCTGCTGTTCGCCTCCAAGGCCGGCGCCGACCCGGCCCGTGTGCGGCAGGCATTGATGGGCGGCTTTGCCGCCTCGCGCATTTTGGAAGTGCATGGCGAACGCATGGTCAAGCGCACCTTCAGCCCGGGCTTCCGCATCGAACTGCACCAGAAGGACTTGAACCTGGCGCTGCAAGGGGCCAAGGCTTTGGGTGTATCCTTGCCCAATACGGCGACGGCGCAGGAATTGATGAATGCCTGTGCGGCCAACGGGATGAGCGGCCTGGATCACTCGGCACTGTGCCGGGCGATTGAAATGATGTCGAATCATGAGATTGCGCAGGCCTGATCATTTTTCTCCCCACTCCCGCGAGCGGGATGGGTGGGCCGCGCAGGCTAGAGGAGATGGTGGTTGCGGCTTGACTAAGCCTTTTATAAGCGTAGGCGAAGCATGGCGTCCCTCATCGGCCCGCCGCCCGCCCCTCCCCTCTCCCGCCTGCGGGAGAGGGGTGACCGGCCGGCGGCATGGTTGCCATTGGACGAAGCCTGGAAAGCATTAGCGAGACAAAACGATGTCGAACATTAATCCCCGCCAATTCCTGCTGGACCTTTACGGCGCAGCAATCGCCAGGGTAAGCGCCGCCAAGTGCCTGCCCCAGCATTTGCCGCAGCCACCGAAGAGCGGCAAAACCATCGTCATCGGCGCCGGCAAGGCCGCGGCCGCCATGGCCCAATCGGTCGAGCAGCACTGGCAGGGCGAACTGACGGGCCTGGTCGTCACGCGCTACGGCCACGGCGCCGATTGCAAAAAGATCGAAGTGGTGGAAGCGTCGCACCCGGTGCCGGACGAAGCAGGCCGGCAAGCTGCGGCGCGCATGCTGCAGATGGTGCAGGGCTTGACAGAGAACGACCTGGTGCTGTGCCTGATCTCGGGCGGCGGCTCGGCCCTGCTTGCCTTGCCTGCCGAAGGCATCACGCTTGAACAAAAGCAGGCCATCAACAAGGCGCTCCTGAAAAGCGGTGCCACGATTGGCGACATGAATTGCGTGCGCAAGCATCTGTCCGCCATCAAGGGCGGCCGGCTGGCGCTGGCATGCGCACCGGCGCGCGTGGCAACCCTGCTGATTTCCGACGTACCCGGCGACGACCCGAATATCGTCGCCAGCGGCCCTACGCTGCCGGACCCGACGAGTTGCGCGCAGGCGCTGACCATCCTGCGCAAATACCGGATCGATATCCCATCGAATATCGAAGCCTTGCTTGAATCGGGTAAGGTCGAAACGCCCAAGCCCGGCGATGCGCGCTTTGCCAACAATAGCTGCGCGGTGATCGCCACCGCGCAGGATGCGCTCGAATCCGCCGCCGCCCAGGCGCGTGCCTCAGGTATCACGCCCCATATCTTGTCGGACGGGATCGAAGGCGAAGCGCGCGACGTGGCCCTGGTGCATGCCGGGATAGCGCGCCAGATTGCGGCGCGCGGGCAACCGTTCGCAAAGCCCTGCCTCTTGCTGTCGGGGGGCGAGACCACGGTGACGGTCAAGGGCAACGGCCGTGGCGGGCGCAATGCCGAATTCCTGCTCGCGCTGGCAGCGGCGCTCGACGGCCATCCTGGCATCCATGCGATTGCCTGCGACACGGATGGCATCGATGGTTCGGAAGACAATGCCGGTGCGCTGTACGGGCCGGACTCGCTGGCGCGTGCTGCAGAGAAGGGCTTGCGCGCTCGCACCATGCTTGACGACAATGACGGCTACGGGTTTTTCAGCGCATTGGGTGACCTGGTGGTGAGCGGGCCGACGCGCACCAATGTCAATGATTTCAGGGCGATACTGATCTTGTAGGTTTTGCCGGCGGCCGCCCGGTTTTTGACAGAACGGGACGGCCGCCCTTACCATCCTGTCATGCGAACCATGACAGCCATTCCCCACCGCCGCGCCGTCTTCCTGATGTGCTGCGCCACCACGCTATGGAGCATTGCCGGCGTCATGACGCGCCAGCTTGAGCACGCACGCGGCTTTGAAGTCACATTCTGGCGCAGCGTGTTTGCCGGTTTGTTCGTGGCCCTCGCCCTGATCGTGCAGCAGCGCGGCAAGGCTGTTGCCGGTGTGCGTGCCGTGGGCCGCTGGGGTGTGGTGTCGGGCTTGATGTGGTGCGTCATGTTTTGCTGTTTCATGATCGCGCTCACGCTCACCACGGTCGCCAACACGCTCATCGTGATGAGCACTTCGCCCTTGCTGACGGCCTTGCTGGCCTGGCTGGTGCTGCGCCACGCGATTGCGCCGCGCACCTGGGCCGCGATTGCGGCGGCCTTTGCCGGCATCGTCTGGATGTTTGCCGGCGGCATGTCGCAAGTCGATGCGCGCCAGTTGGCCGGCATGACGATTGCAATGGGCGTGCCGGTGGCGGCATCGATCAACGTGGTGGCGCTGAAGAAGGCAGGGCAGGGGGTGGACTTGATTCCTGCCGTGCTGCTGGGTGCCGTCTTCTCTGCTTTACTGATGCTGCCGCTGATGTGGCCGGCGCAGGCTTCCTGGCATGACATCGGCATTCTCGCGCTCTTGGGCGTGGTGCAACTGGGCTTTCCCTGCATGCTGATGGTGGCGGCGTCGCGCGGCTTGTCGGCACCGGAAATCGGCTTGCTGGGCTTGATTGAAGTCTTGCTTGGCCCCGTGTGGGCCTGGCTTGGGGCTGGTGAAGTGCCGGCGCAGGCGACCCTGATCGGCGGGGCTATCGTGGTGGCAGCACTGGTGGGCAATGAATTTGCCGCCCTGCGCGAAGTGGCGGGAGACGACGATATGCCGCCGCCGGTGGCCTGAAGTTATTTCAGTTTCATGCCACAAAACGAACAACGCATGGGGTCGGAGAAGAAATTTTCGCCATCTGCCGGAACGATATCGCAGTTCGGGCAGGTCAGCATGTTGCGCCGGATGAGGAACAGCCGCGCTACGCAAAATGCGGCACCAGCAAACAAGATTATGGACAGCACGACTCCCGGTTCGGTTGTGTAGCCCGGGAAGGAGCCGGCAGCCAGTAGCGCCACAAAAGCTGCAAACCATCCCGCGCTCGCACGCAGGGTGGCTTGCCTGCGCCGCTGGAATTCAAGAATCACAGCGGCCTGGTTTTTTCGAATGCCTGTTCGTCTGCATTCATGTCGTCAAGATCAGGCCAGCACCGGTTCAGCCGCCGGCACAGCCTGCTGGGTCTTCAGGATCGAGGCAATCGCACCGAACAGTTCGTCGATCTGGGCCTTGTCGATGATCAGCGGCGGCGACAGGGCAATGATGTCGCCCGTGGTGCGGATCAGCACACCCTTGTCCCAGAAGCATTTCTGGAATACGTCAAAGGCGCGTGCGGTCGGCATGCCGGGCACGCCTTCGAGTTCGATACCGCACACCAGGCCCAGGTTGCGCACGTCCTTCACGTAGGGCAGGCCCTCGAGGCTGTGGGCGGCTTCCTCGAAGTAGGGGCTCATGGCTGCGGCGCGTTCGAATATCTGTTCTTCGCGGTATACGTCCATCGTTGCGATCAAGGCAGCCGACGCCAGCGGGTGGCCGCTGTAGGTATAGCCATGGAATAACTCGATGGTGTCCGGTGCGGCGGCGCTCATGAAGGCGTCGTGGATGTCTTGCCGCACGATGACGGCGCCCATCGGCACGGCGGCGTTGGTCAAGCCCTTGGCGCAGGTGATCATGTCGGGCACCACGCCGAAATAGTCCGCTGCGAACGGCGCGCCGAGGCGGCCGAAGCCCGTGATGACTTCGTCGAAGATCAACAGGATGCCGTACTTGTCGCAGATGGAGCGGATTTTTTGCAGGTAGCCCTTGGGCGGAATGATCACGCCGGCCGACCCCTGGATCGGTTCGATGATGACGGCGGCAACGGTGGCCGGGTCGTGCAGGGCCAAGAGGCGTTGTTCGAGCTCGTCGGCCATCTCGCCGCCATGGTCGGGCAAGCCCTTGGAGAAAGCATTCTTCGCGATATTTAGCGGATGGCGCAGGTGGTCGATGCCGGGCAGGGTCGGCCCGAAATGCTTGCGGTTGCCGGCAATGCCGCCGACGGCAATGCCGCCGAAGCCCACGCCATGGTAACCGCGCTCACGCCCGATCAGGCGGGTGCGCAAGCCGTCGCCGCGCATGCGGTGGTAGGCCAGCGCGATCTTCAGGGCGCTATCGACGGCTTCCGAGCCGTCATTGCAAAAGAAGATGCGGTTCAAGCCTTCGGGGGCGACATCGGCCAGCGCCGTGGCCGCTTCAAATGCCTTGGGATGGCCCATCTGGAACACCGGCGCGTAATCCATTTCACCGGCCTGCTTTTGAATGGCGGCAACGATTTTGGGATGGTTATGCCCGGCATTGACGCACCACAGGCCGGCAGTGCCATCGAGGATGCGGCGGCCGTCATCGGTCGTGTAATGCATGCCCGATGCACCGGCCAGCATGCGCGGCTTGGCCTTGAATTGCCGGTTGGCAGTGAAGGGCATCCAGAAGTGTTCGGTATTGATCATGATGCAATCCTTATGGAATCGAGAGCGTTTCCTTAAGCTTAATGCCAATGTGGCCTTATTGATAGTTCCACTTTTTTGGAATTCATGGGGCCGCTTTGGGCCGGTTTTGCGCGCCAGTATGCGAGGTCCGGTAAAATAGCGCTTTCCCTGCAAGACCGATTTTACGTGGATTCCGCAAAACTTCCCGCCCGCCGCCTTTCCGTGGCCCCCATGATGGACTGGACTGACCGGCACTGCCGCGTGTTCCACCGCCACATCACGCGCCATACCTGGCTGTACACCGAAATGGTGACCACCGGTGCCTTGCTGCATGGCGACGTGCCGCGCCATCTCGACTTCGATGGCAGCGAGCACCCTGTTGCACTGCAGTTGGGCGGCAGCGAACCGACCGACCTGGCACACGCCGCCAAGCTGGGCCAGCAATGGGGCTATGACGAGATCAATCTCAATTGCGGCTGCCCATCGGAACGCGTGCAGCGCGGTGCCTTTGGCGCCTGCCTGATGGCTGAGCCCGACCTTGTGGCCGATTGCGTCAAGGCCATGCGCGATGCAGTCGACATCGACGTGACCGTCAAGCACCGCATCGGCATCGACGCGATGGACAACTATGAATTTGTGCAGGACTTCGTCGGCACCGTGGCCGAGGCCGGCTGCAAGACCTTCATCGTCCATGCCCGCAGCGCCATCCTGAAAGGCTTGAGCCCCAAGGAAAACCGCGAGATTCCACCGCTGCGTTATGAGTCTGCATACCGTTTGAAGCGCGACTTCCCGCATCTGGAAATTCTCATCAACGGCGGCATCAAGACCTGTGCCGAGATCGACGAGCATTTACAGCATGTGGATGGCGTAATGATAGGGCGCGAGGCTTACCACAACCCCTACCTGATGGCCGAATTCGACGCACGCTATTACGGCGACGACAGCGCCGCCAAGACCCGCGCCGAAGTGGCGGCAGCCATGCTGCCCTACATGCGCGAACAACTGGCCAAATACGGCCACCATGGCTTGAAGCTCAACAGCATCACGCGCCACATGCTGGGCCTGATGGCCGGCTTGCCCGGTGCGCGCGGCTTCCGCCAGGCCATGTCGGACAGCAAGCGGCTGGCGTCGGGCAACCCCGAAGTGTTGATGGAAGCGATTGAGAGGATGCAGCCTTTGGCTGCCTGAGCTCGCGCAGCGCAAAGGCTGCGCGAAGTTACATCTGTACCGGCGGCTGGCCTGAGCTGGCCGGGGGCGGCATGATGGAAAATTCCACGCTGCGCGTGCCGTCGCCAACCTGGCTTTCCCAGGCTTTCATGCAGAAACTCTTTTCTTCCGCCGTCAGCGCTTCGCGCCAGAACACGGTCATGATGCCGCGGTCGTCGTGCAATTGGGCGAGCTTGTAGATGAAGCCCTTGTTATGCGCATGGTCGGCCATGCCCACCATGTAGCCATAGACACGGTTCAGGCGTTCGATGCGGTCGGGTTCGGTGATGCTGTTGGTCGCCGTGATGACGGGGTGGTCCAGGTACATCTTGTGTCTCCCAAGCTGGTCTCCTGCATGCAGTGTAGCAGGGTGGGCCGGTCTTGGCGCAATCTGTGCCCGGCGCGCGACACCTGCTTGCTACAATGCCGTTTTCTCAATCACGAGGGAACACCATGAAACGCCTGTTCGCCATTCTGGCCCTGGGCCTGTGCGCTTCGGCATCGGCTGCCGACGCCGTCACCGTCTGCGACATCAAGGTTTTCCCCATCGACCCCGACCCCAAGGGCAGTAACATCCGCAGCGGCCCCGCTGGCGACACCAAGGTGCTGGGCGTGATTGCGTCGGACGAATCGGAATTGATGGTCACGGGCTCGATGGGTAAATGGCTGCGCATCAACCGTGCGGAAGGCATGGACGGCACGGCCTTCTTCGAAGGCGAGGGCTGGGTGTTTGCGGCCCTGACTGGTATCACTGCGCGTTCGGCCACCAAACTGCATGCGTCGCCGGACCCGGCCAGCCCCGTTGTCGGCAGCATGGCTGCAGACGAGCAGGGCACGATGCAGGCATGCAGCGGCAAATGGGTGCAGGTGCAAACCAAAAAAGCCAAGGGCTGGCTGGCGCCCTATACACATTGCGGCAATCCGGTTACCACTTGCGTGTAATGGATGGCCAGATGAACCTCAGCCTCGTCTCAAAGCCCGCCCTGCGGCGCCTTCCAGATCAGGCGCAGCCCCAGCACGGCAATCGCCCCGGCGGCGGTGCGGTCCACCGCGGTTTTCATGCGCAGATACCAGGCGCGCGGCCGGCTGCTGGAAAAGCCCAGCGCCACCAGCGTGTACCAGCCCGATTCGATGAGGAAGATGCAGGGCGGCAGCGCAAGCTGGCACCATAGCGGCGGATGCTGCGGCAGCAGCGCGGCGAAGACGCTGGCGTAATAAACCGCAGTCTTGGGGTTGCTCAATTGGGTCGAAAGGCCGACGCGGAACGACTTCAGGCTTCCGCCCTGGCGCAAGGCGGCGTCGCTTGCCATCGAGAGCGGCTCGCGCGCGCCGCGCCAGATGCGCGAGGCAAGGTAGAGCAGGTACAGCCCACCGGCGATTTTCAGTCCGACATAAAGCCAATTGACCGCAGCCAATACCTGGTACAGGCCAACCAGGGCCACGCAGGCAAACAGCACGCCGCCCACCCCCATGCCCAGCGCAGTGGCCAGGCCGTCGCGGCGCGACAGGCCGATGGCATTGCGTACCACGATGACGAAGCTAGGCCCCGGGCTGATGGCGCCCAGCAGGAGCGCAGCGAGAATGGAGAGGAAGGCGCTGGATGCAGACATGATGGCGCTCAGGCAGTAGGTGGCTCGGTTGGTTTGAATGCTTTCGCGCCGGCGCGGCTGCGGCGGCGCAGGGCGACCAGCGCGACAACGGCGATTGCCGCAATGGCCAGGAGCAGGACGCCGCCATGGCCGAATGCGCGGGGAAATGCCGTGCGGATGAAATAGAACACGATGATGGCGAGGCAGACCAGGCCGATGGCCACGCCGGTCTGCAGCGTACGGCGCGACTTGCGCAGGCTTTCCGCTTTTTCCTGCTCCATGGCTACGAAGAGGGCAGCAATGGTGGCTTGCCGCCTCAGTTCGGGGTCCATGCCGCGCTGGGCGATCTCGTCGGCGAGCGCGCGCTTTGCCTCCGGCGGCAGGTCAGGCGCACTGCCGAGCACCTTCAATTCATCATCGGAACGGGTCGCGTAATGCGCCCGCAGCATGTCGTAGGTGGACATTTCAACTCCTATCGTATGCGCATCATAGCGCAAACCGCTGTGACTTTTGGCACATGTGCGAGGTGCCCACTCGCGCAGACAATCCTTTCCCATGCGCGGAATCGGCCGCGCCGGTTCGCTCACGGAAAGGGAAGATCATGGCAATGCGCAAGATTGGCAGTCTGGCAGTAATGGGTTTGTTGTTGGCTGGATGCGGCGGAGGCGGCGGTGATTCGTCGCCTGCACCTGCACCTGCACCTGCACCTGCACCGGCGCCAGCGCCAGCGCCGGCACCGACTCCTACTCCCGCACCAACGCCCACACCGACGCCAACGCCGACGCCAACACCTACTCCCACACCAACACCCACCCCGACTCCAACTCCAACGCCTACTCCCACCCCGACGCCCACTCCCACGCCGACACCTACGCCGGCCGGAAGCTTCGCTTACCCGGGCATCTACAGCGCAACCTGCGGCACCTGTGGTTTCAGTGAATTCGACACCATTCTCGAAGACGGCACCTTCTACGTCGCCGCGATCGACCCGAGGCAAGCCTCCGGCCTGGAATTCGGCAGCCTCAGCGGCAGCGGGCCCAGCTACACCGGCAGCATGGCCTTTTATAACTACGGCGACTACCAGGGCGGCGCCAATCTGCCCGGCACCTCAACCATCACCTTCAGCGGTGGCGGCTATACCAATGCCGAGAGCTTCCCCGGCATCAAGGACACCGTGCAATCTGCCGGCCAGATGACCTATGCCGCCGGCGACACGCGCACCCTCTACGGCACGCCGACGCCGATCGCGCAATGGGCGGGCAGCTATACCGGGGCGATCGGCACCTTTGGCGGCGGCATGGGCATCGTCACCAGCCTGCCCCTGACCATCAATGCCGACGGCAGCTTCACCACGGCAGTCGGTTCATGCAACATTGCCGGCACCACCGCGCAGCACAAGGCGACCGGTCTGTTCGATGTCAGCGCCACCGTCAGCGGGGCAAGCTGCAACATGAACGGCGCGCTCGTCGGCATCATGACGCCAACCGGTTTCAGCACGAGCGCCAAGTCCTTTGTGATCCAGCTGCGCAGCACCGACGCCACCCGCAGCGCGCTGATCTACGTACGCTAAAAAAGAGCGGGCCGCGATTCTTCAAGGGGGAAGAAGCATGGTGCCGCGTCCGGATCCGTCTCTCCTCGACCGGGCGCGGCGGGCCATGTTGAACCAGGTAGCCAGGATGAATCGATGTGCAGGCCACGCGGTTACAATGCCCGTCTATGAAAGCGCGATCGCAGCCCCTGTTCTCCGGATTTACACCTCGCACAGCCGCCTGGGTGGGTCTGGCCATGTGCCTGTTCGATCTGGCTACGGAAGAAGTGACGATCTGGCAGGGCGGGGCGAACATACAGAACAGCGCACCGCTGGTGGCGCTTGCCGCACCCCTGGCCAAGCTGGTTGCCGGTGCGGCGTGGCAGCAGAGTGTGATGCAGGTCTACGCCGTTCTCTGGTTGTTGCATTATGTGGTCTACATCGCCGGTTTCTGGGCCTGCAGCAGCGACACCAAGGCACGGCCCGGCAAGACCGGCCCGCTCCTGGTGTTGCAGGCGCTGGCAGCCTTCGCCGGCGACGGACAACTGGTGTTGGGGGTGGCCGCCCAGATCGCTTACTACTACGAATTGCGCGTTGCCCTGCCGGCACTGGCGGTGCTGGTCGTTGGACGTGCGGGTTTCGACCTGCCCTTGATGCTGGGTATGACCGGCATCGCGCATATTGGTCCGGCCTTCATGCGTAACATGTTCGGCTATCAGGTACGTGACATGCTGGTGGTCTTTTCCATGGGCTATATCGCCCGCCTTGCCCGGCAGAGCCGCGACCGCCTGCAGGACGCTAATGCGCTGCTGCGCGCCACTGAGCAGAAACTCGCCGATGCCGAACGCGACGCCGAGCGCATGCGCATTGCGCGCGACCTGCACGACAACGTGGGCCATCAGTTGACCGCCATCAATCTCCACCTGGAACTCGGCATGCGCCGCGCCTCCGAGACCGTTCCCGCGGCAATCCGCACGGCACGGGAACTGGCCGGCGCCGTGCTGGCCAAGCTGCGGGTCGCCGTCAGCCGTGAAGCTTCCGCTGACGGTTCCACCGATGTTTCCAGTGATGTTTCCACTGACTTGCCGGCAGTCGCCGCGGTGTCGGACATCAAGCCACGCGATGCCAATCTGTTTGCCTGGTTAGGCGCCGGGGTCTGCCTGTTTGCCATGGCGCTTGACATGGTCTCGCTATGGATAGAGCAGGCGCCGAGAATCACGTTTGCACCCAACTACGCGATCTGCAAATGGCTGGTCGGGCTGTGGCTGCCCGCCGGCGCGGCGCTCGAACCGGCGCTGCATACGGTCTATTCCTGGTCATGGGTGCTGTTCTACCTGGCGTTTTCCGCAGCATTCTGGAGCGCCGCCAGGGCTCCCGCCATGGGGCGCAAGGTCATCTGCCTGTGGTGGGTGCAGATCGTGCTGGCCGTGCTGTTCCATGGCCAGTATCTGTATGCCCTCCTGCCCCAGGCGGCTTACCGCCTGCCATTGCGGCGCGCCCTCATCTGGTTCGGTATCGTTGCGACGGGATCGATCGTGGCGGTGGGGCCATACGTTGCGGGCTGGACCGACTTCCAAAAGCTGAACAGCATCATGCAGTGGTATTTCCCGCTCAAGATCCCGCGCGACGAAATGGTGTTTTTCATCGCCGGCCTGTTGGCGCGGTCGGTGGCAAGCCGGCGTGCCCGGCTTGCCGTCATCCACGGCGAATTGCACGAGGCGCGCCACCGCTTGGGCGTTGCCGCCCGCGTGGCTGAGCGCCTGCGTATCGCCGGCGAATTGAACCAGGTGCTGGGGCATGACCTGGCGGCGCTGAATCTGCAGCTTGACCTGGGTATGCGCCAGAGCGGCGAGCAACTGGCCCAATCGGTCGGCGTGGCGCATCAGGCGGGCCGGCAATTGTTCGACAACATCCGCAGCGCCATCGAGCGCGGCAGGCATGAGGAAGCCAGGCAGGCAGACCTCGCTGCAGACCTGCGCACGCTATGCGCCGGCGTGCCGCAACCGCAAGTGTGCTTGACGCTCGGCGCCTTGCCGCCGCTGCCTGCGGGCCTGGGTTACAGCCTCTATTGCTGCGTGCAGGAAGGGATCACCAATGCCGTGCGGCATGCCGGGGCGAGCCTGCTGGAGGTTGAATTGCAGCAGGAAGGCGGCGAGGCCGTGCTCGTGATGGCCGACGACGGCCGCGGCATGCAAAATTCGGAAGAAGGCAATGGCCTGCGCGGCATGCGTGCGCGCGTGCTGCAGCATGCGGGCAGCATGCATGTCGTATCGGCTGCACCCGCCGCACCAGGAATGGGCTGCCGCATTGAAATCCGCATTCCCCTGACACCCACAACAGCCGCAAATAGTGCGGAGAAGGCAGAACAATCCCCATGATACGCATCGTGCTGGTTGACGACCAGACCCTGATTCGCAGCGGCATCCACGGCCTGCTTGACCTGACCGAAGACATCCGCGTCGTCGGTGAGGCGGGCGACGCCACCGCCGCGCTCGAGGTGATCGGGCGGGAGAAGCCTGACCTGGTGCTGCTCGACGTGCGCATGCCCGGCGGTTCGGGCATTGACGTGTTGCAGGGCTTGAAGCTCAGCGGCTTCCTGCCGCCTTGCATCCTGCTGACCACCTTCGACGACGATGACGCCCTGCTCGAAGGCATGCGCTGCGGCGCCAAGGGTTTCCTGCTCAAGGATATTTCACTAGAACGCCTGGCCGACGCCATCCGCGCCGTGGCCGGTGGTGCCAGCCTGTTCCGCCCGGTCATTACCGAGCGCGTATTGAAGAGTATGCGCGAACACAACGCGCCCGAATTCCCCAGCCTGGACACGCCTGATGAACTCACCGCCCGTGAAACCGAAATCCTGGCCCTGATGGCCGGCGGCTTCAACAACCGCGAAATCGGCGGCGTGCTCGGCACCAGCGAAGGCACGGTGAAGAACCAGGTGTCGAGCATACTCTCCAAGCTGGGCGTGCGCGACCGGGTCAGGGCGGTGCTGCGCGGCCTGGAACTGGGTTACATCTGAAATGAAAAAGCCAGTCTTGCGACTGGCTTGACCGTTGTGAGTCTGTTCCTGTTCAGTTGCCGCAATTGCCGCAGGTAACGGTATAAGCGCCGCCGCTGAGGGTGATCAGCGAGGTACCGTTCTGCCCGTTCAAGGTATAGCTGAACTGGGCAATCTGGTTGCCGTCCGTGGCTGGTACCAAAACGATGGCACCGATCACGGTGCCGTTGTACACCAGTTCGGCATTGGCATCGACCGTCAAGCCATTCAACTGCTGGTTGCTCGCCAGGTCCACCACGATACCGCTGTCGGCGTCTACCGAATATTGCGCGTTCTGCGAATCGAGGACGATGGTGCCGTTCTCGCTGCCGGTCCAGGTGAAGAAACCGTCGGTCTGCGTGTAGTCCGAAATGCTGCCGGAAGGCGGCATGTCGGCCACCAGCGTATTGATCGCGCCATCCAGTTCGGCCTGATAGGTGTTGGCATCGGTGGCGGCATTGACAGTGGCCAGGGCGTCGCGCACGGTGGCGGCGGCGTCGGCGCCGGCATAGGCATAGGTATCGTTCAGGTTGTACAGCTCGACCGTGAAATATTCCGCCGCCGAAATACGGTTGTTGATGAGCTGCGCATCAAGCAGGCCCTGTGGTGTGGTGTTGGACAGTGCACCGGCCATGATGGAAAGCGCGGCTTCACCCTGCGTCACGTTGCCCAGCGCAATCTGGGTCGACCAGAAATTCAAGCCTGCCGCCTGCGGTGCGCGGTCCAGCAGGTTGTTGAAGACCGTGGAGACGAAGTTCGACGGGTCGCCGTTGCCATACAGCCGTTGCGATTCGGCGCTGGTGCCGAAGGAATCGATCAGGTATTGCACGGTTGCGTCGGTGTCATAGACATCGAGCAAACCCTGCACGCTGGTTGGCGCATTGTCTGCCGCCAGGTCGGCTTCAAAGTTGGCCAGGCCGTTGGGGTCGGCAGGGCGGCCGAAATAAGCGACGTAGAGCGACTGCACCACGCCTTCATAGCTGGCTTCCTGCTGCTTGAGGTTGCGCGAGTGCGATTTGTTTTGCGCCTGCAGCTTGGCCTTGATGGCCGTTGCCGTCAGGTGAGGGTGGGCCGGGCCCTGGGACTTGCGCACCTGCTGCTGCGCCTGCGCGGCCGGGGTGCTGCCATTGTCCGTACTGCCGCCGCCACAGGCTGCCAGCAGCAAACCGGTGCAGCCAATCAGAATCAAGTGTTTCATTGCCTGTCTCCTGTCAAATCTGAAATTTCTTCAGCGATTCTAGGGTTGAACGTAAACGAATATTAACAAAATGACTAAATGTTACAACTCTCACCGGTTGGAAAGAAGTCAGGCAACATTTTTGAGGGGAGGGGCGGGGGAGGGCGCCATGCTTGCCGGAGCGGAATAAACGGAAAGCAATAGGGCGGACGGCATGTTTCAGGTGCCCATTTCAACATCGTCCCAGTCACAGTCGGCATGGGTTGCCCACTCCAACATCTTGCGCCGGCAATATACGACACCCGGATGCAGCGGTCCGGGGTCCTTCCCGGTCAGGTTGCAATTGACTGTGTGCCAGTTGGCACGGTAAAACAAATCCAGGACAGGATGCCAAAAAGAAAAAGCCAGTCGGAAGACTGGCTTTCGGAATTTCTGGGGTGGCCGATGGGACTCGAACCCACGACGACAGGAATCACAATCCTGGACTCTACCAACTGAGCTACGGCCACCATTGATGCTGCTCACTTGCTGTGAATCCAAGTGAGTCCGCAATTATACGAGGTTTTATGGGTTCTGGCAATTTCACTGCTGATTAAAGATCAACCAAGGCCAAAAATCTGTCTTCCTGGGCCAAAAAGTAGCCAAGGCTCGCTATCTGCAGCGTATTTTTCGCAGCCTTTGTCTTGGCCCGAAGCTTGTGGCGTTACCGTTTCTTCACGTATGGCATGATCAATTCCATTGTGACAATCCGGCCGGCACCGCATAATCGGCGCCAGGTTCATTGATCATGCCACCATGAAACGCTGCCTAGCCATTTTATTCGCCTGCCTCTGCGCCGCTGCTTCCGGCTGGTGGAAGGCGAAAGCTACGGTTGCTGATCGATCCGGGGTGCCTGGAAAACCAGGTTGTGATTTGTCAGACCTGATTCGCTGTAGCCGTGAGCGAAAGTGCGTCCTTCAATTCGATGCGGCTGACTTCCACTTGCATCTTGAGCAGATGCGTGAACGCACCCGCCAGCCGTGAGAGCTCGCCCGTGGTGAAGCCCTCCACCGTACCGGTCTCGCCATCGCCGCGCTTCAAACCCCGCTGATCCAGCAAGCGCACCAACTGGCGTGCCACCGCGTCGCCGGTATCGACGATGGCCACATCGTTGCGCAGGGCATGGTGGATGCTGGCCTCGATCAAATGCTGCACGAAAGGGTAGTGGGTGCAGCCGAGCACGATGGTGTCCGCACCTTGCGCCAGCAGCGGCGACACATACTGTTCCACCATGGCCGCGAGTTTGCGTACATTTTCGGGTGCATCGAGGTCGCCCCGTTCGATCAGATCGACCAGGCCCACGCAGGGCTGCGGCAGGAAGCGCACGCCGGTGGCCTGGGTGATCTGTTCGTGCAATTGGGCGAACTTCTGGCTGCGCAATGTGAAGGCCGTGGCCATGACGCCGACCACGCCGGAGCTGGTCAGCGCTGCGGCGGGCTTCAGGCCCGGTTCCACACCCACCACGGGAAGTTCGGGGTGCACTTCGCGCACGCCCTTGATGGCGGCAGCTGTGGCGGTGTTGCAGGCTACGACGAGGGCCTTGGCGCCTTTTTTCAGCAGGAATTCGGTGACGGCAACCGTGCGGGCGACGATCTCGTGTTCTGGGCGGCCGCCGTAGGGGGCGTAGCCGGCGTCGGCGACGTAGAGCAGGTCTTCGGACGGCAGGGCTTGCTGGATGTGGCGCAGGACGGATAGGCCGCCGAGACCGGAGTCGAAGATGCCGATGGGGCCTTGGAGATTTTGAACGGAAGAAGAGAGAGACACGATGCGATCTGGCTCGCTAACTCCCCTCGCCCGCAGGCGGGAGAGGGGTGGGGGTGAGGGATGTCATGAACTGGCTGCCCTTATTAAAACCTGCCACTGTAGTGAGTCAATTCTAGGTTGGTTTATGCGCGGGAAAACGGTAGCCGATGTTGGAAGCTCCCTCACCCCCGGCCCCTCTCCCGCCTGCGGGCGAGGGGAGCCTTTCCCTTTTTGGCTTAGACGGTCGTAACCGGAATCTTCCCAATCGTCGCTGCAATCTTCTTCTGCCATTCCTGCGGCCCGGTGTTATGCACCGAAATCCCCTGCGCATCCACGGCCACCGTCACCGGCATATCCTTCACGTCAAACTCATAAATCGCTTCCATGCCCAGGTCGGCAAAGCCCACAACCTTGGCACTCTTGATCGCCTTGGAAACCAGGTAAGCCGCGCCGCCCACTGCCATCAGGTAGGCCGACTTGTGGTTCTTGATCGCTTCAATCGCCACCGGGCCGCGTTCGGCCTTGCCGATCATCGCGATCAGGCCGGTCTTCTCCAGCATCATGTCGGTGAATTTGTCCATGCGCGTGGCCGTGGTCGGGCCGGCCGGGCCGACGACTTCGTCGCGCACCGGGTCCACCGGGCCCACGTAATAGATCACGCGGTTGGTGAAGTCCACGGGCAGTGGTTCGCCCTTGGCCAGCATGTCCTGGATGCGCTTGTGCGCGGCGTCGCGGCCGGTCAGCATCTTGCCGTTCAACAGCAGCGTGTCGCCCGGCTTCCACGAAGCGACTTCCGCCGGCGTCAGGGTGTCGAGGTTCACGCTCTTGGACAGCTTGGCATCGGGCTGCCATTCCACGTTCGGCCATTCGGTCAGTGAAGGCGGTTCCATGTAGGCCGCGCCGGAACCGTCGAGCACGAAGTGGCCGTGGCGCGTGGCGGCGCAATTGGGGATCATGGCCACCGGCTTGGAGGCCGCGTGCGTGGGGTGCATCATGATCTTCACGTCCAGCACCGTCGTCAGGCCGCCCAGGCCCTGCGCGCCGATACCGAGCTGGTTGATCTTCTCGAACAGTTCGATACGCAATTCTTCGGTCTTGTTTTGCGGGCCGCGCTTCAAGAGTTCATACATGTTGATGTCTTCCATCAGCACTTCCTTGGCCATCATCATGGCCTTTTCGGCCGTGCCGCCGATGCCGATGCCCAGCATGCCCGGCGGGCACCAGCCGGCGCCCATGGTGGGCACGGTCTTCAACACCCAGTCCACCAGCGAGTCGGACGGGTTGAGCATCACGAACTTCGATTTGTTTTCCGAACCGCCGCCCTTGGCGGCGATCTGCACGTCCATCGTGTTGCCGGGCACGACTTCCATGTGGATCACGGCCGGGGTGTTGTCCTTGGTGTTCTTGCGCTCGAAATGCGGGTCGGCCACGATGGAAGCGCGCAGCTTGTTGTCCACATTGTTGTAACCCTGGCGCACGCCTTCGTTCACGGCGTCGGCAATCGAACCCTTGAAACCTTCAAAGCGCACATCCATGCCGATCTTCATGAACACGTTGACGATGCCGGTGTCCTGGCAGATCGGGCGGTGGCCCATGGCACACATGCGCGAATTGGTCAGGATCTGCGCAATCGCGTCCTTGGCCGCCGGGCTTTGCTCGACGTCATAGGCGCGCGCCAGGTGCTGGATGTAGTCCACCGGGTGGTAATAGCTGATGTATTGCAGGGCGGCGGCGACGGATTCGATCAGGTCGTCTTGCTTGATGATTGTGGTCATGGCGGTAAGCTAAAGGAGAGGTGAAAGCGTGGGCGCAGCAGTTGCGGGAAATTGCCGGGAATCCTGCTATTTTACACTGGGCGATGGTTTGGGATGGGTAAGCCAACGACCGGCGGTGGCCAAGGACAGTGGCTGGTCTCCCCTCTCCCGCGTGCGGGAGAGGGGCCGGGGGAGAGGGAGCGCCGCACATCACTGCATTACCACCGCATACTCATAGCACTGTCATTCCCGTGAAAACGGGAATCCACATTTAACCCTGTAGCCGTGGCGCTGTGGGTCCCCGTTTTCACGGGGACGACAGGGCGGAGGGAGCGCCGCGCCATCCAGCATTACCACCGCATACTCATAGCACTGTCATTCCCGTGAAAACGGGAATCCACATTT
>Ga0134128_10002329_pt1 | contig 23626 bp, 21 predicted proteins | sample KB31754_FD_96462 | JGI IMG/M metagenome (GOLD analysis project Ga0134128, IMG submission 96462) | Terrestrial soil microbial communities with excess Nitrogen fertilizer from Kellogg Biological Station, Michigan, USA - KB3-175-4 | ecosystem: Environmental > Terrestrial > Soil > Unclassified ... | reverse complement strand
CGCCGATGGCGACCTCCTGGCTGCGGGCGAGCTGCTCCATCGCCGGGAAGTCGCAAGTGAGGTTGGGGGCGCCGTTAGCAAAGGGGACCCGTTCCATCAGCGCGGCCCAAGCGTAGAGCATGGACGGGGCGATGGAGGGATCGCTCGCGTCCATCGCCTTCTCGAACGCTTCCAGGGTCCAATGTGTCGGCCCCGGGCTGATGAAAATCTCGGTGGACGCGCACCAAACCATTACCAGCCGGTCACACTTGTTGCGCGACTTGAAATCGCGAATGTCTGCCCGCAGCTGCTCGGCCAGCTCGCGCTTGGTCTTGCCTCGCTTGACGTTGGTGCCTTCGAGCCGCTTCACGTAGCTCTGGTCGAACACGGCCGGCATCGGCTTGATGCTCTTGAGGAAATCCGCGATCGGCTCGACGTGTTCGTGCCGGTCGAGCACGCCCGCTCGAATGCAGGCGGTGTAGCAATCGTCGGGAATGGGGTCCCACGCGCCGAACACGAGTTCGGTCAGATCGGCCAACGGGGCGAACTCCCGAATCAGGGGCGCCCGACCCTCGGTACGCTTGCCCAGACGAATGGTTCCCATCTGAGTGAGCGATCCGATCGGGCGCGCCGCCCCGCGCCGGACGTTTTCGACGCCGGCCATGAAGGTCGACGCGACTGCGCCAAGCCCCACACACAGCACGCCTAGCTTGCCCTTTGCCGGAGCAACCGGCCGGGCCTTTATGTCCGCCACGCTCACGATCCTTTCGCGATAGTATCCAGCGCCCGCGGCGAGGCCGCCGGCTCCGTCGCGCGCACCGCAACACCCGGCGCGCGGCCTTCCGCATGTCGGTAGACATACACGAATCGCTGGACCACGGTGACGACCGACGCCGCGGCCAACAGCGCCGCGATGCCCTCGAGCACCAGCGCGTGAGGACCGGCCCCCACGATCAGCGAGGCCCCGCCGAGCAGGACGATCCGCTCCGCCCGCTGGGCGATGCCGACCTTACACTCGATGCCCAGACCTTCCGCCCGCGCCCTGGCATAGGAGACCAGGAGCGAAGCAAGGATGGCCACCATGCAGGTGATCACCGCCGGAACCCGATACGCCACGTCCGGCGCGGTCAAGAGGAAAGCGCCGATCCCGATGAACGTGGCGCCGTCCCCGATCCGATCGAGTGTCGAGTCGTAGAAGGCGCCGAACTTCGTGACCATGGCGCCGCCCCGCGCGACTTGCCCGTCGAGCGTGTCGAGGACGCCGCTCAAGAGCAGCAGCAATCCGCCCAACCGAATCCGGCCTAGCCCATACGCCAGGGCAGACAAAAGCACCAGCCCGGTGCCGAGCGTCGTGATGGTATTGGGCTTGATGCCGCTCCGAATCAGCCAGTCCACCAGCGGGCGAACGGCGGTGTAGAACGGCCGTTCCAAGGCGTCCAGCAGCTTCAGGGTGGTCTCGCTCCTCGGTCGTGCCTGGATCGTTCCTGAGTGACCAAAACCGGCCTTTCCCGGCCCGAAAACGCCGCGAAAGAATAACGGGAGGAACGGGTTTTGGCTATGAGCCGGCTAGTACAACAGATACGGCTTCCGGCGAGCCTCATACGCCCGAAGCGCGGGCGCCCACTCACCTACGATCTCGTCCGCCGATCGTCCGGCCACGATCGATTCGCGCAGCGAGGGGCCGCCTGCCAATCGGTCGAAGTGCCGCGGAATCCAGCCGATACGGTCGGGATGAATGGCCTGGACTGCCAGGAGCAGCCGCACGGCTGTCCCGATGGGGTCGTACGCCTTACGGTCAGTAAGCTGGAGCCTGATCCCGGCGACCAATGTGTCGTTGAAGCGCCCATCGCCCGCATGCCTGGGTGTAAAGCGTACACTCCGGAGCCGTACACCGGGCACGTCGCCGACTCGCGCAAGCACGGCCGCGGTGTCCAGCCAGGGGGCACCGATCTGCTCGAAGGGTGCATCGCTGCCACGACCCACGGACAACGCCGTGCCCTCGAACAGGCACAGCCCCGGATAGTGAAATAGACTTTCCACCGACTTCAGGTTCGGGCTTGGGGCGGTGAACGGAAGGCCGGTTTCATCCCACGCCTCTGATCGGCGCCAGCCGGCAACCGGCACGACCGTAAGACGGGTGGTCAGTCGCAAGTCGGCTCGAGCGAGTCGGGCCAGCTCGCCGATCGTGAGACCGTGCTGCATCGGGACCGCAAGCCGGCCCACTGACGAAATGAACGCCGTATCGAGCACGTTGCCCCGGACAGCGCCGCCGATCGGATCCGGCCGGTCGAGCACCACAACCGGGATGTTCTCGTCGGCTGCCGACCTCATCACATCAATGGTCGTCCCGATGTAGGTGTAGTAGCGCGCACCCGCGTCTTGCAGGTCGATCAGGAGCAGGTCCACCCCTTGCAGCATGCGCGGCGTCGGTGCCGTATCCCGGCCATAGAGGCTGTAGATTGGGAGACCTGTTGCGGAATCCAAGCCAGAAGCCACGGCGGCGCCCGCTTCCGCTGCACCGCGGAAGCCGTGCTCCGGACTGAACAGGGCGACCAGTTGAACCCCGGCCGCCCGGAGCCGCTCGACGTCGCCCATCCCCCGGGCGTCCACGCCGGTCTGGTTCGTGACCAGTCCGACCTTGCGACCGCGCACCAGGTGCAAGCTGTCCCGAAGCAGGACATCGATACCCGGAAGCACGTGAGCCGAGCGCGGCTGCTGTGCCCCCCCCGCTGGTGACGCGGGCGCGCACGCGACCGAACCCACGACCCAAGCCAGCGTGAGCCATCTGTGCACCGGACTCTCCTGATCGCGATCGCTGTGCTGGTGGCGTGCGCGCCCTCTCGGGGCGTCCCCGGCCCCACCGCCACGGCCCCCGCGGCGATACCCACGCCCGGCGCGGAGCCGCCCGACATCGATCAACTGCTGGGCTCGCTGTCCCTGCGCGATAAGGCGGCGCAGCTGATCGTGCCGTGGGTGGCCGGGACCTACACCTCGTACGACGACAGCGCTTTGTCCGAAACGATCCGCCTGGTGGACTCGCTGCACGTCGGCGGTCTCATCGTTTCGGTCGGGTCTCCACTCGACGTCGCCGCGAAGCTGAACGCGCTTCAGTCCCGGTCTCGCCTCCCGCTCCTCATCGCGGCCGATCTGGAGGGCGGCACCGCGATCCGATTGGTGGGGGGGACCCCGTTCCCCACCAATATGGGTGTGGGCGCGAGCGGCCGGGACTCGGACGCATACGCGATGGGGGAGGTCACGGCGGAAGAGGGCCGCGCCGTCGGTATCCATCTCGCCTTCGCGCCGGTGGCGGACGTCAACAACGATCCGGCGAACCCCATCATCAACACCCGCTCGTTCGGAGAGGACCCGCGCGCAGTGGCCCGGCTGGTGGCGGCGACCGTACGCGGCCTGGAAGACCACGGCATGTCGGCCACCGCGAAGCACTTTCCCGGCCACGGCGACACCGGCACGGACTCGCATTTGTCGCTCCCGATCATCTCGGCCGACTGGCGACGGCTGGATACGCTCGAGCTGATTCCCTTCCGCGCCGCGATCGAGGCAGGGGCCACGGCCGTGATGTCCGCGCACATTGCCCTCCCAGCGCTCGAGGGGGGCCAGCGACGCCCGGGCACCGTCGACCCCGCGGTCCTGACGGGCTTGCTGCGCGACTCGCTCCACTTTCAAGGCCTCACGGTTACAGACGCACTCAACATGAGCGGGCTGGTGAGCGGCTACGGTGCTACCGAAGCCCCGGTGCTGGCCTTCATCGCGGGTGCCGACCTGCTGCTCCAGCCCGCCGACCCGCGCGCCACCGTAGACGCGATCGAGCGGGCCGTGCGCGGTGGGCGGATCAGCGAGGCTCGGCTGGACCGATCGGTGCGGAAGGTGCTCGCACTGAAGCAGCGGCTGGGGCTGTTCACCCAGCGAACTGTGGCGCTCGAGAATGTCGCGCGGTTGGTCGGGAGCGCCGAGCATGAGGCCAAGGCGCTCGACGTCGCAGGCCGCTCGATTGTACTGCTGGCAGACGACGGCACTGTCGACAGCCTCCGCTCGGGGCGGCGCAGGCTCACGTTGGTCACTTACGGTGACGAGGGGAACCCGATCGTGGGGCCGACACTGCTGCAGGAGCTCAGGACGGCGGGCGACTCGGTGTCGGCCTTTCGCCTCTGGCCACAAAGCGGCCCGGCCAGTCTCGATTCGGCGCGAACGATGCTCCGCAACAATCCAATGGCGCTGTTCGCTGTTGCCGTTCGGGCGGTGCCCTGGCGAGGGCGAATCGGCATGCCGGACGCGCTTGCCGCACTCATCGACGAATCGGCGGCGACTCGCCCTACTGTGCTCGTTTCGTTGGGCTCGCCCTATTTGATCAGCCAGACGACACGAGTCCGATCGTATCTGCTGGGTTGGGCAGCGAATCCCATTTCCGAAACCGCGGTTGCCCGAGCGCTCTCGGGCGCGCCTATCAGCGGACGGCTCCCCATTCGGGTGCCACCGAACTTCGCGCTCGGCGCGGGCCTGGACCGACCGGCCGCGCCCCGGCTTCTTCACTAACTCGGAGTCCCCATGCGGCTCGACTTGTCCGATTGGCTGATCATCGTGTCGTACTTCGTCGTGTCGGCCGTGCTCGGATTGGTCTACACCCGCCGGGCCGGCTCCTCACTGACGGAGTACTTCCTGTCGGGCCGAGCACTGCCCTGGTGGCTCGCCGGAACGTCCATGGTCGCCACCACGTTCTCCGCCGACACACCGTTGGTAGTCGCCGGGCTGGTCGCCAAGTACGGGGTGGCGGGCAACTGGCTCTGGTGGAACGGGGCCATCTCCGGAATCCTGACCGTCTTCTTCTTTGCACGTCTCTGGCGCCGGGCCGGCGTGCTGACCGACCTGGAATTCGCCGAGCTCCGATATGGCGGCAAGCCGGCCGCCGTCCTGCGCGGATTCCGGGCGCTGTACCTGGCCTTGCCAGTCAACCTGATCATCATGGGCTGGGTCACTCGGGCAATGGTGACGGTGCTCGAGATATCCCTCAACATCGATCCCTGGCGGGCCGCCATTCTGCTCTTTCTCATCACCGCGGGCTACACGATGTTCTCCGGCCTGTGGGGAGTGGTGGTGACAGACGCGTTTCAATTCGTCGTGAAGATGGGTGGCGTCATCCTCCTTGCGGTGCTGGCCGTCCAGTCGATCGGCGGGCTCGACGTGATGACCGAGCAAGCGTCGCGTCACTTCGGCTCGTACGATGCCGCGTTCGGAGTGCTTCCCCCGACGGACCGCGCCTGGCTGCCGCTCTCGACGTTGCTCGTTTTTCTCGCCGTCCAATGGTGGGCCACCTGGTATCCCGGTGCCGAGCCCGGCGGCGGCGGTTATGTCGCGCAGCGCGTGCTGGCCGCGAAGGATGAGCGACATGGTCTGCTCGCCACCCTCTGGTTCAACATCGCCCACTATGCGCTCCGACCCTGGCCCTGGATCCTCGTCGGATTCGTCGCCCTGCTCCGATATCCCAACCTCGCGAATCCCGAAGAGGGATACGTGCGAGTCATGGTGGACGTGCTGCCATCGCCGATGAAGGGTCTTCTGCTTGCCACCTTTGCGGCCGCGTACATGAGCACGATCGGGACCCATCTCAACTGGGGCGCTTCCTATTTGGTCAATGATGTCTATCTACGCTTCGTGAATCCGGCCGCCGGTCGCCGGGCCCAAGTGAGTGCTTCGCGGGGGGCGACGGTGGTGCTCATGCTGCTGTCGCTGGTCGTGATGGCCTACCTCAAGAGCGTCGAGCAGGGGTGGAAGCTGCTGATCGGGCTTGGGGCGGGCACCGGGCTGGTGTTCATCCTCCGCTGGTATTGGTGGCGCATCAACGCGTGGTCCGAAATCAGCGCGATGGCCGCGTCGTTCCTCACGTCGATCGTACTCCAGCTCTTCCATGTCGACTCGGGCAATACCTCCACGCCGGACTACGCGATCGCGATGCTGACGACAGTCGGTATCACCAGCGTCGTCTGGCTGACGGTCACCTTGCTCACGCCCCCCGAATCGGCGGAAACGCTAGACCGGTTCTATCGGCGGGTTCGGCCCGGGGGGGCTGGCTGGCGGCATGTGGCCCAACGGCTCGGATTCGGGAACGATCCGATCCCGGGCGGGGTTCTTTCGTGGGTCAATTGGGCGGCTGGGGTCATCGCCGTGTATTCGTCGGTGTTTGGCGTCGGCGCTCTGGTCACCGGCAGCCGGGGGGCCGGGCTGGGTTATTTCGCCGTGGCAATCGCGGCTTTCGCGTTGATACAGCGTAACTTGCGCGCAGATCCTCAGCTCGCACGGAGCGTTGACACCGCCCCTGCCGCTCCCTAAGATTCGAACGTCAGACCAGCTCGACGTGCTTCGCCCCCCGCGGAGCCCATGGAAGGAGTCGCGAATGAGCGTTGAGGAGCAGGCCCAGGCATCGGGATTCGAGATCTCGCTCAGCCCAAGGGCCGCCGAGGAAGTTCGGAAATTCATCGCCGCAGAGGACGTTCCCGCCGACACGGCAGGACTCCGCGTCAGCGTGCTCCCAGGCGGCTGCTCCGGGTTCAAGTACAGCCTCAATATCGAAGAGCGCGCGCTGGACGATGATCTGGTCTTCGACGCCACCGGGGTGCGTGTGTTCGTTGACGGCTTCAGCGCGCAATACTTGAATGGCGTGGCGATCGACTACGTCTCGTCGATGCAAGGCGCCGGGTTCACGTTCCACAATCCCAATGCCACGGGTGGCTGTGGGTGTGGCACCAGCTTTACTGCCTAACTGCGTAAACAGTGAACAGTGAACAGGGGGTTCCGATGATGCTCGGAGCCCCCTGTTCACTGTTTACTGTTCGCCGTTCACGGTCTTGACCCCCTTAGATCTCGCCGTCGTCGTCGGCTACTGCGCCGCGTCGCTCGGCGTCGGCCTCTGGGTAGCCCGACATCAGGAAACCGCCGGCGACTACTTTCTCGGCGCGCGCAATCTCCCCGCCTGGGCCATCCTCCTTTCCATCGTTGCAACCGAGACCTCCGCGATCACGGTCATCTCCATTCCAGGGACAGGCGCGCGCGGCGATCTCTCGTTCCTTCAGCTGGTGCTGGGCTACATCATCGGGCGGACCGCAGTCGCCATTTGGCTACTGCCGGGGTATTTCCGCGGGGACCAGGAAACCGCCTATGCCCGACTGGAATCGCGTTTCGGCACGGGTACTCGGAGACTCATGTCGGCGATCTTCCTGGTCACGCGGTTCCTGGGAGACGGCGTAAGAGTGTTCGCGAGCGCCATTCCGCTGGCTCTGGTGACCGGATGGAGCGCGCTGGTTTCCATCGCCGTGATCGGGCTCGTGACGATGATTTACACCTGGTTTGGCGGGTTCAAGGCAGTGGTCTGGGCCGATGTGCTTCAGCTCGGCGTATACGTCGCCGGCGGAGTGGCGGCCCTCTCTATCGCCTGGTCCTTGGCCGGGGGCATGGATGCAGCCCTCTCGGCCGCCGACGCTGCCGGCAAGCTCCGCGTCTTCAATCCGACCATCAGCTTCACAACCACGTACACGTTGCTCGGCGGGCTGGTGGGCGGCGCAATGCTCTCGGCGGCGTCGCACGGCACCGACCACCTGATCGTCCAGCGCCTCCTGGCGACCCGCTCGCTGCGCGACGCTCGAATTGCTCTAGTGGGCTCCGGGTTCGCGGTGTTTCTCCAATTCCTCCTGTTCCTCCTGGTCGGCTCGGCGATCTGGGCAACGCGACTCGTATCGGACACGTTGCCGTCCGACCAGATCTTCCCGCACTTCGTCATCACCTATCTCCCCGCTGGTCTTGCCGGACTCGTGGTTGCCGGCATCCTGGCTGCCGCGATGAGCACGCACAGCTCCGCGATCAACGCGTTGGCCTCGTCACTCACCTACGATCTGTACGCCGGCTGGACCGGGAAGCGAGACCCGGAGCATTTGCTCCGAGTGGGCCGAGCCTGCTCCGCTCTATGGGCCGTCGCACTCATGCTGGGAGCGCTGCTGTTCCTGGCGTACGATCGCGAAGGAAAGACCCCGGTCGTCGTGCTGGCGCTCTCGATTGCCTCGATCGCCTATGGCGGTCTGCTCGGCGCGTACTTGCTCGCCGGACGGTGGTCCCGCGCGACCGGCCGCGACGTCATCACGGGGGTAACGGTATCGCTCGCCGTCATGCTGGTGGTGTTCTTCGCCCGCGCTCTGGCCGAGCGGTTCGGGCTCGGGTGGCTGGCACCCGTGGGGCGGCTGGCCTGGCCCTGGTACGTGCCTCTCGGCACCGCCATTACCGTCGCGGTTGGCACGGTGGCAAGCTTCCGATCCGTGTCGCCCGATGGACAGCGGTGAGCCACGCGACGATCTTCTTCTCCCAACTATGAGCCAAGTCCTAGTCGGCGCCGATGTAGGCGGAAGCAAGACCGCGGTCGCGGTCGAGAGGGCAGGTGCAGTTGTGGCGCGTGCCGCGGGCCCCGGTGCAGCGGTGCGGCCCGGCCGGGCGCTGCAATCGGCCGCGACCGTCGCTGAGGTCGTCCGGCGGGCTCTGGCAGAGGCCGGCGAGCTGCGGGCCGCCGTCCTCGTCGTCGGAGCGGCCGGCGCCGGCCGTCAACCCGAGCAGAGCGAGCTCGAGCGCGCCCTCCGCGGCGAGCAGATCGCTGAGCGGGTTGTCGTGGTCACCGACATCGAGATCGCACTCGTAGCCGCATTCGGAGACGCGCCCGGAATCGTGGTGAGCGCCGGAACGGGGAGCATCGCCGTTGGGCGCGACAAGAACGGCGCCCTCAAACGAATGGGCGGCTACGGGTGGCAGATGGGAGACGAGGGGAGTGGATATGCCATCGGCCGCGCGGCTCTGGGCGCGGTCAGTCGGGCACGTGACGGCCGGAGCCCCAGCACACCGCTCCAGCATCGGGTCCTGGCGGCGACGAGGAGCAGCACTTTCGATGAGCTGGTGAGCTGGGCCGCCACAGCGAGTCCGGCCGAGGTCGCCGCGCTCGCGCCGCACGTGCTGGAAGTCGCCGGAGCCGGCGACCTTGTTGCACGGGGCATTCTAGATTATGCGGCGCGGGAGCTGTCGCAGCTCGCGATCTGCTTGCAGCCGCAGCTGGGAGAGCGCGACAAGACTTCCGTGGCTCTGGCGGGAGGTCTGCTCGAGGTGAGCACTCCGCTTCGGAGCGTGCTGTTGTCGAAGCTTACCGAGCACGATCACTTCACCGTCATCGACACCCCGATCGACGCCGCGCTGGGTGCGCTGGCGATCGCACAGCGGCCGACCTCCTAGCCCTTTTCGACTGCGCTACAGCTCTAGGCGGCGTCCGACATCCTCGTGGGCTTGGCGTTCCTGAGCCGGCTGTGCCGCGATCCGTACGCGAAGTAGAGTACGAGCCCCAGCACGAGCCAGATCGCAAACCGCTTCCAGGTAATCGCCGGCAGCTGCAGCATGAGGAACAGGCACGCGACAACTGAGATCAGCGGTGTAACCGGCACCCACGGAGCTCGGAATGGCCGAACCCGGTTCGGGTCGGTGTATCGAAGCACGATGATGCCGAGGGACACGAGCACGAACGCGAACAGGGTCCCGATGTTGGTCAGGTCCACCACCTCCGCGATGTTCGCAAACGCGGCGAAGCTCCCGACAAAGCAACCGGTGATGATGGTGCCGACCCATGGCGTCTTGAACCGGGGATGCACCTTGGCGATGAATGGAGGCAGCAGGCCGTCCCGTGCCATCGACATGAAGATCCGCGGCTGGCCCAGCTGAAAGACCAGCAGGACGCTTCCCATCGCGATGACCGCGCCCAGCGCGACGATGAACCGTGAGGCCTTGATCAGGCCGGGAGGGCCGTCGGAGTACTGGAGCGCGGTGATCATGGGGTCGGGCGTACCGAGATTCTTCCAGGGCGCCATCCCGGTCATCACCGCGGACAGCGCGATGTAAAGAACGGTGCAGACTACCAGGCTCATGATGATCCCGAACGGCATGTCCCGCGCGGGATCCTTTGATTCTTCCGCCGCGGTGGAGACGGCGTCGAAACCGATGTAGCTGAAAAAGATGATGGCAGCCCCGGCACCGATGCCCGCGAAGCCGTTGGGAGCGAAACCGCCGGTTGCTGGATTGGTCCAGTTCTCCGCCTTGATCAGGGACACACCCACCGCGACAAAGAACAGGATGATCCCGATCTTGAGCAGCACCATCGCGTTGTTCGAGTTGGCCGACTCACGCACTCCGCGGACCAGGAGGATGGTGATCGCAGCGACGACGAGGAACGCGGGAAGGTTGATGATGAAGGGAATGCCGAACAGTTTCGGGGCGCCCGTGACAGCGGTGGCGAAAAAGGCGCTGGTCGGGTCGGTGGTGCCTCCCGCGACCGCAACGGCCGCCTCGTGAGCGGTGCGATAGTCGGTCGAGAGCCAGGCCGGCATCTGGACCCCAAAGTGGCTGATCAGCTCGCGAAAAAAGCCCGACCACCCGATGGCGACGCCGATATTGCCCACTGCGTACTCGACGATCAGGTCCCAGCCGATAATCCAGGCCACGAACTCGCCCAGCGAGGCGTACGCGTAGGTGTAGGCTGATCCCGAGATCGGCACCATTGCCGCAAACTCTGCATAGCAGAGCGCCGCAAAGCCGCAGGCTACGGCCGTGAGCAGGAACGACAGCACAATGGCGGGACCGGCTCCCGGGCGAGCGGCGTCGCCCACGATCGCGGTCCCGGTGGTCGCGAAGATGCCCGCGCCGATGGTCGCGCCTACGCCGAGCGCGGTCAGGTGCCATTTGTTGAGCGAGCGTCTGAGACCGCCCCGCTCGCGAATGTCGTTCTCACAGTCCTCGATCGTTTTCCGTACGAAGAGGGAGGCGGCCATGAGTCCCCGGAGTGTTAGAAGAAGACGGTGACGGTGGTCGTCCCGGGCACCGGCGCTCCTCCAGCGGAGCGCGCGGGACGGAATCGATAGTTGCGCATCGCCTCGGCAAACCGTCGGGCAAATCCACCGTCTCGAATCTCGGGCGCGACGTCGATACGGTCGACGCGCCCATCTGCGGTGACGTAGAAGGTCACTTCGACCTGACGTCCGCGCATGTCCTTCGGATAGTCTGCGGGCGGGAGTACCAGCTGCCGTGGCTCGGGTGCCGAGCCTCGACCCATCTCGCCGCCAGTCCCCTCACCCACCCCGGGGCCGACTCCCGGACCCACGCCCGTTCCGGTCCCGCCGCCAGTCCCTTCACCCGACCCCTGGGTTCCGGAGCCGGTGGTCGGACCGGTGGTAGCTGCCGATGGTGCGCTCGCCGTCTCAGCCGGCGCAGTAGGGGGAAGCACTCGCGGCGTCACAACCGGTGGTATTGGATGCGTGACCACCGGGGCACGCCGCTCTCGGACGGGGGTCGGCGCCGCTGCAGGCGCCGCGGGGAGGGAAATATACGCCACGCGGTGCTCCCTGCCACCGCCGCCCCCACCCCCGCGGGTTGTGGCCGAACGGCCTGCGGCCAGGGCGCGCTCCAGGCTCCGGCTGATGCTGGTGACCAGCAACCCGACCAGAAGCAGATGCAACAGCAGCGTCAGCACCAGCGGGCCGCCGACCCGCCGCCGCGGCAGCCGCAGCTCAAGCGTGGGAGGAACCGGGGGGCGCATGCCAGGGGAAATTACACCAACGGCCGCCCGGGTTCGGGCGGCCGTCGGTGTAATCCAAGGCGAAACTGCCGCTACTTCGCTTCCTTCGGAGTGAAGCCGATGATCTGCACACCCGCGCCCCGCGCGACGTCCATGGCGTCTACCACATCCTGGTAGATCCGATTCTGGCCGGCCTTGATGAACAACAGCTTCGCCGGGCGGTTGTCGAAGACGGCATGGATCTGCGCGTCCAGCTGCCCTTTCGGCACCGGCTGGGAGTTGATTGCATAGCTGCCGTCGTCGGCCAGCTCGAGCACGATCTGATTGTTGGCCGCCGTGCTCTGCTGGGTCGAGTTGGCCGGGGGCACCTGAATGTCCAGCGCCTTCCGCGATAGCGGCTGCGTGATCATGAAGATGATCAGCAGCACGAGCAACACGTCGATCATCGGGGTGACGTTGATGTCCGAGTTCACCCCTCCCGAGTTGCCTGCCGTCATCGCCATATCACTTCTTCTCCTTCTTGGAGCGCTCTTGCTCGGCTTCCTGGAACAGGCCCGACACGGCTGGCTCCGTGATCGCCGCCATGACGCGGACTCCTGCCTGCCGCGCGGTCTCGACCGCGTCCTGAATCCGGGCGTATTTCAGATTGTGGTCGGCCTTGAAGTACAGAATCTTGTCCTCGGTCCGGGCAGCGTAGATGGAGCGCAGCTGGTCTGCCAGCGCCGCATCCTGAATCGCCCGCCCGTTGAGGAAGTACTTGCCGTACTCGTCGATCCCGAGGATCACCTCGTTGTCCCCCTCGGGGCGGGAATCCAGGTTCTTGCCCTTGGGCAACGTTGCCTTGAAGCCCGCCGCGATGAGTGGCGTCACGATCATGAAAATGATCAGGAGCACCAGCATCACGTCGATCATCGGCGTCACGTTGATGTCCGACTTGACGGATGTGACGCCGCTGCCGGAACTACCCGTGGATATGGCCACTGCCGGTCACCGCCTTCTGGGCCTGGAATTCCTTGGTGAAGATCGACCGACCGAACTCGCTCCCGACGCTCTTGATGAGGTAGTCGATGAGCTCCTTCGAGGTGTAGGTCATCTCGACCGTGAGGTTCTCGATCTTGGTGGTGAAGTAGTTGTACGCCCACACCGCCGGAATGGCGACCATGAGGCCGAAGGCCGTAGTGATCAGCGCCTCGGCGATACCGGCGGAGATGCCGGCCAGGCCGCCCGAGGCGCCCTGCGCCGCCATGCCCACGAACGCATTCACGATACCCATCGTCGTGCCCAACAGACCGACGAACGGCGCGGTCGAGCCGACCGTGCCCAGTACGCCGAGGCCGCGCTTGAAGTCGGCCAGGATGATCAGCATCTGGCGCTCCACCGCGCGCTCCGCCGAGTTGATGTCGGCGGCGGTGATGGTGGCCCGGTCACGCAGCAGCGGCTTCACTTCCAGGAGCGCCTCACCCAGCACGCGGGACACATGGCTCTTCTTGTTCTTCTCGGCCAGCGTGATGGCCTGGTCCAGGTTCTCCTCCTGGATGGCGCGAGAGAACTGCGGCGCGAACTTGCGGGTCTCCCGCTCGCTCCGCTTGATCTGCACCAGCTTGGTAAGAACGATGGTGAGAGAGTAGATCGACATGATCGCCATGACGAAAACGATGAACTTGGCGAACACGCCCATCTGGGCCCACAGGTGAAGAAGATCAATACTCATCTGGCTACGCCTCCGTAGGTGACCTGGCTACTGCCCGGGCTTGAACGAGACGGCCTGGTGCACCAACTGGCGCACGGGACGGCCGCGGAATCTCGCCGGCTTGAAAACCGACTTCTGGATGACCTCCTTGGCCGGTTCCTCGAAGGCCTGGTGGGTCGATTTCAGCACTTTGACCGACGCCGGCTCGGAATGGCCGGTGGTGTCTACGATGTACTCGAGTTCCACCCGACCGGCGATGCCGGCGCTCTGCATGACGGGCGGATACCGGGGCGTGGGCTGGGAGATCGGTTGCACCGGATCGTCCAGCTCGGCCTCGGTGAACACTTGCGCCTTCACATCGACCGGTCCGGTTCCCCCTACCACGCCGGTAGCAACGCCACCCTCGACGCCCTTGCCGGTGAAGTCCTTCGGGTCGAAGGCCTTCTGCTTGAGGTCGATGGGCGGAATGTCCTTGGGGATGTCGGTCGGCGCCACCACGGTCTGGAAGCCCTTGGGTGGCGGATTGGTAATCACCATTTCCGGCGGCGGTGGAGGAGGAGGCGCCGGCGGAGGTGGCTTGAGGAACACCATGGTGGTGTCCACCGGCCGGTTCTTGACCGTCTCGGCGACGCCTTGGGTCGCCTTCACGGCCGCGAAGATCAACAGCCCATGAAGCACCAGGGACAGGATGGTCTGGCCGACGGTGCGCTGCTTCTTCGCCTTGGATTCGAGCAGATTCTCGAACACGCGATGACCCCTCGCATGACTGAGGTGGGCGAGAATGTACCACGCACCTGATGGCGCGCCAGTTGACCGAAGATGACAGTTCGATGACAAGCGGATTAGGGGTTCTACCGTGTGTTGCAGACTGCGCAGGCGGCAGGGCTTAGCTCAGGTGTCCTGGTGAGCGGCCGGGCTGGTCGCAGGTGCGGGGGTCTCGCGGCTGGCGCCGCTGACCGGTGCTCCCCCTCGAGGAAGGTGGACGGTGAACACGGTCCCGCGGCCGGGACGGCTCTGCACGGTGATGGACCCGCCGTGTGCTTCCGCGATCCACTTGGTGATGGCGAGCCCTAAACCGGTGCCGGCCCGTTCGCCGGTGCGCGAGCGAGCCGGGTCGGCCCGCCAGAAGCGATCGAAGATGTGGGGGAGATCCCCCGGCGCGATGCCAACGCCCGTGTCGCTCACCATTAACGTGACGGCCCCGTCCTCTTGGGTGAGGCTCAAGCCCACCAGCCCACCCGCCGGCGTGTACTTGATCGCGTTGGTCACCAGATTCAGCAGCAGCTCACGCACCCGATGCCGATCGACCGGCAGCATGACGGGCCCTTCCGGCATCTGGGTAGTCACCCGGACCTGGGCGTCCTCGCCCAGAATCCCCGCCGTCTCCGAGACGTCCGCCACGAGCTCGCGAAGATCGGACTCTTCGAGCGCCAGCGGAGCCCGCCCTTCATCGGCACGGGCCAGGGTGAGCAGGTTGTCCACCATCTCCGTCATCTGATTGATCTGATCCAGCGTCTCGTCGAGCGATTGCAGCACGTCGCGCGGCGTCTGCGGATGGGTGAGCCCGCGCTCGACGCCCGCGCGGAGCACCATGAGCGGTGTCTTGAGCTCGTGGCTGGCATCGGCAGTAAAGCGACGCAGGCTGGAGAAGCTCTGCTCGAGTCGGGCGAGCATGCCGTTGAGCGTGACCACGAGACGGGAGATCTCGTCGCCCGAGAGCGGCACGGCGAGCCGCCGATGCAGGCTCCGGCCGTCCGTGATCGCCTTGAGCTCATCCATGATGCCGAGCAACGGCTGCACGCTGGTACCGGCGAGCCACCAGCCGAGCGCGGCAGAGCACAGTAGGACAATGGGGGCGATGACGAGCATGGACTGGAGGAGAGCCCCGGGACCGAAAGCCACGTCCTCGGTCGGTGTCGCTACCACCAGCCAGCCGATGCCGGGCCCGGCCGAATCCACCCGCGTGGCGAGATAGCGGACCGTGCCCAGCGACCCACCCACATCCAGTGTGCCGGCCGACCGCTGGCCGACCAATTGACGAGCGGGCGCGGACAGTTGCTCCAGCTCGGCGGCCGAGAGACCGCGCGTCACACCGGACAGCGCCACCACCTTGTGCCCGGTGTCGGCCACCACGAGGTAGTCACGGAACGCTTCCAGGTAGGCGCTGATGCCGGGGGCGAGAGAGGGATTCGCGGGGCCGCCCGCGAGGGTGCCCAGGACCCGGTACGACTCTACCAACCACCGGTTCGCGAGATCCGATTCGAGGCTGAGCCGTCGGTCCAGCTCCCGCAGGCTCGATTGGCCGCGCTCGAGGTAGAGCGCACCGCCGAAGGCGACGACGGTGATGCCGAGCGCCACGGTGTACCAGAACGCGAGTCGCCGGCGGATCGTGGTCATCTCAGCCCTTCACGACATAGCCGACGCCGCGCACCGTGTGCACCAGCTTCTCGGCGTGGCCCGAGTCCACCTTCTTTCGGAGCCGGTTGATCACGACGTCGACGATGTTGGTCCCGGGATCGAAGTGATAGTCCCAGGCGTATTCGGTGATCAAGGTTCGAGACATGACCCGGCCGGGATGCCGCATGAGGTACTCGAGGACGGCATACTCCTTGGGAGTGAGCTCGATCGGCTGGCCCGACCGGCGCACTTCCCGCGTGGCGGTATCGAGCTCGAGATCCGCCACGCGCAGAACCGGTGTGCGCAGCTCCTTGGGCCGGCGACCGAGCGCCTCCACTCGGGCGAGAAGCTCTTCGAAGGCGAACGGCTTGGTGACGTAGTCGTCGGCGCCCGTGCGAAGCGCCTGAACCTTCCAATCCACGGCGTCCTGGGCGGTGAGCACCAGGATGGGCGTGGTGACCCCACGGTCGCGCAGCGTGCGCAGGACCTCGAGACCCGTCATTCCCGGCAGCCTCAGGTCGAGCACGACCAGGTCGTACTGCGCGCCGGAAGCGAGCCGCAGACCTTCGAGCCCATTGTCGACCAGATCGGCGTGATAGAGGTGCTCGTCGAGCCCTCGTTTCACGTACTGACCTACGGTGCGGTCGTCCTCGATGACCAGAATCTTCAACCGGCTCGGCCCTCCCCGGCCTATCGCTCCGCTCTTGCCTCCGTGGAGACGGGCAACACGACTCGGAAGCAGGCACCTTCCCCCGGCTGGCTCTCGACCTCGATGCGCCCCCCGTGCTCCTGCACGATGCCGTAACTGATCGAAAGACCGAGACCGGTTCCCTTTCCGGGTGGCTTGGTGGTGAAAAAGGGCTCGAAGATGAGCAGCTGCTGCGACCGCGCGATGCCGACGCCGGTGTCTTCCACCTCGACGTAGATCTCGTCGGCCCGTGTCCGACTTCGGCCGGTACGCACGGTGAGTCGGCCCCCCTGCTCCATCGCATCCACGGCATTGAGCAGCAGCGCCATCAGCACCTGTATCAGCTGCTCGGCGTTCCCCACCGTAAGAAGCGGCCTGGCATCGAGGTCCCGGGTCAGCACGAGCTGCCCGAACCGCTGGTGGTGCTTGAGCAGAAAGAGCGCATCCTCTACCACGGCGTTCAGCTGGACCGGCTGCTTGGCCTTGCCCTTCGGCCGGCTGAAGTCGAGCAAGCCGTTGACGATCTGGGTGCAGCGCTCCACTTCCTTGTCCACGATCTGGAGGTAGTCGCGCACCGGGCCGACGGCCGAGCCGGACAGCTCGGGAAGTCGCCCCTCCATCGCGGCGACGCATGCACCGATCGTGGCGAGCGGGTTGTTGATCTCGTGCATGACCCCGGCCGCCAGATGGCCGATTGCAGCAAGCTTCTCGCTCTGGAGGATTCGCCGTTCGCTGAGCCGCTGCTCCGTCACATCTTCACCGACCGTGATCACGTGCGTGATGGCGTCGCCCTCGAGCCGCATGGGAATCCGCGTGATCCGATAGGTCCGCTGCTCGTCCCCCAGGCCCACGTCTATCTCCTCCTGCGACAGCTCGCCAGTATCGAAGACCCGGTCGAAGGCTGCCCGCAACCGATCCCGCGGCTGGCGGCTCAACACGTCGAAGACGGCGCGGCCGACGACCTCGTCCCGGCGCACTCCCTGGGTACCAGTTTCCCGTTTTCGGTTCCAGGCCTGAATCCGATACTCCCGGTCCACGACGTAAAGTCCGACCGGAAGACTGTCCATGACGAGGCTGATGAAACGGCGCTGCTCTTCAATCTCGCGGGACTGAGTCGCGACCTCGTGCGCCAGATCGGCCGACAGCTCGGCGGAGGCCACGAAGGGCGCGAGCATGTCCGCCAGGACGCCGAGGACTGCTCCGTCGAGGTGCCCCGCCGTCGCCTCGATGAGCCCGACGCAATGGCCTTCCTGCACGAGCGGGACCCGAACGGTGCGGTCCGAGACCGCCATCAGCTGCTCGAGCGAAGCCACCGGCGCCGCGTCCGATCGTGGAGAGCTCACGGCGCGAAATGCTGTGCCGGTCGGTTCCCGCAGCCAGAGCGCCACTTGCTCGGCTGGAAGGCCCAGACGCATCGCCTCCGAAACCTGAGAGATGGCTTCGGCAAAGCCGAGATTGCCGTTGAGCAGCCTGGCAACGGTTCCCAGCAGGGCGAGATGCGGATCCCCGGGGGGAAGTGGGTCGGACGCGGAGAAAGAGGTCACGAGCGGCGACGTGGGCCCGCGAGCGCGATCGACAGAATACGCCACTCGCCGCCGAGCCGTCGCAGAGTGACGTGCTCGGTCCAGTCCCACTCGAGCAGCACCCCGGCGGGCGAGGTCAGCGTGCGGCGGCTCACGAGCCAGGAGGCAGCCAGATCTCCCTCCTGCCTTGTGTCTGTCCGAAGGACCCGGACATCGAAGGTGCGGCCGTCACCGGGCTCCCCGGGCGGCAGCAGCCTGGGACGGGCCGAATCGATCGGAAGAACGAGATTCCGGGTTGGGAGCGTCATCTCGTAGGTCGCATCGCCCCAAAACAGGCCCCGGATCGCAGGCCAGTCCCGCGCAGCGAGACCCAGTGTGTAAGCGGTGAGTACGTGTTGAATCGCCTCATCGTCGCTTCGGGACCCGGTGGGAGTGTGGTCCTCGATGCGGCACGCGGCCAGGACCAGCGCGCACGCGACCGTCGCGGGGCGCAGGCGGAACATGGGGCTCCTTGGGTTTCCGATGAACCTAAAGATATCGAGATGTGAGGTGAGGGTCTGGAACTGCGTCAACGGTGAACGGTAAACGGTGAACGGGGGCGCCGTGGATCGGGAGCCTCCCGTTTACCGTTTACCCTTCACGCAGTTTCTCAAGCTGGGCCAACAGCTCTGCATTCTCCCTCCGGTTCCCCGTCGAGCTCTCGGCAAAGGTCCACCGCACCACGCCCTGCTTGTCGATCAGGATGTACGCACGATTGGAGAAGAACTTGTCCTCCAACAGCGTACCGTACCTTCTGCTCACCTCACGCTTGAAGTCGCTCAAGAGATCTACCGTGAGCCGCTCCTTCGCCTTGAACTCCTTGAGAGTCGGGATGGAATCGACGCTGATCGGCAGTACCTCGGTATCGGCGGCCCGGAACTGCCCGTAGTCGGTCGAGAACTCGCTCATTTCCTTGGTGCAGACACTGGTGAACGCGAGTGGGAAAAAGGCAAGCAGCACATTCTTGCCCCGGAGGCCGGAGAGCGAGACGTCGGTTCCCGAGGTCGAGGGAAGACTGAAGTCGGGAGCGGCAGAACCAACGGCAGGCAAGGAAGCCATAATGACTCAATCGAAAGGATGAAGAGTGAGAGTGCCGCCGGAAAGCCGCGAGAAGCGAGAAGGAAGCGTCCTCCTCACTTCTCGCACCCTCGGCGCTACTTCTTGTCGAACCGCTTTCCCACCTCGCTCCAGTTGACCACGTTCCACCACGCGCTCACGTAGTCCGGGCGACGGTTCTGGTACTTGAGGTAGTAGGCGTGCTCCCACACATCGCAGCCGAGCACGGGGGTCTTCCCGTCCATGATCGGGCTGTCTTGGTTCGGGGTGCTCTCGATGGCCAACTTGCCACTCTTGTCGAGGCTGAGCCATCCCCAGCCGCTGCCGAACCGACCGACACAGGCCTTGGCAAACTGCTCCTTGAAAGCAGCGAGGCTTCCGAAAGCCTTCGTAATCGCGTCGGCGAGCGAGCCGGTGGGCTCCTTCGGTCCGCCAGGTCGCATGATCTCCCAGAAGAAAGTGTGGTTCGAATGACCGCCGGCGTTGTTCCGTACCGCGGTGCGAATCGCTTCCGGCACGCTGCCGAGGTTCTGCAGCAGCTCGTCAAGCGACTTCTTTTGCAGGTCAGGCTGCGATTCCAGCGCGGCATTGAGATTGTTGACGTAGGCAGCGTGGTGCTTCTCGTGATGGATCCGCATCGTCTGCTCGTCGATATACGGCTCCAGAGCATTGTGCGGGTAAGGCAAGGGGGGAAGGGTGAAAGCCATGAGGGGCGATCCTCCACGAACAACGGTTACCGATCAATGCGATCCCATTTCTCGCCGGCGCAATATGAGTGCGCCTCCGAGAGCGGTCAACGACGCCCGTCACCCGCCAGCCGCCGGATCGCCTGTGCGTACCAGCGCACGGCCCGGAGGTAGTCCGGCACCGCGATGCGCTCGTCCACTCCATGGAAGCGGTCGAGGTCGGCCGGGGTCAACGGCAAGGGCGCAAAGCGATACACGTTCGGCGTGAGGTTGGTGTAGTGTCGGGCGTCGGTTGCGCCGACGACCAGAAAGGGAGCGACGATCGCGCTGGGATAGATCTGACGGATGGCGCCGGCGAGCGCCTTAAAAGCCGGTCCGTCGCTCGGCGAGAGGGGCGACGGATCCTCCCCCTCCCCCACGATCGACACCTGCACCGCCGAATCGGCGATCACTTTCCGAACCCGTTTCACTGCACTCTCGACCGTCTCACCGGGGAGAATCCGCAGGTTGACTACTGCCTGCGCAGACGCGGGGAGCACATTCTGCTTGATCCCTCCCTGGATGAGGGTCGGTGCGAGAGTCGTCCTGACCGACGCCGCAGTCGGAGGGGATGCAGTGAGCCGGCGCAGCACAAGCGGCTCGAAGAGCCAGAGGTTCGCAAAGAGGATCCGATGAAGCCAGGCCATCTCCGGCCCGACTGCCCGAAAGAGTGCGAGCTCGGCACCACCGATCGTAGCGGGAAACGGATCGCGCTCTAGTCGGTCCACCGCCCGGCTGAGCCGACCGATGGCGGTTTCGTCCGGCGGCATTGATGAATGGCCTCCGGGCGCGTGGGTCGTGAGCGCAAGCGAGACACTTCCCTTCTCCGCCACACCCACCGTCGCCACCGGTGCCGCGACGCCGGGTACGATCCCCGACAGGACGGCACCGCCCTCGTCCACCACGGCATCGAGGCGGACCTTCCTTGCCTCGAGCAGCGCGGCGATCGCCCGCGCACCTTCGCCACCCAGCTCCTCATCGTGTCCAAAGCCCAGGTACACTGTTCGGCGCGGGCGGAATCCTGCTCGGGCCAGCGCCTCGACGGCCTCGAGCACGCCGAGAACTCCTACCTTGTCGTCCAGCGTCCCGCGACCCCACACGAATCCGTCCGCCACGTCGCCGGCAAACGGCATCCTGGACCAACGCGCCGAGTCCGCTGGAACGACATCCAGATGGGAAATGAAGAGCACCGCCGGAGCCAATCGGTCAGTGCCAGGCCAGGTGTAGAACAGGCTGTACCGGTCGACCACTTCCCGGGTGATTGCATTGCTCACATGGGGGAAGCCTGCCTCGAGCAACCGATGCAGGCCGATCAGCTGGTTTGGATTACGCCGGGACGAGTCCTCCTCCGATACGGTCGGCAACCGAATCGCCGCGGCCAGCCGCTGGATGACTGCGGCCGAATCGAGCTCAAGCGGCTCGGCCGGCGGAGGAGTGATCTGGCGGGTGCTGAAGCGGACGGTGCGAACCACGAGAACGCCCAGCAACAGGACGAGCGCGGCTGCGATCAGCCGGAATGCGGTTCTCATGCCGACTTCGGATCGGGTTCGCGACCTAAGCTGGTCCAGCAGGCGAGCCCGGCCCCAACGCCGGCAAGCAGGGTGTAGATGATCTGCGCCCTGAATGCGGCCTCGAACGCAAAAGGAAGAGCCAGCGCGGCGAGCATCCAGGCGAGTCGTTCGGCGGCGTTGTGCGCGGTGCGCGCCGGCGCAACCCGCAATGCGAGTCCAGTGGCGCCGAGGATAAGCGCGGCGGGAAGCGAACCCGGTGCTTCGCTCGCAAGCGCGATGAAAGCGAGGGCGTTGCAGGCGGCGGGTCCTCGGCCGGTGATCGCGGCACCCCAGAGGCCCAGGACGCCAATTGGGACGAACAGCGGCCTCCAGTGCTCGACCCCCCCGGTGGCTGCAGGACTCACCACCCGGAGCCAGAGGGCGATACCCAGCGGTGCGAGCAGGCCGCCCGGAAACAGCCGCTCCGCCGGCCAGAGGGAGAGAAAAGCCCAGGCGACGAACCCAAGGACCAGGCCAACCAGGCGCTCCGCGGCCGGACTGAAAGGAACCTCCCGCAACGCACCTATCCCCAACCCCTCGGGACCGGCAACCGTGGCCATGAACCACCAGGCCGGCCCAAGCGCGAGAGCAGCGATCACAAGCCAGGGAATCCGGGCCATCCGGCGCCGGCGGCGATCGAGGAAGTCCGCTACCGCAGTGACCCACAAGCCCGTGAAGACGACACCGACGTGCGGTCCCGCAATCGCCCCGAGTGCCCCAAGCCCAAAGAGCGCACCCAGGGCGGGCGCACCCGATTTCACGCCCGGCCACGCGATGCGGGGCTCCTCGAGAGAAGCGCCTAGATGGCGGACTCGCGCGGCAGCCGCGCCGGTCAGACATCCGGCCCCCACCAACGCCCCCGCGCCAAGCCCGGGCCGCCACCCACCGCTCCCGACCATGAGCGGCACTAGCGCCCACAAACCGAGGCCACCGGCGCACAAAAGGGCAAGAGCACGGCCCGGAGATACCGGAGGCCCCTCCCGAATCGCGAACAGCGAGGCGGCGAGGCACAGGGCGACGCCGAGGAGAAGCAGAGCGGTATTCACGACGAAAAACACGTCGTTCGAATCGGCCGCTGCCCTTGTGATGACTTCGAGATCGTCGGAGCCCGGACTTACGGCATACGCGGCGAGTCCGAGAGCGAACGACACCAATCCGAGGAAGGCGATTCGGCGCGCCGCGGTCGGCTCGAGGGTGGTTGCCGCGAGCACCAGCAGCACGTAGAGGGGCAACAGCCCGATGGTCACGGTCGCCCGCGCTCGGCCTGGCGATGTAACAACCTGACTTGTAACGGCTTAGGCGCTGGACTGGACCGGCATGCGTCGACCGGGCATTGCAGACGACTTTGGGACGGTGCGCGAACTCTCGGATGGATCACATCTTGCCGATGGTACGCGCGACGGCCCCGGATTCGGGGTCGGGTGCGCGCCACCGGGGGTATTCCGCAAGCCGAGGGGATATCTGCAAGGTGCGGCCTTTCGGGGCGGCGCTGGCTTGAACTTCTCGACGCTGAGGATGCTCCCACCGTGACCGCAATCCTGGGACCCACTCCCGCTCGCCCGGCTTCGTCGGCCCCGCCGATAGCTCCGACTGACGATCTTGCCGCCAGCCGCGACGGCGCGCACCGCCCCGCCAGCCGGAAGCGGACCTGGCGCCCGGCGAGTGAAATCGCGGTGGACCTTGGCACGGCAAACACGCTGGTCCTGGTGAAGGGCGAAGGCGTCGTGCTCAACGAACCCTCGGTCGCCGCTGTGGACCAGGCCACCGGGGAGATTATGGGAATCGGGCTCGAGGCCAAGCGGATGCTGGGACGGACGCCGGAAGGCATTCTCGCCGTTCGGCCGATGAAGGACGGGGTGATCGCGAACTTCGAGGTTGCCGAGAAGATGCTGCGGCATTTTCTCCGGGCCGTACTCGACCGGCGCATTCTTCGGGTCAAGCCCACCGTCATCGTCTGCGTTCCCTCCGGCATCACTGAAGTGGAACGCCGCGCCGTACGTGATTCCGCCCAGTCAGCCGGCGTGAAGCGCCTCCTCATGGTCGCCGAGCCGATGGCTGCGGCGATCGGCGTCGGGCTGCCGGTGGATACCCCCAGCGGGAACATGGTGGTGGACATCGGCGGCGGGACCACCAACGTGGCCGTGATCGCGCTCTCCGGCATTGTTTGCGACGCATCCATCCGGACCGGCGGCGACGAGCTGGACCAGGCCATCGTTCAGTTCATGCGCAAGAACTACAGCCTGCTGATCGGCGAGCCGACCGCTGAAACCGTCAAGATCTCCATTGGGTCTGCCGCTCCGCTCGATCCCGAAGTCGAGATGGAGGTCAAAGGCCGCGATCTGATCTCCGGACTGCCGAAGACCGGTCGGGTGGATTCGGCCGG
>Ga0134128_10002328_pt1 | contig 23626 bp, 14 predicted proteins | sample KB31754_FD_96462 | JGI IMG/M metagenome (GOLD analysis project Ga0134128, IMG submission 96462) | Terrestrial soil microbial communities with excess Nitrogen fertilizer from Kellogg Biological Station, Michigan, USA - KB3-175-4 | ecosystem: Environmental > Terrestrial > Soil > Unclassified ... | reverse complement strand
GCCCAATCATATAATTGAGAGGTTGGGTCAATAAATTTATCTAAAACATTAAGTTTTAGAAAGTTAGTAAGTGCTTGAACAATAACGGCTGTTACACCAATGTCCCCAATTACTAATCCAGAACTAGGCATAGTATGCCTCCTTTATTATAATTCCTCATAGACGTTAATGTGTCTATGAGGAATTATAGATCTATTATATAAATTTGTCAAGTCGGGTGTGATTTATTTAACACCAGGGCAATTATTTGAATCATAATCCTGTCCAGCAGGCTCATCTTGTGGATCAACTGCTATACAATGAGCCGGTGGCGAAGGATTAACAAAAGGATTGTGCATCTCTATTGCTCCCCAAAGTAATAGTAAGGCTACTCCAATAGCCACAAAAATACGTTTTATGTTTTTTATCATTCAGCTTCACCTTTTGTTACTGGTAATCCTGTAAGATGTTTCGCTTCTTCCTTTGATTCAGCATGGAATCCTGTTAAATCAAAATTATCTATAATCAAGTCTTGGACAGCCCATATAGGATAAGTAATTGAATGAATACCTGTTAAAGGTGAGCGATGATGGACATTACATAAAACCATAAGGGCGTGTTCGTCCCCATGAATCCATTCAAGCATTTGATCTTGAGTAAAATCAGTCTTGTACAAAGGTCTATTTGGAAATCGTTTCCTCAAATATGGAAGCATTCTTGTATTAAATTTATTTAAATCTATAGCATTTGCCAAAGAGTCCTCAATATAATAATGATGTGTTTCCATTTGTATGGCCCCCCAACGGTTTTGGGTAGGATCATTGAGAGTAGAATGCTTCACTCCACAAATTCTACACGGAGTATCCAGAGTTATAATAAGTTTTTTATGAGACTTATTATATAAAGCAGTAGCCTTCCTTTTATCGTGCGTTGGATAGCGCACATTTTCGTCTAATGTTTTGTGTACTACGTGCCCCTGATCATTACTCATTATATTGTACCAACCCCATCTGATGTACCATCAGCATATAAATCTACCACAGGTAGATTGTATTTTTTATGTAGCTTGATTACTTCTTCTCGCCAATGTGTTTCTCTGTTTTGTAGATTCAAATTAAGCTCTTTTACCTGCATATTCTGTTTTCTAGAACTATCTAATTCTGCTATTAAAGAAACAATTTTCTCATCCCTCTCTTTAATTTTAGAATCCTTTGCAAGTACGTTTTCTTTATATATATCCAAAGCTTCTTTTAAAGTTACAATACTTTGTTTATAATTATTGCCAACTACAAAGAATCCAGTACCTATTATAGCGGATATTATTCCTATAATTGCTAAGATAGTAGCTGCTATCGTATATACACTCATTTATAATATCCTTTATAGCTGTATTAATTTTTATTGTTTAATATTATTTTGTAACCTATTATTATTGTGGAAATTATAACTATAAATATAAATAAGCCCATTAACGTTAAAATTGTATCTAATGATTTTACCGATATAACTCCAGTTCTTTCTAGGACGCCTGATATTTGAAACACATAAAGTGAAAAGCTTATTATTAGATTAAAAATTAAACCGAATATAATAATATTTAAGTGACCTTCTATATTTTTCATATTATTTAAGTTTGGTATCATCATTAAGTATTTTTTTTATGCTGAACTCTTTGATAAATATTTTAAATCCAATAAATAGAACAACTCCAACAGCGACCACAATAACCATATCTATAGCTATCCAAAAGTTCTCGGCACTTGTTAATGTCATAACACGCATTGTCACCAACAAACTAAGTACAAGATAAAAATAAATACCGAATCCTATAACTAAATTTACAATCATTCCTAGTATTAATATGTTAAACGAATCCTTTTCTTTCATTTTTATATTCCCCTTATTTTGTAGAATATTTTGTAGGTGGTTTGCACAAAAGGTATATTTGCAAAACCTATATGTAATATATATTTACCTAGACTGGAACTAATCGTTTCAATATAACTATAAGGAGCAGCGTTCCCCCACTGATTTGCCATAGAGGCATCAGCGGGGGAAATAGAAGATGCAATTAATCCTGAGCCATTTATACCTGTAGTGAAATAAACATCAATCTGTGAGCCGGGTACAGTAACTTCTACGCCACTTTCCCAGCTAACCATTCCATATAGTGTAGTACCAAACGAGTCAGTATTAAGTTGAGCACCTACACCACATTCAGATCGAACATTAATTACCAGTGCTTGTGTAGGTGAGAGTATATTATAAACATTCAAAATATTATTGATCTGTAGTTGACCATTAATATAGACAGATCCTTGGTTAGCCCCTATTTTTGCAATACTAGGTGTGTTATATTGCAAAGAATTCCAAGGTTGATTGAACATAACTGCTAATTCAGCACGTACATTAGTCATATCATCATAAAGAGTAGTTGGGGTTGCTACAAAGGTAGCTGTTTCAGTTAATTGTGCAGGGATAAATTCTATAGGAATCTTGCTTGATCCAACAGAGGAATCAGTAACAAGATTATCGTCAACGAATCCCCCTTGAAGAGGAACAGTTATATTCTTATAATTTAAATTGTTATTTTCATGTACTGTGTAATACCTACCAAAAGGAATAAGGTTTGTTGTAGGGAATAATTGTACAGAATATACACCATTTTGGTCAGTCTTAGTAAAGTATTTTCTACTAGGAAGTACTTCAATTCCGGTCGCTAGGTCTACACATGCAGCATCTATAGTTACTTCTACAGGAGCATTTTGTATTCCTTTATACGATGAATCTTTTATTAATCCGTACATCGTTGTAATAACTGGAGTTGGAAAAGATTGCGTAACGGTTGAGATATCTTGTACACCACTAAAGTAGTCAAAGGATGTAGTACTAATTAAATTACCGTTAATACTTATTATATAATATAAATCATCAGGAGACAAGTCCCCCGGAGCAATTAACGTAAGAGTAAAGTTCCCCACTTGATCGGAATAAAATGTTATTGGGGATAAAGGAATCTCTATTTTTGTAATTTTACTTATTACAATTTTATTCCATGTTTTAATGTATACAATTATTGGGGCGGCAGAAATATTATTAGGTACAGAACCAGTAATAACACATAATCTATCTATAATACTTTCGAGAAATATTGAGGCGGTGCTAGTGCTTATACTATGCATAAGTAAAGGAGAAAAAACTTGAATAGAACTTACAGTATTTACACAAGTTTGAGACAATACCTGAGGTACATTACCTGTATTACCTATAAGAGAAGATGTACTAATAATTTTTTGAGCATTAATATTTATACTATAGCCAGCTTGACCAGATAAAATCGAATTGATAAAACAATTGGAGAGTATGGTAAGAAATGAGATTCCTATTCCTGATTTGCAATTAATAGAAGTAATGGGTAGTGTTTGACCAATTAAAATATTACCTGATAAATTTGATAGTGTGCTAAATGCTATTGTAGATAAATTAAGTATATCTGCTGCTGCACCTGATACACTTGATGTACTATTTATAGATATTGTACTTAATATAGTAGGAGGAACGGTAAAATCATCTGAACTTGCATTACCGTCTAAATGATAAACAGTTACTAGCCCTGTAGTTGTATCAGGATAAGGGACAATGGGCGGGGTAAAATTAGCTGTATGCAAACAAATATTAAATGTAGCTATTTCATCCATTAACCCATCCCAAAGAGATGTGCCATTAATACCGTTCATAGTTCCTATATACACTATTTTAGTATTAGCCGTTGTAGAATTAGTCGCAAGTTTTGATACTTGAAGTATACCGTTCTGGAAAAGATATGCCCTACTTCCATCATAAGATAACTCTATATCAGCCCATGTAGCAGATTGTATAGCTGTTGTTGAGTTCAGTGTTTGTGAAAAATTACCAAATATACCAATTACGGTTGAATTTCTTTTGTATATAAACCATAGAGTAGCGTTGGTTATTGTATCTATACAGGCTATTAAAGGTCTGTCTATACTATCAAACGCTACTACAGATTCGTATATTCTGAATCTTATTGTCCAAGGATTTCCTATCCCCGGCGTCATAGAAGCTGGAACATTAATTATACTTATATATTGTGTAGATCCATCAAGAGATACTGCCTGCCCAAAGGCAGAGGGTACTCCGGTTGAAGTAAAAGTAGGAGATCCTACAAGAGTTCCGTCATATAATCCCATTATTACCTGCTTATATTAATTGTATGGATACTGGTGAAGATAAAAGAGTAGCAGCCCTTTGGATAGCCGCCTCAGGAATAGCTACTGTACAGAAGATTACTTTACTTGCTGTACTTGATGTTATTACTGTAAGCACTTGTACTGCAAGTGGTATACCACTTGCAGTTGAGGAAGTAAAAATGGCTGATGGGGCTAATACTAAAGTTCCTAGTCCTGAAAAAGTATTTGCTAGTCTATTTATTGATAAAGAAATAGTAACAACAACAAATATTATTCCTGATACAGTTGAACTTGTTGCAATAGATCCTATTAGTAATGCAGCAGTTGGAATCGGAGATGTATTAGTTATAGTATCCAAATGCCAAGCAGCAACCAATCCCGTAGCTCCGTTACTGTAAGGCGTTGTAGGAGGGGTAAAATTTGCAGTATGGAGACAAATATTAAATGTAGCTACCTCATCAAGCGAATCTCTCCAACCGGCCCCTAAGCGTACTTCCGGTTGTGTAGTTGAAGGGGTCCATGCTGCTGTTGTACCACCTACATTTTGTAATAAACCATCAATAAAGAAATATCCTTTTGCACCATCATACCCTAATTCTAAATGGTGCCAATTACCATCTCTAATAGTAGGTATACTTGTTGTATTTATTACAGTATTTGCAATAACTCCAAAGGCGTGTGAAGGATCATTAAAATAATTAGTGCTTGTAGAAGGTACAGAAATTCTCCAAGGAGCTAAACCTATACTTTGAACAGGAAAAACTTCCACAGCAGGAAAATCCGTAGTTTTAATCCAACAGGCTTGTGTCCAGGAACTTCCGCTTGTTGCGTTCATAGAAGGGGGAACATTTGTAATGCTTATGTATCTATCAAAAATAACATTTCCATCTCCTACAAAAGTCATAGCGTTATTAAAAGAAGGAGCTACTGAAGAAGAGTCAAAAGGTTGAGGATACCCAACAATATTTCCGTTATATGTACCTAAAGTATCCAATATCGTATTAGTATAAACACCTGAATTTGCGTTAGTATCTAAATGCCATAAAGCTATAAGATTAGCCTCATTTCCAACATATGCTGCTGTAGGAGGAGTGAAATTTGCAGTGTGTAAACATGTATCAAAACTTGCAACTTCAGCTATTTGTCCAGGCCAGAAATGATTAGGAGTTCCTTGTGTTCCTAATTGCTGCATACCTATTTGAAAGGAGGGATTAGTTCCGTGTGCTGGAATAACGTGTGTACCACCAGAATTTTGTAACACACCATCAATAAAAAAGTATCCATTTTGGCTACCTGCATCCCAACCAAGCTCTATATCGTGCCAATTTCCATCAGCAATAGCAGCATGAGTGCCGCTACCCATTGCTGTTCCTCCAATTTGAGCAAACCCAGTACCCCCAGATCCAGACATAATAATTTGCCAACCATTAATAGAGGCATCGAAGCAAGATAACGCACAAGGACCATTTTGGGGGGAACTTGATTTAACCCTACATCTTTGTGTCCAGGGAGTAGAAGCAGGAAAGCTTGGAGCATTCACAGAAATAGGTATATTAGGTATATACACATAATCTGTAGTTCCATTAAGAACTATGGCACCATTAAAACCGGAGGGCACTCCTGATGATGTAAAGATAGGAGATCCGCCTATAGTTCCATTATAGTTGAATATAGGTGTGCCGGTTATATCATAGGTGGCATCCCCATCTAAATGATAAACAGCTTGTAATCCTGGTGTATTATTTGCATACGGAGCCGTAGGAGGGGTAAAATTTGCAGTATGTAAGCAATAACTAAATGCAGACACTTCATCAATTTGACCATTCCAAAATTGTGTAGGGCTTCCCCCTGTTCCAAATACAGTAGCCCCTATTTGTAATGCTGTATCATTTCCAGCCTGAGTCCAAGATATAGTAGTTGCAAACCCTTTTAAAGTTCCATCAATAAAAAAATATGCTTTTGTACCATCATAATCTACTTCTAAATGATGCCAACTACCGTCTGTCACAGATGAAGTATATGTTCCACCTATTCCAGATCCTCCAAACTGCACTCCCATACCGCTGCCACTTGAATAAGCAAACTGCCATCCAACTATCGAAGAATCCCAACAAGATATTGCACATTGAGTATGCACAGAATCACTTGATTTAACCCAACAGGATACTGTCCAAGCTCCTCCACTTGGAGGATTAAACGAGTAATAAGGAATAGATGGTATACTTATATATTGAGAACTTCCGTTAAGTACAAGCGCCTGCCCAAATCCACTCACTACTCCTGTAGAAGTAAAAGTAGGGGAACCTATTAACGTTCCGTCATAAATTGACATGTTTTATCCTTGAGCTACAATAAACTGTCCAAAAGGGATGAGAATTGGTTGTCCTGTTACCGGTATAGGTAATACGGTTTGTAATGCGCCATATCGGCGCATGTTGCCGTTTGTATCAAAAAAGGCAAAGCCACCTATTGTATGAGTTCCATTATTTGTTGGTGTGGCAAATACTATATTTGCTGTATTGGTTATCTGTGTTACTCCATTTACCTGTGTTGCTGATCCGAAATCGGTTGATAGAATAGTCTTATCAGCATAGCCGGGATAATCAGTTCTTCCAATAGAGGATGTAGTTTCAGTTCCAGCAGGAGTGTTTGTACAAAGGACTAAAGTAAATGGCCCCTTGGTCAGTAAATAGGAAAGCATATCCGCTTGATCAAAAGTAGTACTTGTTGCCATGTATATTAAACTCCTTCAATAAAGTAAGAAAATGTATATTGAGGTAAACCTATTGATCCAGTTATAACAATAGGATTTATTATTCCTACAATAAATTGTGTAGTATTTATTTTAGCATATATATCCATGCTTGGAAAGGCTTTTGCTGTTATGGCATCATCGGGAGAAAGTATAATGCTGGCATTTATATTATTTGTTAAAGAAGTAATAAACGTATATGTTAATAAATCGCCACTATATGTACCATTTGTTCCTCCCACGGTAAAGCTAATTGTTCCGTATTGATCTGTCCAAAATCCACCATTTACAGTAATAGGTATTCCACCAGTAACTACTATTTTGGTAATGTCTTGAGATGTTGTACCTGCTATGGCAATTGATTCTAATTCAGCCGTGGTAACTGCTGAAGCTAATTGCACAGCACCGGATGGAGTCCGGGTGCTGTTAAGTTGTAAAAATGCGGCTGATGAAGCAACTAAAGAGGGCCAATCCGCAAATCCAGTAGGCTCTACTATAACATTTCGTATTCTACTCATAGTGTTTTGAGCGGAACTTGCTGTAGTTAGGCTATCCAAGGTGGATGATTGATTTGGATCATTCATTACATTACTATAACTCATACCCATTGTATTTTGTACATAGTCTTTAATAACTATATTATTGGTAATATAACTACCGTTTTGTGTTATATATATTTGTCGTGCATCGGCACTACCCTCTGTTATTGTATAATAGGTATTTGCTGGAGTTAATCTATAATTAGGTGGTAAATACAAACAATATGTTCCATCTACATATGTTCTTGTGGAAAATGTAGAGAATGGACTAATTACATTATTATTAAATGGATCAGTTGCTTGCACTGAAATATTTGCCTTTATAAGTACTCCTGCTACAGGAATACCCCTAAAGTTGTAATATTGTCCTCTTACAAGAGATACAGTTGAGTTAGCTGTATCAATAATATAATCCAGCCCTTTTGTACCCGAAGCATAAGCAAAACTTGTTGTGTTAAAGATAGTAGGATCAGGACCATTAGGATCAAATACTATAGTATATGTATATACTCCATTAGGAATATCTTGGGGAGCGACCAAACTAAAGGCAAAGGCCCCTGTGTTATCCGTAAAATACGGAGTAGGCGAATAATCAATATTTAGATTTGAAACGGTTGTATTTGAAGTATTTAGCTGTATATTTATAAGCGTATTTGGTAAAGCTGCCCCTGACATATCCGTATAGAAACCTTCTATCAATACAGTTCTTTGGGGAGAAGTTACGTATACATTTACCGAACTTGATCCTGTAGCTTTTACATTTTGTATTAAAGGGGTGTATGGAATTGATACACTTGCCGTACCCGTTTGGAGAGCTATTTGAGGAGATAAGTCAAGAGGAAGAAGTAATGCTGCGCTGGACGATCCAATAGCTACTGAATCTATTTCAATAGTTTGTATTACAACCAAAGATGCTGTTGAATTACCAGTTGAAGCTACTGTTGCCCCTATTCTATCTTTAATAGTTGCGGTAGAATTTGAGGTGGATGTACAAGTAGAGGTTAATAATGCAGTTTCCTGTATAGATGCACTTGAAGTAGATATAATAGATATTGCACAAGGAGCAAGCGACGTAAACCCGTAGGTTAGTATTGTAGTGGTATGTAATGTCTGAATAAGGGAAGGGACACCGGCTACAGCACTATTCGACAAATCAGAAACATGAGCGAGAATCTGAAAAGCCGAAGCAACACCATTTGTGTTCGAAGTTGTGCCTATAGGCACAACCGACAGTGTAAACTTCTGGCTGGGTATACCTGTTAAACCGCTTGTTGTTAGTGGAGAAGTAGTGGTCATTACATAAACATATAATACTCTACTACCTGTAGAAATAATGTTGAATGGTGTTATAAAAGTACGCCAGCCCAAAGTGCTTTGAGCAAATATAGATCCTTGAGTCATTACATATGTATAATCTACACCACTTATAGTGGATATAGACGCTACGCTCATTACTATTGCATCAGAAGGAGATCCTGCCTCACCACTGTTAGATAATATAGGTATAATAGTAAATTGTTGGTATGGTTTGGAGATTCCAGCAACACTACTTGTTGTAGAGACAGAAACAACAGTCATTACCCTAGCATCTGTAGGCTCAATAGCTGTATCACCACTAGTTGTGGATATGGCTACAATAACCATAACTATTGCATCAGTTCCTATACCGGATTCACCGCTCGTTGTAGATATAGAAGTAATGACTATTGTTTGTATAACACCAGCATTACCAGCAACACTACTGTTAGTAGTGTTGCTTACTGTTGCAAATATTTGATCTGCTTCATCAACTCCCTCCACATCGGAAGAGGTTGCTGTTGCTGTTACATTTAATATTTGATCTGATTCTGGATTACCGTCTAACTCACTAGTAGAAGATATAGTTTGGGTATCCATTACTTGATCCATAATATTCTCCTTAAGTCCACGTTACAGTAAGTGGGCCGGTAAATACAGCATCACTAGTTATAGTGGTATTTGAACCGCTGAGTACGCCTCGATACGTGTGTGTTGTTGGGGATGCTTGAAAAACAGTAACAACATTCGTTGTGCCTCCACCTGATGAAGTGCCAATATGTACATTTGCTTCGTTATATACGCTAATATACCAAACGGTTGGGCCTACATCAGTATTTACTGTTACTGTAAAGGTAGCAGTATTACCGTGTGGCAATGAGCTTGAGGGAGTTACTACAAAAGAAGTTAGGCAAACAAGTTCATTATCTGTGGTGCAAGAGCTTCCAGTCCAACTAGATGGGTATATAGGCGTAGCAGATAAGCTGTTGGAAGATAAACTATTACCGACAGAATTTGTGGCAATAACACTAAAAGTATAACTTGTGCCGTTATTTAGTCCTGTAATAATTGTTGTTAATGTATTTCCAGTATAGACTATACCAAGGGTATTTTCTATTACAGTATAAGATGTGATCGGTGATCCTCCATCATCTCCAGCAGACCATGTTAATGTAACTTGATTAGTGCTTGCTACGGCGCTTACCAAAGTGGGTGCAGCAGGTACTACTGGTGGTAAGATCGTAGCTATAATACCCTCTATAGAATAAAATATATCAAAGTTAAATTGTCTTGTTGGAGTTTCCGTAAAACTAATAGTAAATCCTGTAGAGGTAAATTCAACATATGCGGGGCAATTTACTAATTGTTCATATCCCTCATTATTTCCAGGCATTAATTGTATTGTTGCCCTAGAATAATTTATAATTGTAGTACGTTTAAAAGTTACTGTAACTACCACGCCAGGGCACCAATTAGTCGTACCTGTAGTAAGACTAATAAAACCATGCTTTATATTACCGTTTGTAGAACTATTAATTGTAGCTCCAGTACCAGCGTGAGCGTGAATAATAGCTTGTATATTGTTAACAGTTGACCCCATATGTTTAGATGTAGTATAGAAAGATTGAATACTATTACTTATTTGTACAGCACCATTTTGGACAGCATTAGGATTAACAATTATTGGATCATCAATTTCCTCTACAACTGTACTCCACGGCTCTCCAAAGGCTGTGCTAATAATAGATCGTATATTATCGAGATTGGTTGTAATTGAATTTCCTTTTACTGGTATGGAAAAACTATTTTCCTCAAGCAAATCAGCCGCTACGGTATCTAATATGATACCTGTAGCGGCACTGGATACAAGGGCTACAACAGAATTCCAAACATATCCTCCACCATCGGGCACAAATATATTTTTAGTAGTACTGGAGTCTTCTGTTATTGTATAGTATCTTGTTGAAGGTATTAGTTGAGAATTTGGTATAAGTGGTAAAAAATAAAAGCCATTGCTATCCGTTTTTGTTGCTAGAATCTGTCCAGCCCCTATTGTAATGTTGTTATTAGGGGCATAAGTAGCGTTACCGGATAAAATAGCTGTAATGGTGGCACCTGAAATAGGGCCACCATTTTCATTTCCGCAATACCCAATCATAGGAACAATAGGAATTACTTCAGTAGTATCTACAATATCAGCTATATTTATAGGGGTAGATGAGTATGCAAAACTGACCAAAGGGATTGTAATAGGTTCTGGACCAGTAGCATCTAATACAATACTATAATCTATTGATGTAGCGCCTATAAAAGAGTTATGTGCCACATCAACAGGAGAGAGTAGATCAAGTGTCCATAAACCTGTGCCGTCTGTTTTAACGGATAAGGGCCTACCACTTATAGTAATTTTATCGAAAGTCTCTATATCTGATCCAGTTATAGTTGCAATAACTTGTACGGACACACCTTCTCTTGGGACAAGAGAAGAGTTATAAATATATCCATAGATTTGTGTAAATCGTATAGGGTTCGATGTATTTATATTGGATGTAGAATATATTGTTTGAGGTAATAAGGTTATGTGTTGACTTAAAGTACTAAAAATATGTACTGGTTGTAAAATAATAGTGACTATATCTGATATTGAACCAGAAATATTCGATATAGATAAATTTGGTAAAACACTTAGTCTAGATATATTATCCGTAGCTATACCTGTCATACCTGATGTAGATATTATAGGTAATGTATTTAATATGGTAGGAGCAGAGGGATCACTAGATGTGACATCTCCATCCAAATGCCAAACAGTTACTAATCCTGTTTCGCTACCTGTATACGGTGCTGTTGGTGGAGTAAAATTTGAAGTGTGTAAACAAATATTAAAAGTTGCTACTTCATCAATTTGACCTCCAAAAAAAAGATTTGGGCTTCCTCCTGTACCTAATCTATGTGCCCCTATTTGTGCTGCTGATGTTCCAGATGAAGCTTGCGTCCAAGTTACTGATGTTCCTCCAGCGTTGACTATTATCCCATCAAGAAACAAATATGCTTTTAGTCCATCATACCCCATCTCTAGATGGTGCCAACTATTATCATTAATTACAGGTGTTGCTGGTCCTAATGTAGTTAGATTAACGGATGAATATTCTTGAGTATTGTTTTCTTCTATTTGCCACCCAATAAAGGCAGGGGAACCCGCATTATAGCAGCCAAATATTATTCCAAGTTGTGTAATTCCTGTCTTTATTCGACATGTTTGAGTCCAAGAAGCTCCGTTTGCCGCGTTCATCGATATAGGAATAGTTGGAATTTGTACATATTGGGAAGATCCATCAAGTACGATAGCCTGTCCAAAGGCAGAGGGCACCCCAGTAGAAGTGAAGGTAGGAGATCCAACTAATGTTCCATCATATAATCCCATTATTTATATATGTACCTTTACTTTAATTTTCTGTAATAGTAAGAGCGCCCGATGGAATTTCAACTATCTGACCGTTTGTATTTATAATAAGTGGAGTAGATAAAGACCCTTGATAATATATATTGTCATTATTATCCAATATAGCAAAACCTACTATTATAGATACGGGACTAGGGGTAGAGGAAACGTTGGGAAAATTAATATTTGATATTGTAGTCATAATTGATCCATTATTTAAGTTTTCAACTATGTTAGACCATTGACCACTGGTTATTATTATGTCCGTATAACCAGGATATGTTGTACGGACAAGAGTTGTATTAGTATCAGATCGTACAGGAATAGTTGTTGTAAGAGCAATACGAATAGATATAGGAGTCGCTATTGCGACTCCTTTTAATAAATTTAATATAGCATCGGCAAGATACATATTTGTTGTTAAAGGCATATAAGTCCCCTTTAAATGTGTAATTACGTATAATACTATCTTAACACTTTATGACTACAATAACAAGTATATTTATTCTCGCCAGAATTCTATCGTGGCATATACTTCTGTTCCAAAATTAGCTGCCATTCCCATACCAGTATTGTTTGTAACAACCGATCCTTGATGTTGTAATTCAATTGTAGTAGGAATAACAATGGTAAACGCTCCAGTCAATGTACATACAATAGCGGCTGATGCCGTAGCACTTACAAAGGCAGAGTCGCCGGTTATAAGTGTTTGATTTACGTCTACATTTTGTAGACGTAATTGAGTATTACCCATTCGATATGCTGCTGCTGAAGCTCTTACCATGTATGTACCAGGATCAAGAGTTATTTGATGTTGTTTAAGATCTGTAATGTCGGCAGTATCATAAATAGTTGTGTTTAAAGCTCTTGTTTGCCATATACCCAACATTGGATAGGCCCCACCATTCTTATTTTGAGCCTTTTGTTCTTGAATTAAAGCGTAAGCTGTTAAAATTCCTGCTGTTGGAGTTCTTGCTTTTCTTAGTTTTCTCTGTTGCTGTTTTGATGTGACTGTCGCAATGTTTGTTACAGGGGGCACAAAAACCCTTCCAAGCCGTCTATCTTTAGGGTTTGGTATTCCTACAGGTGTAGTAGGTAAGGGCTTTTCCTTTGGCATTATTACAGGCCCTAACCAGTCTTTGCCGCTACTATAAAATAATTTAGTTGTATCTGTTTCGTAATACCAAAGTCCAGGAATAGTAGGATCGGGCCGATCTTTATGTAATCCAGAATAGTTCGTGGATGCTTGTAATAATATATTATTTGAATCTATTTGTTCGATCATTATCAATCCCTCCTTTATAGGTTTGAAGTAATAGCTAAAAATACACTAATAAAATTATCTGTACCGGGATCTATATTACTTGGGTGAGTTACTGTAACTGTAAAAATATTATCTCCATGTATAATAACTGATTTAGGTATTCCCCAATATTCTTGACCAAATTCTAAAACATCAGTATCAGCGGCAAAATGATCTATATTTTGTAAAGGTGATAAAGTTGTACCATTAAATGTTACGTGAGACACTGTATATGGAAATGTAGTTGTTATATCAGCTACACTATAATTACCAATTTTTGATCCTTGCGGTATATTTATAGTATAAGAGAAAGTTTTATCTCCCGTTATAGGATCTCCATTATCAAATAAGAATATAAAATCATCTATATTTTTACTTACTGCTTCAGCATATAAAACCGGCCCTGTTATTATAAGATTGTTTGCTAAGTCTATGGGTGTTTCTGATACAAAGTATGTATCATTAGTGGTATCGGGATCAATATCACTATATACAGAAAAATCAGATAATCTAATTAAGGTAGTAGCGCCCCAAATGTACCCATTTGGTCCGGTATCATGAGCAAAATTATCTCCATGAAGGCAAATAAGAAACCCTGGATATCCTTTACTTGCTTGAAATACAGCTACAAGTTCAGTAGGGTCAACAATATTTTGTGCTTTAATTACCCAACCTGTCCCCTTTGGCCCCGCCCTATGCATAAGGTGCCCATTATATGCACCAATTCCATATAGCCCACCTTTACCATCATCCGTTACACCCTTTAAAGGAAAGTCGTCAAATTCCCCCTGAGGATCTATAATAGTTTGTATTCTGTTTATTATATTCACTTGAGGCCCATTGCGAATTACTGAAGATTGATCATCGTGTGTTTCAACAAAATTATCCCCTAACCATACAGGACAATTAGGACCAGACCCAAATTTTACAGGGGAGAAATAGCCTGTATTAAAATAAGGCCCATAATTAGTAATAAAACTACCGCCTGTATTCACCCATTCAATACTAGCTGAATTTGATGTTGCATATAGTACGCCATTAGGATCAAGGTTTATAGCAACGTAGCTACCTGTACTTGCACTTCCGATTAATCGTACCCAATCAGGTTCCCCAGCAACGCCACCACCACTACTTGCCCCGCCTGTTGCATTTTCTAGTATAAAAGATCCGTTTACTACAGCACTTGTTAATAGTATCCAAGGATTTCCGCTGCCTGGGGCAGTTGGATTTACACCTGAATTAGTAGAAAGTGTAACATATTGTGTTTGTACATTGTTTACAACAATACCTACAACATCTCCCAATACATATAAATGTGTATTATCCCAAGCACCTTGAACTGTTAAGAAAACAACTGTAGCTCCCGATGAAGCAGTAGCTATTGAGGGTGGCGCTTCAGTAGGCAACCAATTACCTTGTATCAATATCCACCTTATATTACTGCCTATATTAGTTGGTATATTGGCTGTATTGGTAGCAATAGCCATCCAAACTACACCGTTATATATTACTAATGTTCCATAAGTATATGTTGTGGTACTATCCCACCCAACTGCCCCACCAAGTTCTCCTAAGCTACCGCCGCCGCCACCACCAAGACCAGGATGTGTGCCTACCGGAGGATTATTAAACGCTATAAAATTAATACCGTTATAACTCACTACATCTCCTACATGATATTGAACAACACTACTCCAAGTTCCCTGGTTTGTAATAAATACAACAGTAGCGCCGGATCTAGGATTACTTAGTATAACAACTGATGTAGTATCATTCGGAATAGCGCCGTATGCTGCAATCCAAGTTGGGGGAGATCCTATATTGCTGGGTATTATGTTTATATTGGGTGCAGCAGCAATGTATGTTGTTATTGTACTGCCAACTGTAAAAGTTACAAAATCTCCAGTATTATAATGTATTGTACTATCCCAAGTTAGAGGAGTAGCAGTTTTAAGAACTATTCCCCCTCTTAGATATGCGGTATATACAGTAGTTTGTGGAGTTTCTTGTTGGACAATAAAACTTATAGTTGAATCTGTACTACTTCTATAATAAATAATATTATTTTGATCAGTTACTTCTACATAGTCACCAGAATTAATTAAAGAACCTGTAAGATTTACCGTTACAACTGCTTGCCCTCCAAAGCCAATAAATACTTCTGATGCACTGGTTATTAAGTTAACAAACGTCAAGCCATTAGGATCGGCACCCGTTACTGATCCTGAAGAATTTGTACCAGGAATACCTGATTGTACTGTTACAGATCCAGGATTGGTGGGCCACGGAGATTCTATACGACAAAGTGTATTCCAGTAAGGGGAATGCATAAAACCTTCAGGAAGCGTATTTACATGTACATCAGTATTTTGAGTCCATATATTTCCTGATTTAACCCAACTTGCGTAGGTCCAGGTTAAGGGTTCATGTGGACCAGTTACATTGGAGGTTGTATACAACCTCCATTGGAGACTATTACTTGTAGCAATAGGTTGTGCTCCACCTGTAGGATTCCATGATATAGTAGCAGGAGCAGAGGAAAAGATTTGTGGCAATCTTAATAAATGTGTAGAATCCTTCATAAATGACCTGTCCAAGGTTGCGTCAACGGTATCAGTTAATATAGCTTGATATGAATATGGTCCAAAAGGATTGGTAAACTCAGGAATTGATATTGTACCGGCTGCTATTCCTTGAGGTTCATTTAAACTACTATTCACTATGAAGGCAATAAAATTGCCTGATTGATCATAGCGCACGATAAAATCATTTGTTCCATCCCCATTATAAAAAGTACAAGTTAACCAAACTTCAGATCCAACTATAGCTAATCCAGAGGGGAAAGCTTCATTTCCATTTTGCAGAGGTACAGGAATAGTAGTTAATTGAGTTCCCATAAAATCAAATACTACTATAGGGGAAATAACGCTATTCGATATAGTATCATTGTTGGCTAGCCAGACAGTGTTGCCTACTACTACCATATCCCACGGAAAGTCTATATTACCTCCAGTAATTGTTGCAATAAAATTACCTGAAGTGTCTAGACGTATAATTTTATAGGGAGAACCAAAACTACTTATCCAAACCTCTGCCCCAATATTTACAATACCGTAACAATTATTATATTCAATAGCGAAACTATCTATACTAGAACCATCAAAGTTCCAACGAGAAATATGGCTGTTACCTGATTGCTGTACAATCCAAACTTGCGAACCAACTACAGCAAGACCGTTGACATTACCTAAAATATTATTTAATGTAATATTATTTCCCACAAGTGACCCATCAGGATTTAGTCGAACAACAATATTATTTTCTTCATCAGCCACCCATATTTCTGCACCAACAATAGCAAGTTCTTGATAATATGATCCTGTATGAAATATAGGCAGTTGTATGGAGGGTTGTGTTGATGTGCCATCCGAATTAAATTGAGTAAGTGTAGATGTTTTTGCATTAACAACCCATATAAGAGAGGCATTAACCGCAGGAGTGTGAAATACTATATCCTTTGTTAATGTTGTTATTCCATCAATTGCTGGACTTGCATTATTGACTTGAGCTACAATAACAGGATTATTTATATCGGTTATATCTAATATACTCATGTACCAAACAGCTAATCCGCTTAAGCCTGTTGCTGTAGCCTCTAAGGTAAGTGTATAATTTCTTGAGGTTACTGATATATCATGCAGAGTTATTGCGTGTTCAGGAATATCGATAAATAATATATCTTCAGGATTATTCATATTATTACCGCTTATAGGGTTTATTCCTGTACCGGCGGTTCCATCAAAATTAAATATCGATATAAAATTACCAGGAAACCCAACATTAGCAACCCATACTTCTGATCCAACAACAGCAATACCTCTAGGATCATTTATACCGTTACCAACTATAGGGTTTGGAGAGCCTACAGGTGTTCCATCAAGATGGAAACGAGATATTGTACCATCACCATAATTACCAGCCCATACAATATTATTTGTATCCACAGTTATTCCTATAGGATAGTTTAAGCCGTTTCCAGAAATTGCTCCTCCACTATATAAAGTTCCATCAGTATTAAATCTTGTGAGTGTATTACTTGCACCATCAGTAGTCCAAACTTGTGATCCAACAGTACATAATTTGTAAGAGTTAACCCCCGTTCCTGTAAGAACGGGGCCAATTGGAGCGCCGGTTTCAGTAAATCTAGATATATTTCCTGTAGTATAATTCTGTACCCATACAATACTGCCCACTACTGTTATACCAATACAACCATTCAAGCCGTTGCCGGTTAGATTTTCTCCACCATACGGAGATTTATCAAAGTTATAACGTACAATTCTTCCATCAGTATAGTTAGATACCCATACTTGATTAGAATTAACTACAGTTATACCAATAGATCCATTTTGTTGATTTCCATCTAGCGGGGCATCCCCCACTGTACCATCAGTATTAAATATACTGATGGTACTATTTGCATAATTAGAAACCCATACAACACTTCCAACAACAACAATATAGCGTGGTTGATCCAACCCATTTCCGCTAAGGGCTGTTCCTCCTACAGTACCATCAGTATTAAAAATACTGATGGTATTGTTACTTGGATTTGCTACCCACACTTTTGATCCTATTACAATAATACCTTCAGGATTATCCAAACTATTTCCGCTTAATGTGCCTCCACTGTAAGTAGTTCCATCTGTATTAAATCTAGATATAGTGCTATTTCCTACATTAGCTACCCAAACGACACTTCCTACTAAACAAACTCCAGCAGGATTTGATAAACCGTTACCGCTTAATACTGAACCGGCTGATGTTCCATCAAAGTTAAATCGTGAGATAGTATTTCCATTATAATTTGCTACCCAAGCTTGTGTATTTACTACTCCCAAACCTAATGATCCGTTAATTCCATTTCCAGTAAGATTCGATCCTGCTGATGTTCCATCAAAGTTAAATCGTGATACAAGGCTATTTGAGTTGTTGGCTACCCAAACCTGGGTGCCAACAACTTTCATATCAAAATTTGTACTTAATCCGTTTCCTGCTAAATTCCCTAAAGCATTGGTAGTGCCATCAAAATTAAATCGAGAGATTAAACTATTAGTATAATTTGCTATCCAAACTTGACTACCTATTACAGCACAACCATAATTTGTACCTAGCCCATTTCCAGCAAGATTTCCTCCACTATAGGGAGCGCCACTATGTGTAAATCGAGATATAGTTCCATCAGTATAATTTATTACCCAAACCTGATCGCTTAATACAGCAAGAGCAATAGACCCATTTTGACTATTTCCACTAATACTTCCTGCGGAAGTAGTATCTAGATCAAATAGAGACAATGTGCTATCTATATAATTTGCTGTCCAGAGTAGATTACCAATCATTGCTATATCATAATTATGCCCTGCATCTCCACTACTTGAGGTTGGAACATTACCGTCAGAAATAAAAGTCCCATCAAAATTATATCTATATATACCCCCAAATAAATTTGTAACCCATACTTCAGATCCAACTATAGCTATGCCCCAATTATCTTCTAGACGGCCAGTGTCTATGTTTCCTCCACTATAGGGAGTCCCGTCAAAATTAAATCGTGAAATTAGAGTGTTACTTTCATTTGTGACCCATACCGCGTCATTAACAACTGCCCCATATATAGGGCTAAGTAAACCGTTACCCGTTATATTTCCTCCACTATAAGGAGTCCCATCAGCATTAAATCTAAGTATACTGCTATTTGGTCCTATATTTATTGCCCATATCTGTGTACCAACATTTAATAGCCCATATAGGTTATTAGGTAGATCTATTGTTGTTGATAAAGGGGTGCCGTCAACACCAAACATATGTATCTTACTATCGTTACCCGACACAACCCAAATTTGCCCATTTATATAAGCAGCACCACTAGGGGAACCAATATTTATAGTAGCAGGAGAGCTTATTGGTGATCCATCTATATTAAATTGAGATATACTATTGGTAGATGCAAAATTATTTGTTACCCATACAAAAGATGCTGCATCAATGGTGGGAGAACTAACATCTGCTCCAAAATGAATAATTTCTTCGTGCATACTAGATGGAAGGGTAAATCCTGGTGAATCAGATGGGACAGTATATGTATGAGTTAATTGGAAAGCAACAACATTTTCCCCACCAAGGATAAATACTCCACGATCCCATAAATCAAAAAGAGATGTAGGAAAACTTCCATCAGTAGTGGTATCAAAGAATAATTGGCCATTAAACCAAGCCTTTTGGATAGCTCCATCAGCTTGAGCAAAAAATTGGGCAGCAATAAAAAAATCACTAGATAAAATAAAAGATCTTCGATAATATATAGTTAGATTTGTACCAACTCCAACTGTTGAAAAATCATCAGAACCCGTAAGATCAGCAAGATCCCCTGAAAGGAAATTTAGTATAGCGGATTGCTGACATCCAGACCACCCTTGATTTAAAAGATCTGTAGAAGTAATCCCAGGTTTTTTCCAATTATCATTCAGTGGGGTTGTATTTCTTGCGAATCCACCACTATCAGGGCCAACAAAACCTCCTCCATTTGTATCTGCTGCCGCCGTTTTAGTACCAAGTCCATAGGTAGCAATAGTTTTAGCATATAATCCATCAGCAATAAGTACAGTTCCACTTTCTCCAATACCTATTGCCGCTCTTGTGGTAGGCCAACCTTCCGCTATGGTACGTTGTAATGTCCAAGTAAACATATCAGGACTGGAGAATACATATTGTCCCCAATTAACAATATTTGATCCCTCTGGACCTAATATTATTTTAAGTAAATACATGACACCATCATAAGCATCTTGAGGATAAGAAGTATCTCTACTTACTCTATTACATATAATTTCTAACGTGTTTATTCCTCCAACAAAAGCATTGGGGTCCAAGGTAAGGGTAGCCACATTTGCCTGAATAATTTTAAAAGGGGCTTGACCGAAACCCGGTGTTATTGTTGTGTATTTCCATTGATTCGTATTAGGTCCATTACCCGCTTGCCCCGTACCTTGATCAAATCCGTTTATACTTACACCATCTAATTCATTAGCAACAGAAACTTCCAATATAGCTGAAACAACTACAGCCGTAGGAGGAAGAACAAACACTCTTTTATAAAAGTAAGTTCCACTAAATCCTACTGGACTTACACCCAAGTCGGTATATGGAACTACTTCCCATTCCTGTACTACCCCCGCTGTAATATTAACAATATCTCCCAACCATTCAGGTACTACATTAAATAGACCAGCCAATTGTCCTACACGCTTAGAGTTTACAGATGGAAAATAATTTACTCTATCAATAGAGAATTCCCCCCACATAGGAGCAGAGGGGTTCGATGAGTTTGTATCCAACGTGTAGCTTATATTGCCTTGAGACGATCCATCATAAATATCATATTGTCTATATGGATCAGTATTTAGTTGGATTCTTTCTACAAGAATCCACCATGTACTACCATCACAATTTATAGCTAATGCGGTAGTAAGTGTTTGCTGAGGGAAGTATTCATTACCGGCTGGAAATATATCAGGATAATTGGCAAATATAAGATCTGTCACATCCTGTGCCTGTCTTTGTCCTAATACTAAAAACCCCGGTGTTTGGTGTACAGGAAAATAATATATATGACCATGATCTCCTATAGCGCCAAAATTACCCAATGTATCAGAGGCTATAGTATGATAAGATCTATTTATACCTCCACTACCAAAATATTGATTTGCGAAAACAGTTGTAGCGTTCGCTCCTGAAACATAGCTAATTATAGGAAAACTAATATTTGAAAAATCGTTTGCACCACTGAAATTACCTGACGGAAACTCATTGCCGTTTAATAATCCTGGTGGTGGCGGTTCTCCTGTATCTTCATTCCAGAAAGATTCCCACGGCCCTTCTTGATCGAATCCATATTCGGTCAAAGATAGACCTCTATTGCTTGCGCCCATAAGGGCGCTTCCCCCTATACTACCCCAATTGATAAGCGGCATAACAAAAGGAACAGTCTTTATTTGGAAATATTGCCATTTAGTAAAATAAACATAATAAATAGGTATAATATCAAGGGCACTGTACACGGCAACATAATCAATCTCTTGGGCAGCGTATAATTGTGGATCAAGCTTTTCGTTATCCAAAAAGAATATAATATAACGATTATTAGCTAAATTAAGATTAACATCTTTATTTGCTCTACTTGTAGCGGCGTCAGTGGTCCACACATACGCCGCTTGCACAGGGATATTTGTTATTTGTAATGACCCTGAGCCATCTCTATATGAGACAAATAAAGGGCTAAGTCTCTCAAACATACAATCAGTTTCCGGTCCATGAATAGCAGCATGTTTAAGATTCTTATCCCCAACACTGGAATATAGTTGTGCCATAAATTCCTTAAATTATTTAAACGTTTTGATATATACGAGTTTCATGATGAAGTACTCGTGCTAGTATACCATAATTTTGATCACCGCCCAATAGAGTATCGTAATTTGGAAATAAATATTCTGGTATTGCAATAACATTTATTAAACCTGTTCCTTCATCTTGAGGATGGATACTAAGTATATTTTTTTGTGTAACAAGCAACCATGTATTTGCTACCCTATTTATTTCATATGATGCAGTGGAAAAATCAGTTGGCACTGTACCGTCATCAGCCGTAACAAGGGCTGGGGTACAGCATAAAATATTTACGGTGCTGTCCAAAGGGTAGACAACGGTAATTCTGCGATTCGCTGATATAGATTGTAATACTTCAGTTCCATTTGCTACCCAAGGATTTCCCGGAGTAAGTATTGATATAACTGCGTTCATTGTGCGGCGCTCCTCTGCCTTAACCCCTCAATTGAAGATTCTTTACTATTTCCTGTAAGTCGGCAGCAAGATCATCAGGGGTTAATCTACTATTTTGCATTTCACTAGATAATGTTGTTTCTGTTATAGCGTATGGTTTACTATCCCCACCATATTTTATAGTATGATCCAACACATAAAAATCATTATCTAAAGCCATAAATACATGGGGATTACCGTCTTCTGTATATAATACCTCATTAAAGAATACATGTACAATATGCATAGGACGTAAAAATCGTAATCCAGCAAATCTGCTGGCAAAACTTGATTCCATAACAACTTTAAATGGGGGTATGCTATTTTCAATAAACCATTTTTTTGTTACTAAAGCAAGTTGATCTGAACATAGATCAGTTGTAATAAAATCATTATCCACCGCTAAAGAACTTACGGCACTTGTTGCTTGACCTTTTTGTAATAAACTTATCGGTCTAGGATTAGCGTCTGTTGTTGTTCTTCCTATGTAATAATAAAACTCTCCTCTTTCATTTCTATCCCGTATCCAACAAACGTTGGATAAATCGGGATAGTTGGGGCCTTGAGGGTAATTAGATATATTTGTGGGTGTATCAGGAAGTTCTGTTAAAGGAATAATAATTCGGGCAGGTACAGGCGGCGGTAAACTTGAATTTCTAAATACAGAAGGAATAGAGGAAAATGCACCACCAATTCCTTGAGCGTTGGATACCCATTGACTGTATGTTTTGAAAAAATTAGAAGCCAGTGTTATATTGTCATTTATTCTATTGATCCACCAATTTCCGCCACTCATGGATTCAAAAAAGGTATTATCTCCCGCTGTCCACATAGGGGTATACACACAAGGTAAACTATATCCAGAGTTTCCAAATATGTGAATATCGCTAAAAGGTGTACCCACTGCCACGGCAAGAAGGTTTTCCGCATCCAGCCCTGATTGTCCATTTATAGCTTTAAAAGCTGTCGGTCCAAAGAAAGGAGGGGGATTTAATGCAGCATACAATCCTTGATCAGTAGCGGCTAAAGCATATACAATTTCCCCATTTATTTTAGTACCCGCAGGTAACACTTGTATATAATTAAGATCAATAGCCAATCCCCCATTTGCCAAAGATAGGCCCCCATCTCCCGATATTGCCTTTTGTAAAATAATAGGATCGCCGGTTTCTAAAATAATAGTATAAATTTGTGCAGTAACTCCATTTGTTACGATAAGAATAAAAT
>Ga0134128_10002327_pt1 | contig 23627 bp, 24 predicted proteins | sample KB31754_FD_96462 | JGI IMG/M metagenome (GOLD analysis project Ga0134128, IMG submission 96462) | Terrestrial soil microbial communities with excess Nitrogen fertilizer from Kellogg Biological Station, Michigan, USA - KB3-175-4 | ecosystem: Environmental > Terrestrial > Soil > Unclassified ... | reverse complement strand
CTTCCTTCGCGAGCTGGTCCAAAGTCCAGCCTTTCCGAGCCCTTAGGTCTCGTACGCGGTCGCCCAGCTCGCGCGGACTACTCATGAGCCTTGACACGACAGCGTACTGAGTTCGATATTATTCGAAATGTTGAACCTGGTCCGCTTTCTTGCAGCACGCCGAACGAGGGTACCAAAGGCCCGCGGCGAAGGCCAGGGGGACGGAATTGGAAGGAGAACACGATGACGTACTACGTGAGGAAGGTGCGCAAGGAATCGGTGCGCACGAAGAACGGCAGCACGCACGAGCACATCGTCGGCGTCGTGACGACGTCGAACAGCTACTACACGAACAAGGAGGTGGTCGACAGCATCGCGGCGTCGAGCGATTGGTTCACGGACGTCGAGGGGGAGCCGAAGGCCACGATCCGCCCGCTGCGCTTCTGCCCGGCGGCGGACTGCCTGCACCAGCCTTACCTGACCACCGACGCCGACCGTAGCCGGCGCAACAACCTCGAGAACCTGCCCCGAGGGTAGTGCGAGGCCGGCTATGACGATCGAGGTGCCGGACCTGCACGTCCACTTCCTGGACTGCGGGCAGGGAAACATGACCGTTCTCGTCACGCCCGACCAACGGGTCGTGGTGAATGACTGCCGCCTGACCGAGGACAACCAAGCGTGCATCCTTCGCCATCTGAAGGCGTACCTGCCGTGGCGCGTGGATACCGACGGAGAGCGCCGGCAATGGATCGACTGGTTCATCTGCTCGCATCGCGACCAGGACCACATCCACGGCCTCGACGTTCTCCACGCCGTCTTTCCGATTCGAGGAATCCTCGACCCCGGCACCACCTCCGGGTCGACCGAGGGCGCCGAGAACCAGATCTACATGCAGCTGCGCCGAGACCTGAGACGAGCTCACGGCGACGGAGCTGTCGTGGAGCCGCGCCCGTCCGCGCAGCCGCTGTTCGACTTCGGCGGCGCCCGGTTCTACTGCCTCTGCTCGGGTGTCGAGAACGCGCGTTCGGATGACGGCCACTACGGCAACAACGTCTTCGTCGTCGAGTATGCGGGGAACCGCGTGATGCTCACCGGTGACTCGGACTGGCGAGCCTGGAAGGACAAGATCGTGCCGGCGTTCGCCGCCACGAACTTGCTCAAGGCAACCATCTTGCTCGCGAGCCACCACGGCTCGCGTAGCTTCTTCGTCGACGCGGACCCGCTCGTCGACGAACAGATCGCCTGGAAGAGCGCCTACGTCGACCACCTCGGCCACCTGGCGCCCAAGATGACGATCATCTCGTCGGGCGCGCAGGAGATCTGCAACCATCCGAACGAAACGGCGCTTGCCCACTACCGAGAAGCGACCCGGCACGGGCAGGTCTACCTGACGAGGCAGAGAGGAACGCTGATTGGCCGCTTTCACCGCGACGGCCGATGGACGGTCACGCCGTCGCGGTTCCTCAAGGGCTGGTCGTTGCGCCAGTACTGCCCGCCCGGCACGCAGCTGATCGTCGACTGCGAATACGACGGCTGGTGGGGCGCCAAGAAGGTTGCCAGCGGCGATGCCGTCTCGCTGGGGACGGAGCTCCGGTTCAAGGTGTCGAGCACTGGCGGGTTAATCGGCGACGTGACGAACACCCGCTATCACTTCGAAGTCTCGAATGATGGCGAAGGCGAGCACGCCGATCACGACGACATCTACTTCAAGACGAAGGACGAGGGGGGCCCCCCGAACGGGTTCAAGCGTCACGTGCAGTACCTGGGAAACCACCTGCTGCGCGTTCGCGTTCGGCCCAAGGGCGCTCCGCCGTCACGTGAAGCGCAAGTCGTGTTTGCCGTTCGGGGGGTGCGCTAGCGATGACCGTACGGTTGCAAATTTTCGACGTGGAGCATGGAGCGTGTGCGCTGGCGACCGCCAATAACGGCACGCGCCTCATGATCGACTGCGGCCACAACGCGACGACGTCATGGCGGCCGGGCAGCCATCTGGTCCGTCAAGGCGTGACCAACCTGGACATGCTGGCGATAACGAACTACGACGAGGACCACGCGAGCGGTGCCCCCGACTTGTTCGACCGCGTGGACGTTGGGTGGTTGCTGCGGAACATGTCCGTCTCGGGCGAGACCATCAAGAGCCTGAAGTCCGAAGATGGGATGGGACCAGGTATCGATCGGCTTGTTCGGGAGATCAGTCGGTACACGTTGTCGGCCGGGACGGCTGGCGCTTCGCCCGAGCCCGTCTTCGACGGGATCGAACGGAGCGTGTTCTGGGTCAACTACCCGACGTTCGACGACGAGAACAATCTGAGCATGGTCCTCTTCCTGAAGTGCTACGGCGTCGGCATCATGTTCCCTGGCGATCTCGAAGGACCCGGGTTTGCCGAACTGCTGAAGCGCGAGGCGTTCAGGCAGGCGTTGCGTGAAACGAACGTCTACGTGGCGCCGCATCACGGCCGAGAGAGCGGCTGCTGCGAGGAGAAGGTACAGTTCCTGAAGAACGTCTTCTACGTCGCCATCTCGGACAAGGGCTACCAGTACGAAACCCAGGAAACACTGCCGTTCTACCGACGTGTCGCGAGGGGCGCCGCCTTCCGCGGACAGAACAGGCAGATCTTGACGACGCGAAGTGACGGGGCGATCAGCTTCGAGTTCAACCCCGGCTCGTGGTCTGCGGCATGACAGGTTCGCTGAAAGAGAAAAACCGCCCTCTGCTTTGGGTCATGATCGCGGCGAACGTGTTGGTCCTTCACGCCGCGATCCACGAGAACGCGCTGAGAGTAGAGGGATTCCGCGCTCTACTTCGAGAGGCGATGGGGCTTCTGCCCGTCGGGCTCGCGGGTCTCGTTGCCGTTGTTCTGAACGGGTTGCTGAGCGCCGACCTGAAGGCCAGGACCGTCTGGTTCTGGCGCAAGCACGTCTTGCCAGGCCACCGCGCGTTCACCAACTACGCGAAGAAGGACCCGCGCGTCGACCTGGCCAACGTACAGAAGGCGTACGGTTCGAAACTTCCGACCGACCCGGTGGAGCAGAACCGCGGCTGGTACAAGCTGTACAAGACGGTCGACGAAAATCCTGCCGTCCTGCAGGTCCATCGAGATTTCTTGTTGCTGCGCGACTGCACCGGCTTGGCCGTTCTGTTCCTGTTCTTTTTCGGCGGCGCAGGTCTCTACTTGATCCCCGCGCCCAAGGTTGCGCTCGTGTACCTCGGCATCCTGCTCGCGCAATACGTTCTCGTGCGCCAGGCGGCTGCCACCTACGGCGTGCGGCTGGTGACTACTGTCTTGGCGCGCGTCGGCGTTCCGAAACCCGAGTAGCCCCTCCCTCCGGTACAAAACCGGTACAACGCCCGGTACAAAACGCGCGAGACGGATCCGCAGGCGATCTCGAACGCCCGAAATCGCCCCTACCCCGTCGGACGTCCAGCCCTACCGCCCAATCCCGCCGCGAAATCACGCGAGAATTCCGCCTCCAAAATCGCCGATTCCCGTTGTACCGGCGTTGTACCGGACGGACAGAATCTTCAGCGCGTCGTCGTCGATCGTGGTGAAACGCCACGCATCGCTAAGTCCGCGGAACGATACGGGGGACAAAATTATGAGCCCGACGAGCTACCAGGCTGCTCCACCCCGCATCAAGATTCGAAGCCGGGGAACCTTGCAACAAGTCGGTGTCGCCGTCAAGAAAGACTCGCAGGAGCGCGAGCGGATACTCAAGCCGGCTCGGGTCAGGTAGGATCCGAATCTGCCTGCTTTTTGCCTTTACCCCTTAGCTTGCAGGCGAAAGATCGAATGCAGGGACGTCTCCGCCAAGCAAGAGCAAGAGCCGTTTCGCGCGCCTTCATCTGGCTGGTGGCGGTCGGGGTGGCCGGCCCGGGGTGCGCCGCCTCGAACAGTGGCGGCAGCGGGCCGTCTACCGGCTTCGGGGGCGAGAACGGGACCGGGAACGGTGGCTCGGCGCCGCGGGATGCGGGGACGCCGGACGCGCTCACCGGCGCCGGCCTCGCGGCGGGTCGCGGCGGCTCGACCGGAGCCGGCGGGATCGTCGGCTCGGGGGGAAGCACCGGCTCCGGCGGGAGCACCGGGACCGGCGGGATCGTCGGGTCGGGGGGAAGCACCGGGGCGGGTGGCAGCAGCTCGACGGCCAACGGTGGCGCCGTGGGGACCGGCGGCGCGACCGGACGGGGCGGAACCGGCATCGGCACCGGGTCCGGGGGCCTGGGCGGTGGCGGGGGCGGGTCCGGGGCCACGTTCTGCCCGGCGAACGCCATCTTCTGCGCGGACTTCGAAGAAGCGAGCGGCGTTCCCGACAACAATCCCGTCGGCAGCGCGACCTTCGAGGACCCCACGGAGGCGGGCGCGACCTTCGGCGGGACGAACGGCGTCATGGTCCTGGACACGACGGCCCCCTACGCGGGCCTGCAGTCGCTGCGCGTGAACCCATCGTCGGCGGTCACCGCGCGGACGCTGGCGATCGCCGTCCCCTCGACGTTCTGGGTGCGGCTCTACATCAAGAGCGACCAGACGATCGGGCAGACGACCGAGAATTCCTTCTTCGGGGCCGGGACCAGCCTGGTCCCGACGAGCGGAAACTACGTCGACCTCTCCGAGCAGTTCGGATGCCTCGTCCTCGACAAGGGGGGGACGCTGTTCCCGACCGACAGGACCTGCGGGGCCAACACGGCGCTGGCCGCCGGCGCCTGGCACTGCTTGGTGGCGGAGTTCGACGGCGCGACCGGGAACGTCGAGCTGTTCTCCGGCGCCACGCAGATCATCGACGCGGCCGGCTGGGCGCCCGCCAAGGAGGCGTTCAACACCTTCGAGCTCGGCTACGTCGCCGACAACCCCAATGGGGCGACGGTCTGGTACGACGACGTCGTCGTCTCGTCGAGCCCCCTCGCCTGCCCCTGACGTCGCCGGTTGCCTTACAAAGGCCCCCGCCCCTCAGGTAAGATTTCGTCCCCACCCCTAGCCTGGAGATGTACCCGATGCATGCACGTCACCGGTGCGGCCGTTTCAACTCGCGTTCGCTCGCGCTCTTGGTTTTCGCGATGGGCGCCGCCGGCGCCGGCTGCGCCGGTGGATCGAGCGGCGCGACGGGCACGGGCGGCGCGACGGCGACGGGCGGCACCACGGGCACGGGCGGGAAATCGTCGACGGGTGGCACGACCGGCTCAGGTGGCACGACAGCCACCGGCGGTACCACCGGCTCCGGCGGCTCGGTCGCCACCGGTGGAAGTACCGGCTCGGGCGGCTCGGCTGCCACCGGCGGCACCACCGGGACGGGGGGGGCGGCTGCCACCAGCGGCACCACCGGGACGGGCGGCGCCCCGGCCACCGGCGGCGCGACCGGCGCAGGTGGGGCGTCCGCTACCGGCGGGTCGACCGGGACGGGCGGAGCAGGCGGCGCTGGGGGATGCCCAACCAACGCGACGTTTTGCTCTGGATTCGAAGAAACCAGCGGACCGCCGGCAAATGCGCCGGTCGGCACCGCGACGCTCGAGGCCTATACCGGTACTTTCACGGACATGATGTCCCTCGACACGACCGTTTTCCATTCTGGGAAACAGTCGCTCAAGGTGCTCACGGGAACCACCCCTTCAGCGTACAGAATGCTGTCGGTCCCCATTCCAGGGCCCACGTTTTGGGTGCGGATGTACATCCGGAGCGACGGCACCTTCGGCGACATGACCGCCGTCCACAACGCGTTCTTTCAGGCCATGACCACCCCGGACCCGAACAGCAGCGGCCAAGTTCAGGTCGCGGAGCAATATTGTCAGGTTCTCCTCAACGTCAGTGACACCCTTTATCCGACCGGGCTATCGACGTGCAGCACGACAGGCCCGACGCTGTCCCCTAACACTTGGCACTGCGTCGAGGCTTACTTCGACGGACCGACCGGGACCGTCCAAGTCTACGGCGACAACACGAAGATGATCGACGCCGAGAATTGGTCTCCGGCCAAAGAGACGTACGGCGCCTTCGAATTCGGGTTCCACCAATACAGCGGCCCGGCCCGGAACATGTGGTACGACGACGTCGTCGTGGCGCCCACGCGCATCGGCTGCCCATGAGTGCGTGCCGGGGTCTCGAGCAACTCTGCAGGCGAGCTGCCGAATAGAGCCGCGATGAAGCGCGCGACGCTGCCGTGGGTGCTCTTCCTGCCACTGGCACTGAGCCGGTGCTCATGCCCGACCCGACCCGCTCCCGAGGAAGACGCCGTCGGCTTGGACGCAAGCGACGGATCTGCCTCCGACGCCGGAACGGCAATGGACGGCTCTCGAGACGCGAGAGCCGGCTGCCCCGCCACTTGTCCTGGGCCTGCCAGCGGGATGGAGACCGGTACGGGGGTCTGTGTGGACAACGCTTGCGCCATTGCCTGCTCGACCAAGTACCCGACCCATTGCCCTACCGAGAACACCTGCGTCGACCTCATGACCGACGGAAAAAATTGCGGCGCCTGCGGGCACGATTGCCTCGGGGGAAGCTGTTCGGAAGGCGTGTGTCAGCCGATCGAGTTGGCGCAGTACACCGGGAACGCGGAGATCATCTACGTCGGGTCGCAAGATGTCTATGTGACGAACGACGAGGGTTACGTCGGGCGAGCCGCAAAGGACGGAACAGACCTGAAGCCCCCAGCCATGCCTGGGCTCACGACGGCCGCGTTCACTGGAACCACACTGCTGGAAGATGGCGATCGCCTCTTCTTCGTTTGGGTCGACTCGGTGATCCGGCTGGCCTACTGCGTGCCAGAGTCCTGCGACGCCACGATCACGCCTGTGGGCGGGCTCTACACCCAGTATTTCGCGATCGATTCCACAGACCAGCGAATCGCATGGATCGATTACTCGCCCACTCAGGTCTGGGTTGCGCCCACGACGGGAACGGTCTCTGGCGCGCCGGTAACCAGCGGCGGACTGGACACGACAGCGAGTGGTTCTCCTCTCTTCTACGCCCAAGGCGGCCTGTTCATGGCCAACGGCACGGCGCTGGAGCGGCTTCCCATCAGCGGAGGATCTTTTGTGGGGGTAACCTCCTCGGGAACCACTCGAGTCACGATCCTGGGAGCGAACAGCACGAACATCTACCTCTATGATGGAACCTCCGTCGTGTTCACGCCTCTCCCTGCAGGAGATGGAGGGAGTGCACACAAGCTCCTGGACACGGCGCTCGCACCCAACGTCGATGGCCGGTTCGTGGTCGACGACACCAGCGCCTACTGGGTGTCGAACGGCGCCATCGAGACCTGCCAGATCTCGGACTGCATGAACACCCAGAAGGCGGTTCCTTCACAAAGCGGCATCGAGGTTGCCGACGTGGGCCTCGATCCCGCGGCGCTCTACTGGACGAACTACTCGGACGGTACGTCGTCGTCCGGCACCACCTACTTTTCCGTCTGGAAGCTGGCTCGGTAGGCCAGGCGACCTACGCCGCCGGCGCGGCGCTGGTGTACTTGGCGATGAGCCGGCCGATGCGCGGCACCGCCGCCTCGACGTGCTTCTTGCCGGTGGGGCGCAGCTTCTCGTAGGCCTTCTTGAGCGTCCCGTTGGTCGACTTGGCGGCGCGCTCGTCGCTGATGGTCAGGAGCGCGTCGGCGACCTGCGGGGCGCGCCCGTTGAGCAGCGCGCCGATCGGCTCGTTCTTGGCCTGCGCGTCGGCCCAGAACGGCTCGAGCCGCTTCACGAAGTCGTCGAGCATGTGGTCGACCGCCTCGGTCACGAAGCCGGGCTTGACCGCCTTGACCAGGCCGAAGGACCCCTTGACCAGCAACCCCGTGAGGCCTCCCTTCGAGTCGACCTCTTCTTCGATCAGCTTCACGCAGTCGGCGACCACCTTGGGGCGGTTGCCCGGCACCAACAAGATATCGTTCAGGTTCGGCATGGCGGGGAATCTACACCACGTCCCGGCGACGTGGTACGGATGGCCGAGATGCCTCGACGGATTCTCCCCGGGCCGCGCAGCGCGCTGGCGATCCTCACGGGCCTCAATTTCCTGAACTACGTCGACCGGTTCGTTCCAGCCGCGGTGATGCCATCGATCATCGCGGCGCTGCACCTCAAGGACTCGCAAGCGGGCTGGCTCTCCACGCTGTTCATCCTGACCTACTCGGTGATCTCGCCGGGCGCCGGGTGGCTGGCTGATCGCAAACCGCGATTCCAGCTGGCTGCGATCGGCGTGCTGGTCTGGAGCGCGGCCACTTTCGGTTCGGGCCTGGCCCCCACCTTCGCCGCGCTGGTCTTGGCGCGCGCCCTGACCGGCGTCGGCGAGGCGAGCTACGTGGTGGTCACGCCGTCGCTGGTCTCGGACTACTACCCGCCGGCACGGCGCGGACGCGCGCTGTCCGTCTTCTATGCGGCGATCCCCATCGGGTCGGCCCTCGGCTACGTGCTGGGCGGCGCGATCAACGCGCGGTTCGGGTGGCGGTGGGCGTTTTTCCTGGCCGGGGCGCCGGGCGCGCTGCTGGCGATCACTCTGCTCTTTCTCCGGGATCCGCCGCGCGGCGCGATGGACGGGCCGGCCGCGCCCGAATCGCGGCCGTCGCTCGGCGCGCTCACGCGGATCCCGAGCTACCTCGTCAACACGGCGGGCCAGATCATCTACACCTTCGTCGTCGGGGGCCTGGCGACCTGGATGCCGACCTACTTCGTCCGCGTACGCCACCTCCCGCTCGCCTCGGCCGACCTGATGTTCGGCGGCGTGCTCGCGGCGGCCGGCCTGGTCGGCACGCTGCTCGGCGGGAGGCTCGGTGACCGGATCGCGGCGGCGCGGCCCGCCGGCCACTTCTTGGTGTCGGGGGTGTCGCTGGTCCTCTCCGTGCCCTTCGCCGTCGCGGCGGTCACCGCCCCTCAGCCTGCTATCTTCTGGCCGTCGATGTTCGTCGCGCTCACCCTGATGTTCCTCATCACCGGCCCCCTCAACGCCGCGATGGCCAACGTGCTCCCGGCGCAGCTGCGCGGATGGGGCTTCGCCATCTACACCCTGGCCATTCACCTGTTCGGCGACGCCAGCTCGCCCACCCTCATCGGTCTCGCTTCCGATCGCATCGGGCTGGCGCTGCCGGTGCTCGTCACGGTGACCCTGCCCGCGCTGGCCGGCTTGGTGCTCCTCAGCGGGCGAGGCGCGCTGGCCCGCGACCTGGCCCGGAGCGGCGCCCGATGAGCGACGGCGACGACACCTACCTGCGCGAGCTCGAGGCCGCCGCCAAGATCGCGCGCGAGGCGGCGACGCTCGTGCGAAGCTATTATCGGAAGAAGCTGCGCATCGAGGCCAAGGCCGGCAACGAGCCGGTGACGGAGGCCGACCGCGCCGCCAACACGCTCATCGTCGAGCGCCTGGCCGCCGCCTTCCCGAACGACACCATCCTCTCCGAGGAGATCCCCGACACCGGCGCGCGGATCGGGCGCTCACGGATCTGGATGGTCGACCCCATCGACGGCACGAGCGACTTCATCCTGGGCGACACCGGCTTCGTGGTGATGATCGGGCTCTGCGTCGACGGGCGGCCGGCGGCGGGCGCCGTGGCCCACCCGCTCTCCGAGAAGGTGTACGCGGGCATCGTGGGGACAGGCGCCTGGGTCGAGGACGCCGCGGGAACGCGGACTCCCCTTCACACCTCGAGCATCGAGCGGGCGCCCGGGATCCGGCTGGTCGCCTCCAAGACGCACCGGACACAGCGGATCGACCGGATCAAGCAGGCGCTGCAGATCGAGGACGAGGTGAACGTCGGCAGCGTCGGCCTCAAGATCGGCCTCGTCACCGAGGGAAAACGTGACCTCTACGTCTACACCGGCGGCCGCACGAAGATCTGGGACACCTGCGGCCCCGAGGCCGTGCTGCGCGCCGCCGGAGGCATCATGACCGACGTCGACGGCAACCCGCTCATCTACGATCGCCAGGATCTCTACAACCGCCGCGGCATCGTCGCCTCCAACGGCCCCTTGCACCCTTTCGTCATCGAGACGCTGGCGCCGCTGGTGCGAACGACGGACTAACTTCCGGCGATCATCATCTCTGACACCCGGAAGGTCGGGCACTGCACCGACGAGCGGGTGTCGAGGTCGTCGCCCACCGCGTCGACCCGCTTCCACAGATCGTCGAAGCCGAGCGAGACGGTAATTTCGGTCACCGGAAAGGCGCGCTCGCCGCGCTCGATCCAAAAGCCGCCCGCGCCCTGCGAGTAGTCGCCGGTCGCGCCGTTGAAGCCGAAGCCCATCAGATCGGTGACGTAGAGCCCGCGGTCGAGCCGTTCGATCTCCGCCGCCGGCGTCCGCCCGGCGCGCAGGATCAGGTTGGAGATGCCGACGTGCGGGCCGCCGCCGACCGCGCGGGTGGCCGACCCGGTCGACCGGCGACCGAGCTTGCGCGCGGCGTAGACGTCGCAGAGGAAGGTGCGCAGCTGGCCGCCCGAGATGAGCACGTTGGTCCGGCTCGGCAGCCCCTCGCCGTCGTAGGCGCGCGAGCCGGGCGCGCGGCGGATCAGCGGATCGTCGACCAGCTCGACGAGCGGCGAGGCGACGGCCGTCCCCTCGCGGCCGGCCAGGTACGTGCTGCGCCGCCAGAGCGCACCGCCCGACAGGACGCCGGCGAGCTGTCCGACCAGGCCCCGTCCCGCCTCGGGCGAGAAGACCACCGGCGCCATACCGGTCGGGATCTTGCGGGCGCCCAGCTTGGCGAGCGTCCGGCGCGCCGCCTCGAGCCCGATGGCCTCGGGGTCGCCGAGGCCGGCGGCGAAGCGGGCGGCGCTCCAGTAGACGCCGTTGCGCTTCTTGCCGTCGGCGTCGTCGCAGAGCGGCTCGACGGCGAAGGAGACGTGCGTCCCGCGCGCGGAGCCCGCGAACCCCGCCGAGGTGGCGAACGCCGAGGCGCCCACGCTGCGCCCGAATACCGCTCCGTCGGAGTTGGTGATCCGCTTGTCGAGCTTGAGCGCCGCCGCCTCGCCGAGCCGCGCCCGCCGCAGCCCCTCGCTGACGTCGAGCGCGAGGACCGCGTCGTCCCAGAGATCGAGGTCGGGAAGCTCCCGCGCCATCTCCTCTTTTGCCGGCAGCTCCCCCGCCGGATCGGGCTCGGCCAGCGAGGCCAGCTCGACGCTCTCGCGCGCGAACCGCTCCATCGCCGCCGGCGCGAAGTCCGAGGTGTAGGTCAGCGCCGAGCGCCCGTCCCTGAGCACGCGCAGCCCGAGCGCGCGGCTCCCCGCCTCCTTGATGAGCTCGGTCTCACCGAGCCGGACCTTGACCTCGAGCTCGGTCCCGTCGCGCACCAGCACCTCGGCGCCGTCCGCCCCCGCCTTCAACGCCAGGCCCAGCATCTGCTCGGCCAGCCGCTGGCACGACTTGGGATCCGGCAGCCGCCGGCCCCCGCTCTCGACGCGCGCCGCGCTCATCGCGTCTTGGTCCCGCCCACGGTGATCTCGGCGATCTTCATGGTCGGCGTCCCGATCCCGACCGGGACCGACTGCCCGTCCTTGCCGCAGGTCCAGGTCCCCTGCGAGAGCTCAAAGTCGCCGCCCAGCATCGTCACCTTGCGCAGCACGTCCGGCCCGTTGCCGATCAAGTTGGTCCCCTTGAGCGGCGCCGTCAGCTTGCCGTCCTCGATGAGGTAGCTCTCGGTCAGCGCGAAGACGAAGTCGCCGTTCGAGATGTTCACCTGCCCGCCGGCGAACCGCTTGGCGTAGACGCCGTGCTTGACCGATTTGACGATCTCCTCCGGGTCGTCTTGGCCGGGGGCCAGGAAGGTGTTGGTCATGCGCGGCAGCGGCTCGTGCCGGAAGCTCTGGCGCCGCCCGTTGCCCGACGGCGCCGTCCCGAAGTGCTTCGACGACAGCCGATCCTGCATGTAGCCGACCAGCACGCCATTCTCGATGAGGACGTTGCGCCGCCCCGGGTTCCCTTCGTCGTCGACGTTGATCGTGCCGCGCGCGTTGTCGACGGTGCCGTCGTCGATCACCGTGCAGAGCGGCGAGGCGACGTTCTGGCCGATCCGGCCGGCGTAGTTCGAGGTCCGCTTGCGGTTGAAGTCTGCCTCCAGGCCGTGGCCCACCGCCTCGTGCAGCAGGATCCCCGACTCACCGGGGCCCAGCACCACCTCCATCGGCCCCGCGGGCGCCTCGACGGCGTGGAGCATCCCGATGGCCAGCCGCGCCGCCTCGCGCCCGTGCTCCTCGGGGCTCTGACCTTGGCGGGCGAAGATCTCGAGCCCGTAGCGCCCGGCGCCACCGGAACGGCCGACCTGCCGCTGCTTGCCGGCCCCCTCGCCCTCCTCGGCGACCGCGCTGACGCCGAAACGAATCATCGGCTGGCTGTCACGCGCCAGGTGGCCGTCGGAGGTCACCACCAGCATCTCGCGCTGCTCCTCGGCCAGCGAGGCCTCGACCCGCACGACGCGCGGATCGAAGGCGCGCGCCGCCGCGTCGGCGCGACGGAGAAGCTCTATCTTGTCGACGCCCGGGCGGGCCCCGGTCGGCTCGGAAACGGGATAGCGATCGGCCAGCGGGACCGGCCGCACGGCGATCGGCCCCGGCGCCGCGCCGCTGGAGGCGATCTGCGCCGCCGTGCGCGCCGCCTCCAGCATCCGGTCCTCGGCCAGCTCCTCGGTGTAGGCGTAGCCGGTGGCGTCGCCGCGCAGGACGCGCACGCCGAGCCCCAGCGTCACCCCGCGCCCGACGGTGCGGACCCGCCCCTCCTCGAGCACGAAGTCGGCGCCCGAGCGGTGCTCGAAGTAGAGATCGGCGTACTCGCCACCCGAGCTCAGCGCCGCCGCCAGCAGCCGTTCCGCCAGCGCCGCGTCGATGGCGTCGAGCGGCGAGGCGGCGACCACCTTCGCGCCGGCCGCGGTCATGGCCGGGCCTCCGCCGCGCGGCCGCCGAGCGAGGCCAGCGCCTCGTCGGCCGCGGCAGCCGCCTGTCGGATCTCCTCCTCGCGGCCGCCCAGCCAGACCCGCCCGACGGCGCCGAAGGTGACCACTTCCAGCGTCTCGATCTCGGCGCGTTTCTCCGCCTCGTTGGCGGCGAAGGCGGCGTAGCCCGCGGGCTGAACCTCGAGCGTGTAGAGCGTATCTCCGTCGAGCAGCATCTGGCCGTGTCGCATCCGGTTGATCATGGCCGATTGGTGGCCGTCGATGCCAGTGATGATTTCCCGCGAAAGCGTCCGCGGCGCCAGCCGATCGGTCTCCGCCAGACCGAGCCTGCCGAGGATCGCCGCGGCCGCCGCCCGCACCTCACCCTGATCGAAGGCGTGCAGCTCGAGGAGGCCGTAGGCCCGTTCCACGATCTGCATTCCGGGCGTGACCCGCGCCCGTTTGAGCGCCACGTCCGTCAGCGCGTTGACCGCAATGCCGGGCGCGATCTCCACGACCAGCGCCGCCTGACCGTCGAGCGGCAAGAGCCCCTGCGAGACAGTCTGCAGAAAACCGGCGAGCTGCGGTTGAAGGACGTCGAGGAAGGTGAGCGCGCGGAGCTCCACGGGCGCGAGTATTGCGGATTCGCCTGGCGTCGTCGACCGGAACCCTCAGAGGGTTCCGGACCTCCCGCGCTGGCGCTGGCGGCAAAGCCGCCTCCGCCCGACGCGATCGCCGGCGCTCTATCCGCGTTCGGGCGGGATGCCGAGCTCGCCGCCGGTGTCGTCGTTCTTGATCTTGGCGAGGCCCCGCACCTCGACCTGCCGGATCCGCTCGCGGGTCAGGTTGAGGATGGCCCCCACCTCCTCCAGCGTGATGCCGCCGCGGTCGGCGACGTCGAGCGAGCAGGTCTCCGCCATCTCCCAGACCTCGAGGTGCGGGAAGTTGAGCTTGATCGCTCCGGTCTCCGGGTTGACGTCGAGATAGAGGTGGTGCGAGCACGAAACGAAAGGACAGGGGCGCGCCATCTGCGTGCAATGCTCGCGCATCGCCGGCCGGTCGACGTCGTCGGGATAGACGAGCAGCTCCGACAGCCGGCGCTCGTCGCGCGTCAGCCGCTTGGGGGCGATCGTCTTCGAGCGCACCCGCCCGTCGCGACCGGCGGAGTGCACCTTGCGGCGGATCCGCGCCACCTCCGGTTGCGGCGCGTCCTCGTCTTCGAGGCCGCCTGCGTTGTGCGGGTTCAGGTCGTCGCTGTCGTCCAATTCATCCATGGGCTCCTCCTCGGTCGGTCGCCATCGCCACGGGTCAGTAAAGATCGCTCCCGCCGGCCGTCGCGCCGCCCGCGGGCGACTCGGCGGCCTGCGCCGAAATCCTTCGTTCCAGACTGCTGATCCGCCGGACCAGCTCGCCGGCGGCGCGCTTGGCCTCGGTGATCTCGCGCTCGAGCTCGCGCCGCCCCTCCGGATCGACCGCGGGCGCCCGCGCCTCGCGCTCGAACCCGGCGATGAGATCGCGGACATCGTTCTCCACCGACTCGATCTCGTCCTTGAAGCGCGCGAACGAGCGCTGGATCTCCTCGATGGTCCGATCGGAGGCCATCATCCCCTTGACCACGTTCACCCGCCGGACGACGTGCGCCGGATAGAGCCCGCAGGACCCGCGGTGCTTTCCTTTGCGTCCCACCCGCACCGAGCGGGGCAGGAGGCCCAGCTGCACGTATTTGCGCAGCGTCGCCTCGGAGAAGCGAATCCCGCGGGTCTCGAAGACGTCGACGATCTGGCGCGAGGTGAGGCCGTTCGGCCAGGCGCGCTCGATCTCTTCGATCTCCCGCTCGTCGAGCAACCCGCGGGCGGCGGGAGACGGCGACAGAAGTGTTCGCTTCATTGTAGGGTGTTCAAGCTAATCTATTGAATAGAATCTCCTCAATAGAAAAATAACTGTGAATCTGTTCAGCGTCTCCAGGCCACGTGCTTCCACCGACTGTTCGCTCACCGCCGGCCGCGCCCCTTAAGCCCCTCTCTTCCACTGTTCGCCCGGGCCTATACTGCGCGGGTGATGAAGGGGCTCCGCACCGCCGCCGCTTGCGCCGCCGCGCTGGCGCTCGTCGCCGCCGCCGCGCGGACCGACGGCGCCACCGGCAACCGCGACCGCCGGTTTTTCAGCGCCCGGGCCGGCGTCGGGGTCGAGGCGCCGCTCGGCTGGGACCTCTCGCTCCACACCGGGTACACGACGGTGCTCTGTCTGCTCGTCCACCCGGGCGGCAGCCGCATCTCGCTCGCCGTCGACGCGACCACGGCGCGCGACGCCGCCGCGCTGGCCGCGGAGAGCCGGCCCGGCCTCGCGGCGCAGGGGATAGAGGTGACGGGGTCGTCACCCGGGCCCCACGCCGGCGTCTTCCTCGACGCACGCCTCCCCCGCCGCGGCCAGGTCCTCCGCCAGCTCTATCTCGTCCGCGCCGTCGACGGCGGCCCCGGCGCGCGACAGGCGATCGTTCTGACCCTCACCACCACGCCCGCGGATCTGGCCGCGGCCAGCGCGGCGCTCGACTGGACCCTGGCGCGGCTCGACCTCGAACCGCCCGTCCACCCCGACGACAAGCGCGACCACCCCGACGGCGGCCTGTGAGCGGGCGCGACCCGGCGGGGCGGCGCGCCCGCTAGCTCGTCAGTTTGGCGGCGCCGAACAGCGGGGGGAGCTCGTCCCGAATGAGCCGCCCGAGCGCCGCCACGCCATCGGCGCCCAGCGCGTCGGCGGGGGCGCGCCCGTACGGCGCTCCCATGTACTTCCACATCTTCTTCCACCAGCGGATCGGCCCGCGATCGGCGCAGCCGAGGCGTCGATCCCCGGGGTCGCAGTAGAAGCGAACGTGCATATGATCGTCGTGGGGCTCCGAGTCGCTCGGCTCGTGGATGATGTACGCCGCGCGGGCCAGCAGCGCCGGATCGTCGCCGGCGGCCGCGGCCTCACGCAGGAGCGACGCCCCCAGGCTCCGTTGCATGAAGATCCACTGCACCTCGGCGTCCGGATCGCCGAGCAGCGCGCGCACGAACGCCCAGTTCCGGCGCGCGTCGAAGCGGTAGGCGGGCACCGGCCGGGCCGGCGCCCGCGTCCCCTGCGGCGGCGACCAGCGGGCCGCGCGCCCGTCGGGAGCGAAGTGCAGCATGGCATCGGTGAGCCGCGCCGGATGCCCCGCCGCATCGACCGCGTAGTAGAAGATGTCGACGTCGCGCCCATCCTGATGCGACCGGTGCTGCACCGACTGGCCGCCCGCCAGATGCGACAGATCGCCGATCGCCGCCATCCCGCCCGGTGCCTCCCGATCGACCGCGCGGGCCGCTCGCGCGACCGCGCCGACCAGCGTCTCGGTGCCGTAGTTGGCGTGCCGGGTCCGCCAGGGCGGCGGGACCGCGTAGCCGTCCCCCTCGAATGGGAGCTGGACCGGATGGCGAAGCGTCCCATCGCCGCTCGTCCCCAGCGAGGCGCTGGAGAAATTCATCGCCAGCGGACCGACACACCCCACGCTCCCCGCCGTCAGAACGATCAAAGCGCCCAGGGCGAGCAATCTGATCGCGTCGGGCGGAGACGGCTTCGCCGCCCGAGCCCATCGCGGGAGGCACGGAACCCTCCGAGGGTTCCGCTCGATCGCGTCGGGCGGAGACGGCTCCGCCGTCGGAGCCCATCGCGGGAGGCACGGAACCCTCCGAGGGTTCCGCCCTAACCGTACGCCTTCTCGATCCGTTCTTGATCTTCCTTGCAACGGATACAGAGCGTCGTCTCGAGACGCGCCTCCAACCGCTTGATGGAGATCGGCTCGCCGCACTGCTCGCAGGTGCCGAAGCTCCCCGCTTTGATCTTCTCCAGCGCGTGGTCGATCTTCTGCAGGAAGACCTTCTCGCGGCCCCGCAGGCGGAAGGTGAACGAGTGCAGGTACTCGGACGACGCCAGATCCATCTCGTCGGGGAGATCGTCGGCGTCGAGCGTCATGTCCTCGTTCAGCGTCCGCTGCGCGTTGCGCAGGATCTCTTTTTTCTTGGCGAGCAGAATGTCGCGAAACCGCTTGAGGTCCTTCTTCTTCAGCCCGGTCCCTTCCATGAATTCCGTCCCCGCGCCCATGTGGCAGTGTGGATTGGTTGGCCGTGTGGCAGTGGTGAAATTGACTGGATGAGTCGCTGGATAAGTCGAGCGACTGGCTAGTGGGATTACCTAGTGGGATTAGAGGAAGTGGGCGCCGAAAGGCCCGGTAGAATAGTCTCCGCCACTACAGTCGTCAAGGCTGAACCCGTCTTGACACCAGCCGGTACGCCCACTTACACTCACCCACTCGTACCGAATACCGATCTACGTTACGCGGCCACACGAACCACATCGCCACATCGCCACATCCCAGCTCGGAGGCTTCGTCACCACCATGGGCGGTTCCGACAAGCGCAAGCAGAGCCTGTACTTCCCCGAAGAGATGCTGAAAGAGATCCAGGACGAAGCCACCCGGCAAGACCGGTCGCTGTCCTGGATCGTCCAGAAGGCCTGGAAGATCTCCCGCAAGGAGATCATGAAGTACCCGTCCGTGAACGAGTTTCCGGGCGAAGAGGACGAGCGCGGCGCTACCGAGTAGTTTTTTGGCCGGACGAGACTTTTTGCTGATAGCCGAGGCCGTCGCGCCGCTCGGCCAGGGGGCGTCTGCGGTCGGGGCGAGCGGCCTCAGCCGGGCGCTGGTGGCGCTCGGCCACCGGGCGACCGTCCTCACCCTCGCCACCATCGAGGTTGCCGGCCGGGTGCCTGGATTGGCGCGACGGCTGCGGACCGTCAGCGCGACCGTGGGCGGGGCGACGCGGGAGCTCGTCCTTTACGAAGGGCGCTCCGCCCTCAGCGAGGCCCAGCTCCTGGTTCTGGCCACGCCGGCCCTCGCGTCGCGAGCCGAAGCGGTGGCCATCCTGGCCGGCGCCACCCGCACGCTGGCCGCGGACAAGCTGATCGCGCCCGAGGTCGCCATCGGTTGGGGCGAGGCCTCGGCCGCCGCGCTCTCGGCGACGTCGGCCGCCACCCGGCTGTTCGTGCTCCCCACCGGCCGCACCGGGGCGCCGCTCACCGCGCAGGAGTCCGAGATCCTGGGGCCGCTGCTGCTCGGCGACGACTCGGCGGCGCACTCGCTGGTGGCGCTCGGCTGCCTGGGCGCCCACGCGATCGTCGCCCCCAGCCCCAGCGCCGCGCGCGCCACGGAATCCGATCCCGGGCTGGCCTCGCGCGCGTCCGACGAGCCCTTCGTCAGCGTGCGATTCGGCTGCGACGATCCGCCCAACGATCCTGCCACCGATCCGGCGCTCCCGGCGCCGTTCTCCGCCGCCACGCTCTCGCACAAGGCCGAATGCCGGCGCGCGCTGGCCCGGCGCTGTTCGCTGGCGGTCGGTCCCCGCACGCTGCTCCTCACCACCGGCCCGCTCGCCCGCGACACCGCGGAGGCGCTCCTCGGCGCTCTCGAGCGGCTGGCGCCTTTCGACGTCGTGACCGTCATCGTGCCGCGCGGCGATCCCGAGGCGATCGAGCGCGCGCGGCTGCTGGCGCTGCGGCAACCGGGCCGGGTCGCCCTGCTCCCCGGTGCAGATCCGGCCGATGAGCGGTTCGCCCGCGGCGCCGCGGACGCCATCCTCCTCGGCGACGATCGCGATCGGATCGGACGCTCGGCCGGCCTGGCACTGCTCTATGGGACGCTGCCGATCGCCCCCGACGTGGGCGCCAACCACGACTACCTCGTCGACTACGACCCGGCATCGCGCACCGGGCAGGCGATCCTCTACAGCGCCGACACGCCGTTCGAGATCGAGGGCGGCGTCCGGCGCGCGCTCACGCTGCGCGCCGACGGCGACGTCTGGGCGCCGATCGTCAAGTCGTTGATGGACGGCGCTCCCCGCTGGTCGGCGACTGCCGCGGCGCTGGCGGAAATCGTCGACGAGACGATCGCCGCCAGCCCCTGACCGGCAGCGGCGCCAGCTCAGGGACCGCGATCAGGGCCGATCAGGGGCCGATCAGGGACGGAGAAGGCGCGTGACCCGCACGCCGACCTCGCCGTCGACGTCGACCAGCTCGCCCTCGGCCCACACCTCTCCGCCCGCGCGCAACACGACGGCGCGCCGCCGATCGATGGTCGGCGCCAGCACGACCCCGGGCACGAGGCCCAGCACCTCCTCGCCCCGCAGCGTGAGGCGCCCGAGCTCGGCGACGATCTCGATCGGCGCCGCGGCCAGCGCGGCGGTGGCCATCTCGGTCGGCCCCGTAGCGTTCATCGATCCCTCCTTGCGGACGTCGACCTTCGGCCGGTCGGGCGCGGCGGTCAATCCAAAATCTCCGGCCAGCGCCAGCACGCCGCGCGGATCGATCCGCAGCTGCGCCCGGTGGGCACCGATCGCCAGCTCGACGATCCAATCCGCGTCGGGGGCCAGCGTCGCGAAGCGGAGCCCGTCGAAGACCACCGCGTCGCCCGGGGAGAGCCGGACCAGCTCACCGGCCGGGAGCGCCGTCGTCGCGAGCTCGAGGCAGGCCTCGACAGGCAGCCCGGCGGCGCGGCGGCGCCAGGGCACGGTCACCCGCTCACCCGGGGCCGGCAGGTCGAGCCAGAGCAGACCGGCACCGAACGGCCCCTCGACACTGACCGCGACCGCCGGCCCGCGCGCCGCCGCCGGCGCGGCCGCGAGGTCCAGCGACCAGCCGATTTCGTCGAGCGCAGGCCCCAGCAGCGCCGTCAGCACTCCGCGCTCGGCCGGACCGAGCGCGCGCGAGGCCGAAAAGACGCCGCGGCCACCCAGCGCGGCGTCGACCAAGCGCGCCGCGAACGGCGCCCCGAGTGCCAGCGCCCCGCGCTCCCGCCCGCGCGCGATGCCGAGGACCAGCACCTCGGGTGAACCCGGCAGGACGGCGACCCCGCCGATCGTGAACGTGGCCTCCCCGAGTGGCGGCAGCGCCGCCTGCCAGGATCCCGGAAGGGCCGCCACCACCCGGGTCAGCGCGCGCGTGGCCGCCGCTTCACTTGCCGGCACGCGCGGGCAGGAGCCGAGGTCGAACGGCGACGCGGTCATCTCGGCGGCCATAGATCGCCGGAACCGACGGGCCGATCCGGTTGCTGGTCGCGCCCGGCCTCGCCGGCCGGCCGGCCCCGCGTTACAGACGCCCCGAGCGCGATCCCTTTGTCACGCAGCCGAAGACGGATCTCCTCCATCGCCACGGAAAGCGTCTGCCGCGAACCGGCACCAGCTGTCAAGAGCTGCGCCGTCACCGCGTGCGCTCCAGTGCTGGTCAACTGGATCTCGACCCCCGCCAACGCGCCCGCGCCGATACGAATGCGCGCCTCCGCAAGGCCACCGGCCGTCCCGACGAGGAGCCGATCGATGGCGGCCGCCCTGGACGCTGCCAGTGGCGCGGACGACGCCGCCGGCGCCCCGACCCGGAGCGGATCCGTTCGGAACAACACGCTCCCTCCACCGGTGGTGCCGGCCGCCTCGTCCGCGCCCTCGGGGTCCGCAGCAGCACGCTTGAGCGCATCCCGGAATCGGAGGCTCGACCGGCGGTGGGCCGCCTCGCCCTCGCGTGCGGCGGGCTCGTCCTTGCGAGGTGCAGGAGACGCAGGGGCCGCCCCGATGGTGGTCGAATCACTTACCTGCACAGCCAATTATCGACTCGAGCACGAGGCCGTTGCGCGCGAAAACCCTCTCATGGGGTATGATTCGGCGAAACCGGGGGCCGAGGGGGCCATCGAATAGTTTAGATGAGAGGCGTCGGGCGCTGCATGCCGAGATCAGGGCCGCAATGAACTGTCAGGAGCTGATCGCGTTCTGCATGGACTACATCGAGGGTGCGTTGCCCGACGATGAGCAGGTCAGTTTCCGTCGGCATCTCGGACAGTGCTCCGACTGCGTGACCTTCTTCGAGACGTATCGCAAGACCCCGGAGCTGACGCGGGACGCCCTGGCGACGAAGATACCGCCATCGGTCAAGGAGTCCGTGCGCAGCTTCCTGCAAGCCCGCCGCGAGCGCTAGAGACCGCGCGGCGCGGAAGCCGGACTGCGCGGGCTGCGCAGGGCGGTGAAGCAGACGCGCGTCGTGGAGCAACGCGCGTCGTTTTTTTTGACAGGACCCCGTTTGCGTTTATCGTATCCTACATGTACGACAAGCTCTCACTTGGCTCCGACAATCGCCGCCTGGCCCAGCGTCTCCGGATGCGGCTGTTCATGAACGAGTACGTCGCCGATCGCCCCTGCCAGGCGATCGTACGGGACGTGAGCGAGACGGGTCTCGCGCTGCTCAAGCTCCCCGAGCGCGCGCTCCCCACCGCCAACGTCGTCACGTTGGAGGTCGAGCTACCCGGAACCAACGAGACGATCTGGGCGAGCGCCGAGCCCCGCTTTGACTCCCTGAGCGCCGACTACCAGATCTCGGGCCTTCGTTTCCTCGCGATGGCGCGCAAGCACGAACGCCTGATTCGCGACTACCTGCGCGAACGGCGCGAGCGCCTCGCCCGCCTCTTCTCCCCGCGCCCCATCGTCGTCAGCCGCTTCGCTTAGTCGCCACTTCGTAGCTACCTCTTCTCCTCGGTCGGCCTCCGGCGTCGCAATGGTGCAACGCCGGAGGTCGTTTTTATTTGGACCCCTGGGAGCGTTCCAGCCCTCCCGCGCCGAGCTCCGCTGGTCGAAGGCCAGCTCGGCTCAGGCGATCATTTGCCCCCTGTCAGGACCCGCTTGAACGGCCGGGGCGGTGCTAACTTTGAGGGGTGGCGCGCCGGCTGATCCTCGCGGCCCTGGGGCTGATGGCGGCCACGGCAGCGCAGACGGCGCGCGCCGACTGGCAGGTTCATCGCGACGGGACGCAGGCGCTCGTCGAGCGCGCGGAGCAGGCACTGCGCGAGAACCCCGACGACGAGCGCCTGGCCCGGCGGCTCGTCCAGGTGGCCGGCCACCGCGGCGCCGCGGCGCTCCGCGCGCGTTTCGAGGCGCGGGCTCAGAAGGCGACCACCTCCGGGCCGGTCGCCGCCTACGCCGAGCTGCTGCTGGCGCTCGGTGACGCGGAGGCTGCCGCAGCGGCCTTCGGCGACGCGCTTCGGCTCGCGCCCGAAGCGCCCGCGCTCCTGGCCGGGCGCGCGCGGGCGCTGGCCACCGCGAGCTCCAGCGAAGCGCCGGCAGCGTTCGACGAAGCGATCGCCCACGAGACGCGGCCTGCACCGCGCCGACGGTTGATCGAGGAGGCGCTCGGCCTCAGCCTGGGGACGGCCGGAACGACCGGCGCCGACCTGGCGCGCGCCGTCACGCTCCGGCGCGAGCTCGTCCGTCTGGCGCCCGGCGACGACCGGGCGGCGGAGCGGCTGGCCGAAGCGCTGGCTCAGGCGGGAAAGCCGGCCGAAGCGGCGGCGGTCCTCGAGCGGCTGCTTTCGTCCGGCCATCCGCTCGCCAAGCTGCCGCTCGAGGTTCGCGCCGCGCGGCTCCGCCTGGCCGACCACGATCCGGCCGACGCCGCCCGCGCCGACGCTCGGTTGCGCCGCCTGCTCGACCAGATTCCGCCCGGCGCGGCCGAGAGCCGCCGCAGCGTCTGGACTTGCCTGCGGGACCTGGCCCGCGCGCGCGGCACGCTCGGCGAGCTGGCCGGAGAGCTCGCCAAGGCGCCCGGCCTCGTGGAGTGGGATCTGCTCGGACAGATCCGCGATGAGCTCGGGGATCTCGAAGGGGCGCGAACGGCGACCGAGAAGGCACGCGCCCTCGCCCCGCGCGACGCGGGGCTGGGACGCCGGCTGCTGGAGATCCTCGATCGCCTGGGTCGGGACGACGAGGCGCTGGCGGCCGCCGCCGAGCTGGCGCGCGAGGCGCCGTCCGACGTCGGCTTCGCCGTCGGCCTCGGCGACCGGCAGCTGCGCCGCGGTGACCGGGCCGGCGCGGGCGCGACGTTCGACCGCGCGCTGGCCCGCTTCTCGCGCGAGCCGAGCGCGCTGGAATCGCTCGCCGAGGCGGCCGGCCGCTGGGGCGACGAAAAGCGGGCGCTCGCCGCCTGGACCCGGCTCGCCCGCATCGACCCAGGCAGCGAGGTCGCCATCGTCGGCTTGGGCGAGGCGCAGTTCCAGGCCGGCAAACGCGACGACGCGCGCCGGACCTGGGCCAAGCTGCGCGGGCGGCCCGGCTCGGCGGCGGACGGTCACCAGCGCCTCGGCCAACTGCTCTACGACCACGACCTCGTCGACGACGCGCTGGCGGAGGCGCGAAAGGCCGAGGCCGCCGCCCCCAGCACCGCCGGCCCCCACCGGTTGCTGGCGCAGATCGCCGAGCGCGAGCGCCGGCTCGACGACGCGGTCTCCGAATGGCGCCGGATCCTGACGCTGGCGCGCGATCCGCGCGGCGAGGACGCCGGGCTCCGGCGCGAGGCACGGATGAGGCTGCTGGCGCTGCTCGCCCGGCAGGGGCGCGGGAAACTGGAGGCGGAGGTCCACCGCCTGGCCGAGGCCGCGCGCCAGCACCCGGACGACGTGGACGCCGCCGTGTTCCTGGCCGAGGCGCAGCAACGAATGGGCGACGCGATGGGAGCGATCGCCACCCTGCGGGCGATCGCGGCGCGTGGGAGCGGCGCGCCGGACGGGCGCTGGAAGGAGGCGGCCGTCGACGCCGAGCTGGCTTTGGCGCGGCTCCTCAGGCAGACCGGTCAGCTCGATGAAGCAGCCACGCGGTTGGGCGAGCTGGCGCGCCTCTCGCCCGACCGGGCGCGCGACGCCGAGCTCCAGATCGCGGAGCTGGCGCTTGGTCGCTACGATCTGGCCGGCGCCCTCTCTCACGCGGCCGCCGCCGAAAAGGG
>Ga0134128_10002326_pt1 | contig 23628 bp, 18 predicted proteins | sample KB31754_FD_96462 | JGI IMG/M metagenome (GOLD analysis project Ga0134128, IMG submission 96462) | Terrestrial soil microbial communities with excess Nitrogen fertilizer from Kellogg Biological Station, Michigan, USA - KB3-175-4 | ecosystem: Environmental > Terrestrial > Soil > Unclassified ... | reverse complement strand
TGGTGACCACGGCAATACGCGGCCGGTAGTTCAGGAAGGAGGCATCCGATTCATCCGCCTCCGCTACGAACACCGGGGCGCTGCCATGTGCCGCGTTGACGCCCAGGCCCTGCACCGTCCCGCCCACGGCGAAGGAGGCGTCCACCCCGGCGCCGCGGAGCATCACGGTGATCATGGAGGTGGTGGTGGTTTTGCCGTGGGTGCCGGCAACAGCCACCACGGTGTCCTGGGCCATGGCCGCCGCCAGCGCCTGGGAGCGGTGGAGCACGCGCAGGCCGGCCGCCCTGGCCGCGGCCAGTTCAGGGTTGGCCTCGCGGATGGCGGTGGAGACCACCACGGTGTCCGCGCCGGCCACATTGGCGGCGTGGTGCCCCACATGGACGGAGGCGCCGAGCCCGGCCAGCGCGGCGAGCCCGGCCGAATCCCTGGCGTCCGAACCGCTGACGGGCACGCCCCTGCCCAGCATGATGCGGGCAATGGCGGACATTCCCGCCCCGCCCATGCCGATGAAGTGCACCCTGCCCAGTTCAGCCAGGGTGGGGGCCTCATAAGGTGTTGCTGCCGATGTTTGTGTCACTGTTGCTGCCACTTTCCGCTTGCCGCCAAAACCATGTCCGCCATGCGCTCCGCGGCGTCCCGGATGCCCAGCGCCGACGCCCGTTCGGACATGCCGGCCAGCCGCTGCGGGTCCAGGCACAGCGGGATCACGTTCGCTTCAATCCAGGCCGCGTTGAGCTGCGCATCGGGCACCAGCAGCGCTGCGTCCGCGGCCACCAGTCCTGCCGCGTTGCGGGCCTGCTCGCCGTTGCCCACGGGAAGGGGAACAAACACGGCCGGAAGCCCGACGGCGGCCACCTCGGACACTGTCCCCGCGCCGGAGCGGCACAACAGCAGGTCTGCCGCGGCATAGGCGTCCTCCATGGCGTCCACATACTCCAGCTGGCGGTAGCGGGGGGCGGTGAGGGGGCCGCCGTCGTCCGCCATGACAGCCTTGCCGCGGCCGGTGATGTGCAGGGTCTGGATGCCGGCGCCGGCCAGCGCCTCCAAGGCCCCGGCCAGGGCCGTGTTCAGGCGCAGGGCCCCCAGTGAGCCGCCCGTGACAATCAGCGTGGGGGCTTCGGCGTCCAGGCCCAGCCGTTCGCGGGCACCGCCGCGCGCCGCAGCACGGTCAAGCCCGGACACGGCCGCACGCATGGGCATGCCCACCAGCTGCCCGCCGCGGATCTTGGTGGCGGCAAAGGCGGTCCCCACGTGCGCGGCGTAGCGGGCGCCGACCTTGTTGGCCAGCCCGGCCTTCGTATTGGCCTCGTGCACCACGATGGGCACGCCGAGGTGCCTGGCGGCCAGGTACATGGGCGTGCACACGTAGCCGCCCACCCCCACCAGCACGTCCGCCCCGGCCTCGGTCAGGATGCGCCTGCCGTCGGCGATGGCCGCGCGCATGCGCCCGGGCAGTTTCAGCAGCTCAGGCGACGGCCTGCGCGGCAGCGGTATCCGGGCGATGGTGGCCAGTTCATGGCCCGCGGCCGGCACCAGGCGTGTTTCCAGGCCGTCTGCCGTTCCCACGGCCAGAATGGCGGTTTCCGGAACAGCCCTGCGGACGGCCGCGGCGATGGCCAGCAGCGGGCTCACGTGGCCGGCGGATCCGCCGCCGGCCAGCACCACGGAAAGGGGGCCGCCCGGGCGGGAGACGGCGTTCGCTGTATTCGTCATGAAGAAATCGATGCGCTTTCTGCTTCAGCGTCGCTTGCGGGGTCGGTGCGGGCAAAGGACAGCACGACGCCGATTCCTGCCAGCACCATCACCAAGGCACTGCCGCCGTAGGAAATCAATGGCAGTGGAACACCGATGACTGGCAGGAGCCCGGCAACCATGGCTATGTTCACGAAGGCCTGGCCGATGATCCAGGCCAGGATGGACCCGCACACCACCCGGGCGAACGTGTCGTTGCGCTTCATGATCACGCGGAAGAAGGCGAATGCCAGCACTCCATAGAGGGCAATGATGACCAGCGTGCCCAGCAGGCCCAGCTCCTCGCCGAGAATGGCAAAGATGAAGTCGTTGTGGGCTTCGGGAATCCAGCTCCATTTTTGCCGGCTCTGCCCCAGCCCCACGCCAAACCACCGGCCCGACGCCAGCGCGTACAGCCCGTTTTGCGCTTGGTCGCACAGGCCCTGTCCGTCGCTGCAATTGCCCAGCCAGCCGGAGAGCCGTGCCGTCCTGTTGCCGCTGAATGCGGCCATGGCGGCGGCGGCAGCGACCCCGACGCCCACCGCGCCAATCAGCACACGCTTGCTGCCGCCGCCAAAATACAGCCCGGCGCCGATGACGGCCATGACAATGACAGAGGTGCCGAGGTCATGCCCCAGCAGGATCAGGAGCACCAGGATGCCGCCCACGGGCACCACGGGCAGCAGGGTGTGCCGCCAGTCCGCCATGAGCCGGCCCTTGCGGGACAGCACCAGGCCCATCCACAGCGCCAGCGCCAGCTTGGCGGCCTCGGAGGGCTGGAACTGGATGGAGTTGCCGAAGTTGATCCAGTTCCTGTTGCCGCCGATGTTCACGCCCAGCGGGGTGAAAACGACCAGCATCAGCAGGAGCGCCGACAGGCCCAGGGCGGGCCAGGCCATCTTCTTCAGGCCCGACGGCGGCACGAAGGACAGGACCATCATGAGCACCAGCCCGAAGCCGGCAAACATGGACTCCTTGATGAACAGGGAGTAGGGGTCGATGCCGGCCGAAATCGATTCGGCGGCCGATGCGGAGAGCACTGTCATGAGCCCCACCGCGGTCAGTGCCACAGTGGTGGCGATGATCCAGTAGTAGGAGGCGCTGGGCCGTCCGGACAGGGCATTGACCCTGTTGCGGACGCGCTTCCAGCGGCTGGCGGCGGCGCGGGCGGGCCCGGACGGGGGCGCCACTTTGGGGGCGGTGCCCCGGGTTGCCGGCGTAGTGGCCACTATGACTCCTTGTTGGCGCTCGCCCGTCGTTCCAACAGCTCCCGCACGGCGTTGATGAACGACTGGCCTCGGTGGGCGTAGGACGAAAACTGGTCCATCGACGCTGATGCCGGTGCCATGAGCACCGTGTCGCCGTCTTCCGCCAGCTGGGCGGCGGCGGCAACGGCCTGCGCCATGACGGCATCCCCGAAGATGGGCGTTTCAGCCACGCCTTCCCTGCCAGTGTGCCCCTTGTCCGTCTCAATGACGGGCACATCGGGTGCGTGTCGCGAAAGGGCGCCGGCCAGGGCCGAGGAGTCCTCCCCGATCAGGACCACGGCCTTGAGCCGGCCTGCATGGGCGCTGACCAGTTCATCGTATTCGACACCCTTGGACAGGCCCCCGGCAATCCAGATGACGGGCTTGAAGGCGGAGAGGGAGGCCGCGGCTGCGTGCGGGTTGGTGGCCTTGGAATCGTTGACCCACAAAACCCCTCCGGAGGTGGCCACGGGTTGGATCCGGTGGTCCCCGCTCTCGTAGGCGATGAGGCCGTCGCGCACATTTTCCGGCGTGAGCCCGTACGCCCGCACCAGCGCCGCCGCGGCAGCCGCGTTTGCCACGAGGTGCCGCGGAACCAACTCGGAAATGTCACTGACATGGGCCAGTTCGACGGCGGAGTCCTTGCGTTCGGCGATGAAGGCCCGGTCCACGATGAGCCCCTCCACCACGCCCACCATGCTGATGGCAGGCATGCCGGTGGTGAATCCCACGGCACGGCAGCCTTCACGGACGTCGGCCTCTTCCACCATGCGTTCGGTCTCGATTTGTTCGGCGTTGTAGACGCAGGCCGCCTTGGTGTTGGCGTAGACCTTGGCCTTGTCAGCTGCATAGGCGTCAAAGCTGCCGTGCCAGTCCACATGGTCCTCGGCCAGGTTCAGGCACGCGCTGGCCACCGGTTCCAGGGACTGGATCCAGTGCAGCTGGAAGGAGGAGAGTTCCACGGCCAGGGCGTCGTAACCTTCCGGATCGCGCACGGCGTCCAGGATGGGCGTGCCGATGTTCCCGGCGGCGATGGCGCGCAGCCCGGCGGCCTGGAGCATCAGTTCCACCATGGTGGTGGTGGTGGTTTTTCCGTTGGTGCCGGTGATGGTGATCCACTCCGCGGTTTTGCGGCCCTCGCGGGTGCGCACGCGCCAGGCCAGTTCCACGTCGCCCCAGATGGGGATGCCGGCGTCTGCTGCGGCAGCCAGCAGCGGGTGGCTGGGCCGATAGCCGGGGCTCGTGACCACCAGTTCGGCCGGTTCACCCCCCACCAGCGGCAGCACGGTGGAGGATTCCGGGCCCAGGATGACGTCCTCAACCCCCACAATGCGAAGGGTGTCGGCGGCGCGCCGGGACTCGTCGTCGTGGGAGGAGGCCACCACCACCACGCGGGCGCCCAGCTCGGCGAGGGTGTCGGCCACGGAGAAGCCCGTCTTGGTGATGCCGGTGACCACCACGCGGAGCCCGGCCCAGTCGGCATCCCAGCTGGTGAGTGTTGCCAGTCGGTTCGGGGACACAGTTGTCACAGTCTTACTATCCATTCAGCGTAAAAGGCGCCCAGCCCCACGGCAACCATGAGCCCGGCCAGGATCCAGAACCTGACCACCACGGTGACCTCGGCCCAGCCCTTGAGTTCAAAGTGGTGTTGCAGGGGTGCCATCAGGAACACCCGGCGGCCCTTGGACAGCTTGAAGAAGCCCACCTGGATGATGACGGAGAGGGTGATGAGGACAAAGAGCCCGCCGATGATGAACAGCAGGATTTCCGTCCTGGAGAGGATGGCAAAGCCGGCCATGGCCCCGCCGATGGCCAGCGATCCCGTGTCCCCCATGAAAATCTTGGCCGGTGAGGTGTTCCACCACAGGAACCCGATCAGCGCGGCAAACATGATGACGGCGACAAGGGATAGGTCCAGCGGGTCGCGGACTTCGTAGCACACGGTTTCAGCGGGCACCTTCCGGCCGCCGCAGCCCTGGCTGGTCTGCCACAAGCCAATCAGGGTGTAGGCGCCAAAGACCAGGATGGCGGCACCCGTGGCGAGCCCGTCCAGTCCGTCGGTGAGGTTCACGCCGTTCGTGGTGCCGGCAATGATCAGGTTGGACCACAAGACAAACAGCACCACGCCCAGCCCCGCTCCGGCAAAGGCCAGGTTCAGGGAGGGAATGTCGCGGGCAAAGGAAATGAAAGTGCTGGCGGGCGTCTTGCCGGAGCTGTCGGGGAAGCCGAGTGCCATGACGGCAAAGGCAATGCCCACCACGGCCTGCCCGGCCAGCTTGCCCTTGGCGTCCAGGCCAAGGCTGCGCTGGTTGGAAATCTTTAAAAAGTCGTCCAGGAATCCCACCAGGCCCTGGCCCAGCATGAGGAAGATCATGAGCAGCCCGGATGCGGTGGGCCCCTCCGAATTGGGGTTCAGGAGCCAAATGATCAGGTGGGTGATGAAGTAGGAAAGCACCACCGCGCCAACCACCACGGTGCCGCCCATGGTGGGGGTGCCGCGCTTGATCTGATGGGTGGTGGGGCCGTCATCGCGGATGATCTGCCCGTACCCCTTTTTGACCAGGAGCCGGATGAACAGGGGCGTGCCAACCATCGAGAGGGCCAGTGCCAGTCCGGTGCCAATAAGCAATGCAATCACGGCTGAGGGGTCCTTTCGCCGGGGTTTTTTTGAACATTACTCTGGACTGTGCCCTGAACCGTGCTCTGGTCGATTCCTGTGACTGCGCCGCCCGCAGATTCCGCCTTCCCCGAAGGCAATGCTATCCGATCCGCTGCCAGCAGGTCCCCGAGGAACCGCAGGCCGGCACCGTTGGAGGACTTGACCAGCACGATGTCCCCGGGGGCCAGCTCGCGCAGCAGAAGCTGGTGCGCGGCGTCGGCGTCCGGGACAAACATCGACTCGTCCCCCCATGAGCCCTCCATGACGGCGCCCACGTGCATGGAACGCGCGGGGGTGCCGACCACAATGAGCCGGGAAATGTTCAGCCGCACGGCCACCCGGCCCACGGCGTCGTGCTCCAGCACGGAATCGCTGCCCAGCTCCAGCATCTCGCCCAGGACGGCCCAGGTGCGGCGGGTTCCGCCGGCACCCAGCTCCGCCAGGGTGCGCAGGGCGGCCCGCATGGATTCCGGGTTGGCGTTGTAGGCGTCGTTGATGATGGTCACGCCGTCCGGGCGGTCGGTGCGTTCCATCCGGTAGCGGCTGGCGGGCCCCTGCGCGCTGAGGGCTGAGGCTATGTCCGCGGGTGCGGCGCCTGCCGCGTGGGCGGCCGCGGCGGCGGCCAGCAGGTTCGCCACATGGTGCAGGCCCAGGAGCTTGCTGCGCACGGGGTGGCTTTCCGCGCTGCCGGGGAACACCAGGTCAAATTCCGGGTGGCCGCCGGTGGTGCGGACGTTGAGGGCGTTGACGACGCCGGCACCTCCGGTGTGGGCGGAACCGCCCGCTTCGGCGCTGCTGAAGAAGGTGACGGGCGCACCGGCCCGGCTTGCCATGGCGCGGACCCGTGAATCATCGAAGTTCAAGATGGCAGTGCCGCCTGCGGGCAGTGCCTCCACGAGCTCGCCCTTGGCCGTGGCGATGTTGTCAATGGAGCCGAATTCACCGGCGTGGGCGCTCCCAACGCACAGCACCACGCCGATGTCGGGCTTGACAATCCCCGCCAGGTAACTGATCTGGCCCATTTTCGTGGCCCCCATCTCAATGATGAGGTGCCGGGTGGTCTCCACGGCGCGGAACACCGTCAGCGGCACGCCCACTTCCCCGTTGTAGGAGCCGACTGGTGCCACGGTGTCGCCCAGCTGTGACAACACACCGGCGAGCAGGTCCTTGGTGGTTGTTTTTCCAGCCGAGCCGGTGATGCCGATGACTGTCAGGGGCGAATGGGCCCGGATGCGGCGCACCACCTCGGCAGCCAACAGGCCCATGGAGGCAACGGCGTCGGCCACGATGACCGCTGGAAAGGATCCTCCGGCGCCACGGGGCACCTCGCGCTCCGACAGGGCAAGCACCGCCCCCGCGGTGAAGGCTGCGGCAATAAAGTCGTGTCCGTCAGCGTGCTCGCCGGCCTTGGCCACATACATGCTCCCGGGCGAGGCCTCGCGGGAGTCGGTGGTGATGAGGGCCACGTCAATGCGGCAGTTGGGGTCGGTTCCGGCTGACAGCCGTCCGTTGGTGTAATCGGCAATCTCGGCCGCTGAAAATTCAATCATCTCGGTTTATGACTCTATCCTGCCGGCTCCGGCGACGGGGAATCCACAGCGGGCCAGGGCCTGCTTCAGCTCCACCCTGTCATCCAGGGCCACGTTGACGCCCTTGACTTCCTGGTGCACCTCATGGCCGCGCCCGGCCACCAGGATGGTGTCGCCGGGCCTGGCCAGCTCCACTGCGCGGCGGATGGCCGCCGCACGGTCCCCGTGCTCCTCGATGGTCCGGCCCAGCCCGAGGCGCGTGTTGGCCTCCACGGCACCGGCCAGGACCCCGGCCCGGATGCCTGCCGGCTCCTCGTCATGGGGGTCGTCGTCGGTGATGATGACAATGTCTGCGTCTTCGGCCGCGATGGCGCCCATAATGGGCCGCTTCGTCACATCGCGCTCCCCCGTGGCGCCGAAGACCACGATGACCCTGGAGCCGGGCTCGCCGGAGCGGATGGCCGTCAGCGCCAGCCGGAGCGCGTCGGGGTTGTGGGCAAAGTCCACCACGGCCACGGGCGCGGTGCCGACCAGCTGCATGCGCCCCGGCACGTCGAGGGTGAAGGGGTCGCGTGCGTCAAGCGCCTCCTGCAGCACGCGGACGACGGCGGCGCGCCGCGTGCCGCCGTCGTCCTTCTCGGCGAGGAGATGCTCGGCCACCATGGCCAGCGCCAGGGCGGCGTTGGAGACATTGAAGCCCCCGGGCAGGCCGGTTTTTACGCGAAGCACCGCCCCGCCGGGCCCGTGGAGCTCAAAGCGCGATCCCACGCCGATCCGTTCAATGCCGGCCACCCGCCAGTCGGCGGTTCCCCCCGGCAGCGTGGACAGCGTGGCAGCCGGCACGGTGGCCGTCTCGGCGAGCTTGCGCCCCCACGGTCCGTCCACCGTCACCACGGCGCGCCGGGCATGCTCCGGGGTAAACAGCTGCGCCTTCGCGGCAAAGTAGCCGTCCATGCCGCCGTGCAGGTCCAGGTGGTCCTGGGTCAGGTTGGTAAATCCGGCCACGTCAAAAACCACCGAATCAACCCGGCCAAAGGCCAGTGCATGGGAGGAAACCTCCATGGAGGCAGCATCGAGTCCGCGTTCCGACATGACGGCCAGCAGGGCGTGGACGTCTGTGGACTCGGGAGTGGTGAGCTTGCTGGGGATGGGCTGGTCCCCGGCCAGGATCTCAATGGTGCCAATGAGCCCCGTGGCCTTGCCGAGGGCACGAAGGAGGGAGTTGAGGAAATACGTGGTGGTGGTCTTGCCGTTGGTGCCCGTGATGCCAAACATCGCCATGCCCGTCCCGCCGCCGGCCGGTGCCGTGCCGTAGACGAGGGCAGCTACGGCGCCGGTCACGGCCCGGGGGTCCGCACAGGCAAGCACGGGAACACCGCAACCGTCCCCGACAAGGCGGGCGCCGGCGTCGTCGGTCAGCACGGCAACGGCACCGGCCGCGACAGCCTGGCCGGCAAAGGCGGCACCGTGCACATGGGCGCCTGGCAGGGCCAGGTAGATGTCGCCCGGCAGGATGCTGCGCGAATCCAGGCTGGCGCCCGTCACCCACGTGGAGGAACCGCCCGCGGGCAGGCTGGCCCCGGCCGCGGAGGCAATGCGCTCCAGCGCCACGGGCACCTGGCGGGCGGGCCTCAGGGGCGGGGTGCGGTTCGGATTTTGGCCGGGGCCGGGCTGTTCCACTGGGTGAATTTCTTTCATGTTGTGTCGTGCTGTGCGCGGGTTACTTGTAGAACTGGGGAAGCTTGACGGACGGGGTGCTGGACGGCGGAACATCGTAGGTGCGCAGGACCTGGCCCATGACGTCGTTGAAGGTATAGCCCTGGGTGACGCCGTAAATGAGTCCCTGCGGCTGCTGGACGGTCACGGCAACAACGTACTCGGGATTGTCCATGGGCGCCATGCCGATGAAGGAGGAGGTGTACCCGCTCAAGCCGCCGTTGCTGGCCGGCGCCTCCGCCGTGCCGGTTTTCCCGCCCACCCGGTAGCCGGGGATCTTCACATCCGGGGCGTCGCCCATGGTGGCGACGCTTTCCAGCATGTCCCGGTCCTGCTGGGCCGTCTGGGGGCTGATGACCTTGATGCCCGGTGCCTGCGGAACCGTGGACACGGTGCCGTCCGCCGCGGTAAAGGAATCGATCAGCTGGGGCTTGAGCCGGACGCCGTTGTTGGCGATTGTCTGGTACACCATGGCTGTCTGCAGCGGTGTCTGGGCGACGCCCTGGCCGAACAGGATGGTGTATTGCTGGCGCACGTCCCATTTGTCCGGGGTGGCGAAAATGCCGGGGCTCTCGCCGGGCAGCGGGATGCCGGTGAGCTGGCCGATCCCGAACTTGCGCATGTTGTCATAACGTTCCTGCGGGGTCATCTTCTCCCCCGCCATGACCGTTCCCGTGTTGAGGGACTGGCCGATGATGCCGGCCAGGGTGCGCTGCTCAGTGCCGTGCGGGAATGCGTCGGTGAACGTTTCCCCGTCCACGGTGTAGGTGGGCGGCACCACGATGTGCGTCAGGGGGTTCATCAGGCCCTTGTCCATCACCCCGGACACCGTCATGATCTTGTCAGTTGAGCCGGGCTCGACGACGGCGCTGACGGAGCGTGCGCCGCGGTTGGCGGCGGCCGTCTTGCCCGGGTCGTTCGGGTCAACGGTGTCGGTGTCGGCCATCGCGACCACCTTGCCGGTCTTGACCTCAATGACCAGGATGGTGGCCCACTGGGCGCTGTATTTTTGCTTTTGTTCCTGGGCGGCCTGCTGTGCGTAATACTGGATGTCCTGGTTCATGGTCAGCTTGACCGTCTGGCCGTCCACGGCCGGGACGGTCCTGACGGGCGCGGTGGGGATGATGATCCCGTTCTTGCCTGCCTGGTAGGTGCGTGAGCCGTCCTTGCCGGTGAGCTTGTCATTCATGGTCAGCTCAATTCCGGCCAGCGGTGTGCCGTCCGAGCCCAGGAAGCCGACAATGTTGCCGCCCACCGAACCGGCAGGGTAGACGCGCTTGGTTTGGGCCTGGGAATAGATGCCGGGCACGCCCAGGGCCGCCACCTGGCTCTCCACGGCAGGGCTGACGTCCTTGACGATGTAGTTGAACGTCTTGTCGCCCGTGGCGGCCTTGGTGACCTGGTCAACGGGCAGCTTCAGCACGTCCGCCAGCTGCTGCAGCCCTTCGGCCCGGGTGTACGTCACCGTTTTTTGGCTGGCGGTGTCAACGTGCTTGTATTCCGGATACAGGGAGCTGTTGACCTGCGAAACGGTGATGTCATAGCGCAGGATGCTTTCGGCCAGCACCTTGCCGTTGGCATCCAGGATCTTTCCCCGCACGGCGGGCAGCTTTTGCACCACCGTCCGCTGGGTCTCGGCCGCTTCAGCCAGGTGGCCCACATCCAGGCCCTGGATCATGACAAGCTTGCCCGCGATGACCAGGAGAAAGGCCAGCATGACGACGAAGCCAACACGCATCCGGCCCCGGCCCACCTTGTTCAAGCGGTGTGCAAGTGCACCGTTCGTTGGGTTTGGGGAGTCTTTTGCCACTGCGTTTCCTTGCTGCCTGTATGTATTGCCTGCTGGACGGTCCCCCCGCCTGCCGGGCGGCTGGTGCGGTCCGCCCGTGTCCCTCACACCTTAGCTGTGCTTTTGCCCCGGAGCGGGGATGGTGCCGCCATTGAGATCCGGTGCCGCGGCCGCCGGGGCAGCCGGGGCAGCCCCCACAACAGCCTTGGGGGCATCCGTGCGGGAGGCCGCGGCGTCCTTGGCTGCTGCATCCTGGAGGGACGTGCCCGGGCCGGCGGCAGCGGCCGCGGCGGGCTGGGGTGCGTTCATGTTGGCCGGTGGAATGACCACCAGGCCCTTGGTGTCCGCCGACGCGGGCTGGGGGTTGCCTGTCACCTTCTTGGTGCGCACGTCAATCTGGCCGGTTGTGGCAGCCGGCACCATGCCCATCGCCGCAGCCTTGGCCACGAGGCTCTGCGGGGCAACGCGTGCGGTCAGGTCAAGTTCCAGCGCCTGGTTGGACTTCTCCAGGTTGCTTTGCTGCGTCTTCAGGGCCACCAGCTCGTACTGTCCCTGGGAGACGGAAACACTCATGACCAATACGGCCGACAGCGCCGCCACCACCAGCAGAAACAAGGAAACCACCAACGGGGTCCGGTTCCGCCGCGGCACCGAGACCACCAGGGAAAGCGGGGTCCGGGGCTTTGCTGCCTTGGGAGCCGTTCCGCGGAGCGGGTTGCCCCCCTCGCGGTGGGGATCCCCTCCTTGCAGCACGCGGGCATTGTTGCCGCTCGTGGCTGAAACCGTGCGGAATGCAAGCTGGCTCATGTGCGGTTCCTAACTCTCACTTTTTCCACTGCGCGAAGCCGCGCGGAGGCGGCCCTGGGGTTTTCTGCAATTTCTTCGTCTGTGGGAATTTCGGTTCCCTTGGTCAGGCGTTTGAGGGTGGCCTTGTGCTCTTCAAGTTCCACGGGGAAGCCCGCCGGTGCCGAAGAACGTGACCCGGCGGCAAAAACAGCCTTGACGATCTTGTCTTCCAGGGAATGGTAGGACATGACGACGGCGCGACCGTGCAGGCCCAGCGCATCGACCGCGGCGGGGATGGCACGCTCAAGCACGCTCAGTTCCTCATTGACTTCAATACGCAGCGCCTGAAACGTTCGTTTGGCTGGGTGGCCGCCGGTGCGCGCGGCCCCGGCAGGGACCACGTTGCGGATGATGTCGACCAGTTCGCCGGTGTGCGTGAGGGGTTTCTTGTCACGGGCAGCAACAATGTGGTTGGCAATGCGGCCGGCAAACTTTTCCTCGCCCCACTTGCGGATGATCCGCACCAGGTCTTCCTCTGAATAGCTGTTGACGACGTCGGCCGCCGTGGGTCCGCGGCTCGTGTCCATGCGCATGTCAAGGGGTGCGTCAAAGGAGTAGGCGAATCCGCGTTCGCGCTCGTCCAGCTGCAGGGAGGACACGCCCAGGTCCATGAGGATTCCGTCCACCTGCTGCACGCCGAGCGTGCCCAGTACGTCAGGGATCTCGTCGTACACGGCATGCACCAAGTTGGTGCGAGCGGAGAAGGGTTCCAGGCGGGCCCCGGCCAGGCCAAGTGCTTCGGTGTCCCTGTCGATGCCTATCAGGTGCAGCTCGGGGAACCGCTGGAGCATGGCCTCGCTGTGCCCCCCCATGCCAAGCGTGGCGTCAATCACGAAGGGGGTGCGCCCCTCTTGGAGTGCCGTGTCGAAGGCGGGGGCCAGGAGGTTGATGCAGCGGTCCTTGAGAACGGGTGTGTGGCGGGCTGAGGTGGGTGGCGTGGGAATTTCCGACGTCATCACGCCTCCATTTCCGATAAGTACCTTGATGTCCGGATTGCCTGGTCTGCGGTCAGTGCTCGATCAGTGGGTGGCCGCCGTTCTTAAACCAGCTCCCCCTCCGCGCCGGGCCTGTCCCGCCTGGCTCCGGGGAAGGTGAGCCAGGATTGACACTGCCGGGCGGCTGGAGACCTCATTCAAGAAAGTCCGTGCCGCGCCATGGTTCAAACCCATGTCGTGTGGTGCTGGTGGTGCATGGAGCTGATGTTGCGTGCTGCCTATTGCGCTTTTGTGCCGGGGACGGCATCTTCATCCATTTCGGCAAACGCCTTTTCCTGTTCCGCCAAGTACTCGGTCCAGGCCTTGGCATCCCAAATCTCCGCACGGTTGCCGGCCCCAATGACCACCAACTCCCGGTCGAGACCTGCGTAGGCGCGAAGTGTGGCCGGAATGGTCACACGCCCTTGTTTGTCGGGAACTTCATCAGATGCCCCGGAGAGAAGGATGCGGCCATAGTCGCGTGCCTGCCGATTTTGCATCGGGGCACCCACCATGTCCGCATGGACCTTTTCAAATTCCCTGGCACTGAAGACGTAAATGCAGTGTTCCTGCCCCTTGGTCAGGACAAGTCCACCGGCCAGTTCCTCCCGGAATTTGGCGGGAAGGATGAGCCGGCCTTTTTCGTCGAGGCGCGGTGAATGTGTTCCCAGAAACATCCCCCACCGCCCTCTCCCCCAAGGTCTTTCGAGCTACCCTTCACCATTTCCCTCTTACGCGCTCCACATTACTCCACAATCCTCCACCGTCAACGACACGGCGTGCCAACTGACCCGCGTGTCGGCAGCCGGTTCCTTGTCATTGCAGGGAAGCGGACGCCTTTGCCCTGGTGGAGGGAAAAAATCACGGCCGGCCGCATTTCCCCCCGGGACGCAGCACGCTGCGGGGCTCCGCCTGGCCGTGGGGCCCGTTTGGGGCGCAATATTGGGTCCGGACGGCCGCCGGTGGTGGAAAGTGGAGGGCCGGCGCGCGGAAGGCCAGGGACGCCCCGGACCGCAACAGGTCCTGTTAAACGCAAAAAGGCCCTCCGAGGGACCTTTTAGGGATGTCAATGTCGCCATGCCGGGCCGCCAAACGGCGCCGGGCGACAAAAATCACGTCATCCGGCAGCCCACAGCCTGGGCTGCCCCGTGCGCATCAGGATGCCGGGCTCAGCTACTGCTCGCGGCGGCGTTCTTCCCAACGCTCCTCGAGGTTGCTCATGAAGCCGCTCTTCTGCTTTGACCCGGATTTTGCGGGGGCTGTGGGGTCTCCGCTGAACTTGGGCCTGGACACCGCGAAGTACACGCCTGCGCCCATGATGAGGAACCCGAGGATTCCCACCACGATCTGTGAAAGCGCAACGCCACCAAGCAAAACCATGATGCCGACGATCAGGACTAGAACGCCGATCACAATGTGCCGGGTGGACAGCGAGTGGGCCGGGTCCGATGCCAGTGCATTGGCAAATTTCGGGTCCTCGGCATGCAGCTGCTGCTCCAGCTGGTCAAGCAGTCTTTGCTCGTGCTCAGAGAGGGGCATGACGACCTCCTTCAGGTCAGGGCCATGGGCGTCTTAACTCGTTAACGCCCTTGGTGTCCCATTTAGTTCCCCACGGTGGCAACCGGACAAAAAATGCCCCGGTCTCCGCAGGGTGCCAACGGGGCCTAGGACCGTTGCCGAGCGAACTCCCACTACTAACAATAGGCTTGATTTTGTGGAACTGAAACCCGGCGCCGGGCATGGAGTTCCGTACTGTCAAAAAGTAATTTGGATAACACCTGACGGGCCGCATTTTCGGTGATTTTCGCGGTTTCTGCAACACATTATCGTGGGCCCGGCCCCTGCTTTTTTTGCCGGCTTGCCAGCAGCCGGGCCGGCACCACCCTGGCGGGGCCGAATTTCGCGGCGATGGCGTCGCCGGCCACTTCGGCACTGCGTCCGTTGTCGTCCCGCCGGTCCAGGCTGAACTGCAGCGGTGCGGTCTCGATGGATTCCAGGGATTCCACCCTCACCCCTATCAGGCGCACGCTTTGGGGGCGGGTGCCAAGGGCGCGCAAGAGCGCCACGGCACCGGCGTAAATCTGGCCAGCACTGTCCAGGCCGGCCCCCATCGACTTGGAGCGGCTGATGGTGGAAAAGTCGGAGTACTTGATTTTCAGGGCCAGGGTCCGCCCGGCGAGCTGCGATTCGCGCAGCCGCGCCGCCACACGGTGTGAAAGCCGGAGCAGCTCCCGGGTGAGGACGTCGTCGTCGAAGGTGTCAACGGCGAAGGTCTCCTCCGCGCCTATGCTTTTCTCGGTCCGGACCGGTGTGACCGGCCGGGGGTCGATCCCCCACGACAGCTGGTGGAGGGCACGTCCGCCGGCTCCGAGCGTCTTTTGCAACACGCCAACAGGGGTGGCCGCCACATCCGCCACCGTGAAGATGCCCAGCCGCTGCAGCGTTTCCAGCGTCCTGGCCCCCACCCCCCACAGCGCCTGGACGGGCAGGGTGTGCAGGTACTCCACCGTGCGTTCCCTTTCAATGAGCAGCATGCCGTCCGGCTTGCACCGCGTGGAGGCGATCTTGGCCACGAACTTGGAGGATGCAATGCCCACTGAGGCCGTGATGCCGAGGTCGGCGGCCACGCGGCGCCGGACCAGCGCACCAATCTCCAGTGGCGTGCCGAGCCGCCGGAGGGCGCCGGCCACGTCCAGGAAGGCCTCGTCGACGCTGAGCGGTTCCACGGTGTCGGTGATGGAGTTGAAAAGTTCCATGACCTGGGCCGACACCTGGTGGTACAGGCCGTGCCGCGGGTTGATGACGACGGCGGTGGGCGCCATCCGCATGGCCGTCGCCATGGGCATGGCGGACCTCACACCGAACTTGCGGGCTTCGTAGGACGCGGACAGGACCACTGAACGGCCCTCCGGGAATCCGACAATCACGGGCCGGCCCTTCAGCTCCGGCCGCTGGCGCAGCTCGACCGAGACAAAAAATGCGTCCATGTCCACGTGCATGATGGTGCACCCGGACTGGTCCAGCACCCTGCCGGCCTGGTCCCGTCGCAGCGCCGATTCACCCGCCCCGGGCTCTGCCCGGGCGGGGCGCATGGCCATACGGCGAGGTTGCTGCTTCACACTTCAAGTGTAGTGAAGGGCCCTGACACAGTGGTCCCCGGCAATTCCACCCAGCGCCCGCAGGTAAACTGGTCTGGATCCATTGCACCGACCCCGGCAGCTAAGGAAATCGCCATGATCACCGCCAGCACCCAATGCGCGTCCGCCTTGGCCCCCCGGCTGTCCCACCTTTCGGCCGTCGCGGCCGTGGCCGCCGTCGTGCTTCTTTCCGGCTGCTCCGGGGCCCCGGTTTCGCCGTCGTCGTCCGCACCGGGTTCCGCCGCGGCCACCAGTGCGGCCTCCGGTCCGGCTACCGGCCCGGCCACCACCGCGGCCGCCAGCGCCGATGCCGGCGCACAGCCCACGGTGGAATCCGCCGTCAATGAACTGGTGGCCGGCTTCCCGTCCACGCTCATTCCCCTCATGAAGGGTGCCCAGGTCCAAGCGTCAAGCCTGCAACGCAGCACGCCCTTGTCCGTCGCGTCCCTGACCGCCACGATCACGGCCAAGCCCGCCGACGTCCTGACGTATTACACCAAGGTCTACACGGCCCAAAAGTTTACGGCCCTCCCCGGGGATGCGGTGGACGGCACGCCCTCGAAGACATTTGTGCGCGGCGCCGGGCAGGAGAATGTGGTGGTCAGCGTTGTCCAGACCGGTTCCACGTCCACGGTCACCGTTGGCGCCAACGTATTGCCGGCCTCCCTGAAGTAACCTCGAACACTTTTCCCGATTCCACCCATGGCGAGACACAGCAAGGATTCCCACAGCATGAGCGCATTTGCCGCGACCACGGAGGACCCGACCACCGTTGAGCAGGAAGCCTTTGTCGCAGAAGTGGCGGACGAACTGACATCCTTCCTGGACGAAAAGCGCACGCTCCTTGGCCAGATTTCCCCGGACACCCTGGTGCTGGTGGATGCCATCAGGTCACTGGTGACCGGTGGCAAGCGCATGCGGGCCCTGCTGGCGTACTGGGGTTGGCGCGGGGCGGGGGGCACAGCCGGTGCCCGCGAAATCGTCCTGGCCGGTGCTGCGCTGGAACTGTTCCAGGCGGCCGCCCTGATCCACGACGACATCATTGACAGGTCCGACACCCGCAGGGGCGGCCCCAGCGTCCACCGCCAGTTCAGCACCCTGCATGCGGAACGCAACTGGGCGTTGAACGAGGAACGATTCGGCCATGCAGCGGCCATCTTGACCGGCGACCTGTGCCTGTCATTTAGCGAAGAGGTTTTTGCTTCCATCGGCGCCGGCGCCGCCAGCCCGGCACGCTCCGTGTTCAACCTGATGCGGGCAGAAGTCATGGCCGGGCAGTACCTGGACATTCTCGAGGAGGTGTCCGGGCCGTCCAAGCCCCATGAGACTGCGGTGGCACGGGCCTCCGCCATCATCCGGTTTAAGAGCGCCAAGTACTCGTCCGAGCACCCGCTGGTGTTGGGCGGGGCGCTGGCAGGCGGCAGCACCGAACTCCTGTCGGGGTACAGTGCCTTCGCCCTGCCCCTGGGCGAAGCCTTCCAATTGCGCGACGACGTCCTGGGCGTGTTTGGCGACCCTGCACAGACAGGGAAACCGGCGGGCGATGACCTGCGGGAAGGCAAGCGCACCGTGCTGGTGGGGTTGACCATCGATGGCGCCAATGAGGCCGACAGGCGGTTTGTCGATTCGCACCTGGGCCGGCAGGACCTGGGCGAGGATCAAATTGCCAAGCTGTGCACCATCATGGTCGATTCGCAGGCGCTGGCGCGGACGGAGGAGATGATTGCCCGGCTGAGCAGCAAGGCCTTTGCTGCCCTCGCCGCCCTTCCCGTCGCAGCGGATGTCCGGAAAGCGCTCTCAGCACTGGGCCGAAGCGCTGTTTCCCGCACGTCCTAGAACGTCACCGCCGGCCGTTACCAGCCGAGGGCGGCTGCGCGGCGGCGAATTTCAGTTTTGCGGCCTTCGTGCAGGGCATCTATGGGACGGCCCGGCAGCGAATCATCGGCGGTGAAAAGCCAGACAATGGCTTCCTCGTCGTCAAACCCAGCGTCGTGAAGGACGGTTATGGTCCCCCGCAGGCTTTCAACGATGTGGCCGTCACTAAAGAATTCGGCGGGCACTGCGCGAATGTTGCGCTCCCCCACCCGGGCGGCCAACAGGGAACCGTCCTTGACAAGGGCATGGACTCTCGTGACAGAGATGTCAAGCCGCGCTGCCACGTCCGGCAGGGGCAACCATTCACTGACTACATTTTCTACATTGCTCACGCGTTAAAGGTTCCCACAGATGTTGGGGGGCCGCACACCAATTCCGGTCCGGCCCGCCCGCAATGGTGCGATATTGACAACAATTGGTGCCGGCACGCAATAGCAGGCCATTTCAGGCCCAACAAATTCCATCCATGTACTTTGCAGCAGGCGTCTTCCCATTAGGGCGCGCATTGCCTAGATTTGGTGTAAATTCACATTAGTCACATATGTAACACCAATACCACTAGCACCATCCGCACCGGAACCTAGAGGACTGCACCCATGACTTCCCCCCGCCCCTCACGGCCCGCACCTGCCGGCGGCAAGCAACTGGCGGCCGTCGCGACCGCCGCCATTCCCGTCGTTATGCTCTCCTCACTGGCGTTGGCACAGCCCGCGGCAGCGGCCCCCCTCCCTGCGGGGCCACGGATCCTGCCGACGGCCGTCACGCACGGCGGGATGGCCACCGTCGCCAAGAGTGTCCGCTCAGCCAGCATCCCCGCTGCCGTCGTTGCCGGCACCCTCCCGTCGCGCCTGGCCTCCAAGGCACCTGCCGCCCCTGCCACCCACAAGGTGGTGCCGGGGGACACGGTTTCTGCCATCGCCGCCCGCTACGGCCTCTCCACCAATTCCGTGCTGGCGCTGAACAAGCTCAGCGCCACCAGCATCATCTACCCCAACCAGGTCCTGAAGCTTCGCGCCACCGCAGCAGCGGCCCCCGCCCCCGCTGCGGCCGCACCAAAGGCGGCCCCCACGGCCGGCGCCAGCTACGTCGTCGTTGCCGGTGACACCATGGGCGCCATTGCCGCCCGGCACGGCTTGGGCACCGCGGCACTCCTGGCAACCAACGGCATGACTGCCTCCACCATCATTTACCCCGGCCAGGTGATCAAGGTGGGCGCCCAGGCACAGGCCGCGCCCGCAGCCCAGGTTTCGGCAGCCCCCAAACCGGCGGCAGCCGGCTCCAAATACGTCATCAAGTCCGGTGACACGCTCTCCGCAATCGCGGCCAAGCACGGGGTTGGCCTGTCGGCCCTGGCCAAGGCGAACGGGATGTCCAGCGTCAACGCCACCATCTTCGCCGGCAAGACCCTGACCATACCCGGGGTCGTCGCGGCTTCCTCAACCGTCACCCCGATTCAGCCGGCCGCCCCCACGGTGCCCAACACGTTCCTGCACTACACCTACCCGGATGCAGTCGTCGCCGACGCCAACAAGAACCTGCGGGCCCTGCTGGCCGCCCCGGCGCCCACCCAGGCACAGATGAAGGAAATGGTGGCACGGACAGCGGCGAGCATGGGCGTGGACCCGTCGCTGGCCATGGCCTTCGCACAGCAGGAATCCGGGTTCAACCACCAGGTGGTCTCCCCCGCCAACGCGATCGGAACCATGCAGGTCATTCCCGACGCCGGCGACTGGGCCTCCGGGCTGGTGGGACGCAAGCTCAACCTGCTGAACCCGCAGGACAACGTCACGGCCGGCGTGGCCATCATCCGCGCCCTGCTGCAGACGTCCAAGACGGAGGACCTGGCCATCGCAGGCTACTACCAGGGCCAGTATTCGGTCAGCGTGCACGGCATGTTCTCCGACACGAAGAACTACGTGGCCGCCATCAAGGCCAACCGGAAGTTGTTCCGCTAAACAGTCTGGAAGGCCGGCAAGTGCCGGTAAATGAAGGGTCCCGGCGGGTGTCGCCGGGACCCTTCCCGTTTCACCCCCTAAGATCGAAGGGTGCAAGAAGTGGCTAAGGACCCCCTGATCGGGTCAACCGTTGACGGGCGCTACCTGGTGTTGTCCAAGGTGGCGCGCGGCGGCATGTCAACCGTCTACCTGGCCAAGGACATTCGCCTCAACCGCAACATTGCGCTGAAGATCCTGCACCCCCACCTGGCCGTGGACAACGCCTTCATTGAGCGACTGCAGCGGGAGGCCTGGAGCGCCGCCAGCCTCTCCCACCCGCACGTGGTTCAAATCCACGACCACGGCGCCGGCACCGGGCATGCCTACCTGGTCCTGGAATACATTGACGGATACACGCTCCGCGACGTCATCGACACCAATGGCGCCCTGACCCCGCGCCAGGCGCTGGACCTCATGGATCCCATTGTGGAGGGGCTTGCGGCCGCCCATGCGGCAGGGCTGGTCCACCGGGACGTCAAGCCGGAGAATGTGCTCATTTCGCATGCCGGCTGGGTCAAGATCGGCGATTTCGGCCTGTCCCGGGCCGTCACCACCAACACCAATACAGGAACGCTCCTGGGCACGGTTGCCTACATTGCCCCGGAACTGGTCAACGGGCAGGGCGGCGACGCCCGCAGCGACATCTACTCCGCCGGCATCATGCTGTACGAACTGCTGACGGGCGCCCAGCCCTTCCGGGGCACCGTCCCCATCGCCGTGGCCATGCAGCACGTCCGCGACGACGTTCCCCCGCCTTCCGCCGCCGTCCCCGGCCTGCCGGCCGAGATGGACGAGCTGGTGCGCTACATGAGCGAAAAGGATCCGGACAACCGGCCGGCCAACGGCGCCTCGCTGCTGGAGGACCTGCGCCACATCCGCGCCACGCTGACGCCCGCCGAGCTCGACGCCGGAGGCTCCAGCACGCGCGCCGATGCCCCTGCCTGGGCCGACGGCGGTGCCACGGAAGCCATCCCCGCAGGGTTCGGGGGCGCGGCTGGGGAACTGGCTGCCGACAGTGGCGACACCACGGTGCTTGCCGCGGCCGTCCACCCCACCAGCGTGCTTCCGGCCGGCCGCCAGCTCTATGTCGATGATGCCGCGCCCGACGGCGGCACGGAATCCCTTCCACGGCTGTCCAAGCGGGAGCTGCGTGCCGGGGCAAGGGCGCGCGCCAAGGCGGCTGCCCGGCCTGTCACGACCCTGGGGCCGCGCCACCCGAGGCGCCGGGCACTCATCTGGATGCTGGTGGTGCTGATTTTGGGGGTGCTGGGCGCCCTGGCCGGCTGGTACCTGGCGCTGGGGCCCGGTGCCCTGGCCACCGTGCCGGATGTGCACAACAAGACGGTGGCGCAAGCCCAAGCCATGCTGCACGCAGAGGGATTCGACCTGGTCTCCACCACCGACGTCTTCTCCGAGCAGGTGGCCACCGGAATGGTGGTGGACACGGACCCGGTCCATGGCACCTCGCAGCGCCGGTTTCAGGGCGTGACCCTGCAGGTGTCAATGGGGCCGGTGCTGTATCCCGTTCCGGCGCTGGGGGGCAAGACCCTCGAGGACGCCAAGGCGGCCCTCACTGCCGGGCACCTGGCCGTGGGGTCGGTGGGCGGAGTCTACGATGAGAAGGCACCGGCCGGCACCGTACTGAGCCAGGACCCAGCGGCCGGAGGCGGGTTCCGCGCCAACTCAAAGGTCAATGTCGTGGTGTCCAAGGGCCCCAAACCCATTCCCGTTCCAAAAGTCGTGGGCAAAACTTCGGATGACGCCCGGGCCGCGTTGACAGCGCTGGGTCTGGTGCCGGACATTGCTCCCGGGCAGGTGAACAGTGCCACAATTCCCGCCGGTTCCGTCGCCGCCCAGAGCCCGCAGTCAGGTGAGCTCACCGCCGGCGGCAAGGTCACGCTGACGCTTTCCAAGGGGCCCAGGATGGTCATGGTGCCGGACCTGGTCGGCAAGCAGGTGGGCGCCGCCACAGCGGAACTGCAGGCCCTCGGCTTCAAGGTGCAGGTTGAAAACCTGCTGGGCGGATTCTTCGGCACGGTCCGCTTCCAGGACCCCCAGGGCGTGGAGGCGCCGGAGGGCAGCACCGTCACCCTCAAGGTGATTTAGGGCGGCGGCGGCCGCTGCACCGCCCCGCCGCCTGCCCCCTACTTTGTCTGGCTGAGGGCCCCGGCGACGAGGAACGCCATTTCGAGGGACTGCTTGTGGTTCAAGCGGGGGTCGCAGACGGACTCGTACCCTGTCAGGAAGGCTTCCTGGTCAATGGGGTCGGCGCCGCCAAGGCATTCGGCGACGTCGTCGCCGGTCATTTCCACATGCAGCCCGCCGGGGAATGTGCCCAGTGCCTGGTGGACCTCGAAGAAGCCCCTGACCTCATCGATGACGTCGTCGAAATTGCGCGTCTTGTAGCCGTTGGGAGAGGTGACGGTGTTCCCGTGCATGGGGTCGGTCACCCACAGCACCTGGGCGCCGGAAGCGGTGACCTTTTCCACGAGGTTGGGGAGTTTCTCGCGGATGTTCCCGGCACCCATGCGGGTGATGAACGTCAGGCGGCCCGGCTCGCGGTTGGGGTCCAGCTTCTCGATCAGGCGCAGGGCGTCGGCGGGGGACGTGGTGGGGCCCAATTTGACGCCGATGGGGTTGCGGACGCGGGAGAGGAAATCGACATGTGCCTGGTCCAGGTCACGGGTGCGCTCGCCAATCCACAGGAAGTGTGCAGACGTGTCGTAGGGCAGGCCGGTGCGGGAATCGATGCGTGTCAGTGCCCGCTCGTAGTCGAGCAGGAGCGCCTCATGGCTGGCGAAGAATTCCACGGTCTTCAGCGCCTCGAAGTCGGCGCCGCAGGAAGCCATGAACTTGATGGCCCGGTCAATGTCCTTGGCCAGTTTTTCGTAGCGGCTGTGGGCCGGGTTGGAGGTGAAGCCGCGGTTCCATTCGTGCACGCTGCGCAGGTCGGCAAAGCCACCCTGCGTGAACGCACGGATGAGGTTCAGGGTCGACGCAGAGGTGTGGTAGGCCTTGACCATCCGGGAGGCGTCGTGCTTGCGGGACTCGGGGGTGAAGTCGTATCCGTTGACAATGTCGCCCCGGTAGGCGGGGAGGGTGACGCCGTCGCGCGTTTCATCGTTGGAGGAGCGCGGCTTCGCGAACTGCCCGGCCATGCGGCCCATCTTGATGACGGGCAGCTGGGCACCGTACGTGAGCACCACGGCCATCTGCAGGATGGTCTTGACGCGTGCGCTGATCCTGTCCGCCGTGGCAGCTGCAAAAGTTTCGGCGCAGTCGCCGCCCTGCAGCAGGAACGCCTTGCCCTGGGCGGCCTTGGCCAGGCGGGAGCGCAGCACATCCACTTCGCCGGCAAAGACGAGGGGCGGCAGCGAGGAAAGCTCCTTCACGCTTGCATCAAAGACGTTGGTGTCGGACCAGGTGGGCTGCTGGGCGATGGTGAGGTCGCGCCAGTCGTCGAGGCCGGGGTAAACGGCAGCGCCGGGGATCGAAATGCCGGCGGCGGGTGCGCCCGGTGCGGGGGAAGTTAGCTCAGTCACCCCCCAAGCCTATCCCCCCTGGGTGCAGCCATTCCACCCGGTCCAGCCCCTGAGATGATGCGGGCCACGGGCTGTTTCGACTGGCGGTCAGGCTTCCGGGGGCGCTCCGCCGTCGGCGTCCACGGGTCCGGGCTCGACGCCGGCGGGCTTGTCGGCGGCCGCCTCGACGGCGGCCGCCTCGACGGCGGCGGGCTTGTCCGCGGCCGGCCCGTTCCCAACAGGCTCGACGGCGGCGGCCGGCTTGGTGCCGATGACGGTCACGGTGCCGGGGGCCACGGTGGAGGCGGGGTCGGCGCGTACCGCGTCCGCGGCCTTGGCATCCTGTCCGGCAGCTCTGGCACTGCCGGGCGCCTTGGGGCCGGCGGGCTTGCCGGACTTTTGTGCGGCAATCTTTTCCTTCACGGTGCTCGCGTAGGAATCAACGTATTCCTGGCCGGAGAGGCGCATGAGCTCATACATGATTTCATCCGTGACGGAGCGCTGGACAAACCTGTCATCCTGCATGCCCTGATACCGGCTAAAGTCCATCGGTTCACCGAATATGATGCCCAGGCGGCGGATGTTGGGGATGCGGCGGCCAATGGGCTGG
>Ga0134128_10002325_pt1 | contig 23639 bp, 14 predicted proteins | sample KB31754_FD_96462 | JGI IMG/M metagenome (GOLD analysis project Ga0134128, IMG submission 96462) | Terrestrial soil microbial communities with excess Nitrogen fertilizer from Kellogg Biological Station, Michigan, USA - KB3-175-4 | ecosystem: Environmental > Terrestrial > Soil > Unclassified ... | reverse complement strand
GAGAAACGGATCGAGCTGCTGGCTCTGGATGAGCGATGCCTTGCCGGCCTGCTCATTGGGGGCGTTCAGGAGGGCGCGCCCGAGACCGATGGTGGTGATGCCCCATTGATAACCGGCGAAGATGTTGTCGGCGCCAAATCGGCCGGGCTTGGGGTCATAGTCCATGTCCCACTCGATGCGGAGGTTGTGCACGGCCTCGAAGCGCATACGTGAGACGATGGGCGACACGTTGCGCGGCTCGGTGAGGAATGCCACGCCGGTGAAGTCGAGGGTGGATGAGAAGACATTACGGCGGCCCGGGATGAGCGCTCCTCCAAAACTGGGGTCGATGAAAAACTTTTGCGCGATCAGCCAGCTTGCCCATTCGCGGGGGCGGCTGTCGCAGGAGTTGGCATCCGGAGAGGGCGTGGAGTTGGGGCACGGCTGCGGCCGCACATAAAAGCGCTGGGTGAGCGAGTAGCCGGCTTCGTTGGTGTCAGTGGCGATGTCGGAGGTGTCAACGAGGAGCACGTTGCGGGCGAGGCTGCCGATTCCGCCGACGTAATGGTAGGTGAGCTCGGGCTCGATGACGTGACGGAGGACCTTGCCGTGGTGTCCGATGGCGAAGTCGCGTTCCATAGCGGGGGGGCGGATGTCGACCGAGGCTTCGCCATAGGTGCGGCGAAGGGGATCGTGGCTTACGGAAGGGACTCCGCCGTTGGCGCCGGTGAGGTCGGGAATCTGCTGGTTCGAGTACCAGGTGGCGCGGAGCGCGAGTTGGGGGACGATGCTCCAGCCGGCGCCGACGAGCGGCACGGAGAGATGCGGATAGAAATCGACGCGAGCGTCGTTGCGGGCGTGGAAGCCGGGTTCGGCGCGGCCCAGGTGGCTCATGGATGAGCCCAGGCCCCAATCGACCGGTGAGGTGGGGCTGCCGAGCGGGCGATCGAGTATGTCGTAGCGTAGCGAGGGGAGGCGCAGGATGCGGACCTCGTTGCCGGAGGTGGAGCTGGCGAACGTCTGCATGCGCGCCATCTCGATTGAGGGAACGATGCCGTTGTGCGAATGGGTCCAGGCGATTTCGCTTTTGACCTGGGAGTTGATGGCCTGCCAGTAATTGTCGTTAAAGACGAGACGGTAGCTGTAGTTCGACAGGTATTCGGCGTTGCCGGCGATGCGGGTGCGCGGGGAGAAGTCCTTGCGCAGCTCGGCGGCGATATCGGCGCCACCCTGGTCGACATGGATGGTCTGGCCGGCCTGCGGTCCGGAGGTCTGCAACTGGTTGAAGCCGCGGTCGAGCAGGGCATTCCAGCGCACCGTGACGTGGTCGATGCCGGGGCCCCTGTAGCGGAAGTCGCCGTTGGGCGCCCATCCGCGGCGGCTGTAGTATTCCGAGCCAACAACCATATCCATGCTGCGGTTGATGGCCCAGTAGAACTGCTCTCCGACGGTGAAGCCGCGGATGGACGATCCGTTGCTGAGAACGGGAATGAGGAATCCGCTCTGTCGTCCGTTTTCCTGTACGGGATGCCGCAGGTAAGGGAGATAGAAGAGAGGAACGCCGAGGAATTTGAAGTAGGTGTTGCGCGTGGAAGCGGTGCCGTTTTCCACGTTGATGGAGCGGGCCAAGAGCTGCCAGTCAGGTTTAGGGAGGCGGCAGTTGGTCATGGAGCCGTCGATGACACGGTAGCTGCGCTCGCCATTCTGGAGCAGCACGCGGGCATGGATGATGAATGGGTTGGCGGTGGTGTAGACCAGAGCGCGTCCGTAGCCGCGCACGCCCATGGTGCCGGTCACGTCAAAGAAGCGGGCGGTGTGTGTGTTGAGGCGCATCTGCCCATGGGAGGCGGTGAGGACAAGGTCGTCGGGTCCGCCGCGGATCTGGATGTGACCTTCGGCCTGGATTTCGGTGGTATCGCGGTCATAGCTGATTTTGTCCGCGCGCAGGACGTAATCGCGGTAGCGGAACTCCTCGACTCCATAGAGCGTGGCGATGTTTCCGGCCCAGGTCTGGCGGTCGGCTTTCCAGCTTACGGGGACACCAGTGGCCTTCGCGGGCTCGGGTTCGGCGACGGGCATGGCTTCCTGTCCGGGATCGTCAGGAAGGGTGGCGGGAGTGGCGCCGGATGCAGGCGAGGAGGAATGAGTTTCGGATCGCGTTCCGGAATGCGCAGGGGGTAACGCATTGGTCAACGTCTGCCCCGTCACATTCCTGTGCCAGAGAAGCAAGAGCGTGATACACAGAAAAAAGCGAACGCGCATCCGGAGACCAAGGTCAGCATAGCAAATGCGGGCGTGGTGAACTGGGCGCGAAACGCGTGCTCTGGCAGCAGGACAATCCGACACGGATTTGCCCGCACGGACCGATTGGTCCGGCGATGGCCTGCTGTTTTCTTCCGCGCTCTCCATGCCTTTCGCAATCGTGAATTCCTGTTGCCAGCGAACCTGCGGCGACAGGCCAACAGGCGGGGGTGAGGAAGCAATCCGACCCGCACCGGAAGGGAACAGAAGTTGAGCACACTCGGCCAGTCTTATCCAGAACCCGCGTGGAAGCAGGAAGTGAGCCGGCGTATCGCCGAGCACAAGCACCGCAAAGGGACGCCCGCGGAGAAGACGCAGGCGAAGCCGCATGAGATGGGCAACAGTCGCGCCGCGGAGGCTGCAGCGCGCGTGGCGGCGCGCTATGCCAAGGCGCCCACCTATAGCCAGATGCAGGCAGAAGAGGCGCGCACGGCGGTGCGCGCCGCCGAGATCGCAACGAAGGTGGCTCTTGAGGCGCAGGCGAATGCGGAGAACGCGCTGGCCGAACTGCATGCCGCGTCAGTAGAACCGCAGCGAGGGCCGGCGGTGGTGGAAAGCATCAGCCGGGTGCGCATTGAGCCAGCGGAAGAAACCGCGGTGGCGGTGGCCGAACCAGAGCCGACAACGGTGGAAGCTGTTGCGGAACCGGATGCGGAACTGGAGGCGGAGGCTTTCGAAGCGACAGCCGAGCCGGACGCGGAGCCATTGCGGCCGATGCAATTGATGGAAGGGCAGAGCTTCGGGATCCGCTGGGAGCCGGACATGCCGGTTCGCGTAATGCAGCCCAAGGCCGCTCCTGCGTCCGAACCTTTCGATCTGGAAACCGAAGACTGGTGGACGCCGGCACAGATGACGGCCACGCTGCACAACGAGCCGATCGCAGTGGAAGCGGAGCCGGCGCACGCCAACCTGATTGAGTTTCCGCGCGAGCTGGTGGCCACGCGGAAGATGCGGCCGCGGCTGGCGGAACCGACGCCCGCGGAGCCGGCGCAGCTCAGCATTTTCGAGGTGGATCCGGGGACCATTTCGACGGAGCCGGCAGCAGCGGGAAGCGCGGCGCCAGCGCCTTCATGGTCAGAACGCGAATGGACGGGAACGGGATGGTCGGGCATCGAACTGGGGGAACATCCGCTGGTGGAGGAACGTCCGCAGGCCGAGCCCGCGCGTCCGGTGCAGCCGATTCACCTCGCTCCCTTCGGCCGACGCCTGATGGCCGCGGTGGTGGATGGATGCCTGATACTTGGGGCGTTTTTCGCCGCCGCCATATTCCTGGCGACCCGCATGGGGTCGGTGCCGGCCGCGCGGAGCGCCGAGGCAATGGTGCTTGCCGGGCTGTTGCTGGTTGGATTCGTTTATCACGCATTGTTCTATGCGCTGGCGGTTTCCACACCGGGTATGCACTATGCGGGCGTCGCGTTGAGCACGTTTGACGACGAGAGCCCGACTCGCACGCAATTGCGCCGCCGCCTGGGGGCGATGGCGCTCTCGCTCGTGCCTGTGGGCCTGGGCTTTGCATGGTCCGTGTTCGATGAAGATCATTTGAGCTGGCACGATCGGATTTCGCAGACGTATTTGCGGAAGCGGTAGGCGGCGTTTGATGGCCCACCTGCGCTGGTATATACGTTTGTCTATGCCAGGGTGGGAGGGTTGTTATGCCGACGACTGCCAAGATATTTATGAACAATCGTAGTCAGGCAGTGCGGCTCCCCTAGGAATTCCAGTTCAATACGCCCGAGGTATTCATTCGTAAACAGGGAGATGAGGTCATCCTCTCCGCACCCGAAGGACTGGTCCGAACTTCTCAAAGGCCCATTCGCGTCAGAAGGCTTCATGGAGAACGTGGAGAATCTTCCGGTTCAGGAACGGCTGATCTGAATGCTGCGCGGCTTGATACTTGAAAACTGGGCATAATCACGACGACCGACGTTTCTTTCCCGCTCACAATTCATCTTCGTCGCTGTCTCTCATGCTGATATTGTCGTTTTCACGGATCGTTTTCTTCCTCCCCTTCGTACTGTGAAGAAACACTGACGAGCGGCGTGCGGTGGATGCGCGTCGGCATGGTGGCTGGGCGAAAAGCAGGTCCCCGGCAGGGATGAGAGACAGAAAGGCAAGAGCAAAGGCGGGCGCAAAGGCAAAAAGCCGTGCGGATCGACGGCTGGAATGTTCAGCATGGTGAACGGGAGGCATTCGTGGGCAATCTCACTACAGACATTCGTCAAGCAGTCCGCATGTTCTGGAAGAATCCCGGGTTCACGCTGGCGGTGTTGGCCGCGCTGGCGCTGGGGATTGGGGCCGACACGGCCATCTTCTCGGTGGTGAATGCGGTTCTGCTCAAGCCGCTGAACTATCCCGAGGCCGACCGCATCGTGCGGTTCCTGAACACCTCGCCGCAGGGCGATTTTCCAGGCGCTTCCGCCACGAAGTTTCATGTGTGGCAGGCGCAATCCAGCGTGGTTCAGGATGTGGCGGCTTATGACTTTGGACCGAAAGGCCTGAATCTTACCGGCACAGTTCCGGAGCAGGTGCAGGGTGCACATGTGACGGAGGCTTACTTCCGGCTGTTCGGCGCACGCACGATTCTGGGTCGCACCTTCACGCCGCAGGAAGACATGCCGCACGGCGGCAACCTGGTGGTGATCAGCTACGGATTCTGGCAGCGCAAGTTCGGCGGCGACCGCAACGTTGTTGGCCGCAGCATCTCCCTGAGCGGGGAGCCGTACACCATCCTCGGGGTGACTGGCCCCGACTTCGACAGCGATCCCAAAGCCGATCTCTGGCTGCCGTTTCAGTTTCCGCCCAACTCCACTGACCAGGCGCACTACTTTACGGCTGCAGGCCGTCTGAAGCCCGGTGTGACGCTGGAGCAGGCAAAGGCGCAGATGAAGCTGGCCTATGCCGAATTCAAACGCAGGTATCCGGATGCAGACCCGAAGGCCAGCTTCAGCGTGGAGCCGCTCAAGGATTCGATTGTGGGCGACATCCGCACATCGCTGCTGGTGTTGATTGGCGCGGTGAGTTTCGTTTTGCTGATCGCGTGCGCGAACGTGGCTAATCTGCTGATGGTGCGCGCAGCGGGGCGCAAACGCGAATTCGCGATCCGGGCGGCCATGGGTGCGCAACGCAAGCGAATGATGGGACAGCTTCTGACGGAGAGCATTCTGCTCGCGCTGGCGGGCGGAGTGCTGGGCTTGGGGCTGGGCTTTGCCGGAGTGCGCTGGCTGCTGACGGTGAGCCCGGGCGGCATTCCGCGCATTGGGGAAGGCGGGGTGGCAGTCACGATCGATTGGCGGGTTGCGTTGTTTACCGTTGGCATTTCCATCCTGACGGGAATTCTGTTCGGACTCATTCCCGCATTCGGCGCATCGCGACCGGATCTTGCGGCGACGATGAATGAGGGCGGCAGCCGCAGCGGCCTGGGCATGCGCCAGAGCAAGGCGCGCTCGCTGCTGATCGTGAGCGAAGTGGGCCTGGCGCTCATTCTCGTCATCGGGGCCGCGCTGCTCATCCGCACATTCATCGCGTTGCGGATGGTCCAGCCTGGGTTCGACGCGCATAACGTGATCACCATGGAGATGGCTCTTACGGGTCCGCGCTTCGAGAAGACGGCCGGCGTGGCGCAACTGATCCAGGACAGTCGCGAGCGCATCCATGCGATCCCGGGCGTGGAAGAGGTGGGCGTGAGCAACTCGCTGCCGCTCGATGGCGGGTTCGGACTGCCGTTCATCATCGTGGGACGTCCGCTTACGGGTCCGCAAACCGGCGGCGCGGAATGGAAAGCGACCTCGCCGGGATATTTCGGCGCGCTGCACATACCAATCATTCAGGGGCGCGACTTCACGGTGCACGACGTGGCTGGGGAGCCTCCAGTGGTGCTCATCAGCGAAGCCTTTGCAAAGGCGAACTGGAAGAAGGGCGAGAATCCAATCGGACAGCAACTCATTATCGGCAAGGGAGTGGGGCCTGAATTCGAAGAGCCTGCGCGCACGATTATCGGCGTGGTGGGCGACGTGCACGATGGCGCGCTTGACCGGCCCGCCGACCCTGTCATGATTATCCCGCTGGCGCAGATGCCCGACGGCGTCACGCTGCTCAATTCGCATGTTGGCCCGCTTACCTGGATCCTGCGTACGCAGGCGGACCCCCACCTGGCGATTCCGGCCGCAACCGAGCAACTCCGCCAGGCCAGCGGAGGTTTCCCCGTGGCGCACATTCGCACGATGAACGAGATCATGGTGCGCTCTACCGCGCGCCAGGACTTCAATATGCTGTTGCTGTCGATTTTTGGTGCGTCGGCGCTGCTGCTTGCCGCGATCGGCATTTACGGGCTGATGGCGTATAGCGTTGCCCAGCGGGTGCGGGAGATCGGGATTCGGATGGCGCTGGGAGCGGACCGGCGCACCATCAGGGGGATGGTGGTGTGGCAGGGCATGCGCCTGGCGCTGGCGGGGATTGTGCTGGGGGTGGGCGCGGCATTTGGTCTTACGCGGCTGATTGCCAGCTCGCTTTATGGCGTGAAGAGCTGGGACCCGGCGGTGTTTATCACGGTGCCGGTGTTGCTGACGCTGGTGGCTCTGCTGGCCACGTGGGTGCCGGCGCTGCGCGCGTCTCGGCTGGACCCGATGAAAGCGCTGCGCATCGATTGAGCTTCAAGCGCTCTACTCAATGCGCAGGGCTGTTGTGGGGTCAACGCGGCTGGCGCGCCATGCGGGCCCCAGCACAGCCACCAGCACGACGAGAAACGTCAGGAGCAGGACGATTGGATAGACCTCTGGCGCACGAAATGTCAAGCCCTGAAACATCGCGCCGAAGACGCGCGGCAGGGGAACTGCGAGCAGAAGTCCGATCGCCGACCCGATGGCCGTTATTTTGAATCCCTGGCGCAGCACCATCCGCGAAACGTCGGAGGTGGTGGCGCCCAGGGCCATGCGGATGCCAATTTCGTGCGTTCGCTCGGTCACCGAGTAGGCGATGAGCCCATAGATGCCTATGGCTGAGAGCAGCAAGGCGAGCAGGGCGAAGGTCGCCAGGAGATCGCAGAACAGCGGGTTACCGGCTGTCTGTTTCGAGATGACTTTGTCCATGCTCACGACGTCGACCAGCGGAAGTTCCGGATCGAGCCGTTTGAGCGTGTCGCGAAGAGAGCCAGAAAGGCTGTCTGAATTGACGCTCGTCCGCAGCATCAGGGAAAAGCTGCCGATGGGCCGCTGCACCTGCGCGTAGGGCTCGTATACCTCGGGGTCGACCAGGGCAATGGTTGCGTAAGTCTTCACGTCAGGCGCTACGCCGACGATCTGCCGCCACTCGGGCGCGCCCGCGGTGTCGAGATTGACCTGCTTGCCAAGTGCGTCTCCATCGTGCAGGTATTTGTGTACGAACTGCTGGTTGACGACGACCACAGGGGGCGAATTCGCAGTATCGCCATCGGTGAAGCCACGGCCGCGGAGCATGCGAACTCCGATTGCGTTGAAGTACTCCGGCGTGATCACTCGATCGCCGGCCCGTTGTTGCTCGTTCGTGCGAGCGTTGTCGTTGCCCCGGACGTGAATCGAAACCTCGTCCGTCCATGTGGCAGGCAGAGTGGAGGCGATGGTAACCTGCTTGACTCCGGGAATTTGCTGCAATTCAAAAAGAAGGTCGCGCACGAAATCCTTCTGCTGCGTGATCCCGGAATAGCGCGCGTGATCGAGCGCGATACCCGCGGTCAGCAGGTGATCGTGCGCAAAGCCGAGATCCTGATGGTCAAACTCATAGACTCCGCGGATGAGGTGTCCGGTGCCGGCGAGCAGAAACATTGCCAGAACAATCTGGCCGCCTACGAGCACCGCGCGCAGCCGCCCGTGCGAACGGCTGGAGGTGGCGCTCCGCGTATCGTTTTTCAGGTCAGTGTTGATGGTGGCGCGCGAGGCCTTGAGCGCTGGAGCGATGCTTGAGAGCAGGGCCGAAATGGCAGAGATCACCGCCACGAACGTCAACACGCGATGATCCAGCCGCAGAGGGACTGCGCTTATCGCCTCGTTGAAGGTCATTCCCGCGCGCAGCACTTTGATGCCGAACCAGGAGAGCAACAGTCCGACGCCGCCGCCCAGCAGCGCGAGCACCACGCCTTCGGTAAGTAACTGCCGCACCACACGGGCGCGGCTCGCGCCCAGCGACATGCGGATGGCAAGTTCTCGCTGCCGACCCACCGCGCGCGTCAGCAGCAGCCCCGCCACGTTGGTACAGGCGATGAGGAGCACGAACGCTACCACGGTCATAACAACGGACAGCGCGGTGCCAATGCCGAAGTTGTAGACCAGGAAATCCCCCAGGGAGCGAACCGACGCGCCCCAGCCCTGCTCCACGGCGGGGTCATCGTGCTGGGCCTGTTGCGCCAGCACGTTGAGCCGGGCGCGCACCTGCTCGAGTGTGACACCGGGCTGCAACCGCGCGAACACATGGAGTGAGCGGTCCTTGCGCGCGGCCGCGGCCCGGTCGGCCGAAGTGAGCGTAAGCGGGATCCACAGATCCGGCACAAAGCCGAGGAGACGGAAGTCGGCGGGCATGACGCCTACCACGAGGTAATCTTCCCGGTTGAGGCGCACAGTTTTTCCCGCGATAGCGGGATCAGCGCCGAACCGCCGCTCCCATAAACCGTGGCTGAGGAGGAGCACGTGATTGTGTCCGGCTTCATCTTCCTGCGGATTGAACGCTCGACCGAGTTCCGGAGACGAACCGAACACTTCGAACGAGTCGGGCGAGACGGCCGCGATGCTGACGGCCTGGGGTGTTTCGCCAGGGGTCGAGAGACCGCCGCTGCCGATTTCCCTGGTGGCAGCGACAGCGGAGAACAAACGAGTTTCCTTTTTCCACTGCAGGTAATTGGGGACCGACACCGGATAGACATCGGCCTGGAATGTTCCGTCCGGATTGACCGACGACAGGGCTACGACACGCTGTGGATCGCGCCCGGGCAGATGGGGCATCAAGAACGCGCTGACCATGCTGAACATGGTCGCGTTGATCGCGATTCCGAGCGCCAAGGTTAGGACCGCGGTGGTGGTGAATCCGGGTGACTTGAGGAGTTGGCGGATGGAGAACTGTATATCGGCCAGAATACTCTCGATCGTCGGCCATTGCCACGCTTCCCGGCTGTGCTGCTCGACCAGCGTCACATTGCCGAATTCGCGGCGCGCTTGCTGTTCGGCTTCGGCGCGGGACATGCCCTCGCCGGTTAGCTCATCGGCCCGCTCGGCCAGGTGCTCCTGGATGGAGACGGAGAGGTCGTCATAGCGACGGCGGCGCGAGAACAATTTCCAGAACGCCATTTCAGGCCTCCTGCGGGCGGGATGCCGCGAGTACGCGCGTGATGCCGGTGAACATCTTCTCGAAGCTGCTTGTCTCGTGTTCGAGGTGGCGCAGCCCTGCGTCGGTGAGGCGGTAGATGCGCGTGGGCCGTCCCTTGGCCGAGATGCCGGATTCGGAATCGAGAAGACCGGCACGGAGCAGGCGCTGCAGGGCTGGGTAGAGCGAGCCTTCCTCGATCTGCAGCAGTTCGTCGGAAGCATGCTTGATGTGCTTGGCCAGGGCGTATCCGTGCATGGGTTTGAGCCGGAGCGTATGCAGGATCATGAGCTCAAGGGCGCCGGAGAACAGGTCGCGCTGATCGGGACTTCGAGGCATGGGATGAGCATAATTTAAAATACCTATTTTGAAAATAGTAATTTTAAACTGATGGTCGAGGGCTCAGAGTGCGTCGCCGGTGAGGAGCGGGATTTCATTTCATGTTCTGGAACGGGATTTCCGCTAACTGTCGTCTCGGAGGGCTGTCTTTTCGTCTGAAGTAAAGGCACCGCATTCCCCCGGACACTCTGAGGCCTCTTGCATCCCATTCAGCGAAGATTTGTCGCTTTCCTTAAGGGCGTCGTATGCCTGGCCGGGGCCCGCGGACTCCGCCAGGGCCGTGCAAAGGGTCGCGTTCTACTCCTTCTGCTGGGGTGCCTTGCCGTGGGAGCGGGGGTGGCGTCGCAGGACGCCACATTGCCGGGAGGGGTACCGGCAGGATCACAGGCGGGCGGGCGCTCCGAGCCGCCGCCTCCAAGCGCCTACGCTGGGGACGAGGCGTGCGCGCAGTGCCATCGCAAGGAGGCGGAATTCTACGCGCGGACGCCGCACGCGCTCGACTCAGCCGTGGCCGACGCCAAAACGATCAAGGGCAGTTTCGAACCCGGACACAATGTGCTGCGGACTACGAACCCCAACATTATTGTCGCCATGACCGAGGAGCACAACGGCTTCTTCCAGAGCGGGATCAACATGGCCGATCCCAACCACCCCACGGGCGAAGCGGAGCGGTTCGACATCGCGATCGGCTCCGGTCGTCATGCGCAAACGTATCTCTACTGGGACGGGGACCAACTCTACGAGCTGCCCGCCTCTTACTGGCGCTGGAGTAACGAGTGGGTGATGAGTCCCGGATATCCTGCCGACTCGGTGCATTTTGAGCGGCCTGTTGTGCCGCGGTGCCTGGAATGCCACGGGAGCTACTTTACCTGGCTGAACCCGCCGGCAAACCGCTTTAAGAAGGACAGCATTGTTCTCGGGATCGGTTGCGAACGGTGTCATGGTCCGGGAGCCCGACACGTTGCGCTCGAGCACTCCGCCGATCAGCCAGCGGCAGGGTCGAAGGATGTGGCAATTGTCAATCCGGCGCACCTGTCGCATGATCGGCAGCTCGGCCTTTGCTCGTTGTGCCATGCGGGAGCGGTGGAACCGATTGGGGCTCCGCTGCGCTTTCAGGTGGGCGACAACATCCGCGATTACCTGCAGATCCAGAAGCCGGATCCCAGTGCGCCCGTGGATGTGCATGGCAACCAGGTGGGCGCCCTCGAATCGAGCAAGTGTTTTTCATCGGGTAAGATGACCTGCTCCACTTGCCACGATGTGCACCGGGTTCAGGAAAATGCCGACAGCTTCTCCGGCCACTGCCTGACGTGTCACGAGGTAAAAGCCTGTGGCAGATACAAAGTGCTGGGCGAGGCCATCGGCACGAAATGCGTGGACTGCCACATGCCGCTGCAGGACTCGGCGAAGATTTCGCCGGCGGCCGGCGAGCGGGTGCTGCACGCGCTGCTGCGGGCGCACCGCATCGCCGTTTATCCCGAAGAGAGCGAACAGGTGGAGCGCTCGCTGCGTGAAAAGGCCGCCGCGCGGGGACAGGGCGCACGCAAGAGTTCAGAAACGGGAAAGTAAACGCGGGAAGACGACTTTTCGCGGCATCTGCGGCGAATGCCGGACCGCTCGATTTTTTCTTGTTTCACGGTGTACTAGCTGTTATAGTACGCGCATGATTCCGTTCCGCGTTCACTTCCGGCCAGGCACCTCGCTCTTCGAGCAGGTGGTCTACGCGGCGAAGAAAGCGATGATTGCAGGCCAGCTTCGTCCGGGCGACGCGTTCCCGTCTGTGCGTACCTTGAGCAAGGAACTGAAGATCAATCCCAACACAGCGCACAAGATTGTCGCGAATCTGGTCAGCGAGGGCCTGCTGGAGACGCTTCCGGGCATCGGCACGGTGGTGGCGGAACTGCCCGATTCGAGCAGGAAGGAGCGCACCGAATTGCTGGGACATGAAATGGAAGAACTGGTTGTCGAAGCCAAGCGGCTGGGCATCGAACTGGAGGAACTTCTGTCTTCGGTTTCCTCGCACTGGCGGCGCCTTAGTTCCGCTGATGGCGGGCGCGCGCCGGAACCCAGCGCCCAAGCGCGAGAGGGGAGAAGGAAAAATCCATGACATCCGCCATTCGTACCAGGAATCTCGAGCGCAGATTCGGCAGGACCAAGGCTCTCGATGGCATCGATCTCGATGTTCCCGAGGGGGCCGTGTACGCGGTGGTGGGCGCGAACGGCGCGGGCAAGACGACGCTTATCAAGGTGCTGATGAACATCCTTCATGCCACCAGCGGCACGGCCGAGACACTGGGCATGGATGCGCGCAAGCTCTCCGGCAAAGCATTCCAGCAGATCGGGTACGTGTCTGAAAACCAGGAAACACCCGAGTGGATGACCACCGGCCAGATGCTCTCTTACTATCGAAGCTTTTATCCCCAGTGGGACAGAGGGCTTGAACAGCAGCTTGTGCACACGTTCGGCCTGCCGCTCGACCGCAAGCTGAAGCATCTGTCGCGAGGCATGCGCATGAAGGCTTGCTTCGCCAGTTCGCTCGCGTATCGGCCGGCGCTCATCGTGCTCGATGAGCCGTTCTCCGGACTCGATCCTCTGGTGCGCGATGAATTGATCGAAGTTCTGATCGATCGTGCGCCGGAGACGACGATCTTTTTGTCGTCACACGATCTGGCGGAGATTGAGAGCTTCTCAAGTCACGTCGGGTACCTGGAGAACGGGCGACTTCTGTTTTCGGAGGAAATGGGGGATGTGATGGAGAGATTTCGTGAGGTTACCATCACCGTAAACGGCCCGGCTTCCAGGCCCGATCGGCCGCCTGAGTCATGGCTTCAGGTGGAGGCGGCTGACTCGATCGCCCGGTTCGTGCACAGCAGGTTCAGCGGCGGCACCGCTTCCGAGGTCGCAGAGTATTTCCCGTCTGCGCGCGATATAAGGTTCGAGCCTATGTCTCTTCGCGCAATTTTTCTCGCTGTCGCCAAATCGAACCGCGTCTCATCCACATCCGCTCCAATTGTCGATGCTGCAAAGGAGGTTGAGGTATGAGGCAGATTCTTGCCATATTTACCAAGGACGCGCGCCGTTTCTGGCCGGAGATCCTCGTCTCATTCGTCCTGCTCGCTGCCCTCGTCCAGGTCTATCCAATGCAGTGGACAGAACCTGGAATGATCCACAGTAATATCGGGTGGTTCGGTATTTCCGGCGGTCCCTCAGGCGTGTTCGCCGCCTGTCTTGTCGCCCTTGTCCCAATAAGCTGGTGGATACTGATCGCTCGGCTCGTCCACTGCGAGAGACTCGTCGGCGACACGCAGTTCTGGATCACCCGTCCCTACGAGTGGCCGAAGCTGCTCGCGGGCAAGATGCTCTTTCTTGCAATTTTTCTTTACGTACCCTTCTTCGCGGCGCAATGTCTGCTGCTCGATTCCGGAGGGTTTCATCCCTTTTCTTATCTTCCCGGGTTGTTGCTCAACCTCGTATATCTCACGGCGGTCGTTGTGTTGCCTCTCGCCGCGCTCTCTGCGCTGACCACGGGATTCGGCCGGCTGACTCTCCTGATTCTTGGGGTGCTTCTGTTTATCGTGCTCGCCGTCATTGTCTCGGACTATCTGCCGTCGAGTAGTTTCGGGAGCGTTCCCGACGTCGTCAGCGGCAAACTCGCGCTCGGCATACTCCTCAGTGGATTTGCCGCCATCGTCCTCGTTCAATATGCCCGTCACAGGATCCGCCTCGCGTGGTTGCTGCTGGCTGCTGTGGCTGCGGGTCTGTGGGCAATCGCAATCTTCGATCCCGATCAGGCCCTGATGGCGCGTCATTACCCTCCGGCCGCCAGCCCCGTACAGTTCCTCTACGCGTCAGGAGGCGTGACGAACGGAACCAACAGCAAAGACTTGCTGTCGGTTTCTATCCCGATGCGTGAATCCGGTGTGGCAGAGGGCGAGGCTGTCATCCCCGTTGCACTGAAGGTGAACGTGGAAGGACCGGGTGGCGCGAGCTGGCAATCCTCGTGGCAGGGAATTACATCGCAACGATATCTGGCGGGCGCTTCAGACACTGCCACGACATTTGTGATGCCGCGAGCGGTGTATGACCGCTTCAAACGTATCCCGGTCACTTTAAGAATAGCCTTCGCCCTGGTGCAGGCTCACCGGGACTTTGTACGCCTGGTATCTCTGCCCGCAGGCGATTTCACGGTTGCGGGCTTCGGGGTGTGCAAGGCGCAGTCGTGGACGGGTAATATCAATGACTCTTCCGGTATCGGCTGCCGCTCAGCAATGAACCAGCCCCGGCTCACATACATCGCCGTGCAATGGACAGAGGGGCGCTGCGCGGAAGCCGCGACTGAATCCTCGTCGCAAATTCGGGGCACCGCCTGGGCTGGTGAGATCGACCCTGCACCTGCGGAATTTGGCATCACGCCGGTTTGGGACACACCGGTGAATATCTCGAATCCGTGGCAGACCTATCACCAGGATGAATCGCCGCAGGGTCGGGTCCTTTGTCTTGGTTCGCCTGTTTCGTTCACTCAGTTTCGTGAAATGGCGCGCACACAAACGGATTTGGTCATTCGCGACTTCCACCTGCCGGATCTCTCCGTCGGCGACCGGTTTATGCTGCTTACCCACTGATGGAGACAAAGAGCGTACTGTGGTCTACCAGGTGAGGGCGCGGACGGCGCTGACGCCTGCGCCGATCAGCGCGGTTTCATCATCCGGCTGCAGCACCTCGAGCGAGTAGCTTTGCAGAGGGCTCATTTTGATCATGGACTCCAGGTGAGAGCGGAGCACTGGTACGTCGAGGAATCCCACGTTGTGGCCGGTGAAGTAGAACCTGCCCGGTCCCGCGAGATGGATGAAGGACGCGGTTGCGGCGGCCAGGGCGCGATGCCACAGGTCGACGAACTCGCAACATTTCGCATCGCCATGCCGCGCCGCCTCGAACACTTCTTCCGGTTCTTTATCGAGGAAACGCATGCGCATGGCGCGATACCCCATGATGCCTTCCAGATGGCCGGCGCCGCCGCATCCGCAGAATTTCTCCCTGGGATCGAGGCTGACCGTGATGTGCCCGCCCTCCCAAACACCTTCGACATAGGGCCAGCGACCGTAGCCGATGCCATTGCCGATGGTCCACACGCGCGTGAGGCGATTCAAATGCCCCCGTGTGGCGGCCACGCCAGCGGCGATGGCGTCGGCATCATTGGCGATGTGCACGGGCGCCGAGATGCCCTTGTCCTCGAGAACGCGGGCAAGTTCCTCGCCGAGGTGCATGCCTTTTATCTGGCTGAGATTGGGGCTGTCTTCCACGATATTGTGCCGAACCACTCCGGGAACGGCCACGCCGATCGCGTCCACCTTTTTGCCGCTCTCGGCGGCCAGGCTCGCCACCTGCGAAGCGAGAATCTCGACCAGATCTCCGCCGGGAAGTGCGGCGAGGGCGTCCACCTCGTCGCGGTCGGAAGGGAAGCGCAGCGGCTTGCCCACGGGCTTGTGTTCTTCCAGCCGTCCCGCCACGATATGTTCCGTCATGACCACGCCGATGGCGACTGCCATTGTTGCCTCCAGTGAACCCCCAGTTGTGCCGGCCCTCAGTCGGCCTGGTAGCGGTGCAGGCGGCCAAGGCCATTGAACGCCGCCACCTTGTAGCACTCTGCCAGGGTCGGATAGTTGAAGACGGTATCGACGAAGTAGTCGACGGTGCTGTCCAGCGTCATGACCGCCTGACCAATGTGCACCAGTTCGCTGGCGCCTTCGCCAATGATGTGCACGCCCAGCACCTTGCGCGTGTCGCGATGAAAAATCAGTTTCAGGCGTCCCGTGGTGTCGCCGCGGATCTGGCCGCGCGCGGTCTCGCGGTAGTACGCCATTCCTACTTCGTACGGAACATCCTCGTCGGTGAGCTGCTCCTCGGTTTTGCCGATGAAGCTGATTTCGGGGATGGTGTAGATGCCGTAGGGATAGAAGCTTGGGTTTGAGGTGGCTTCGCCGTCGTCGAAGGCGCGATGCGCCGCAATGCGTCCCTGTTCCATTGAGACGGAGGCAAGGGCGGGGAATCCAACCACATCGCCGGCGGCATAGATGTGTTCCACTGTGGTGCGGTAGTGTTCGTCGACCGGAATGCGCCCGCGGGTATCGGCTTCAATTCCGGCGGCAGCGAGGTTCAGATCATCGATTGCGCCTTGACGCCCTACGGCGTAAAGAAGGGCATCGCCGGAAACACGCTTCTTGCTTTCCAGGTTGGCTACGACGCCGCCGTCGGCGAGTTCCTCGACGCTTTCCACTTCTTCGCCCAGGCGCAGGGTGACGCGGCTGTCGCGCAGGTGATAGCTCAGGGCCTCGACGATCTCCTGGTCGGCGAACTCGAGGAGCTTTGCGCGCTTTTCGATGATGGTGACGCGCACGCCGAGGATGGCGAACATGCATGCGTACTCAACGCCAATGACGCCTCCGCCTACCACGATCAGCGAACGCGGCAGCGTCGGAAGATCGAGTACCTGGTCGCTGTTAATGATGGTGCGGCCGTTTATGGGCACCTTGGGCGACGAAGCCGGACGCGTGCCCACCGCAATGATGATGCGGTCGGATTCCAGGGTGGTATCGCCGCTAAGGCCTTCGACACGGATGTGGTTCGGATCGAGGAAACTGGCGATTCCGTGGACGACGTCAATGCCGTTGCGGGACAACTGCGCCTCGGTTACGTCGACCTCGGTCTTGATCACGGCCTGCACCCGGAATGCCAGGTCGCCCATCGTGATCTTTTCCTTCACCCGGTAATTCATTCCGTAGATGGATCGGTAGTTGTAGCCGGAAAGATGAAGGACCGCTTCACGCATGGTCTTCGAGGGGATTGTGCCGGTGTTGATGCAGACGCCGCCGACGACCGAGCGAGCCTCGACTACTGCCACGCGCTTTTTCATTTTGGAAGCAGCCACAGCGGCGCGCTGCCCGGAAGGCCCGGAACCGATAACGGTCAGGTCATACTTGACGGCGCTCATTCCTCGGTTCTTTCCTCCAGAACACTTCGATGCGTCGGGGAGGGGTTCGTGGCGCCGCATTGCGAAACCCGGCGCTGCGCGTCCCTTCAACCGGAGGCTACCACAGGCGGCGCCGCGCTCCGGCTGGGCCGAATGCGGCTCGGGCGACTGAATCGCAAGTGTGAGGGTGCAAGGCACAAAAAAATGCCCCGGCAGCATCCATTCGCTGCCGGGGCGCACCAGGAGTCTCTGTTCGCTTAAGGATGTGCTGCGCGGAGCGCCGCCGCGCCGGCCCCTCGGCCGGCTGATGCGATGCGCCCACCTGCCTGCTCGTCTTCCAGGCGGAACTGGCGGATCATGCCGTCGAGTTCTCCTGCCAGTCCCGCGAGATTTTTCAGCGCCAGCACTGTCTCTTCGGCGCCCAGCGAGTTTTCGATTGCGAGTTGCGAAATCTGCGTCGCCGATTCGCTGATCTCGCCCGACGCGGAAGTCTGCTCCGTGGCGGCCGTGGCGATGAGTTGGATCTGGTGCTCCACCTGTTTCGACGAGTCGATGATTGCTTCGAGGCTCATGCGCGCGCGGCTGGTTTCGTCCAATCCGGTTTCGACGGCACTGCGGCTCTGCTCCATCAGATCGAGCGTCTCTCGCGTCTGTTCCTGGATGTTGCGGATGGTGGCCGCAATCTCCTCCGTCGCGATCTTGGTGCGCTCCGCCAGGCGGCGCACTTCACCGGCGACCACCGCGAACCCGCGCCCGTGTTCTCCTGCGCGCGCCGCTTCAATCGCGGCATTGAGCGCCAGCAGGTTGGTCTGCTGGCTGATCTCCTGGATGACGTTGACGACCTTGCCGATTTCTTCGGAACGGGCGGCCAGCGACGACATTTTCTGCGAAACGGATGTGGTGGCGGCTGAGATGCGCTCCATGGTGTCGGCCGCGGACTGCATCACGGCGCCGCCCTGGTCGGCAGTCTCGGCCGACATTCGACTGGCCTGTGCGGCATTTTCCGCGTTGTGGCTGATCTCGCCGATGGTGACGGTCATCTCCTGCGCCGCCGCCGCAATCTGGTTGGTCTTGCTCGATTGCGCATTGGCATTGGCTGACGCCTGCACCGCGCGCGCGCTCATCTGGCTGGTGGCGCTCGACAGTGTCTCCGCCCCGCCGGCCACCGATTCGAGCATCGCCCGCAGCGATTCTACAGAGGCGTTCAGCGCGTCGCCCATCTGTCCGATCTCGTCTAGGCCCGTCACCTGCACATGGGCTGTGAGGTCCTTGACCGCGAGTCTTTTCAATGCTTCCGTCACGTGTACGATCCGCGGCGCTGTGACTCGCGCAAGCATGGTGCCCACGAGCACGCAGAGACTCATGATCATCAGCGTGAGCAGTGCGGAAATCCATTGCGATCGCGTGCTCACCTGGGTGGCGCCCTGGGCGCTGGCGTTTCCTGCACGGATCTCCAGATCGAGATTATCGCCGATGTCCTGCAGGGCCCCGGTGAACAACGCGACGGTGTCATCGCCGGTAAGCGAACTCATGGCGTCTTCCGTCTTTCCGGCAGCCAGCAACGAGATGTCCCGGTCGCTCACGTCCATATACCGCTGAAAATCACGCACGGATTTGCCATAGAGTTCCCGCTCGTTCCCGTTGGAAATCGGTGGCTCATACATGCGAATGGCTGCGCGGTAGCTCTCTTGCGCCTGCTTCCGCCGCTGAATGTGGCGCGCCGTGCAGGCTGCGTTCGGGCACAGCAGGAGATCCAGGTCCGCCCGGCGCACGGCGTTCATGCTGGCCCGCGCAACGTTCAACTCCACCACCGCAGGAAAGGCATTCGCGCTGACGTCAGAACTCATGTTCGCGATGCTGCGCGAGGTGAAAAACGTGTATGCGCCGAGCGCGACACAGAGCATGCACACGGCTCCGAACGCGATCTGGAACTTGCGCGCGATGGGCATATTGCGGGCGATGGACATGCCAGTCCCTTTCAAAAACGGACTTCATATTGCTCATCGGCCCGGCGGCCCCGCGACTTGAGCACGTCCGCCGCACGCTTGCGCATTTCCGGTCACGACTTGCACGGCCACAGATGTATCGTTATCCTTTCGCGGTCGTCCACATTTCCCGGGAGCTTGTTATGCTGCGCGCCTCATATGCCTGGATTTTCGTGGTTTTCGCATTCGCTCTTCTGCCACGGGCCGCCTCCGGCGGAGACAGCTCTAAGGCCGCCCGCATCGTTCGCGATTCGGGCCAGGCACAAGATTCAAGCGGCGCCGTGCTGCCGGCGCCGGTGCACCTGACTGCGGAGCAGGACCGCGACCGCATGCTGGGCCTGCTGGGCCTGAGCGACGCCCAGATGCGCCGGGCGCCCGCCACAGATCCCAAGGCGCCGAACGCGGCCAATTATGACGAGTCAAAGGCCAAGGCGCATCGCAAGCTGCCCAACCCTCTGGTGCTCGACAACGGCAAGCGGGTGACGACTCCCGGGCAGTGGTGGAACGAGCGGCGGCCAGAGATCGTGGCCGACTACGAGCGAGAGATTCTGGGCCGTGCGCCCGCCGAACTTCCCGGTGTGAAGTGGGAAGTGGTGAGCACGACGCCGGAGACCTGGCGCGGGATCGACGTGATCACGAAGCGTCTGGTGGGACACGTCGACAATTCTTCGTACCCGCAGGTCAGCGTCAACATCGAGATGGTGTTGTTCACGCCGGCTCACGCGGCCGGGCGCGTCCCTGTGCTGATGGAACTCGCGTTCGCAAAGGATTACGAGCGTGCGCTGGCGCGGCCGTTCGTTGAGCCGCCCGCGCCGGGCACGCCGGGTCACTGGGGCGTGGATGGGCATGAGGCCCTGGCGCGCGGATGGGGATTCGCCGTTCTCAAACCGGTCAGCATTCAGGCTGACGACGGAGCGGGTCTGACCGAAGGCATTATCGGCCTGATGAACAAGGGCCAGCCGCGCAGCCTGGACGATTGGGGCGCGCTGCGGGCGTGGGCGTGGGGTGCAAGCCGTGCGCTGGATTATCTCTCCTCCGACGCTGCCGTGAATGCGCACGAAGTGGGGCTGGTGGGCCACTCGCGTTTCGGCAAGGCGGTGCTGGTGACCATGGCGTATGATCCGCGATTCGTGATTGCCTACTCCAGTTCGTCGGGCGAGGGCGGGGCCAAGCTGTACCGGCACATTTACGGTGAGACGATGGCCAACGTCACGTCCGCCTCTCTCTATCACTGGTTCTGCGGCAATTTCCTGCGCTACGGAGGGCCGAAGACGGCCGCCGATCTGCCCGTTGACAACCACGAGCTGATTGCATTGGCGGCGCCGCGTCCGCTGTTCATCGGCGGTGGATCGAACAAGGGCGACGGCTACGCGGAGCCCGGCGGCGATGCCTGGGCAGATCCGCGCGGCATGTTTCTGGCAGAGATGGCGGCAGGTCCGGTGTATAAATTGCTCGGCGGGAAGGGTCTGGGCACGACGCAGTTTCCGCCCGTGGGCACAACGATTGATTCGGGGGACCTGGCTTGGCGCCAGCATCAGTTCGGCCACACGCCCGCGCCCAACTGGCCGGCGTTTCTCGATTTTGCTTCGCACTTCCTGCATACGCCACCGCATCCGCAGGTGTTGGCGGCGCGATAAGCGGCCCGAAGAAACTGCAATGACATTGGAATGACATCTGCTTCCCGCGGTCCTGGTGGACACTAGTCCCGTCGCAGGTGATCAATCGAATGCAAGCATTTCGTCGCTGTGGGAGTTCCAGCCCGGTGTGGCTCCATGACTGCGGGCCGAGCGTTGCGGCATGGCGTTTTGTTGCGTTCGTCGCCGGCGCCGCCATGATTGGCAGCACACTCACCGGTTGTGGTTCGATGTCGGCGGGATCTCCGCCTCCCGCTCCGGTGGTGGCTCCGTCCAATCTGACGTACGTGACGGCGACCTTGTCTGCAACAGTCGGTGTACCGATTCCTTCCGACAGCGCCTCAGTTGAGGGAAGTCCTGCTACCTTTTCAGTGAGTCCTTTGTTGCCCGCCGGGTTGGCGCTGGACGCTGCAACGGGAACCATATCGGGAACACCGACGGCAATCGCGTCATCTGCGAACTACGTCGTTAAAGCTGCCAACTCCGCGGGCTCTACGACTGCGACATTGACCGTTGCAGTGGTGGTTGCCAAGCCCTCCAATCTGGCCTACGCCAAATCGGTTGTCAACGATGTGCTGGGGACGGCGATGCCGGCGGACGCGCCTTCGTTCAACAGTACGGTGGACAGCTTTTCGATCGCTCCCGCTCTGCCGCCGGGGCTGGTGCTGGATTCTTCGAGCGGCGTTCTTTCCGGAACTCCGGCGTCAACTTCGCCCGCGACCGTTTACACGGTGATGGCCGAGAATTCGAGCGGAAGCGCAACGACACAACTGACAATCGCGGTCAATGCAAATGAAACCGTTCTGCTGGAACAGGGACATGGAAATCCGATTCTCGCAACACGGTCGACCGCGACAAATGTGTTGAGCGAAGACACAAGTGGTCACTGGGTGCTTTGGGATTACGCATCGGGAGCGATCGTTGCAAGCGGAGACGGGGCCAACATCGCGAATCAAAACCAGATTGATCTCGCAGGCCAGCTTGCCGTGGTTGCGACGGCGCAACAGGTGCAAATGTACTCAGTTACGGACGGGCATCTGATCCTGTCAATTCCAACGCCATCGTGGTGGAGACTGGCCACAGACGGGAGTTATCTATGCGCGGGCAGTTCGACTTCGCTCACTGCCTGGTCGTCGGCAGGTGAGCAAACTTTCAGTCTTATGGGGGATTACCATGCCGCTCTTGCTTATGCCGCGCCGGGGAAGGTAGAGCTTGCAGGCGGTCCCGCCGGCGGTAACGTGATCGAAACCGATTCTTACCCGGGCGGAGCGTCCGCTGTGAGTGCGCAGTTCTCCGGCACCTTCCACGCGTGGTTCCTTGATGGGCATCGGTTTGTGACGAATCTTGGCAATACGGTCTGGGTCTATTCCAGTGGAGCGGTGCAACAGGCACTGCTTACGCTTCCTTCAACCAACAATCTCACCGGTCAAGGGAACTGGTTTTGGGTCACGATCCCGGGTTCTACGTCCGATGAAGTGGACGTTTATGCCGTTGGAGGCTCCGCGCCGGCGCAGGTGTTTACCTTCCCGACAAACTCCACTTACGTTGCTTCGGGAGAAAGCATTGGCGTCCTTCAGCTGGGAACGCCGGCGATGAGTGTGGTAGATCTTTCGGGTTCCACTCCAGTTCGCTCTGACTTTTCGATTCCGCCGATTGCCAACCTGAGTGCGTTCGCAGCCGCGTCGCCTTCCCAGTGGGTTGCAGGAAATTTTCATGGAGTTTTGCTGGATGGTGCAAGCCTGACATCCACGCGGCGTTATTTCGGATTCGGCGCGGTTTTCGATATCGCGGGATCTTCAAATGCGGCGGTGGTGTCGACTGCGATCGGCAAGGTGCTTGTCTTCAACCCTGCCACTGCCACGCAGATTGAGGCAATCGACTTCCTCGGCGGGAAACTCGCTCTCTCCTCGGACGGGAATGTGCTGGCGGCAGCCGGCGAGGCTCTCGACTATCAGAATGTGCCGGATCGGACGCTGAATCTATATTCGCTTCCGTCTAAGGCGCCGTCCACGAGCTTTGTCTATTCGTACAACGATTCAAGCCCGTTTTTGCTCGATTTCAGCCTTTCGGGTTCCGGCACGGTTCTGGGCCAGGTGCTGCAAAACGGCGGCAGCTCTGGAATCACGGGGTACTCCCGCATTGTGACGGACCTGACAAATGACGCGACCATCTGGGCGGATGCCGGGGTCGCCTACGAGTTCAGCACGCCGATCCTGCTTTCCCCAGACGGGACGCTGATCGCAATTGCGAGTGACGGCAACAGTTCCTCTGCCGCGAGCTTTGTGACGAATATCTACCGGGATGGCGTCCTGAATGGAGCGGCCGCCGGAACGGGGCAAGGGTGGAGCGACAACGGACATCTGCTGGTTCTCAACTGGACGGATGGGTTCATGGGCGAGGGACCTGACTATTCGGGGTCTTCGCTGGTGGATCCCACCGGAGTCGTGTTATCGACGATTCCGCTGACTGCGATGCCTGAGATCCTCGGATGTTTTCAGTCACCAACCAACCAGTGCCCGCAGTTTCCTGTGCAGGATCGCGTTTACGATCCGAGGAGGAACAGCATCTATTCCCTGCCGACAGGCGCGCTTTTATGGCAAATACCTTTTCAGGCCGCTCAGGATACGGGCGTTGGCGCTGTGGCTGGTTCGACGGTCGTTTTCGAGACTGGGCATCAGGTAATCGCCGCAACCGGGCCGTGAGCCCTGGGTAGCCGGACGGCGATTCAGGCGGACTGCGCCTACGTGTATGTACCGTAGCGACTGGCGGCCGCACTGAATCGGCGAAGATGGCGCGCTCTGCGCTCACAGCTTCTTCGACATCACGATGCAGTGCGTCTCCAGGCCGTCTTTCAGTGGATGGGGATACACAAAGGGCTCCGTGCCGGTCTGCACATAGCCATAGGAGCGATAGACCGGCGGCAGTTCCGTGCGCACGCTGAGCACAGTGATATCGGCGGCAACGCAGCCGTGCGCGCGAAGGTAGTCTTCCGCGGCCTGCATCATGCGCCGACCTACGCCCGAGCGCTGGCGGCCGGGCGCAACGGCGAGCATGCCGATGTAGCCACGGTCGCCTCGCACTTCTGTGTAGATGGACGCCACCAGCTCACCG
>Ga0134128_10002324_pt1 | contig 23648 bp, 18 predicted proteins | sample KB31754_FD_96462 | JGI IMG/M metagenome (GOLD analysis project Ga0134128, IMG submission 96462) | Terrestrial soil microbial communities with excess Nitrogen fertilizer from Kellogg Biological Station, Michigan, USA - KB3-175-4 | ecosystem: Environmental > Terrestrial > Soil > Unclassified ... | reverse complement strand
GTCTGCGCTCGCCAGCCGCGATGCCATTGGCCAAGCCAAAGGCATGATTATGGAACGATTTAGCGTAGGGCCAGTGCGAGCTTTCGAACTCATAGTCGAGATTTCACAGAACTCGAATATGCGGGTCGTCGACGTAGCAGCAGAGATTGTGGCACGAGGCCCAGACCGTTCCATCCAGGCTCACCATCGTAAGAGCTGACGATCCGGGGTTGCGCTGTCCCCGGGGGCGGGGACTAGCCTTAGACCAGGCGCGGGATTGGGGCAGGTTGCGCCCGCTGGGCACGTCACGTTTGAGTCCGCTTCCCCTGTCAGACGGCCGTTGGTGCAACTGTGGTGTTAAGCAGTCAGCGCCAGGCTGGCCGCCGTCGAACTGCTGTGTGCAGAAACGCAGCCCAATGGACCAGAGTGCGACGCCGTCGCAGAGCTGCGGGTGTAGGCCGAGACCAAAGAAGCGCCGACGCTGAGGCCCTATCGGCAACCGAGAATCTGTCGCATTTCCAAAAGCTTTGAGACGCAGCTAGGGCGTCGTCAACCAGTCCAACTAGTAAAGGCTGTGGTCATGACGCCGCTCGGCTGTACTGACTCCCCACGTTTCGGCTGAGTATGGCAATCCGGGAGCGACTGCTGACGGCGGTCGATGGGTACCGCGGGGTAGCGGCCGCGGACCGTTTGTGCGCGGCTTGCGTGGTCCTTTTCAGTGTGGACGCCGCGGCCATTTCGCTCATCTTTGACGGCGCTCCCACGGGCACCCTCGGGTCAAGCAGCGCGTCGGCTCGCGCATACGACGAGCTGCAGTTCACCTTCGGGGAAGGCCCTTGCCTCGACGCCATCAGCCGGCGGACTCCCGTCCTCGCCGTCGATCTTGCCGATCCCGGGAAGCGTCGATGGCCCGCATTCGGTCCGGCACTGCTCGCCTACCACATCCGCGGCGTCTATGCGATCCCGATTGTCGTCGCCGGCGAATACGTCGGGGCACTGGACCTTTTTCGACATGCACCCGGTCGGCTCGAAAGCGAGCAGCTCTTCGGCGCCATGGTCGCGGCCGAACTCGCGGCCGTCCCCCTCCTCGATCTTCTGGACGCCGACCTCCAGGCCGCTGTCACTGACCCGAAAAGCAACGCCTGGACCGAGCTCAACGCGTTGTCACGCACCGAGGTAAGCCAGGCCACTGGCATGCTGGTCGCACAACTCGAGGTCGAACCCGCCGAAGCCTTGGTCCGGCTTAGGGCCCACGCGTACGCCACCGGGCGTAATGCCACCGACGTCGCACGCGACATCCTCGCGCGCCGACTCAAGCTGGATAACGACTGATGCGGTTGCTCAACCCAGGAATGGAGGCCAAGTTGACTGATACCCCGCGTGAAGCTCGCGTACTCGGCGCCGTCGTCTCGCTCGTCGACAACCTGCTGGACGATTTCGACGTCGTCGACTTGCTGACCGAGCTCACCAAGCAATGTACGGAGCTGCTGGACGTCGCGGCGGCGGGATTGTTGCTCGCCGATCCGCTTCAGCAACTCCGCCTGTTGGCCGCAACCTCCAAGCAAGCTCGCGATGTGGAACTCTCCCAGTTGCAGGCCGATGACGGGCCCTGCGTCGAGTGCTATCTCACGGGCCGTCCCGTTTCTATTGCCGATGTGGGTGCCGAAGCAGGCCGATGGCCCCAGTTCGCTTCGGCGGCGTACGGCGCCGGGTTCCTCTCGGTGCACGCCATGCCGATGCGTGCCGCTGGCCTCGTATTGGGCGCGCTGGGCCTGTTTGGGGATCGCCCGGGCGGGCTCACCGACGCCGACCTGCTTGTCGCTCAAACACTGGCACACATCGCCAGCGTCGCGATCCTGCAGGAACAGCCGCCGACGGTGTCAACGGTTTTGCCGCAACTCCGTACCGCCCTGTCCAGCCGCGTGACGATCGAGCAGGCCAAGGGCTTCCTTCGGGAGCGGCTCAACGTCTCGCTGGACGAGGCATTCACCCTGATGCGGACGTATGCCCGCAACAACGGCGAGCACCTGAGCGATGTCGCCCGGCGGTTGATTACCGAGCGTCATAGCCGCCCGAGTCTGCTCGCGGCGCTGATCGAGCTCGCCGCGCCGTCGGAGTGACCGTTCAGCGTTGCCGTGCCCGGGCGCGCCGCACCGCCTGGTCCACCAGCCTCTCGGCAACGACGTTCAGTTTGATGTTTTCTTCTTGACTGATGTGGCTGAGCCGATCGAAGGCGGCCGTCGCGCTGAGACCGGTTCTGCTTCGGATGATGCCGATCGCCTGATCGATAATCGCTCGGCTCTTCAGCGCGCGCTGCAGTCGATCTGTACGCTCCCGGGCGCTGGCCAAAAGCTGCGCATGGTAGACCGACACCGCCGCGGGGCCAGCGAATTGCATGCCCAATTGCACGGCGTGGTCGGTGAATGCGTCGCGGCGACGCGCATACGAATTGATCGCGCCGATCGCCCGGCCGCCGACGGCCAGCGGCAGCGCCAGCGCGGAATGCACGCCCATCCGTGCCACCCGGCCTCCGAAGCGCGGCCACCGGCTGTCGCTTCCCAGGGAGCCACTGACGGCCGGCCGCAGCGAGTGCATGCAGGTGAGGCAGGGCCCCTCGCCGAGGTCCTGGTATTGGACCACATCGATCTCTGCGACGAATTCCGCCGTCACCGCCCAGGTTTGGACCCGCGGCGTTTCATCGCCAGAGCAGATCAACGTCACTCCAGCGCCGTCGGCGCCCGGAATGGCTTGCTCTGCGAAGTCGGCTACATCTCTGAGGATTTCGTCTACTTGGCGCGCGTCGGCCACGATCCCGGCCACTCCAACCAAGCCGGTATGCAGATCGACTTCGTCGGCTTCCAGCTGTTCGGGGGACGGTTCGGGCTCCCGTGGCGGGGCCCGGCCGGGCTGAGCATCGTAATTGGCCATGATTAGGGCCATTCTAGGTAGCTCCGCGCGATTAGCCGATTAGTTCACCAGTGCCAACGCGAGCGCGCGCCGCAACTTTCCGGAAGGGGTCTTCGGAATCGCGCCCGGCTCGAGGACCACGACATTGCGCGGCCGCACATTCACCTCGGCGAACACCTCGCGCGCTACTTGCCGCTCGATGCGGTGCACTTCGGGGGCTTCCTGCCAGACTTTCGACTCGACCGCTACGGCAAAGGTTTCGCGGGACAGGCCGGCATTCACACGCACCGCCGCCGCGCCGCCAGGCCGGACCCCTGATACTCGGCCGGCGGCACGTTCAATGTCGGTCGGGTAGATCTTGCGGCCGGCCATGATGATGACGTCCTTGACCCGGCCGCACACCACGATGTTGCCGGTCTCGGTGAGGTAGCCGAGGTCGCCGGTGTCGAACCAGCCTTGCTCGTCTTGTGCCGCAAGGAAGCCGGATTGAGTGTTGTAGCCGTGGGACACCGCCTGGCCGCGTACCTGGATGACGCCGACGCCGCGTGTGGGCAGTAGCCTCCGGTTTTCGTCGACAATGCGCACATCCATGCCCTCCAGCGGCCGGCCGAGACAAACCAATCTCCGGGTGCGGCCCCTGCTCGTGGGGACGGCCCGATGCAGCACAGCGAGCAGATCGGCGTCCACTTCGTCGACGACCATGCCGTCTCCGCATTGGGTGAATGAGAGGGCCACCGTCGTTTCGGCCATCCCGTAGGCGGGCACCATAGACTCCGGTTTCAACCCGAATGGCGCACCGGCGTCGCAGAGGTCTTCCACGACGGCCGGCTCAACCGCCTCGGCCCCCGACAACACCCACCGCAGCGAAGACAGGTCGAACTGGTGGGGGGTAGCCTGCCGGCGCAGGCGTCTGGCCAACATGTTGTAAGCAAAGTTTGGCGCCGCGGTCATAGTGGCCTGGTACTTGTCAATGAGCCTGGCCCACAACAATGTGTCGCGAAGGAAGTCTGCCGGGGTGATCTTGACGAGTTCTACGCCGTAGTACATCGGTACGGTCAGGTAGCCGGTCATACCCATGTCGTGGAAACACGGCAGCCAGCTCACGATTACGTCGCGGTCGATGTCGACGTTCGCAGCGGCAAACATTGCCTCGGCGTTGGCGACAAGGTTTGCATGGGTGATTCGAACAGCCTTGGGCGAACCGGTGGATCCGGAGGTCAATTGCATGAACGCCAAGTCGTCTTCGTGTGGGTCAAGGGGATCGATCGGGTGGCTCTCGAGCAACTGCTCGATAGTCACCACCCGCATACCCCGTTGGGAGAGCAATGGCACCGCGGTCATGAATGGGTCGGAGACGACGACAGCTTGAGCGTCGATCATCTTGATCACGGCCATGGTCTCTTCGGCCCACCGCTGCAGGTTGGTACGTGGAGTGGGGTGATGCAGCATGGTCAGACTCGCACCACGCATCCAGATGCCCTGTGCGGTCGGAGCGATTTCGACCGGGGCGCCGGCTAGCACAGCGACGGCGGCCCCATGGCCGATGCCGGCGGAAGCCAGCCCGCCCGCGATATGCCGGGCTCGCTGGTGGATCTCAAGCCAGGTGTGCCGGACGGGCGCCTCGGGCTCACCGGTGTTTATACCGGTGAAGCTCCACTGGGTATTGGAGAACATTCCCCTGGTAAATCTGCTCACGCAAATCCTTGCATCCGAAGACGCGCCCTATTCGGAGTCCGGCGTCTACGGGGCACGACAACGTCGCGGTCGACGTGAAGGCGCAGTAAAAGCGAACCCACAGGCAGCGAATCCATCGGCTCGTAAACACCACCCTGAATCTGCCGGCTTACGTCTGAGTGAGGGGTCCCCGAACGGCGGGGAGTTCAGTCGCCGCCGCGACGTTTCCGAAAGGCTGGGAAATCAACCGCTTAGCACCCTACCCCGCGGCGGTCCGGGGCGCAGTTAATCGGCCACGATATTCAACCAGGCGGCAAGGCGAAATCGAGCGAGGTATTTGCCACTGCATACCGCTGAAACACCAACAGGCCTCTCTGCAGAGAGAAGTTAACGACGATGCTGCGAAGCCGAAAAGCCTTGATGCACTGGACAACAAGTGATTATGGTTGTTCCTGCGTTTCACGGTCGAACGGCTTGGCCGCGATAGCCAGAGGATGGCCCCCGGTCAACGCGAAGCCAGCCACGTAGAGGCAGACCGAAGCGCCAGCGTCAGTGCGACGCGAGGCTGGCCGTCTTGATGCTTTCACGTCCCCCGAGATTGGTGGCGGCGGTGATGACGGCCTGCTCGATCTGACGAAGAGCGTGCACCGCGGTGAGGAATCGCCGGGTGTCGGGCCGCGATTCGCCGCCGCGAACGTCGCTGTCCTCTTGCCGGGCCAGGGTTTCGGCGGTGTCGAGCTCGTCGGCGGCGGAGACCAAAGTTGGTGCGTGACCACCGTCGATGGCGTCCTGCAACGCCTCGATGTTGCGTCGCGTCTGGGCGGCGGCCGCCGAAAAGGCCTGGGCTAGTTTCGAGGCGAGCGGGGGTGAACCGGCCCGGTCCTGATACCGCTCGGCGCTGCGCGCCAAGCTGCGGCCGTACTGGTCGCACGCGGCGAAGATCCGCAAGGCGCGACGAATGCTGCGCCGGCCGGCCAGCCCGGTGACGCCCGCCACGAGTGGCTTGGCGGTGACCCGGAACTGCTGCAGATCCCGATCGACCTGACGGGCTTGCTCGGACGGGCTGGCGCCCTCCGCACCGAACATGGTCGCGGTGGAGACCTCGATCAGCGTGGACAGGCTCATCAGGAAGGCGCGGGTGTCGGTGCGGATCGCGGTTCTGGTGTTCGTCGGCAGCACCACGACGGCCACCGTCGCTCCGATGACGGCACCGATCGCGGTCTCTTCGATCCGCAGCATCAGCACGCCGAAGGAGAATTGGCCGAGCAAGCCGTAGAGCAGCGCCAGCATCGTGGTGATCCAGAAGGTCATCAGGCTGTAGGTGACCGTCATGAAGTAGAAGGCGCAGAACAGGCATACGAAGATTCCGGCGAGCGCGACGGTCTGGTGGCCGGTCAGCAGCGTGGCGACCAGCACCCCGGCGGGCACACCGAGCAGGGTGCCGAGCAGGCGTTGCCAGCCCTTGGTCAAGGTTTCGCCCCAGGAGTTGGTGCCGGCAAAAATGACGAACGCGGCGATCACCGCCCAATACCAGCGGGCCGGCGATACCAACTCCCCGGTGACGATGGCCAACGATGCGGCGATGGAGACCTGGATGGCTTGGCGGGTGGTCGCCCGCAGCCCCGTGGGCCGTTCCGCTTCGGCGGGCTTCTCCGGCACTGCGCTCTCGGCCGCCGGCGGGCGCTCGCCGGCGGTGTCGTCGAGAGGTGCGCCGGTGGCTATTCGGTCGACGATTGCCCGAACATCGGAAGTTGCTCCCGCGGCGTTGATTATCGCCAGGGCGAGCCGGCGGGCGGCGGTGCCGCCCGGGTCATCATCGACCGCCGAGACTCCGGCGGCGCCGCGCTGCTCGTCCAGCAGCCGTTGCGCTTGGCCGGCGGCCCGCCGCAGTCCTTCGGGTTCGGGAAGGCGGATCGCCCGCGCCAGCTGGGTGAGCGCGTCGACGAGCGCGACGCGGGTGGCGACGGGGATGGATTCCGGGGTCTCGCAAGCGACGGTGGCGGCCCGTCGGCCGGCGGTGGCGACCCATTCGATGGCCAGCTCGGCGTCCAGCAGCCACGGGGCCAGCTGTTCGGCGGTGACGCCGGGCCACAGCGTGCCGGGGTCGGCGTTGTCTTCGATCTGGCTTTGCACCAGCAGGGCGGTCTCGTTGAGCCGGGTGGTGCGCGCCCGCATGCGACGGCGCCGCCGTTCGTCGAGTCGCCCCGTCCGCACCGCTTCGGCGGTGGTGTCGATGACGATCGCCATCCGTGCCCGCAGCGCTCGGATGGTGGCGCGCAGCACCCGCTCTGGCCGGTCGGGCAGCACGTAGCTGGTCATCACGTAGGTGCACACGGTGCCCACCACGACCGCCCCGATCATCCAGGGCAGCTCCGAGACGCGGGCGTGCAGATACAGCGTGAAGAAGTACGACATGAACGCGACCATGCCCAGCGCCCTGCCGCGCGCCCCGAAGCGGCGGATGTATGCCGCGGTGAACACGATCACCACGAAGACGGCATCGCTGGCCACCAGGTGCGGCGCGAGCAGCGCGGCGGCGGTGATGGCCGCGGCGGCGGTAACGGGCAGCAGCGCCATGGTGATTCGTTGCTGGCGAGGGTCGGGCTCGTTGACGGATCGCGACGCGACCATGGTGATGACGACGCCCAGCAACGCGACGGTCAGGGGTTGTCCCGTCGCCCTGGTCAGGACGAAGAGGGCCAGCAGTGAAAGACCAAGCGCGGCCGTTGTCCGAGTCGCCATTCGCAGCCGAAGCAAGCCAGGATCGGAGCCGATCACCCAGTTGCGGGCGCGTTCGTAGGCCCCTCCGATATCCGCGAGCAGTCGCGGAATCGCACGCTCAGGCCATCTTGCGTGCGATTCTGTGTCTCCTCGCTGCCGGGACATACATGACCAAGCTAGTCTTCGACATCGTGACGGGGCCGACGCGGGTGAAGCTGGCTGACGGCCGTGACCTGCTGTTCTTCTCGCTGCCCGGGCATCGTCCCGCGCCGGTCGAGGATCGCCGGCCGCTGCCGGCGCGTGGTACTGAGTCCCCTGCGCAGTCGCAGTTGCGGTTCGACCCGACCACCGGGCAGTGGGTGATCATCGCGGCGCTGCGCCAGGACCGCACCTACAAGCCACCGCCGGAGGCGTGCCCGCTGTGTCCGGGCCCGACCGGGCTGACCAGCGAGGTGCCCGCGCCCGACTATGACGTCGTCGTGTTCGAGAACCGCTTTCCCAGTCTGTCCGGTACGGCGACCCCGGCCCGCCTGCCCGCCGCCGGCGACCTCGAAGGCTTTGTGTCCGCCCCGGCGACTGGCCGCTGCGAGGTGATCTGCTTTTCGGCCGACCACACCGGGTCCTTCGCCGGGTTGACGCCGGCGCATGCGCGGCTGGTGGTCGAGGCGTGGCGGCACCGCACGGCCGACCTGCTGGCCACACCGGGCATCGAGCAGGTGTTCTGCTTCGAGAACCGCGGCGACGAAATCGGGGTCACGTTGGCCCATCCGCACGGTCAGATTTACGGCTATCCCTATCTGACGCCGCGGACCGCCGCCATGCTGGAGCAGGCACAGGAATACCGAAAGCGGCACGGCGGCAACCTCTTCGGTGATCTATTGGCCCGCGAGGTCGACGACGGCAGCCGCATTATCGCCCGCAATGAGTTGTTCACCGCCTTCGTACCGTTCGCGGCGCGCTGGCCGGTCGAGGTGCACATCTACCCGAACAGGTTCCTGCCCAACGTGATAGGCCTCGACGAGGACGAAGTGGACGGGTTCGTGCAGGTCTATCTCGACGTGCTCCGGCGCTTCGACAGGATGTATTCCGAACCGCTGCCCTATATTTCGGCGTTGCACCAGTATGCCGGCACCGGGGCCCAGACGGAGGGGTACTTTCATGTCGAACTGATGTCCATCCGGCGCAGCGCCACCAAGCTCAAGTACCTGGCGGCCTCCGAATCGGCGATGGACGCCTTCATCGGTGACGTCACCCCCGAAAGCGTGGCCCGGCGGTTGCGGGAACTGCAATGACGGTGCGGTACGCCGCGCCGGGGCGGATCAACCTGATCGGCGAGCACACCGACTACAACCTGGGTTTCTCGCTGCCGATCGCGTTGCCGCAGCGCACGGTGGCGACCTTCGCGCCGGCCCACGACGATGCGATCACCGTGGTCAGCGATCGCGCGGACCCCCCGGTGCGCATTCCGCTCGGCACCGCTCCGGGGGAGGTGACCGGCTGGGCGGCCTATGTTGCCGGGGTGATGTGGGCGCTGCGCCGAGGTGGCCACCCGGTGCCCGGCGGCGCGATGTCGATCACCAGCGACGTGGAAATGGGCTCGGGCCTGTCGTCCTCGGCGGCGCTGGAATGCGCGGCGCTGGGCGCGATCGTGTCGGCCGCCGGTGTACGCATCGACCCCAAAGAGCGGGCACGGCTCGCCCAGCGGGCCGAAAACGAGTATGTCGGTGCGCCAACGGGTTTGCTCGACCAGCTCGCCTCGCTGTTCGGCCGGCCCGCGACGGCGGTGCTGATCGACTTCTCCGATCTCGCCGTCACGCCGGTGGCTTTCGACCCGGACGCCGCCGGCGTTGCCCTGCTGCTGATCGACTCGCGGGAGCGCCACAGTCATGCCGGCGGTGACTACGCGGCCAGGCGCCTGTCCTGCGAGCGGGCGGCCGCCGATCTGGCGGCGTCGTCACTGCGTGAGGCGAGCGATCGCGGGCCCGCCGACTTGTCCGCCGTGCGGGACCCGGTCGACGCCCGTCGCGCCCGCCACGTGCTCACCGAAAACCAGCGGGTCATCGATTATGTTGCGGCGCTGGGTGATTCGAATTATCCCGAAGCCGGGAGGATCTTCACCGCCTCGCAGGCCTCCATGCGTGAGGACTTCGAGATCACCACCGAACGCATCGACCTGATCGCGGACACCGCGGTGCGGGTGGGTGCGCTTGGGGCGCGGATGACCGGCGGGGGATTCGGCGGTTGTGTGATTGCGCTGGTGCCGGTCGAGCGCACGGGGCTGGTCGCCGACGCCGTGCGGCGGGCCGTGGCCGACGCCGGCTTCGAGCAACCCCTTGTCACCCGGACCCGCGCGGCCGCGGGCGCGGGCCCGTGCGCGTGAGCGAGCCCAAAACTTACTCGTCCGGCAATTTTGTTGATTCCGCGGTGACCACCGGTCAGAAACTGTAACCTCACGCCGATGGGGGTAGCTCTCTCCTGCGTGTGCAGTCCCAATTTTCCCGTCTGGGCAGCAGCGATCCACCTGAGATCGCGAATGCCCTGCGCCGCCAGCCCGATTGCCCTCGACGCGAGACGTTCGCCGTGTCTTGGAAACTAGACGGCCTTGCCGCGGCGATCGAACGGGATCTGGCCGGCGCCATGCCGCTGTGCGTGGGCTGGTTCCGTTTCTACTTCGAGGGACAGCGCTGGGTGTGGTCCGACCAGGTCCAGCGCATGCACGGTTACCAACCCGGCACCGTGACACCGACCACCGAGCTGGTGCTGTCGCACAAACATCCGGCCGACCGCCCTCAGGTGGTCGACGGCATCAACGACATGATCAGGCGTCGTCAGGCGTTCAGCACGCGGCATCGCATCGTGGACACCGGCGGCCTCATCCACCACGTCATCGTGGTGGGCGATCGATTCTGCGACGACAACGACGAGGTCATCGGGACCCACGGCTTCTACATCGAAGTCACACCGGCACCCACCCGCAGCCGCGAGGAATCCATCACCGCCAAGGTCTCCGAGATCGCCGGCCGTCGCGGGGTGATCGACCGCACCAAAGGGATGCTGATGCTGGTCTACGGCATCGACGAGGACGCCGCGTTCACCATGCTCAAGGCGCTGTCCCAATCGGGAAACATCAAGGTCGGGCTGCTCGCCCGACGCATCGCCGAAGATTTCTCGGCGCTGGGCAAGGAAGTGATCACCGCGCGGTCGCGATTCGACCAGCGCTTGCGGGCCGTCGCGCAGCTGCACGCGCCCAGCGCCGGTGGTCATCCGGATGGCGGGAGCGGCTGAGCGCGCTATTCGGCCGCACTCAATCGGACCGCCCCCAGGTGGAGCCGGTCGACCGCCTCGGCGAACTCGTCGCGTGTCGGTATGCGGTGATCGCGGAACTTCAATCCGATCATGCGCTGTGCGCGCGCCACGCCATAGGACTCGGCGGCGCGCAACAAGAGATCCGAAACGACAGCCCGGTCGCGGATGAGCTCGCCGCGCATCGCCGTCGTCTTGCCGTCGTACACGACTTGGACGGGGCAACCGTCGCGGAAGTTCTGCTTCCACGGCGCACCGGTCAGCGCGTAAAGCTGATCGTCAATCAGGTGCGCGCTCAACGGAATTGAATACGGACGCCCCGTCTTGCGCCCGGTGAAACTCAACACCATGAATTGCTTGCGCGCGGCGCCGGCGAAGGGACTGCGCAGCAGAAACCCCATCACCGGGTTGATGAGACGCAATAGCGCCGACGGTGGATGCCCGGCATCGACCGCATATGGCTGCTCCGTCATGCGTTTACCGTAGGGCCAATCCGGCGCTGCGGCCTACCTTTCATCCGGTGATGGTGGTCTTTTCGTCGATGACGCTGGCCGCTTCGATCAACGGGCCTTGATCGCCCTCCAGGCCATCGGCGCTGAGCTGGAGCACATAGACCGCCCCGTGGCTGGGGATCACCACCGTCTTCTGCGCGATGACGCGGGTTTTGCCGCCCCTCTCGTACGTCCCGCCCAGCTGCCAGGCCTGGAAACCGCCGAGCGTGGACGCGGAACCATCACCGCCGCCCTGGAATCCGGGCAGGTTCTGCAGCTCGCCCGGGGCGAATTGGAGGACCTTGGCCGGGTCGACGTTCCCGGTGAGCTTGGAATACAGCGACGAGATGGTGGGCGGATCGGAGGGATTGGCGGGTTGGGTTTGCACGAGGCTGCCATAGGAGGTGCCGGAGTCCTGGTTGAGCTGCCAGCCCGTGGGCACCGGCAGGTCGACGTTCGGGCCGGGATCGCCGTGGCGGATCGGCGTCTCGGAGATGTGGTTGTCCTTGACGTAGTCGGCGATGGTGTATTTCGCCTTCGCCGCCGGTGCCGCGCTGGTTTGCGACGAGGTGGTCGACGAGGTTTGCGACGAGGTGGTCGACGTCGGGGTCGATGTGGACGTTTTGTCACCGGATTTCTGGTCGTGGCCGCAACCGACAAGCGCAAAACTCAGCGACACGCACATGGTTGCTAGAGTCAAATGTTTCATTAATCCAGGCTCCCGAAAATTGGGCCGATACCAGCGCCAGCCACGCTGAATGACAGTAGCCGAAATGGCGTGCCAGTTTGCCGGTATTTCTTGGGACTTTTGCTGGCCACCCGGCCCCCGCCGTCGCTATCCAATTCATGGGCGAAAACGCCACCGCAATGCAGCGCTTTACGGTCGTTATCCAGTAAGAGACAGGTATGCGGTCACGAAGGGCGTTGATTGCGGTCATCGCGGCGTCAGCCGTCTTCCTGACCTTCATCGCCGCGGCCCCGCCGAAGGGGTATGACGGGCCGCCCGTGTTCGTGGCCAATCCGGTCGACCACGTTGCAACGCTCATCGGCACCGGCACGGGCGGTGAGACGGTGGGAGAGATCAACAACTTCCCCGGCGCCACCGTGCCGTTCGGGATGGTGCAGTACTCGCCGGACACCGTCGGCAACTACGCCGGCTATAACTACGACAACCCACGCGCGAGCGGGTTCAGCATGACGCACGCGTCGGTGGGATGCGCTGCGTTCGGCGATATCTCGATGCTGCCGACCACCGGCGGGATCGGCCTGCAACCCTGGAACGCTTGGGAAAAGATCGCCCACGACGACACCGAGCAGGGTGAGCCCGGCTATTACACGGTGCGGTTCCCCGGCACCGGGGTGAAGGCGGAGCTGACCGCCACCGCGCACACGGGTGTCGGGCGATTCAGCTACCCGGACAACGGCCGGACCGCCCGGCTGCAGGTGCGCTCGGGTTCGTCGCTGGCGGGCAACTCCCGCGCGACCATCGAGATCGGGCAGGACGACACCACGATCACCGGCTGGGCCACCAGCGGTGGGTTCTGCGACAAGCCGAACGCCTACACGGTGTATTTCGCCATGAAGTTCAGCCGGCCCTTCACCGCGTACGGATCCTGGGATGGCCAGACGGTGTACGCCGGGGCCCGCGCTGCGAATGCGCCGTACAGCGGTGGCTACGTGGAGTTTCCGGCCGGTTCGGTGCTCGAGGTGCGGACCGCGATCTCCTACGTCGGGATCGAGGGCGCGCGGGCGAACCTGGCGGCCGAGGGCGGGGCGAGCTTCGACGACGTTCGCGCCGCCGCATCGAGGGAATGGAACGCCGCCCTGTCCCGAATAACGGTGGCCGGCAGGGACGCCGACGACCTGACGACCTTCTATACCTCGCTGTACCGAACCCTCCTGCACCCCAACACCTTCAACGATGCCGACGGGCGCTACGTCGGGTTCGACGGCGCCATCCACACCGTGGCCGCGGGCCACACGCAGTATGCCAACTTCTCCGACTGGGACACCTACCGGTGCCTGGCGGCGTTGCAGGCGTTGCTGTTCCCGGAGCGGGCCAGCGACATGGCACAGTCCCTGGTGAACGACGCCGATCATAGCGGTTCGCTGCCGCGCTGGGCGTTCGCGAACGCCGCGACCGGCGAGATGACCGGAGACAGCGTCGTGCCGCTGATCGTCAACCTGAACACCTTCGGAGCCAAGGACTTCGACATGCATGCCGCGCTGCGCTACATGGTGGACGGGGCCACCAAAGGCGGAGTGGGGCTGGCCGGATACGTGGAGCGGCCCGGCATCGCCACCTACCTGCGGCTCGGTTACGCCCCATTCACCTTGGAGTTCGGCCGCAACGGCTGGATCGCCAACGCGTCGATCACGCTCGAGTGGTCGATCGACGACTTCACCATCTCCCGATTCGCCGACTCGCTCGGCGATGCGGCGACCGCCGCCGAATTCGGAAATCGAGCGCAGTACTGGCAGAACCTGTTCAATCCGACCGCCCGATACGTGGTGCCCCGCAGCTGGAGCGGATTCTTCCGCCCCGGCCCCGCGTTCGTCGTGTCACCGGAGAACTTCGGCCAGGTCGGGTACGACGAGGGCAACGCCGACCAGTACGTGTGGTCGGTGCCGCACAATGTCGCGGGCCTGGTGACCGCTCTGGGCGGCCGCGGGGCCGTGGCCGACCGGCTCGACCGCTTCACCGAGAAGCTCAACGTCGGCCCCAACCGCCCGTATCTGTGGGCCGGCAACGAGCCGAGCTTCGGTGTGCCGTGGCTCTACAACTACATCGGTCAACCATGGAAGACTCAGCGCACGGTCGACCGGGTGCGCGGACTCTTCGCGCCGACGGCCGACGGGGAGCCGGGCAACGACGACCTGGGCGCGCTGGCCGCCTGGTACGTGTGGGCGGCGCTGGGCCTGTATCCGGCCACCCCGGGAACCCCGATCCTGACAGTGGGCGCACCGCTTTTCGATCGCGCCGAAATCGCGCTGCCGGATAGCAAGTCCATCCGGATCTCCGCCCCGGGCGCGTCCGGACCGCAGCACCTCAAGTACGTCAGCGGCCTGAAGATCGACGGCCAGGCCACCGGGCGCACGTCGCTGCCGGAGTCGATCATCACTACCGGCGGGACGCTGGCGTTCTCCCTCGCCGCCTACCCCGACAAGCGTTGGGGCACAGCCGAAGCGGACGCGCCACCGTCGTTCGGGGCGGGCAGTTCGGCACTGACCGCCAACGTTGCCCAGCCCGTCGTCACAATCGCGCCCGGGCACACGGGCACGGTCACCCTCGATGCGCAACGCATGATCGGCGGTACCGACGGTTACACGGTCTCCGGCACGTCCTCCGATGCCGGGATCACCGCCAAGCCCACGTCCGGCCAATTCGACGCCGGCGGAGCGGCCAGCGTCGCCATCCCGATCACGGTGGCGCAGTCGGTGCCCGAGGACTACTACCTCGTGTATTTGACCACCACGGCCGGCCAAACTGTGCGCAGATCAACGGTTTTCGTGGTCACCCAGGCCGAATCCGACAACAACACCTGAGCGGGATCCCTCAGATCATCTCGTTGGCGGTCAACCACCGCATCACCGGCCACCCGACGAAAACCGGTAGCCAGCAGGTCAGCATCCGATACAGCAGCACCGACGGCACACCGATGGCGGCCGGCACGCCGAAGGCGGCCAGACCACCGATCAGCGCCGCCTCGACGGCACCGACGCCGCCGGGGGTCGGGGCGGCCGACGCCAGCGTCCCGCCGACCATCGTGACCACGGTGACGGCGACGAATGTCGTACCGCCGCCGAAAGCCTCGATGCTGGCCCACAGCGCCAGCGCCGCGCCCAGGGTGGTGCCGGCACAGCCCAGCAGGATCAGGGCCAGCCGGCGCGGCTCGCGGGCGAGCTTCACCAGGTCGCTGACGACCTCGTTCAGCTTCGGGCGCACCTCGGTGGACAGCCACCTGCGCAGCGTGGGCACGAACAAGAACGTGCCGATGATGCCCAGCGCCACACCCGCGATCAGATACAGCAATGTCGCACTCGGCACGAAATGCGAGAGATTCATCGAGGCGCCGGCCGCGGCGCTGAACAAGATCAGCAGCGCGAGATGCGCGATCACCTGTACCGACTGCTGCAGCGCCACCGCCGCGGTCGCGCGCATCGCCGACAAGCCGCTCTTCTGCAAGAACCGGGTGGACAGCGCCAGCCCGCCGACGCCGGCGGGGGTGGTGGTCGCGGCAAAAGTGTTGGCCACCTGCGCGATTGACAGCGCCCAGAAGTTCACCATGCCATCGGCGCAGGCCCACAGCGCGGCGGCCGCACCGACGTAGGTCAACGCCGACACCAGCAAGCCCAGCAGCGCCCACGACCAGTTCGCAGTCTTCAGCTCGGAGAAGAACGTCGGCGCCGTGCTGATGAAGGGATATGCGACATAGACCAGCGCACCGAAGAGCACCAGCTGAATCAACTGGCTGCGGGTGAACCGTGTGATGGTCTGGGACTTGATCTGATCGGCGCCGGTTTGACGCTTCACCTCCGCGCGCGCGCTGGAGATGACGGCCCCGGAGTCCGGCACGGACCGCCGAATGAACCTCGGCACAGCGACTTTGGTGAGCCGACGGGAGGCGGACAAGATGGTGTCCGCCCCGAACACATCGATCGCGGCCCGCACCGCGGACTTCGGGTCATACAGCGCCGTGGTGGTCACCAGCAGCTGCGCGATATCCGACTGAAGTTGCGCATCGGTCGCGCCGTATTCCGCGCTGCCGAAGCTGCCGAACAACACCGCGCCGTCGTCGACCGTGAGGTGCTGACTGCGTAGGTCACCATGGGCGATCTGACGGTCGTTGAGGATTCGCAGCGATTCCCACGGTCGGTGAACTGGCGTCGTCGCCGCACAGCGGTCGATGGGAGTGCCGCGAGGAGGTTTGAGCGAGTGCAGCATCCATCCCCGATCCAGGGGGGCGAGAGCGACCGTCGCGGTGTTGGCCAGGCCGGCGTCACCGATGGCGATCGCCATCAACGCGCGATGCTCCACCGCGCGGCGCATGGACGTCACCAAGGGAGCGGTCTCGGCGCCGCGCAGCTTCAGCTTCCCCCAGAGCTGGCGCAGCGCCCCGCCGCTGCGTTGATGCGGTCCGTACAACTCGACCAGCGCTGTCCGGCCGGAATCGCCGGAACCTTTGCCGTCGGCCGCCGAAAGGATGAGCGGGCCGCGCCCGGCCGGCCGAACTACGGTGAGCCGCGACACCGCAAAGCCGGCTTTGGCCATGGCGCGCACCGCGGCGTCCAGCGGCACCTCGAGCGCGGGAGTGCCGACGACCAGCACCACCAGCGCCCCGACCAGCCATCCGACCGCCAGACCCACCAGCGATCGCGCCGGAACGACCGCACTGATCACGAGGTGGATGGGCACGAAGGCCAGCAGCAGCGCCCACCACCAGTGCCGCCAGCGCGCCGGCAGCCAGGGCCCTGACACCGTCAGCACCGCCGCCAGCATCCCGATCCACCGCGGGTCGTCGAGTAACTGCGCCGGCAGCGTGCTCAGCCGGTCGAGGACGTCGAAATGCCAGCGAGGCGCCGCCAGGCCGGTGCCGCTGATCGACAACAGAACGATCGCGCCCAACCCCGCGGCCGCGTACGCGCCCAGCAGTTTCCACTGACCGGCGACGATCAAACCGATGAGGATCATGAATGGCAGCGCCACGATCGCCAAGCCGTACACCAGGTACACCACATCGGACTGGGTGGGCGACAAGACGCCGACGATCTGCGAAACGGACTTTTCCAGCGCTATCCACTGCGGGCGGGTGATCACCGAACCCGTGATCACCAGCGCCAAGAAGAGCGCGGCCAGGACCAGCCGCAGGATGTCGTTGGTCCGCCGGGTCAGTGGTTGCAGCAGGCTGCCGGAAACCGTGATGTCGCGCCCGTCAACTCGCATGTATCAACGATCCTTCGGATCCGCCCGGCATCGCTGACACCGCGCTCTCGCCCCGCCCATGGGCTCGCCGACAAGTTAACTCAAATACCCGGCTCGTTGACAGCTCCGACTCATCCGGCCCCGCGTAGGGTCGGGTAGGTAGCCGTGCTAGCGAAGTGGAAGGACGTGCGCGTGGCCAGGACCGAGAACGACAGCTGGGAGATCACCGAAAGTGTGGGTGCGACCGCGCTGGGTGTGGCATCGGCCCGCGCCGCCGAGACCCGCAGCGAAAACCCGTTGATCAGCGATCCGTTCGCCCAGGTTTTCCTCGATGCCGCCGGCGACGGCGTGTGGAACTGGCACGCCGCCGGCCAGCTACCCGACGAGGTCGTCGAAGCCGAACCGACCTTGCCGCTGCAGATGCAGGCGATGGTCGGCTACATGGCCTCGCGCACGGCGTTTTTCGACACGTTCTTCCTCGAGGCCACCGGCGCGGGCATTCGCCAGGCGGTGATCCTGGCCGCGGGCTTGGACGCGCGGTCGTGGCGGTTGCCCTGGCCCGCGGGGACGACGCTCTACGAGCTCGACCAGCCCCGGGTGCTGGATTTCAAGGCGTCGACGTTGGCCGAGCACGGGGCACAGCCCGCCTGTCACCGCGTCCCCGTTGCGGTGGACCTGCGCCAGGATTGGCCGGAAGCATTGCGGCAGGCGGGTTTTGACGCCTCCACGCCGAGCGTGTGGTCGGCCGAGGGGTTGATGCCCTATCTGCCGGCCGCGGCCCAGGAGTTGCTGTTCGACCGTATGCAGGAGCTCACCGCCGCCGGCAGTCGGGTCGCCGTGGAGGCGCCGGGCCCCACGTTCCTCGATCCCGAGTTTCGCGCCAAGCGCCGGGAGCGGATGGACCGGATCCGCGCGCTGATGGCCGACACGGAGCCGGATCGCGAGGTTCCGCGTACCGACGAGCTCTGGTATTTCGAGGAGCGCGAGGACGTCGGCGAGTGGTTCGGCCGGCACGGCTGGGACGTGACGGTGACGCCGTCCGGCGAATTGATGGCCGGTTATGGCCGCGCGGCGCCGATCGAAGTCCGGGACTACGTGCCGGGGAATTTATTTGTGGCAGCGCAGCGGACGGGACATTAGCCGCTCCGAAAAGATCCGCGACACGCCGGTGGTCTGACCACCTGACTGGCTGTCGGCCAGCCACACTGGCCGCATGGCGCTGCAGCCGGTAATTCGCCGATCGGTGCCTGAAGCGGTCTTCGACCAAATCGCGACCGATGTACTCAGCGGCGAGATGCGGCCAGGTACGGCGTTACCCAGCGAGCGCCGGCTGGCAGCGGTGTTCGGGGTATCCCGGCCCGCTGTCCGCGAGGCGCTCAAGCGGCTCTCGGCGGCCAGCCTGGTCGAGGTCCGCCAGGGCGGCGTCACCACCGTGCGCGATTTCCGGCGGCACGCCGGCCTTGATCTGCTGCCCCAGTTGTTGTTTCGCAATGGCGAATTCGACGCGAGCGTTTTCCGCAGCATCCTCGAGGCCCGTCTGCGTATCGGTCCGAAGGTCGCAGAACTAGCAGCCGAACAACACGGCCCCGAGCTGGCTGCATTGCTTGAAGATTCGCTGCGCGGCCTCGAGGACACAGAAGACCCGGTCGAATGGCAGCGCGTCACCCTCGGGTTCTGGGATCATACGGTCGACAGCTCCGGATCGATCGTATTCCGGTTGATGTACAACCCTTTTCGTGCCGCGTATGAGCGGGCTCTGGCCGTCCTGGCCGCCGCGATGAACGCCGAGGTCAACCGAACGGACACGTACCGGAAACTGGCCGAGGCCATCTGCGCCGGTGATGCGGCCAACGCGAGGAAAGCCGCCCACGACGTACTCGAACTCGCGAACTCGACGATGCTGGCCGCACTCGACCGTTGGGCGGAACGCCGGTGAGCACCCACACCGTGATCACCACCTATCTTCGTGGCCAGATCCAGCCAGGGGTCGACGCGATCGGTGGCTTTTTCCGGACCTGCGTGCTGACCGGTAAAGCGCTGTTTCGGCGGCCCTTCCAATGGCGGGAGACGATCGAGCAGGGCTGGTTCATCACCAGCGTCTCGTTGCTGCCAACCCTCGCGGTCGCGATTCCGCTGACCGTGTTGATCATCTTCACGCTCAACATCCTGTTGGCGGAGTTCGGCGCCGCCGACATCTCGGGTGCCGGAGCGGCATTGGGCGCGGTCACGCAACTGGGCCCGCTGACCACCGTGCTGGTGATCGCCGGCGCCGGATCCACGGCGATCTGCGCCGACCTGGGCGCGCGCACCATCCGGGAGGAGATCGACGCGATGGAGGTGCTCGGCATCGACCCGATCCATCGCCTGGTGGTACCCCGCGTTGTCGCCGCGACCATCGTCGCCACCCTGCTCAACGGCGCGGTGATAACCATAGGCCTGGTCGGCGGATTCGTGTTCGGTGTTTTCATCCAACACATCTCGGCCGGCGCCTACGTCAGCACCCTCACCTTGATCACCGGTTTACCCGAGGTGATCATTTCGGTGGTCAAGTCGGCCACATTCGGAACGATCGCCGGCCTGGTCGGCTGCTATCGCGGGCTGACCACGAAGGGCGGCCCCAAGGGCGTCGGCACCGCCGTCAACGAGACGTTGGTGTTGTGCGTGATCGCGCTGTTCGCGGTCAACGTGGTGCTGACGACGATCGGCGTGCGGTTCGGGACGGGACGCTGACATGGCGGCGATATCAGCGCCCGGCGCGCTGGGCGCCCGCTACCCGCGGACGGCCGCCAACCTCAACCGCTATGGCGGCGGCACGGTCCGAAGGCTCTGGCAGATCGGCATTTTCGCGAGGTTCGCTCGGATCGCCGTCGGGCAGATCGGATGGGCGTTACGCCGCTACCGGCGCGAGACCTTGCGTCTGGTCGCCGAGATCGGCATGGGCACCGGCGCGATGGCGGTCGTCGGTGGCACGGTCGCGATCATCGGATTTGTGACGCTGTCCGGAGGTTCGCTGATCGCGATCCAGGGCTTCGCGTCGCTGGGAAACATCGGCGTCGAGGCGTTCACCGGATTCTTTGCCGCGCTGGCCAACACGCGCATCGCCGCGCCCATCGTCGCCGGCGTCACGCTGGCCGCCACGGTCGGAGCCGGGGCCACCGCCCAGTTGGGTGCCATGCGGATCAGCGAGGAGATCGACGCCCTGGAAGTCATGGGCATCAAATCGATTTCGTTTCTGGTCTCCACCCGGATCCTCGGGGGGCTGGCGGTGATCATGCCGCTGTACGCCCTCGCCCTCGACATGGCGTTCACCTCGGGTCAGGTCGTGACGACGGTGTTCTACGGGCAGTCAAATGGCACCTACGAGCACTACTTCCGCACCTTTCTGCGACCCGAGGACGTGGGCTGGTCGGTGGTGGAGGTCGTCATCATCGCGGTGGTGGTGATGATCACCCATTGCTACTACGGCTACACCGCCAGCGGCGGTCCGGTCGGCGTCGGCCAGGCAGTCGGTCGATCGATGCGGTTCTCGTTGGTCTCGGTGGTGGTGGTGGTCTTGCTGGCCCAGTTGGCGCTCTACGGCGTCGACCCGAATTTCAATCTCACGGTGTAGTCGACATGACGACACCGGTGACGCGGAAGACCCGACGCGCGTGGGTGTATGTCGAGGGTGTGCTGCTGCTGTTGGTCTGCGGGCTGGTCTTGATGCTGGTGTATCTGCAGTTTCGGGGGGATTTCACACCCAAGACCGAGCTCACGATGGTCGCCACGCGGGCGGGCCTGGTGATGGAGCCGGGATCCAAAGTCACCTACAACGGGGTGGAGATCGGCCGGGTGGGCGGCATCTCGGAGATCGAGCGTGACGGAGCGCCCGCGGCCAAGCTGATGTTGGATGTGGACCCGCGCTACATCAGGCTGATTCCGGCCAATGTGGCGGCCACCATCGAGGCGGCCACCCTGTTCGGCAACAAGTACGTGTCGCTGACATCACCGTTGGCACCGGAAAGGCCTTCACGGCGGCGTATTTCGCCCCACGACGTGATCGATGCGCGGTCGGTGACCACCGAATTCAACACATTGTTCGAGACGGTCAACTCGATAGCCGAGAAAGTGGATCCGATCGAGCTGAACGCCACGTTGTCCGCGCTCGCACACGCGCTGGACGGGCTGGGAGGCAAGTTCGGGGCGTCCATCGTCAACGGGAATGAGATTCTGGCGCAGGTGAATCCACGGATGCCGCAGATCCGGTATGACGTGCGGCGGTTGGCGGATCTGGCCGATGTATACATCAAGGCCGCGCCCGACCTGTGGGACTTCCTGCGCAACGCGGTGACCACCGCGCGCACACTGACCCACCAACAGGGCGACCTGGACGCCGCGCTGTTGGCGGCGGTGGGCGTGGGTCACACCGGCGAAGACATTCTGGCCCGGGGTGGGCCGTATCTGGTGCGCGGGGCCGCCGATCTGGTCCCCACCGCTGATCTGCTCGACACCTACAGCCCCGAGCTGTTCTGCATGATCCGCAACTTCCACGATGCCGCACCGGAAGTCGCGAAAGCCGCCGGCGGCAACGGTTATTCGCTAGCGGCCGCCGGGTCGATCATCGGTGCGCCCAACCCGTATGTCTATCCGGACAATTTGCCACGAGTGAACGCTCACGGCGGCCCCGGTGGGCGACCGGGCTGTTGGCAGAAGATCACTCGGGAGCTGTGGCCCGCCCCCTATCTGGTGATGGACACCGGCGCCAGCCTTGCGCCCTACAACCACCTCGAGATCGGCCAGCCGCTGGCCACCGAATACGTCTGGGGACGCCAATACGGGGAGAACACGATCAACCCATGAAAGTCACTGGCACAGCGGTAAAACTCGGCATCTTCTGGTCTGTGCTGGCGATGTTCACCGTGATGATCATCATCGTGTTCGGCCAGGTGCGATTCGACCGAACCACCGGGTACTCCGCGGTGTTCACCGACGCGAGTGGGCTACGGGCAGGGCAATTCGTGCGCGCGTCGGGTGTGGAGGTCGGCAAGGTCTCCAAGGTGACGTTGACCGACGGGGACACGCGGGTGTTGGTGGAGTTCAACGTCGATCGCTCACTGCCACTGGATGAGGCGACGACCGCGTCGATCCGCTACCTCAACTTGATCGGCGACCGCTACCTGGAACTCAAACGCGGCGAGAGCGGCCGACGGCTCGCCTCCGGTGGCCGCATCCCGCTCGAGCACACCCAGCCGGCGTTGGATCTCGACGCACTGATCGGCGGGTTCCGGCCGCTTTTCAAGGCATTGGACCCTGACAAGGTCAACGGCATCGCGCAGTCGATCATCACCGTGTTCCAGGGACAGGGCGCCACCATCAACGACATCCTCGACCAGACCGCGGCGCTGACCGGGGCGCTGGCCGATCGCGACAAGGCGATCGGCGAGGTCATCAACAACCTGAATACCGTGCTGGCCACGACCGTCAAGCATGAGAAGGAGTTCGACCGAACGGTCGATAAGTTGGAACTGCTGATCACCGGATTGAAAAACAGGGCCGACCCGCTGGCCGCGGCCACCGCACACATCAGCGACGCGGCGGGCACCCTGGCCGGTCTACTGAGCGACGACCGGCCCTTGCTCCACGGCACCCTCGGACATCTCGAGGGCATCCAGCAGTCGCTCATCAACGACCTGCCGACGCTTGACGACGTGCTGGCCAAACTGCCGGACGCGTTCCGCGTCATCGGCCGCGCCGGCGGCATCTACGGCGACTTCTACAACTTCTACCTGTGTGACATCTCGATCAAAGTCAACGGATTACAGCCTGGCGGTCCGGTACGCACGGTCAAGCTTTTCGGACAGCCGACCGGGAGATGCACGCCGCAATGAGAACGCTGACGGAGTTCAACCGCACCCGCGTCGGTCTGATGGGCACGCTGGTCACGCTGCTCGTCGTCGGTGTGGGGCAGAGTTTCACCAGCGTTCCGATGCTGTTCGCCACACCGACCTACTACGCGCAATTCGCCGACACCGGCGGCATCAGCGCCGGCGACAAGGTGGAAATCGCCGGCGTGAACGTCGGTTTGGTGCGCTCACTGGTGATCCGCGGCGACCGCGTCCTGGTTGGCTTTTCGATGCCCGGCAAGACGATCGGGACGCAAAGCCGTGCCGCGATTCGCACCGATACCTTCCTTGGACGCAAGAACATGGCGATCCAACCCCAGGGTTCGGATCCGCTGCGGCCCAATGGAATTATCCCATCTGGCCAGACCACCACGCCGTACCAGATCTACGACGCGTTCGTCGATGTCACCAAGGCGGCGACGGACTGGAACATCGACGTCGTCAAACGGTCGCTGAACGTTTTGTCGGAGACGTTCGATCAGACCGCGCCGCATCTGAAAGCTGCCCTGGACGGTGTGGCCAAATTCTCCGGCACCATTGGTAATCGAGACGATCAGATCAAACAGCTGCTGGCCAACGCCGACAAGGTCACTCGTGTGCTCGGCGATCGCAGCCAGCAGGTCGACGGGTTGCTGGTCAACGCCAACACTCTGCTGGCCGCGTTCCGGCACCGCAGCCAGGCGCTGAGCATACTGCTGAGCAACGTGTCGGCGGTGTCGACGCAGGTGTCCGGCTTCATCAAGGAAAACCCCAACGCCCACCAAGTGC
>Ga0134128_10002323_pt1 | contig 23666 bp, 24 predicted proteins | sample KB31754_FD_96462 | JGI IMG/M metagenome (GOLD analysis project Ga0134128, IMG submission 96462) | Terrestrial soil microbial communities with excess Nitrogen fertilizer from Kellogg Biological Station, Michigan, USA - KB3-175-4 | ecosystem: Environmental > Terrestrial > Soil > Unclassified ... | reverse complement strand
CGGACTGGTCGACACACCCAGATCCGCAGCAATCGCCGACGCCGAATACAACTCCCCCGGCACCAGATCACCCGTAATCAGGCCCTTACGCAAAATCGCCAACACCTGATCCCGAAGACTCGACTGCTCCAGTTTTGCTCCCGAGACGGCCATCTGAAAACTCACTTCCTAAGAAAATAGTAATATGTAGTGCCTTAGACGCTACGCTGGAGGAAGTGATTTGTCACCGCAGGCGCGGTGGGACACAAACATATCTTCGGTGCGTAGACAGATGGTCCCTCGCTGTTGGAAACTGGCGGCAGGGGGCGGATCAGTATACGACCATGACCGTCAGATATGGGACAGCGCTGCCAAATCCGCCACGGACAGTGGCCTGTCTGCGGAAATTCGCCCGGCTAGCGCAAGAAAGAGCTGCGCTGTAGTCATGGCATCACCCAAAGCGTGGTGCGGAGTATGGGCCGGCAGCCCCAGCATGGATGAGGCATATTCCAGAGAAATCTGGTGTCCCCCCGGATCCGGTGTGATGCCTAGGCATCGCTGAGCCAGGGTCGCCGTATCTAGAATTGGCTGTAATAGCCGAATTCCATGCGGCTTTAAGGCCCGCCTGAGGAATCCCCGTTCTATCCACGCCGAATGCGCAACTAGGAACCGGCCGTCGAGTGCACTACTGAGGTCATCCAAGCATTCATCCAGCGTGGGTGCATCCACGAGGTCGGACTGGCGCAGTGCATGGATCTTTATCGATTCCTCACTGATTCGGCACTCAGGTTTAATCAGCGTGTAGGTGGACTCCGCGACAATGGCCCGCCCGCCCGATACGGGTACGGCTCCGAAAGAAATGATGCGGTCTCGACGACAGTTCAAGCCCGTAGTTTCGATATCGACTACACAGAAATCCGCATTTTGCCAGGGACAATCAAGAGACAGAACATCGCCGTATGATCCAGCGCCACCGAACATTCCGGCAGCCATGGACTGGAGCAAAATCGATAGGGAACCGGCTTGAACCGTCGGTGTATTCATATTAGATCCAGTACAACTTGTCTGTCGGCAGGACGGTCGCAAACTTCCGATTCAACGGGAAACGGGCCGACTGGTAACTCTGACGACATCCATCGCTTTTCATCAACGCTCCCACCGCCCGGAAAGACAGGATCTCAACGACTCTTTCTCGGAGGTTGTGGCTATTGCCTTCTGTACCATTAGCTTGAACCTCGCGACCCGTCCAATATGCACAGTGAACAGCAGGACCGTAACCGATATCATGACGACGGTAATCTCTTCCCCGTTGCAATTGTTACCTTCAGCAGCTGGTCCCAGGTGGAGGTGACTGGGGCTCCTTGGCTGGCAGCCTTTGCAAAATTTGGATAGTGGGCCGGGGGCGGACGTCCCATAAGGGGATAAATGAGCCTTGGCTCAGGACCTGGACCTCGCCGTTCTCTTGTCTTTGACATCATGTCGCTTGCCAGTGGGTTGGTGGGTTCTGCGTCTGCCCTTCACTACCAACGCAGCAACCAGTAGGGCGAGCCCCAGCATCATCGTAAGTGGCTGGTAACCCGGCGCCTTATCAAAAAGCATCCACACCGACCCAACCATCACAGCCGTAATCAGTCCACCGTATAGAATTTGCCTCATCCTAACGAAACACCTCTAGATTGATAGTCTCTCGAGTTAGAGATATGTAGTATCTTACACGCTACCGATGGCGTATAACAGGGCTCTAGGAAAAAGTTCTCTTTTCGCCCACCATGATGGGGCGACCCCCAGCCGCTCGACAGCCAGTGCACTCCAAGATCAGTGGCGCCGACGTCGATTGGGCAGAAGACTTCACGATCGAAACAGGGCAGACTCGATGAGCAAACGATCGACAATCGGCATTCGTGGAAGTCTGTCTGGGGTGTACCCCAAACAGACGCAAACCCGGACGGGACACCGGAGGCAAAAATGATGGCGGCGGCAATGTAGGTGCTGGTTGAGTGGCGTTTGGCTGGCACCACCCCACCAGCGGGCACGGCGGCCGGCGCCCGGAGGGGTCCAAGCGCCGGCTGCCGCTGATCTGCCGTCCGTGCGTCCCAGCGAGTGGGACCAATGGGCGGCGGAAACTTTGGGAGGGGCTGCCCTACGGCACCCAGTTTTCGGGGACGGCTTCGGTGACCAGGCGAGGGATGTACGTCTCGGCCCTGTCGTAGAAGTTGTGCTTGGTTCGGCACAGTTCGAAGGGGCCCGTGGGGGCAAAGAGAGTCTTTGCGTGCCCGTCCCAGTGGTAGATGAACCAGGACGAGAGCGTGTTTTCCCCTTCGGCGCGAATGTATTCCTGATGCAGGGCCCGCAGCCGGTTGACGGCCTCGGGGTGGTCCCACCAGCGTGGGCACCAATACCGGGTGTTCGGGTCGTCGGGGACGGATTCGATGTCGTGGACCATCAATTCAACCCAGTTCACGAACTCATCAATAAGTTCCTGCTCGGACGGCTCTTCAAGCTCGTCCGGGGCACCGGGTGCTTCACTCATGCTGCTTCACTCTCCTTGATGGGTCCGGCCGCAATGGCCGCCGGTTGAATGGCCACGGGCGCAGGTCCCAACTCCAACCCCTGGGCGAGCCGGTCAGCGGTGCCCATGCCGGCATTGATGCGTTTCTTCAGTTCCCGGATCTTGTGCCAGGGGGTGAGGGTGATCAACGCGGCCGGGGTAATGGAGGTGGTGAGGACGGCCGTGAACTTGGGCAGGTTGCCCAGGTCCTCGACACTGGCCTTGGGCAGGCGCTCCCTGACTTGGGAGCCGGGCACGGGGCGCTGGTAGGTGCCGATCAGTTTGGAGATCCCTTCCAGCCAGGCGGGTTCGTCGTTGCTGCCGATGACCCGGATGCCGGTCATCTGCCACAGGGTTTCCATGCCCTTGACTCCCCATTCCCCGCACCCTTGGGACCAGCCTTGAAGGTAGACGGTGAAGCACAGCCCACGGGAGCCGAAGTGGCTGAAGTCTTGGGGAAGGGTGGGCCACGGGACGATGTTGGCGACCTCATCCAATTCCCCCACCAATGGCACGGTCAGCCGTGCCTGGCCGGGGGTCTTTTGGATGGCCGCGTTGCAGATGGCCTTGATCATCGCGGTAATGATGGCCCCGGCACCGCCGGGGCCCCGTTCGGAGAGCAGAATCATGGTCTGCCGGCCGTCCATGAACGCGGAAGGGTCAAAGGCCCTGATGCCCGGGGCGGGCGTCGTCCAGGCCAGGATGGCCTCGTGCACCAGGTCGCGGCACATGCGCTGGGTGGTGGCCACCAACGAGCCGCGGGTCCGGTCGGGCCATTTGTCGAAGCCGCCCATTTCCGCTGCGGGGCGGTCATACCCGTGGTCGGCCAGGATGTCCTTGATGGCTTCATAGGCTCCCTGGGAGATCCAGGCGTGGACGTCGGCCAGTGTCTTGCCGGTCAGCGAGGCTGCCAGCAGTGCCCAGGCCACGCAGGACTCGCCGGAGGGCCCGAACTGGGCATCTTCCTTGGCTTGCTCCCCGCTGCTGGAATTGTTCTTTGATGACGCCGTGATGATCCAGGATGCCAGGCGCACGGCATCCTCCGTGCCGTGGATCTCTGAGAGCGGGTTGAACGTGAAGTCGGGCTTGTCCGACTGGCGGTAGATCTTGTTCGGGTCAAAAAGCCAGATCGCGCCCATGCTGTGCCGGGCGGCGATCACCTCGGCCACCCCGTCAACCTTGTTGGATGTCATCAGGGCCGGCCCGGGAGCGGCGGCCATGCGCGGAATCACGAAACACGATGTCTTGCCGGAACCGGGGCCCATGCAGCATGCACCCAGGTCACGCCACCCCTGATACAGGACGGCATTCCTGCCGGCGGCCGTCGTCCCGACCCGCTGCCCGGGCACGAGATCCACGGCATTCGGGTGCAGCTGCGCGGCTTCCTTGCTGCGCTTCCTGGCCTGCAAGGGTGCCAGTTCCCCGCCTGTGGCCAGGCGCTTGGCCAGCTCGCGGTGGCCACCGGTTCTCCCGGTGCTAAAAATCGCTCCGAAGTACAGGCCGGCAATGAGGACCAGGCACACGGCCAGCACGGCCGTGGCGGCCGCCGGCCACTGTGTGGTGCCCTTGAACAATCCAGTGGCCAGGGCCAGCGGATTCCATGATTGCCTCGTGTGGGTGGGGGTGAACACTTCCCCGAGCTGGGCGGCCAGCGGGAACGACATCACGGCGGCCGCGAACGCGAGAAGGCCGGCGGCCTTCCACAACACGCCTTCAAGTTCTTCCTTCATCAGGCAGCCACCTCATCCACTGCGTCCAGTCGGGGTGGTTCCGGCATTTCTTCATCCCACTGGATCTGTCCGGCGGAGAGCATGGCGTCATCGGAGTTCGTCAGCTCAATTTCAAGGTCACTGCGGATATGCAGGCACCGGATCGGTTCGGAGGCGCCAAACTTGAAAATGAACTCTCCCTGGTCCAGCTCGTCCAGGGTTTCCTCAGTGCCGAACGGGAGACGGAACAACTGGACAACCGCTGCACTGTCATCTGCGGTGTCCTGGCCGTAGAGCAGTTTCATGCCGCACTCGGAGAGCATGGCCAGGGCCGGGGAGTCCTTGGGGATGTCGGAGATGTGGTGGAAGGCGAACATGCAGGACAGGCCCAGGCCACGGGAGAGCTTGGTGTTGCGGCGGGTCACGGCCGCGGAGGAACCCTGCACCAGGTGCCAGGCTTCCTCCACGATCAACACCGTGGGGATCTGCACCTGCTGGTGTGAGAGGACGTTGGAGAGCCAGGTGTTGATGATCATCATGACGATGGCCAGGGCCGGCCCGTCCTCGGGCAGGGCCGAGACGTCAAAGACGGTCAGGCCCGACCCCAGGTCCACCCATTCACTGGTGGGACCATCCACGATGCCTTGCAGGTCTTCCTCAATCATCCTCTCCAGCTCATACACCGGATCTTGGCCCCACGCCTTCAGATCCTCCACCGTCACCCGGGCCCGGGCCGCGTGCGCCGGGTCCGGATCATACAGGAAATCAACGATGTCCGGGAGGATCGCCTGCCGGCCCTCGCTCTGCGCCAGGGCCAGTGCCGAGGTGTGCGCGACGCGCAGCGCCTTGCCTTCCTTCGGGGTGATCGGCCGGCCCAAAGCCTCAGCCAGGATCACCCGCAACAGCTGAGATTGCCCCGCCGGGGTCCTGGCGGCCGTCGCCGAGGACTGTTCCCCGACACGGGCAGCAATCCGGGGGTCCAGGATATTGATTTTCGTCCCGGTCCCGTTCAGGGTGAACCGGATCGGCTCCACTCCCAGGCGTAGGGCCAGGGCCGTGTATTCCCCGCGCTTCTCCCGCAGCGAGGCGAAGAACTGGGGCTTCTTGTCGATGACAACCACGCGCCGGCCCAGCGTCAGGTTCCGCAGGCACCCCCACGTTTTGAGCATCGAGGACTTCCCATTGCCAATGGCACCCACCGTGCACACGTTGGGACTGGTCAGCCCTTCTTCGTTGTAGTTGGTGAACGGGTCACGGGCGATCATCCACCCCGAGGTGGTATCGACCCCGAGCAGCAGGCCCCGGTGCGACGTCGGGGAGCCGGCCACGGCAATGTGCAGCGCTTCCGCCTGCCGGGTGGAGGTATCAATTCCCGGTGCCGAAGGCTCATACAGGCCCAGCTTGTCCGGACGCTTGCGACGCTTCAGGCCCGAGCGCCAGGCACTCGCCGGGACGGCAGCGGCCTTCTTCACCGCAGCGGGACGGCTCTTTGCCAGCTTGGCGGCCTTCGTGTCGGTGCGACCGGCTTGGCGCTGGCGCGGCCACTCCCCCGGGCCCGGCGCCGTGGCGGCCTGCTTCGAGGTGGTGGACTTCTTCACGCGGAAACTCATCAGCGGATTCCCCTTCCCAAGGGAAGGCCCATGCCCAGGGCCAGGTAGTGGCGGCCGTTTAGCCAGGTCAATTGCTCGATACCGCAGTCAGCGGCGACACCTTCAATGGCCCCCTGGGCTGCCGGCAAGGCATCCACGCCGGGAACCGTGATGGTGATGTACAGCCCGTAGGAGGCCCCGTGATGCTGCGAGCCGGGCTTGAGGTCGATGAGGCGCTGGCGGGAGGCATTGAACAGCACTTCGTCCCCGCCGTCGGTCACGGTGTCCTCTTGCTCGCGTTTCTTCTTCGTGGCCCGGTCCTGGGCGTGGTCACTCTTGGCCTTGCCCCGGGCCTTGCGTGCCGGCACCAGGTCAATGACGGCACTGACCGTGCGCACCATCGAGGGATGAACGCCCGTCAGCAGGGGCCGGAGCATTTGGACCGGCTGCGCATCCGGGGAAATGTCGGTCACCCGCACATACGCCGTTTTGGTCACCCACCCGTCGTTGATGACCACATGGTTTCGGTTCGTGCCGTCCATCTTCTGCCAGCACGTTTCCAGGGACACCCCGGTGGTGTCGTCAATGTCAAAGGAGGGATCCTGCAAGGCCCGGAACAGGGCCGCGCAGCGGGCCTTGTCCAGGGGCCGGACCCCGCGCAGGCCGGCACGCTTGGCCTGCGCGGCCAGCTTCTGCAGCTCTGCCACGATCACGGGGCCGTCCCCGGAATGCCCGGCACCGGCCTGGGCCGCCTTTTCCTGAAACTTGAAATCATCGGGAATGTAGGCCACATAGTAGGAGCGGTGCTGCTCGCTCGATGAGCGGGTGCGGTCGATCAGCTGCTCATAGGAGGCCCGCAGCACGGCCGGGACGTTCGCCGGCATTTTGGCGGTCACCCAGCTGGCATGGTCCGAGGAATCCATGGGCACGGCCCGGGACAGTTCCTGAATCCGGGTAATGAGCGTGTTTTCCTTCGCCTGGGTGGCCAACAGCCGGCCAAAGCCGATATGGCCGGCATCGTGGCCACGTTCCTCCTTGAGGGAATCCGCGGCCGCGCTGACTTCCATCACGACGGCGAAATACTTTTGTCCCGCAGCGTTGTGGCGGAAGACCACGATGGGCTGTGCCCCGGCCAGCTGGACCTCAAACCAACGCGCCTGCCCCACGAACAACGGCACGTTGCCCCCGGGACGGACCCGGAAAAAGACCTGCCAGAATGAACGCTTGCCGGCCGGCACCGCCTGCGGGTCGAAACTGTTTTGCCCGGTCAAGTTCAGATACTTAAAGAACATCCGCTGCATGCCCAGGGCCGCAATGGAGCGGTCCTGGGCCAGCGCGAACGGCGTGAACAATGCGTACGCGAGCAAACACAGCAGCGCCGCCACCAGCAGACCCAGCCACGACCCTGCCGAGGACAGCGGGGCCGGAATGGCCAGGATGATGAAGAACACCATGCCCGTCCATTCCATGGATGACCTGCTGCCCCCAAAGAGCCCGCGCCCGCCCGTCTCACCACCAATAACTGCCATACGTGCCATGAAAAATCCCCTCCTGAAACATGGATGCTGCATCGCCCGGTCATCCGGGTGCGGCTCGCAGGTGCCACCCCACGAACCGCCTGGGTTCCCGCCTCTAGCTGGTGGGAACATCCGGGGCCGCCGCGTGTACGGCCTCCCTGGTTTTCGCGGCCGCCGCGTTTCCTGCCGCGATGCCTGCCTGAACCGCCGTGGCCACGCCGGCCGTCGACGCGCCCGCTCCCACGCTGCCTGCCGTCTTGGCCCCAGTGGATGCGGCACCCCTGGACGCTGCCCCACCGGCCGCTGAAGCCCTGGCTCCGCCTAGCGTGGTGCCGGCGCCACCCGTTGCGCCCTGGCTACCACGGTGTGCCTGGGCCCCGTAGCCGCCCCCTCCCCCACCACCGGGGGTGAGCTTGGTCGGTTCCTGGGGCGGCGTCCAGGACGTATTGGAATTGGTGTTGCTGCCGCTGCCGCCCCTCCTGCTCTGGTTGTTGATCGAGTCCCGGCGATTGTTCGCAATGTGCATCGACATCGCCGACGCGGTGCCCGCCACCACGGCCGCCCCGGCGACAGAACCAGCACCATGGGAGGACTGGGAGCCTTCCGGGGTGAGCGGAATGTACTTGAGCAACACCACCGGGAAAAGGAACACCATGACCAGGATCAGGCCCGAAACGAAAATATTGACGATGTTCGTCAGGTCCTGGCTGGTCCCCGGCAACACCTGCTTGCCGACGTTCATCAGGAAGAAGCCAGCCCCGAGCATGAACAACAGGATGGTTTTTGAGGCCATGATCCCGCCAAAGGTCCCCACCAGTTTCATCACCTTCGGACGCCACAACGGATTGACCAGCATGCCCAGGGCCACCCCGATGCCAATGCCCATCAACAGCAGCGAGGCCTTCCAGATGATCATCAGGAAGAACGTCGCCCAGGCGCCCACGAGCAACAGTCCCCACAGGAAGATGCCCACGAACGGGCCGAACACGTTTGAGGACGGAACCGACGCGAAACTGGACATCAGGTTAATCGCGGTGTTCATCGGGGCTGTGCCCCAATTGATCAAGCCCTCATTGAGCGGTTGAAGCCAGCCCGTGACGACGTGACCAATCACCGGGCCAAAGACCATCATCAGCACCGCCAACGGGGCCCACACCACCAACGATTTGGTGGCCTCCGCCCCGTCAATCTTTCCCGCCGCGCTAGAGCGCAGCGTCAACAAGACCATGGCGGCCAGCACGACCAGGCCAATGCCGGCGGCCGACGCCCACACTGTACGGAACGCCGGGTCACCAGCATCAAAATCAGTGGCAGCAGAGAGCCCGTTCAACGTCGTCCCCAGCGCGTTCACGCTGTCCTTCTTGATCGAGTTCGCGATCTGTTCCAGACCATTGGAAGGATTCTGAATGAAATCAACAAACCCAACCACGGCCCCAATCGACTTCGTAAACCCCGACCACCACATATCGATGGCAGTCTTGATTCCAGAGGAAAAAGCATCGTTGAAAGCCAGGCTACAGATTCCCTGAACTGCCAGGTTCCCCGGTGCCGGTGTTGCCGAGGAGACCGCTTCACAGAATGCCCCACTTTGGATGGAGTTCTGGAAAGCCTGAAGCGACTCAAAGGACTTTGGCAACATCGAGGACACCCCGGATGCGCAGGTTGATTTGCCGCCGGGAAGGATAGAAACAACCTTTCCCATCACGCTTGCATCGCACACTTGCTTGACGATAAGGGGCACCAGCTCGTCGTGGGCCTTTTGCTGTTGTGCCGCTGTCAGCTCGACAGCGGCGCCGGTTGTGCCGTCATCAGCCAGGGCTGGCGTGGCTCCCAGGATCAGAACCAGCACCAGCGCCGAAAGCGCTGGGATGAGCCGGCGCCCCGCCCTACTTGCGCGTAATGCCCGCATAGTCAACCCACCCCCCATCTTTGATTCCAGTGGCGGCGTTCAACAGGTAGGCGTCACGGGTAGCTGCAGGCATCGGCATGTTCTTCGGTGAAGGTTTCCAGCCAGTGATGCTGGTCGTGACGTTCAGGACGACACCGGGCACGGCATCGTGGAGACTGACGACTTTCCAGTCGCCGTTGGACCATAACAACCGCACGATGTCGGGGCGGCAGTCGATCACAGGCGTTTCCGTTGGCGTATCAAAGGTTGTGGCCAGGCAGCCGAGGACCTGCACGACGGCCGTACGTTCCGGAGTGCAATCTGTGATCTTGTAGGAGCCGCCCCACTCAACGTGGGTTGTCTGCGTAAAGCCCTTGGCAACCGCCTTGCCCTCGGGAGTTTTCAGGGCGGCCAGGCGCTTATGGGCGTCGTCAAGGAGTGCGTCCTTGGTGGGGCCAGGTAGCACTACCTGGTTTATCAAGGCGATCTTCTTCTCATCGCTGACCTGGTAGACATCCGTTGTGCTTTTGTAGTAGTTGGTGGCGGCTTGGACTGCGCTGTCGCAGGTGCCGGTGTAGCCGATTTTCGTTACGCCGTCGGCGCCGGTTTTTGTCCCGCCTGATCCCACGGTGATCCCGGCCAGTGCCTCACCGCTGGGTGCGGTGGTGGCCGGCGGTGTTGTGGTTTCATTGCGGCCGGAGCTGGTGGCGTAGTCGATGACCATAAAGGCGGCCAAGAGCAGGCTGACCACCCCGGCCGCAATGCCGATGATGAGCCAGTTACGGCCCTTTGTCGTTGTTGCGTTCTCGCTCATGCCCAATCCTCCCGGGACTCTCGTACCTACGCGCCGGCCGACTGAACAATGAAGATCACGGCCCCAACGATGACTGAGACGCCCACGGCGGCACCGAAGGCAATCAGGGACACCTTGGCCCCGTCCGCGCCTTCGCTGATGTCATCGGAACGGTTGCGGCGCTTGGCAATGCCCCACTTGCCGACGTTGACCAGGAACGCCCCGGCCGTGCCGATCAGGACCAGGCCCCAAATGCCGCCCAGGATCAAAGCGACAGCGCCAACGAACTTCACGCCGAATACATCGATGGAGGGAGTCACGCCGTCAAACGGGTTGCTGATGGCCGCCGGCATGGCCCGGGACACCAGCCCCGTGGCGGTGTTGTGTGTCTGGATCAGAAAAGTGTTCATGGTTACTTGCCATCCTTCGGGCGGTCGTTTTTCGTCAGTTCATTGGCCACCGTGGCGGCCGCGCGTTCAAAGGCCCGGGCAGCCGGTGCCCCCACCAGCTGCCAGTCGATGATCGAGCCGGTGTCCAGGCTTTGGTCGTACGGGATGTCAATGACGGTGCCCACAGCGGCGGAGATCTCCGCACGGAGCTTGGCCTGTTCGCCGGTTGGTTCCCGCCACCCGCCGCCCTGGGTAACCAGGACAACGGCGTTGCGGACCAGCTGCTCATAGTGCGGATTGCCCGATACCTGGGACATGGATTCAAGCTGCTCGATCATGCGCAGCGCCGAGACCAGGCCGTTGCGCTTGAGCGTCGTCGGGATCACGAGCTGGTCGGTCTTCTCAATGCAGGCCAACCAGTTTTCGCTGCGGGTGTTGTTGCCCGTATCGACCACAATCACGTCGTAGAACCGGCCGGCCACCGCGTTGATCCGGTTGAACTCGCTTTGCCCAATCTGCTTCATCCGGTCAGGGTCCTCATCCGAGGCCAGCACGTGGAACTGGTTGTTGCCCTGCTGGCGGACGTAAAACGACAGTTCGCCCTTCCGGGCGCTGGCCGTCTCAAAGTCCTCCAAAACCCCCAGCAAGTCCCACACAGTGCGGGTGGCCCCGTTGGCGGTGGTGCGGATGCCCAGCGTCCCCATCGTCTCGTTGTTGCACCAGGCCAGAACCTGCTGCGGGGAATGGATGCCAAACGTGGACGCCAACCCCACCGTGCACATCGTCTTGCCGATCCCGCCCAAGGGCTGGGCAACGGCAATCATTTTCGGCCGTGAATAGGTGCGCTGGATCGCGGCAATATCGGCCCGCCGGGCAAGCTCGGCAGCGCCCACCTTCGGCTTGACCAGGCCAAAGGTGACGGTCCGGACGAAGGCCGGCCAGCCCTTCGTGGGCGGCAGCAGAGCCGACGCCGACTCTTCCTGCAGGAGCGCTGCGGAACGCCGGCCCTTGACCAACGGTTCAGCCTGCCCCGGTGCCGGTGCCGGTGCCGGCGGAACCGGGGGGACCGGATCAACCGCATTGACCGGTTCGGGCTCCACGGCCGGCGGTGCCGGCGGCTGGCTCACCATGACCTGCTGGGCTGTGAAATCGGCCAACGGTGCGGAATCTGCCCGCTCGTCGCCCTGCCAGTGTGTACTCATAACTTCTGTCCCCTCCTGCTGATGGTGTTCTTACTTATTTCCGGCAGGGGCAATGGCTGCCACCTGCCACGGTGCTGCGTCGCCGATACGCACCACCTGCACCGAGTACGTCCCTGCATCGGTGGAAAACTCAACGACGGCCCCAAACGGGTTGGCCGGGTCCCTGGTCAATTTCCCGGCACCCTTGACCGCATGCACCGGAACGTTTTGGGGGTCCGTGTAGGACAGGGATTCCGCTGCATCCGGGGTTAGGAACGGCTTGAGGTCCTCAAACCACTTCGGTTCCCCAGATCCCGGGTGGGCAAAGAGCCCCATGGCCTTCGTGGCCGTGGTCAGGGCGTCCGATTCCGCCGCCGTGGACCACGACGCCCCCGGCTGGGGGGCCTGCGTCTCCGGTGCTTGCGGGCCCGGGGCCTGGCTGAACGGGTAATCCGTCGGCACGGGCGTGGCCGTAGCAGAGGCGCTGGCCGGTGAAGACGTATCGGGCATCGCGGCCGTGGGCCCCGGCGATGCCGGCCTGGCGGCGGGCCCGCACGCCGTGCACGCCACGACGGACACGGCCAGCACGGCCAGGGAGATCCGGTGGGAAGTGTTCATGGTCAAGCCGCTTTCTTAGCTGTTGCCGGAATATGCAAAAATGCGTCCACCGACGCTGCGCTGATGGTCCGCTGTCCGTACTTGTGGTCATTGGGTGGCGCCTGGCCGTTGTATTCCTCCACCACCACCGTGCCGTTGGGATTGACCGCCATCACGACGGCCACGTGACCGGCGGGGCCCGTGGCGGTGTCCGGGCCGGGCCGATTGCCGTCGAACCAGGCAATCGCGCCCACCTCCGGGGTGTGGTTGACCGGCCAACCCTTCGCCAGCCAGGTATCCCGCCACCCCACCGCGTTGCCCAGGGCCCTGCCCGGAACGAACGTGAAGTTGTTGACCGGAAACGGGCGCTTGTCCGCGTTGCCCGTCTGCTGCATCACGCGCCAGAATGCGAAATCAACGCACTCCTTGTAATAGAACCGGGTGTCAGCATTCGTAGCGGCCTCAGTGCCAACATGGTTCCAGGAACCCTCGTCCGCCCACGGGTAATCGTCCTTGGCCGAGGTGTGGCCCCCAGTGGTGGGCCCCTCAGTACAACGGTCCTTAGTTGGGGTTGAAGCGGTTTCGACCTTGGCTCCGGAAACGGCGTCAACAACCTTCAGGGCCGCATCCCAGTACTTGGTGTAGTGGTTCGGGTCTGCATTGCGCTGGGTCCGGTGGGCGGCCTCTGTGGGCGTCAGGGACTCCCACCCGGAAACCTGCACCAGGGCCTTGAAGAAGTTCGTGGCACTGATAGAGGGGTCCATGCGGTCGCTGTAGGACCCCCAGGCCCCATTGCCGCGCTGCTGGAACAACCCCCGGGAATCAGGGCCGGTAGCATCGCCCCGGTCCAGGACACGCAACCCGGACTCCCCCATTGCCGTCATCACACCGATCTGCTGCCCATACAAAGACAACTTCAGGGACTTGCCGGCATTGACGATGAGGGCCGCATTCTTCAGCTGCACGCCACCGTAGCCGGCCACCTGCCCGCTGGGCAGGCCCGCCACATCAGCCTCCACACCGGGCGCATCCTTTGCACTGACACAGGCAGCTTCAGCCTTAGGTGAAGGCATCAGGGCAACAATGAAAACGACCGCCAAAAGGGGCGCCAACAGAATGCAGGCAGCCCAGCACAGTATCTTCTTCATCCGGTTACCTCCCCGAAGGTGGGATGTCTCTAATTATTAATAGAACTCTATCGCTTAGTAATAGACTATGGATGCAAGATGTCCTTTTTGGTAAAAATTCGGGCAAGATAGGTACATGCCGCGCCTGATCATGCCCCCGCTCCCCCCGGAGGTTGACATGGCTATCGCCCACATGGGCAACAGGGCCCAGGCGGATATTCTGCGCCACCTGGCAAAAGCCGGGCCATCCACCATTGGAGGGTTGATGGACGGCGTGGACATGACGAGGCCCAGTCTCAACCGCCACCTTGCCGCTCTGGAGGATGCCGGGATCGTCCATACCAATCCGCCGGCGGGGAACCGGCATGGAAAGGCCGTGACCTACGCCGCCGATCTTGATCGGGTGCGGCGACTGGCAAGCGAGTACCTTCGGTACGTTTCCGGGAAGTAGTCGCACAAAGAGCCGGGGGAACCGCATTCGACGGCAAGGTACCCCCAATGACACCTTGCGGCCGACCGTGCGATGTTGCAGTATTCCCAAGCCTTCAAATCCTCTACTGAAACAGTCGTTTCAGTAGAGACATTACCCTAAACACACCAACCAACTGACACATGCGGTTCAGTGGGTTGGTGTGTTTCCTCCCATCAAGGGGGCTTGTCACAGAGCTACTCGGGCGGCCGCCGAAATTTGTTGATGGCGGCCGCGATTTCGTTGAGTGCTTCGGGAGGGAGATCTCCTACGGTTCTGGCGCCAACGTCCTTGGCACCCATGAGTTTCAGCGCCCGGAGAAGGTTTAATTCTGCTTCCACTTGGGCAGAGATCTGGCCGTCGCGCTTGAGCAGATAATCGGCATCGACATCAAAGTAGTCCGCCAAGGCCCGCAACAGGTCAGGGGTTGGTCGCCCATCCGGGGACCCTTTGCGGATCCGGAACCATTTGGTTCGGGATAGTTTGATGCCGCGCTTGGCCAGTTCCTTCTGAATTTCCGTGAAGCTGGCCGGCTCGTGGCCTCGGGCACGCATGACGTCAATGAGTAGTTCTATCTTCTGCGCGATGACCTCACGATCGGTCAGAGCAGGATCGTTGTCTCCGCTTTCAACTGGCATTGTTCCCCTTGGTAAATTCATGGTGTTTCCGAGTCGGTGCGGGTTGAGTAAGAATCCGTTCACCAGCGCTAAGGATTCGAGTCGTGATCGGCCCCAGGCGAAGGCCCTCTTGGGCTTCGATGTCTTTGAGCGCGATCACGTGACGGTAGATCGTCGTTCTAGGGTCGCTGGATCGCTCCTCATGGGGGGCATACATGCTCTCCATGGTGAGCGTCTTTCGCTTATATCTGGCAGCAGATAGCCCCAGCAGGGCAGCTATGGTGCGTTGGACGAGCTGGACTGGTTTGAGCGCAAGCATTGCCAGGCTGAGAATGATCAAGGCCACCCCCAAATAGACAAAATTGAAGGCTGCAAAACTTATCGAGAGGAACAGTGGGTCGCCGACCGAGGACCAGATCGCGATTGTGTAAGTGACCTCATCGAAGCATGCAAGGGCGGCTGTAATGGCTCCAATTCGCATTAATCCAAGCCAACCCCGCCAATGGCCTCGGAGTAGCCAGGCCATATCGAGACAGATGAGTCCAACAAAGAGCATGTAGATCGCAGCGTAGAGAAACACCCCATATTGTGAGCCCTCTTCGGTGACGAACGAGGCGTTTGATCCTCTGGTGTCGGCCAGCAGAAACGGCAGTGTGATGGAGCCAAGAGCAGCAAATAGGACCAGCGGGTGATACTTCCAGCTGCGGGTTCGAATCAAGTCGGTTCCCGTGGCCTGAATGATTGACGAACGAAGGAACCATGCCGAGGAGCTGAGCAGCAGGCTGCGGATCAGGTGGGCGAAGTTCATGCCACCCAGCCAATGGTCAACGCTGACGTACGGGGCAAAAGTGTCTGTAATGAGCAGCCCGAGGCCGCCGAGTCCGGTCGCTGCCCAGGAAGCTCTGGCCCGGGGGTTTCGAATAGCTGAAGGCGCACGGAGGACGAAGATGGCGCAAAGCAGCCCGGCCAGGAGGAATTTCATAGGCCGAAGACCTCATCGATCGAGGACTCTCTGTAGGGAGGATGCAATTTTTCAGCCAGTTTAAACGCGATAGCTTCCGCTTCCTGCTCCTGAATGTTTGCCTCGTTGCCACGGGCCAGCAGCGAAGCCACGCCGCGCCTTTTCCCTATTGTCTGAAACAGGTTCTCGGCAGATTTTTCGTTGAGAACTGTACAGCCCGAATGTCGGAGGAGGATATGTCCCAGCTCATGGCAGATGCTGTGCTGTTGATAGAGCACGGGATCACAGCTGCGGTAGACGATGAACCCCACTTCCGCCGCGTCAACCCATAACCCCGTGGTTTTTCCCCACCCCTTGCCGCTGACCTGGGTGAGTTGCAGCTTCTTCCCGTAGACCGTCTCTACACGGTCCAGGAGGTCAGGGAGATCTATTGCATCGGGCAACTGTAGTGCCAGAATTGCGCTATCAACGTTGAGGAAACTACTCACGCTCCCTCCCCCGAGAGTCCAAGAGTCACATCGGGTTGCAGCCCTCCACTCGCGTGCGAACCCAGCCACCCCTCTACGGTGGATTCCCACAAGGTGGGGTTTGAATTCCATTCAAGGCCGTGCTGTGCCCCAGGAAAGTCCACGAACTGCACGCGCCCCTTGAGTCCTTGAATAGTTTGCCGAGCATGTTCCAAAGGGACAGTTGTGTCTGCCGCGCCGTGGGTGACGAGCACCGGGATAGCGGCGGAGCCGCTAACACAGTGATTCTCTTCTTCCCAGGCCGTCTTCGGGCACCCCCACCGCGGAATGACAGAGTTGAAGCGAGACATGACCAAGCGGACAATGAGCCTAGGAAGTCCGGCTCGGCGCATGGCCTGCGGAACGATCTTGTGCCAGTCCAATGCCGGGGATACTAGTACGAGCCCAGTGACCAGGTGAGAGAGCTTTTCTTGACGAACGCGCAGTGCAAGCAGCGCCCCAAAAGACCAGCCAACATACACAATCTGAGTGGCCCCCTGGCGCACGGCGTAGTCCTGAGCCTCAGCGATGGCACGCCATTCACGAAGGCCAAGCGTCGATTGCTTTCGGCGGCCCCTTACTTCCAAGGAAACGTCATACGACGGCACCAGAGAGTGAAACCCCTTGCGGGCGAACACCGACAGTCCCCGTAGAGTCTGATTACGGGCACCACCCAAGCCATGGATATGGATCGCCCATCGCTCAGAATCTGCTTGGGCCAGCGGGGAACGAACCATCCACGCTGGAAAGGCCCTCTCCCCCAGCTTGATGTCTTCAAAGGCCAAATCCAGGTCAGCCGGAGTCTTTCCGATGTGGCCATAAAGAAAAGCAGACTTCCACCTAAAGAGATCCGGAGGCAGTTCCGATTGGACACGCCGCTGCACCAGGCCCTGGTCTTCGGCTGCCGACTCAGGAGGGCCCAAAAGCACTGAGCGAGTCTTCGTACGATCCCAAAGAACCATGTTGCCAGGATGATTGGACAGCGTCGACGGACCGACCACCACATATGTCCCATCACCGGCATCCCCAACTCGGTCCACCCGAACTGGGACGCCGCCCCTCTTTGCGCCCAAGGCCTTCCTACGAAGTAGCAAGGTTGGGACATCCACGAGCAGGACAACTGCAGCTGTCGCTATCCCGATGCGAGCAAACGCCGTTCCCAACGACAACAGATCCTCCCCCGTCACATGATTGGCACCTCCAGTAAGTTTCCCACGGCGCGCGGACCGAAGTAGCGCACCAGCTGAAACATATGTTTCACTAACTGTATAAATCGCCACAACGTCCGTCAGGCCTCCACCTATTGAAGAAACGAGACGCGCAGGTCCATGAAGCACGACACACTGGAAGGAATGTCCAAGAAAAAATTTATTTTTGAGAGAGGATGAAGCCATGGTTCCAAACATGCCACCCCTCCCTCGGCTTGCCCCGACGAAGACGGCCTCAAACCCTAAGCCCTGGATGGTCGGTGTCCCGATTGATGATCCAGAAATTGCGTTGAAGCTCAGGGAATTGAGCGCGGCGTTTGGTAAGAAACCAGGCCCTTATGTAGCGAAAGTACTCACGGAGTGGCTTGCTGCCATCGATATTTCAGAGATTCAGCAAGAGGAGCTGCCAATCAGCCGAGCTTCTTAAACGGCAAAAGGCCCGCCGTAGCGGGCCTTGCCTGACACAAACTCTGTAGCTAAAACCTGTGAAACTTGCCGGAATCCCGGTTTGTAGCTACTTCGACACACGGGGCTTTGTCATGCCTGTGATCATTTGAAGTTGGTTCCATCATACACGCGCACGATTTTTTGGCTATTGATGCCTCTGTCGACACGATAACCGTGTCGGGAATTTCTTCTGTTCATGCTCAGGCATGGGCTGCCTTGGCGCCTCTGATTGCCGGAGCACCGGTGATGCGTTTTGCGACCAGGGAGGGGAAGTATCCGCGTCCGCGGTCGGCGCCTCCTGCGATCAGCCGGGCGTTGCCGTCTCGTCCGGTGGCTGTGATGGTCCATGGGGTGGATGGGTCCGTGCAGACGTTGTGCCTGGACTTGGATACGTCCAAGGCTTTGCAGTCGGTGGTGGATGCTGACGCGGCCGCGATCGGTGCCCTGCTTGCTTCGTGTGGGCTGCGTTTTGTGGCTGACCACTCCCCCAGCGGTGGTCGGCATCTTTATGTCCCCCTGGCGGAGCGTCTTCCAGCCGGGGAGGCCCGGGAGTTGGTGGAGGCCCTGGGCGCACGGTTCCCAAGCCTTGACCCTGGGCCGCACCAAAACGTCACGGACGGGTGCATCCGACCCCCCGGGTCCATGCACAAGTCCTTGGCTGGGCACCAGGTCCTGGATACCCCCTTGGCCGAGGCCTACGATGTGCTGCGCCGGCGGAACCCACCGGAGACGGTGGCGGTCTTGCGGCGGGTCTTGGCGCCCTCGATCCGACAGGTGCGTGCACGCACGGCCACCGTGTCAAAGGCTGCCCGGCTCCCTGTTGTCGATACCCAGACCGCTGCCGGGTCGCCGTCCGATGGCGCGGAGTCCCAGGTCTTGGTGGGGTCCGTGTTGCGTCGGGTCGCCCGGACGGGGATCTACGACACGAACAGGTACAAGAGCGCTTCGGAGGCCCGGATGGCGGTGTTGAACCACCTGTGCGCCTGGCAGCTGAGCCTGTCGGAGGTCCAGGCCCACCTGGACACTGACTTCGCGGGCCTGGCAGCCCTTTACGGGACCGTGGCCCGCCGGGAGCGGCTGTTGCCGACGGAGTGGGCGAACGCGGCCGCCTGGGTCAGGCAAAAAAAACACCCCCCGGCCAGTGGGTTGAACCATGGCAATAAAAGCGACACAGAGCCTGCCTTAACCCACAGCGGGGGGGCTGAGGGCTTGCGTTCGCAGGTTGCGGTGATGGCTGAGATCAATGATCTTGAAAATGTTTTGTACTCGGTCCTTGATCAACGGCTGGCCAGGACCGGTCGGGAAGGGATTACCTTGAGGTTCCTGATCCGTGCGGTGCTGGGTTTCGCCCGGGCGAAGGAAACTTTGGTGGTGGATGTGGGTTGCAGGGCGTTTGCGTTGGCTATGGGGGCGCACCATGGCACGATCGCCCGGTTGCTGCCGCGGTTGGTGAAATTTAGCGGGGGGATGCTGGGGAAGGTGGAGGACGCGCGGGGAAAGCGGGCTGACAGTTACCTTCTGGGGTGTCCGGAGCAGTGGAAGGACGTCGCTGCCGCGACGTCCTGGCGCAAGGGAAAGATCTATGGGATCCGGCCCGTGTTCCGGGCGCTGGGGGCCCCGGCAGCCCTGGTGTATGAGGCGGTGGAGCGTGCCCGCCACTCCCCCACCACGGCGGAGATCGTCCGTGTCACCGGGATGAGCCGGCCCACCGTGGCCAAGGAACTGGCCGTCCTGGCCGAACTGGCCATGGTCGAACGCCACCACGGCAGCTGGAAGCTGGTCCACACCACGAACCTGGGCACCATCGCCGAGTGGCTCGGTGTCCAGGAGGAATACGAGACCCAGCTTCGTCTCGTCAAGGCCCAACGCCGCCAATGGCACGCCCACCTCGAAGGCCACACGGAACCAGTGATCCGCGAGGAAGACCTCTACGACCCCGAACGCGACGAATACGACCCCTGGGACCCCTGGCTGACAACCGGTGACCCTGTGCGGGCAACAGAACAGGCTGGGGTTTGGTAGCAATGGAACAGGATTGAACGGCAAGCCTAGTGATCGGTGGTGTGAGGGCGCGCCGGTGGAATTCCACTACTATCAAGACCCCCGAGAAGGTTCCGTGGTTGAGCTGCAATGGAACGGTTAGTCTCGTTTAGCTGCTTGTGCTGGGTCTGAGCTTACACACGAAGACTCCCATCAAAGTTTTGCTACTGGGTTTCCTTGCTTTACTTGATTCACAAGTGAAACAAGGAAAGCCGTAAGCGCATGATTTGCTTGATTTACACGATTTGCTTGGTTTACAGGATTCGCTGGGTTCAATTGTGAAAAAATTGAAGACACGGAAGTCAGCTTCACAAGCAAAACCAGTGTTGCTGGCTACGCTGGAATTACATTGGAAGGGGAGTTTGATGAAACAGGATCTGGACCGCGGTGCTCTTAGTCGCGTCATTGCGGTAATCAACGGCAAGGGAGGCGTCTTCAAGACCAGCCTTGTGGCCAACGTAGGTGGCCTCTTGGCCGAGGGCGGTTCACGGGTCCTGCTCGTAGACCTTGACCCCCAGGGAAATCTCGCCGAGGACCTTGGATATAACGATCAAGGCGACGCAGGTAGGAGCTTGGCGGCTTCGCTGTGTTTCGGGGGAGAGCCTGATTTGCTGCTGGGTGTCCGCCCCAACCTGGACGTCATCGCCGGCGGCCCCCACCTCGACGATGCTGCCGCTTTCCTTGGCGCCAAGGCCCAAAAAGACCGTGATGCTGCACAGCTAGCCCTAGCCAAACTGCTTGCCAGCGTTGCGGGGGAGTACGACCTGGTCCTGCTCGACTGTCCGCCAGGGAACGAGCCACTGCAGGCAGCGGCGGTGGCCGCAGCCCGATACGCAGTGGTGCCTTTGAAGACAGACCTGTCGAGCCGCAAGGGTGTCGCCGCGGTCGCAGCACGAATGGACAGCGTGGTCGAACTAAACCCGTCCTTGGACCTATTGGGCGTTGTCCTAGTCGGAACCGGCACGAATTCCAAGCAGGTCCACAAGGTTACCCGAGATCACCTCACAGCCGACTTTGGTACGGATGAAGTGCTGTTCCCGATGACCATTCGCCATGCAGAGGCAACTGCCCAGGCGTGCCGCGAGCGTGGATTGCTGGCCCACGAGCTAGAACGAGAACTTAGCAAAGGACCGAAATGGTGGGAGATTCTGCGCGGCGAAGCAAAGGCCGGGAGTACGGGACCAAAGTCGGCTTCCAGCGTGGCCGAGGATCTCCACGCAGTCGCCATGGAAGTGACACGCCGCATCGCCGCCGCCGAATCTCAGGAGGTTAACGCATGAGCGTCGAACCTACACCCAGCCGGCCCGCACTGGGACTGCCCCCGCGACGCACCGTCGCGCCCGCCGCCGAGGCACCCTTGGCACGGATGCTTCCTGGACACCGGCCCGAGACGCCGCAGAAAACAGCTTCCAAGGACGCCGAAATGGCGAACATGACGGTCAGTATCGCCGTCGCGCTCCGCAACCGGGCGCGGGCCGCGTACCGGGCGACCAGCTACGCCGAAGGGGATAACACATGGAGCCATTTCGTGGCGAAGGCGATCGAAGCAGAAACAGCGCGCCGTGAAGTCGAGTACAACAAGGGCGAGATGTACCCGTCCTGGGGCGAGAAACTCCCCGGGGGCCGAAGGCTCAAAGACAGCTGACTACCGTTCGGTTTCTGGGGGGCGGGGACCAATGCGCGGAAAACTGGCGCCAAGGGATTGATTCGGCGGTAACGATTGGTGGCGTCGTTCGTTGAGAGTGTATGGCTGGTGAATATTTATGGGGTGGAACAGGATGCGCCTGAAAGGGGTAGTGTCTAGCCGGGGCGGTCAGTTGTCCCGGAGGTCTTTGGGTTCGGTGGCCATGAGGGATTCAAGGAACTGGTATAGTTTTTCGGCCTGTTCCATCAGCTCAAAAGCTGTGCCCGCGAGGTCTTCCGCGTGTTCGTAAAGCTTGATGAGCTCGTCCTTGGGACCGTTCGGGTATGTTTCCATCGCCAGTTGATGTAGGTCAAGTAACTCTCTGCGCATCACTGGTGGTCCGGCAATGCCGATGTCGTTCAGGTGGGTGCGCATATCATCGAAGACATCAACTGCAGCAAGCAGATCCTGGGTCTCAAATCCGTCTTCGACAACGAGATCGTACTCTTCATCCCCGCACTGATCATTCATGCTTGCGACTCTACCTTTCCCGGGTGGCGGACCTTCGCATACGTCTAACGCCGGGTCATGCTCTGCTGTTCAAGGCGGGCCAGTTCCGCCTCTGAGAGGGGAGCGGCAGTTGTGGTATCTGAAGTTGTTCGAAGATTTTCCCGATCCGCGGAGACCGCGGTATTTGAAGCAACGACCGTAGTCCTCTTCAGATATTCACTGTTGTCCGACATTGGAGAATGTCCTGTTTCAGGCTTCTTTGGGTCCCAGGATGTTGCGCGTCGCAGTGGATGCCTGTAAGTGGCCGTGTTGCCTGACGATGGGTCGTGGTTTCCCTGGTTTTCCTTTTTGCCTCTTGACCTTCTTCGTTGGCGGCGTCAGGCTGACGACAGACCCTGACCTTGGATTTTGGTTCAAGGTTTTAAGACGAACGAGACCGGTGCCAGTTTCTAAGGCCGCACCAGTCTCGTTCTGACGCGAAATGAGTCGCGCTGTGCTTACCGTAAGCCACGATCCAGACACTGTCGAGTTCCAGCTTCTGGGACGGGAGCTGGCCTGTCCGCTCTGTCCTGGCCGGCTGCGGCCCTGGGGGGTTCGGGGTGGGGCGTGTGATCCGGTGTGGGGTGCCGGTGGCGGGCCGGCTGTTCACCCCGCGCCGGGCCCGCTGCAGCGACTGCGCAGCGACCCATATCCTGCTCCCGCCGGGGCTGGCCGCCCGCCGGGCCGATCATGCGGGGGTGATCGCCGAGGCCGTGGAGCTGAACATCGTGCAGGGTTCCGGGCACCGGAAGATCGCTGCGGTCCTCGGCCGCCCGGAGACCACCGTCCGGGATTGGCTGCGGACCTTCAGCGCCAACGCCCCGGCGGTCATGGCAGCATTCGCGCTCCGGGTGCACCGGGGCACTGCCGAGGCGTTGGGGTTCTGGCCGGCACCTGCCGCCACGTGGAAATCCAACGCCTTGGGCATGGTGATGGCCCATGCCCGGGTGCTGGCCCATCTGCACCGCGCCGTTGCCCAGTCCGTGGTCACGGTGCCGTGGCAGTATGCTGCCTTGTTTGCTCATGGGCCGTGGTTCTTTAGCAGGGTTGGGTGGCCCGGCAGTGCGCAACACCAGCCCGCCCTGCCGCTAGTGCGGTAAATGGGCCAAGGTGGGGTTCACGTGCCATTTCCGCTGTGCCGGCGGTGGTGTGGTCCTTGTGTTTGACCCCACTGGAAGGAAATTTTTACTTGATGAGTGCTTCAGCCCAGCTGCCCGATCGGTTTGACCCTGCCCTGGTGCCGCCGGGAGCCGCAATACCGCTGGTTTCGGCGGTGCCGGCGAATCCGGCACCGCGGGCCACCACACCGTTGATGCGCAAGGAACATCGGGACAATATTGCGTTGTTCCGTTACCAGGTGATCCGGGGCGTGGCGGATCCGTCGTTGAGCACCCGCCAGCGCGGGCCGTTGGTGCGGGCGTTGGCGGCCGTGGATCATCCGTGGCCGTTTGGCGGGACCCGCCGCTACTCCAGGGAGACCCTGGACCGGTGGGTCAAGGCCTGGCACGAGGGCGGGTTCGACGGGCTGAAACCCGAAGAACGCGCCACCACGGGCGGGACTGATCCGACCGTGCTGGTCCTGGCGGAGTCGCTCAAGCGTGTGAAGCCGAACCGGACGGCGGCCCAGGTCAAGCGGATCATCACCGAAACCCTGGGCCAGGCCCCGTCGGAGACAACCCTGCTGCGCCACTTTAGGGCGAGGAACATTTCCACCGGTGCCAGGCCGGTGGCCACCGGCCGCTTCGAGACCGATCACGCGAACGAGATCTGGGTTGGTGATGCCCTGCACGGGCCCCGCATCGGGGTGCGCCCGTCAAGTTTGTGAGACAGTTTGATTGATTTTTCTTCTTACGCTGCTATTTGTTCGGTTTGATTTTGGTATTCGGCCAGGGCCCGCGCTGGTGGCAGGCCCTGGTTGTTTGCATGGG
>Ga0134128_10002321_pt1 | contig 23670 bp, 20 predicted proteins | sample KB31754_FD_96462 | JGI IMG/M metagenome (GOLD analysis project Ga0134128, IMG submission 96462) | Terrestrial soil microbial communities with excess Nitrogen fertilizer from Kellogg Biological Station, Michigan, USA - KB3-175-4 | ecosystem: Environmental > Terrestrial > Soil > Unclassified ... | reverse complement strand
TGCGAATACGCCGCCCGTGAACTCGGCGAATCCGGCGAGCCAGCAGGGTCAGCCCGCAGGCGATGCCGGGCAGAGTCCCAACACGGTGCCGCCGAACCAGACGCCTCCGCAGGGACAGCAGCCGCCGCCGTCTGCGGCCCAGCCAGCGAGCGATGCCGGCGCTCAACAGCAGCCGCCTGCAACGTCGCCCCAACCTCAACCATAACGTGAGTATTACGCTTCGGTGCGCCGGAGTGGCCGGGAAGCAGTTCCCCCGAATCAGGGGGAAGCAGTTCCCGGCCATCTTCATGTAAAGAATCGATCTTCTTAGGTGTGCGCAGTTTGCCCCATTTTGCAAAAGGCTTTCCCATGAGACGATCTGTTTTTGTTGCATTGATTATTTTTCTGATGGTGGCCGCCCAGGGCCGCCTCGCGAGGGCCCAGTCCGTGGAAGCGGCGGACGCCCGATCCTTTCACATCGACGCCGGGGGCATGATATCGGGGTTCCAGCCTGACGATGGGAACAATTACCTTGTCGGCGGCGGCACCTATGTGGATTTCCACTTTTCGCACTGGGTGCAGGTGGAAGCGGAAGGCCGGTGGCTGCGCTTTAACCAGTTTTTCGGCGAAACCCAGGACAATTACCTGATCGGTCCCCGGGTGCCGGTGTGGCGCGTTGGCAAGCGTGGCGAACTCTACGGGAAGGCCCTGATCGGGATCGGCAAGATGAACTTCCCCTTCGGCGGGTATGGGACCTTTACCGACCTTGCATTCGGAGGAAGCCTGGACTTTCGCGCGTCGCGAAAAGTCACGATACGAGCGCTCGACTTCGAGTATCAAGACTGGCCGGTGTGGCTGCCTCACCAGTCGCTGCAGCCGTACGGGGTGAGCGTGGGCGTGGCATACCGAGTGTTCTAATAGTGAGCATGCGCAGGCGAAGAATGGCGCGTCGAGCGGCGTGGGCTTGTGTGGCAGCGGTCATGATGATGCAGCATGGCACGTACGGCCAGACGGCGCCGGCCTCTCCCGTATCGGTCGCAGGAGACCACTTCCAACAAAACGGCAAGCCATTCCAGATCATCTCCGGGGCAATTCATTACGCGCGCGTTCCGCGGGCCTATTGGCGCGACCGGCTGCAGAAGGCTCGGGCCATGGGCTTGAACACGGTGGAAACGTACGTGTTCTGGAACCTGCATGAGCCGCGGCCGCACCAGTTCGACTTCAGCGGCCAACTCGATGTGGCTGCGTTCGTCCGCATGGCGCAGGAAGAAGGACTGAACGTGATCCTGCGGCCGGGTCCCTATGTGTGCGCGGAATGGGAGGCCGGCGGGCTGCCGGCCTGGCTGTTTGCCGATGGGGACGCGCGGGTGAGGACCCGGGACCCGAAATTCCTGCAGGCGGCGGAAGAGTACCTGGCACGCGTGGGCCAGGAACTGGCGCCGCTGCAAGCTTCGCGTGGCGGGCCCATCATCGCGGTGCAAATCGAAAACGAGTATGGCTCCTTCGGACACGACAAGGAGTACATGCAGGACATCCGGCAGGCGCTTGTGCGCGCGGGATTCGGCGAATCGCTGCTCTACACGTCCGACGGAGTGGACGAGCTGCCGAATGACGCGCTGCCCGGGGTGACCGCCGTGATCAACTTCGGACCCGGCGAAGCGCGGCGCGATTTTCAAAAGCTCGCGGTGCTACGCCCGGGCCAGCCGCGCATGACCGGGGAATACTGGGACGGATGGTTCGATAGTTGGGGCAACAAGCAGCATGTGCACACCAATGCAGAGGCGCAGGCGAAGGAGATTGACTGGATCCTGAGCCAGGGTAACTCGATCAACCTCTACATGTTCGAGGGCGGCACGACGTTCGGATTCATGAACGGCGCCAATTTCAACGAAGGCTCCGGCGGCCACTATTCTCCGCAAACCACAAGCTACGACTATGATGCCGCGCTCGACGAGGCAGGCAGACCGACGAAGAAATTCTTCCTGCTGCGCGACATGATTGCAAAACACACCGGTGTGACTCCTCCGCCGCTTCCGCCGCCTTCGCCCATCGCAGCGATTCCAGCATTTCCAGTGAACGAATCGGCATCGCTGTGGGATAATTTGCCCGCTCCCGTCGAAGCGGAAGCGCCGAAATCCATGGAGAACCTCGGCCAGGCGTACGGCTACGTTCTCTATCGCACGCAAATCGCGGGGCCGGTGCGCGGTCTTCTCGACGTGGGCGACGTTCGCGATTACGCCGCCGTGTATGTGGATCGGAAGCTAGCGGGAACGGTCGACCGCCGCCTCGGGCAGACATCGCTTTCACTCGATCTGGGCGCGGGCAAATTCACGCTCGATGTGCTGGTGGAAAACACTGGCCGCATCAACTTCGGGCAGCGCCTTCCGGATGGGCGAGCAGGCATCGTCAATGCGGTGTCTTTGGCGGGGCGCACGCTTTCCGGGTGGAAGATGTATTCACTGCCAATGAAGTCACCGGATTTCATCCGGGGTTGGAAGAAAGAACAAGATGCCCGGCCATCAGCGGGACCGGCATTTCATCGCGGCTGGTTCACACTGGACAAGCCGGCCGATTCGTTCCTGGATACCAGCGCACTGGGCAAGGGTTTCATCTGGGTGAATGGGCACAACCTCGGCCGCACCTGGGATATCGGCCCGCAGAAGTCGCTCTACTTGCCGGCTGCCTGGCTGCATACCGGGCGCAATGAAGTGGTGGTGTTCGACTACACGGATTTGCGCGGCGTTAAGCTGCGCGGCCTCAGCGATCCGTTGTGGTCAACCTCCGCTGAGGCGCACTGACCGCGGCGGCAGGATTCATTTCTTCCGCGCAGAGGCTTTGGCGGAGGGGCGCTTGCGACCTTTTGCGGCAGCGGGTTTGGCAGGCTTGGATGCGGCGGCTTTGCCCGGAGCCATCGAGATAACTGCGCGTTCCAGTTCTGCAAGGCGCTGCTTCAATTGGCTGAGCTCGTCGGAAGGCGCCTGTGATTTCGCGGGGTTGACGGATGCGGTGGGGGTTCCCGCAGAGGCCGTGTTGGCGGCCGTCGCAGTTTGCTGCGATGCGGCAGGATTCGTCGCATTCTGCAAAAAATCGAATGGATTAAGAGCCGGAACCATGGCGCGATAGGTGCTCTGGTACAGATCCAGCATGGCCTTGGTGTAGCGGATCGCGCTCTCCTGGCTGGCGCGCCCCGATGCAATGACCATCTGACGCAGGACGTCGAGCGGGAAATTCGAATCCGGAGTTTTCGCTCCTTCGGCGATGATCTGGGTAAGGATGACGCGCGTGATGTCCTCGCCGGACGTGGCGTCCACCACCTGCACATCGAACCCCTGCTGCACCAGTTGCGCCACCTCTTCGAGATTGATGTAGCGGCTATTGGTGGCGTCGTAGAGGCGACGGTTTTCGTATTTCTTGATGAGAACGCGCTGATTTGCCATACGAATTTTTCTTATTTTACCTCTTGACAGCCCCGGGAGCGGGAGTAACATTTACGTATGCTGCAGTGCAGCATTACTTGCAACATACCGCAATCGTGAAGGAGGTTCAGAAATGAGCCCGATGCCGAAGCCCCCTGTGAGGGGTGCAGTTCCTGTACAGCCGCCCGAGGCTGTTGAAGTCAAAAACACGTTCGTTACGATGTTCGCCCGCAGCATCGACCGCCTGGCAGACATGCAGAAGCGCTCCATCGATATGGCAGTGGAGCAGAACGCGGAATTGATCGACGTCTACAAGAAGTTTGCCCAGAAGATGCCGGCAACGCCGCGGGTACCGCTGTTTGAAGTGGCAGGCACCATCTTCGAGCGCTACGCCGATGCGCAGAAGAACGCGATCGACCTCGCCGCCGAGCAGAGCCATGCCTGGATCGACTCGACGAAAGACCGGGTAGAAGTGGCCGGCAAAACGGTGGAAGCGGCCGTGAACCTGACCAACCAGGCCGTGGAGCGTTCCGTAACCGCGCAGAAGAAGGTGCTGGAGACCGCGGCGGCGCAGACCAAGGCTGCCATGGAAGCTGCCCGGCAGCAGTTGGGTTTCACCGGACTGCCCGCGGATGCGGCGGCCAGTTCGTTCCAGCGCGGCATGGACAGCTTCGTGGAAGCGCAGAAGGAGATGCTGGACCTGGTCACGCACTAAGTCACGCACCGGGCGCCGGCACCCTTTGAGCAGAACACGCCTTGAGCCGGACACAACGGGGTTGTGTCCGGTGAAGGCCGTCACAGCATTTCGCAGGACAAACGGTTCATGCTTCGTATGTCCTGAGGTGGATACCCATGCCTGAATCCAATGAAGAGAAGGCCAAAACATTCGATCCGTTCGAGCCGTTCCGCGAAATGCGTGACGCTTATCTCGACGCCATGTCGAAGACGATGATCGAAAGCGTGAATTCTGAAGCCTATGCCAAGGCGAGCGGCGCCATGCTGGACTGGTCGCTGACCGCGACGGTGCCATTCCGCGAGGCGATGGAGAAAGCGATGCTGCAGGCGATGCAGCAACTGTCGCTGCCATCGCGGCAGGAAGTGGCGGCCCTGGCGGAACGCTTCACTAACCTCGAACTGCGGGTGGACGATATAGATGCAAAATTGGATCGCGTGCTGACTCTGCTCGCGCACACGCGGCCAGGTCCACCCACGGAGCAAGCGAAGCGTCGCGAGCGGCCGGCCGGGCAGGAGTCCTGAGCGGATCTCCGGCCGGGGCGCCGTTTGCTCCCATAGTCGAAGGCCAGATCGCCCGGGCGCATCCGGGCTGGAAGACGGGGCACTATGAACGCGCCAGACACGCTGGTGGAAGAACTCGTGGAATTTGAAGACCGCATGCGCGCCTTCGTTCAGGCGGTCACGACCAAAGTGCCGATCGCGCAAACGCCGAAGACGCAGGTATGGTCGTTGAACAAGGCCCGGCTGTATCGATACGACGCGAATCCGCAGGCGAAGCATCGTCACCGCGTGCCGCTGCTGCTGGTTTTCGCGATCATGAATCGCCCATACATCCTGGACTTGCGGCCGGGCAACAGCTTTGTCGAATTCATGGTGGGGCGCGGTTACGATGTATACCTGCTGGACTGGGGCGCGCCCGGATACGAAGACCGCAACATGAACTTCGAGGATTACGCGCTCGAGTATCTGCCGCGCGCGATCCGCAAGATGAAGGCGATCTCAGGGTCCTCGGAATTCAGCATGCTGGGGTGGTGCATCGGGGCGCTGATCACCACGATCTATGCAGCCATGCGCCCGGACGACGGGTTGCGCAATCTTCTTTTGCTCACCGCGCCGCTGGACTTCACCAATCGCGATGGGCTGACGTTTGCCAAATGGACGGACGAGCGATACTTCGATCTTGAGAAAGTGATCTCCGCTTACGGCAACATGCCGGCTGAAATGATCGATTACGGCGCCAAGTCTCTCAAGCCGATTGAGAACTGGGTGGGCAATTACTGCAAGCTGTGGGACAACCTGGATAAACCGCAGGTGGTGGCGGCCTGGCAGGCCATGAATACCTGGGTGACAGACAACATTCCCATGGCAGGCGCGGCGTACCGCCAACTCATTACGGATTTCTACCGCAACAATCTGCTGATCCAGAACCGGCTGCACATGGGAGGCGAACGCGTGGACCTGGGGCGGATCCGCGCCAACCTGCTGACGGTGATTGCGGAGGGCGATCACATTACGCCGCCGTGCCAGTCAGAGGCGATCATGCACAAGGTCTCGAGCGCGGACAAGCACCTTTATCGCATTCCCGGTGGGCATATCGGCATCATGGCCGGCAGCGCGGCACACCGTACCACGTGGCCGCACATTGAGACATGGCTGGGCACGCGTTCGACATAACGCGTTCGACATAAACCGTGTGGCCCCATCGCTTCAAGCATTGCGCAGGAAGCGATGGAGCCACAGCGTTCCACCTGACCCGGGACCCACCTACATATAGATTCCGCCGTTCACGTTGATTTGCTGGCCGGTGATGTAATCCCCATCGCAAACCAGGAAGGCAACCGCCTTCGCGACTTCGTCGGGCAGGCCGAAGCGGCCCAGCGGAATGCGCGCTTTGATCTGGTCGAGCACGTTCGGCGGCACGCCCGCAAGCATGTCGGTATCCGTGAAGCCCGGCGCAATCACGTTGGCCGTGACGTTGTGCCGGGCCAATTCGAGCGCGAGAACCTTGGTCATGGCGATGATGCCGCCCTTGCTGGCGGCGTAGTTAGCCTGGCCGAAGTTTCCGGCCTGGCCGACAAACGATGCGATGTTGACGATGCGGCCGAACTTCTGCTCGACCATCGTAGGAATCGCCGCGGTGGTGCAGTAGAAAACGCCGTTGAGATTGGTTTCGATCACATCGGCCCAATCCTCGTCGGTCATTTTTCGGATGGACTTATCGCGCGTGATGCCCGCGTTGTTGACAAGGATGTCGACGTGGTGAAAGCTGTCGAGCACTTCGCTAACAAGCGAGCGGGCCTGCACGCGGTCAGAAATGTCGTTCTGGAAGATCTCGCATTCACCGCCTGCCTCGCGAATCTCGTTGCGCAGCACCTCGGCCGAGCTCAAGCTGCTGCGGTAATTGATGGCGATGGCGGCGCCGCGATCGGCGAGTTCCCGTGCAATGGCGCGCCCAATGCCGCGCGAGCTGCCGGTGATGAGTGCGACTTTCCCCTCAAGCGCGCGATAGTGAGAGATTCTGGGTTCGAGCAGTACTTCAGTTGCCATTGCGCTCCTCCTTTCCGTGGTTCATCGATTCGAAAATGGCGGCGATTCCCTGCCCTCCGCCAATGCACATGCTGACGAGCGCGTATCGGCCGCCGATGCGCGCGAGCTCATGCAGCGCCTTCACTGTGATGATGGCCCCGGTAGCGCCGATGGGATGGCCGAGCGAAATGCCACTGCCGTTGGGATTGGTCTTGTCCACTGGAAGCTGCAGCTCGCGCTGTACCGCCAGTGCCTGAGCGGCGAAGGCCTCGTTGAGCTCGATGACGTCCATGTCGGCGACATCGAGGCCGGTGCGGTCCATAAGCCTACGGATCGCGGGCACTGGGCCCATGCCCATGATTTCGGGCTGCACTCCGACGACGGCATAGTCGACCAGGCGCGCCATCGGCTTGAGACCTAAAGCGCGTGCGGCTCCGGCTTCCATGATGGTGACCGCGGCGGCGCCGTCGTTGATGCTGGACGCGTTGCCGGGGGTGACCGTGCCGTCTTCGCGGAACGCGGGCTTCAGCTTGCCGAGATTTTCGCGCGTAGCATCGGCGCGGGGCGATTCGTCGCGATCGAACGCGATTGTTCCCGATTTCGCTTTGATCTCGATGGGAACGATCTGCGACGTGAATCGGCCCGTCTCAATGGCGGCAATCGCGCGGCGATGGCTTTCGACGGCGAGGCAGTCCTGCGCCTGCCGTGTGATGCCGAAGCGCTGCGCAATATTTTCCGCGGTGATGCCCATGTGGACGTTATCAAACGGGTCGGTGAGAGACGCGACAAGCGCATCCAGCGCCGTGGCGTCGTTCAGGCGCGCGCCCCAGCGAATGGCCGGCATCCAGTACGGAGCGCGGCTCATACATTCCACGCCGCCGCCCACGGCGGCATCACAATGGCCAAGCCGGACCGCATCGGCAGCGGTCAGGATTGCTTGAAGCCCGCTGCCGCAGAGCCGGTTCAGCGTCAGCGCCGGCGTCTCCACCGGCAGTCCGCCGCGGACCGCAGCCACCCGCGACAGATACATATCCTTCGGATCGGTGTGGATCACGTTTCCAAATACCACGTGACCGATGGTGTCGGGAGAGCTTCCGGACCGCTGTACTGCCTCGCTGACAACCTTTGCCGCCAGCACGGTGGCAGGAACATCTTTCAACCCGCCGCCAAATTTTCCAATAGCTGTGCGCACCGCGCTAAGCACAACAACTTCGCGCTCTTGCATAGATATGCTTCTCCTTCCACCGGCCCGCGCGTGATGACGCACGAGCAGGCAGACACGTTGTGCCCGCGGGGAAATCGAGCGGTTCGGTTTGCCGGAAGACAAGCGAGAAGGAGCGCACCCGGTGCGTACGAACCGCATCGAGCGCGGCAGATCGACAAAGGCGCAGCACTTCGCCGGCACACGAAGTGCGCGGACCTGGAGGAAACCTGACGTGCGTCAGTTCAGGCGTCTGTGGGATTCAGCGTTATGCGCCGACGAGGACACCCTGCGGAAAATATGCAGCCGAACCGGCTGCCGATTCCCCAAAGATCAACGGTGTTCTGTCGTGAGCTACCCTGCCTGTCGACACACCACCGGGGGTCTTCCACACAGGGCTGGAGGGATCCAGTGAAGGAATGAGAACGCAAAAAGCTGGCGAGCGGACCAGTCTGTGCAGATGTGGAACGGATGCAACGTTAGCCCCAATTGGAATTGGAGTCAACTGGGATTTACCCTGAATTCTGCTCTTTTCGCAGCGGGTAAAACGGCAGGCAAGACCTTTATCGACGCGAGGTGATTGAGCGCACGGATTCGCACTTCGCATGTTTCATCCGCGCGACGTGGTCCCCGCATTTCGCAGCACGCGGCGCACTTTTTTGGGAGAAATCGAGAGGCGCGCTGCCACGCGAGCGATCTTGCGGCCTTCCCTGAGCCACACCTTGGGAATAACGATCTCGGCGAATTCTTCGCTGACCTGCTGAAACGTCTTGTTTCCCAGCATGCCTTCAGACCACGCGCGCAACATGTCATTGATGCCCGACGCCTGCACGATGCGGGCCTTCAACTGCGACAGATCTTCGACAAGGTGGTCGTTCTCACCCGGACCGATAAGACTCGTAGCTTCCGTAGCGCGCTTGCGCGCTTCTTCCCAGTCCTGAAAAAAGTCGTTGGCTGCGGTGATGCCGCGGGCAATGCAAGCGCCGGCCAGCAGGCGAAGGTTCTGCGTGGCCTGCGCAAGCTTCAGCGCTTCCTCGCTGTACTCGCGCGCGCGGTTGGCGTGCACAGCGACGTCGATGTCTTCGCCCGTCTGCTCTTCCACGTGCGCGTTTTCAATCGCAGACTGAAGGATTCGCGCGCGAGCCATCAGAATGTGATCAGCCTGATCCGTGCCGATGCGGTAAGCTTGCGATGCTTCCGGCGTGGCGCGATCGATATCGCCGCGGTCGAGATGCAGATAGCCAAGGTTCAGCGCCACGTTGCCGATGCCATCGGCATGACGGTGCAGATCGTAGATGGCGCGGGCTCGATTCAGGTCGTCCATGGCCTGTTGCGACATTTCCTGGTAGCGCGCGTGCAGTGACTCACCCATGCCCGGCATGGTGTCGCGCTTGACGGGGCGAGCGCGGCCGCTGTGTGCCTGCCGATCAATGCGCTTGCGGATCTGCAGAGCGAGGAGACGCCGGACATAAGCCGCGTTGACCAGTGTGCGAGCCAGATTGAGGTGGTTGGCGTCGCGGCGCGCATAGAGTTCGAGTGCGCGAGTGAAGTATTCAAGAGCACGCGAGTATTCGCCCAGCCGGCGCACGATGCGACCGCGCGCCGATTCGATGTTGCCTAGCGCGACATAATGGTCGGTGGCGCGCAAGACGGATTCGGCGCTGGCAAGAACCTGCTGTGCTTCGCGGGTCATACCCTTCTGGAACAGCAGCCAGCTCTCCTGCACCTGGATGATTGCCGTGAACATGCGGTCGTTGCGCGATTCGGCCAGCGAACGGGCGCGGCGAATGTGCTCGATGGCAACTTCGTATTCGCCTTTCTTGCGGTGCGCGCGGGCCTTCCAGAAATGTGCCAGCGCGGTTTGACCGTGCTCGCCCAGGTCTTCCTGCGCCTGCAGCACAAAGCTCAGCGAGGCGATGGCGGCATCGCTTTCCCCGCTGGCAAGTTCGCGGAAAGACTCCGCAATGCGCAAGTTCAGATAATCGGCGGCACAGAGCCGCTTGCGGCATGCAGCCGGAAAGCGCGCGAGTAGCGAATCCAGAAAGCGGTAGTCGCGATACCCCAGGTCGACCCACTGTGCTACGAGCAGGAGAAGGCCCGCGGATTCCGGCCGGTCAGGACCGATGGCCTTCAGCTCCGGCTCTGCCGCATCCAGCATGGCAATGCCCTGCTTGATCCGCCTCTGCTGCAGGGCCAAGGCAAGTTCTTCAGTAAATCGCTTGTTTAGAAGCACTGCAGCATACCCTCCCTGGATGAGCCCGGATCGGTCGGACCGCGCCCGCCACACCCGGATCCAGCGGCTCTGCTTGCGATCCGGTGCGACCAGTCCATGTCTGGATGCTGGTCCGGGGAGATTATGCGTCCACAAGGGAACTCTTGTCCACTTGTCCGAATCGGACCACATGGACTTGTCTTAGCCCTCAGAACGGGACTTTACTCAGAGTCGATGCTGCAGTGCGGCAGTCGACGCCTTCAGCCGAGGAGAATGTAATGGAAAATCACATGAGCATGAGCATGGGCCCGGCCGGATGGAATTCCCCACGCTGGAATGGAATCACTCGCAGCTATTCTCACGAGCAGGTGAACCGGCTGCGCGGTACGGTGCACATTGAATACTCGCTCGCGCGCTCGGGCGCCGAGAAGCTGTGGCGCATGTTGCAGCGCGATTCGTATGTGGCGGCACTCGGCGCACTCACCGGCAACCAGGCGGTGGAGATGGCGGCGGCCGGGCTGCAGGCCATTTACCTGAGCGGCTGGCAGGTGGCGGCCGACGCGAATTTGAGCGGGCACATGTATCCCGACCAGAGCCTCTATCCCGTCAACAGCGTTCCCGCCGTGGTGCGTGCCATCAACCAGACGTTCGTGCGCGCCGACCAGATTGCGCACAGCGAAGACCAGGAGCCGATGGACTGGATGCTGCCAATCGTGGCCGACGCAGAGGCCGGCTTCGGCGGCGTGCTCAATGCGTTCGAGCTGATGAAGTCGCTGATCGAGGCGGGAGCCGCCGCGGTGCATTTCGAAGATCAGCTCTCTTCCGCCAAAAAGTGCGGACACATGGGCGGCAAGGTGCTGGTGCCCACGCGCGAAGCCATCCAGAAGCTGACCGCCGCGCGGCTTGCAGCCGATGTGCTGAACGTGCCCACTGTGCTGATTGCGCGCACGGACGCAGATGCGGCGCAGCTCATCACCAGCGACTGCGATCCGGCCGATCGTCGCTTCCTCTCCGGGCAGCGCACTGTCGAGGGCTTCTTCTCATACCGCGGTGGACTGGACGCGGCAATCGCGCGCGGCCTGGCCTATGCGCCTTACGCCGACATGATCTGGTGCGAGACATCGCAGCCGAATCTCGAGGACGCGCGCCGTTTCGCAGCGGCCATTCACGCGGCGTTCCCCGGCAAGCTGCTTGCCTACAACTGCTCGCCGTCGTTCAACTGGCGCTCCAAGCTGAGCATGCCGGAGATCGCGTCGTTCCAGCAGAAGCTGGCCGCGATGGGCTATCGATTCCAGTTCGTCACGCTCGCCGGCTTCCATGCGCTCAACCTGTCCATCTTCGAGCTGGCGCAGGAATACAGCCGCACCGGCATGGTCGCGTACTCGCGCCTGCAACAGCGCGAGTTCGAGATGGCGGAAAAGCATGGCTACGGCGCGGTGAAGCATCAGCGCTTTGTGGGCACGGGCTACTTCGACCAGGTGGCCACGACAATCGCCTCGGGCAACATCTCAACCTGTGCACTGCCCGGTTCCACCGAGGAGGAGCAGTTCGAGGATCCCTACGACCACGAACTTCCGCAGCAGCAGGCGACGGCGTAGCTGCCGCATCGCATCCCGTTCGATAATCGAAGCAGAAGAGAGGATTCGATGACCACCATCGCAGCCCTGACCGACGCCGCGCTCTCGCTTGCCGAGCGTGAGCGCGAGATTCTCAGCCCGGAAGCCGTACAGTTTTTGCGCGAGCTTCACAGCCGCTTTGAAAATGTCCGCACCGATCTGCTGGCGCGCCGGCGCGAGCGGCAAAACCTCTTCGATCGCGGCGGCTTCCCCGCATTTCTCCAAGAGACGCAGCACATCCGCGACGCCGAGTGGACCGTCGCGCCCATTCCTGACGAATTGCTCGATCGGCGCGTGGAAATCACCGGGCCCACCGAGCGCAAGATGGTGATCAACGCGCTCAATTCCGGCGCCAACGTTTTCATGGCCGACTTTGAAGATGCCAATTCGCCCACCTGGGCAAACTGCATTGAAGGCCAGCGCAATGTGCGCGACGCCAACCTGCGCGCGATCGCATGGGAGTCGCCGGAGCGCAAGCGCTACGAGCTGAAGGCGAATCCCGCGGTGCTGTTTGTGCGGCCGCGCGGCTGGCACATGGTGGAGAAACATCTTGAACTCGACGGCACGCCCGTTTCCGCATCGCTGTTCGACTTCGGCCTGTACTTCTTCCACAATCACCGCATCTTGCTCGACCGCGGATCGGCGCCGTACTTCTATCTGACCAAAATCGAGAGCCATCTGGAAGCGCGCCTCTGGAACGACGTCTTCGTTTTCGCGCAGGAGTACGTTGGTATTCCGAAGGGGACGATCCGCGCAACGGTGCTGATCGAGACGATCTCGGCCGCATTCGAGATGGACGAGATTCTCTATGAGCTGCGCGATCACTCCGCGGGACTCAACTGCGGGCGGTGGGACTACATCTTCAGCTTCATCAAGAAATTCCGCAACCATGCGGAATGCGTTCTGCCCCAGCGCGGTGACGTGACCATGACGCAGCCGTTCCTGGCGTCGTATGTGGAACTCCTGATCCACACCTGCCACCGGCGCAACATTCACGCCATGGGTGGAATGGCGGCGCAGATTCCCATCCGCAACGACGTGCAGGCCAATGAAGAGGCGATGCAGCGTGTGCGCGAAGACAAGCTGCGCGAGGTCCGCGCCGGGCACGATGGAACGTGGGTGGCGCATCCTGGGCTCGTGCCCGTGGCGAAGGTCGTCTTCGATGAATTCATGCCGGAGAAAAATCAGATCCGTCCCCCGGCCGAACCGCGCTCGCGCATCACGGCGGAAAACCTGCTGGAGATGCCCAAGGGAAACATCACCCAGGCAGGACTGCGGCGCAACATCGACGTTGCACTGCAGTATCTTGAATCCTGGTTGCGCGGCAACGGCTGTGTGCCCATCTACAACCTGATGGAAGACGCCGCCACCGCGGAGATTTCGCGCACGCAGATCTGGCAGTGGATTCGCTATGCGGCGCCACTCGACGACGGCCGCACGATTACGGCCGAAATGCACAACCAAATCCTTGAAGACGTCCTGAAACAGACGCGCCGCTCCATGGGCGAAGAGGCATTCGCGGCCAGCAAATTCACGCGCGCTGGCGAACTGCTGCTCGAGCTTAGCACGGGTGAGTTCAGGGACTTCCTGACCACCACCGCCTACCAGGATTTGACCTAAATATACCTATTTAGAGCGGCTCCCCCTGGGATGACTGGCGCGGAGCGGACATTTTTCGTCCGCTTCGCGCCGGTCTTTTTCGTGTCGCTCAACATGGCTGGCTGCCTGTAGCCCGCGGCGGCGCTCCCCCAAATTTTCGTGCAACTCGCGGCCCGCTCCCGCCGTCTTAGCGGTATACTGCACTGCAGCATAACATCGCTGCAGTGCAAACCTTCCCCAGACAGGACTGAGCGAGCCATGAGCATCACTGAGACCGAAACCATCCGGGCCCTTGAAGCGCCTTTCACTCTGGAAGGCAAAACCGCCATTGTGACCGGAGCCGGGCGTGGCATCGGCAAAGCCATCGCACGCCGCCTGGTAAACGCCGGCGCCGCGGTCATGATCTGCGATCTCGACGACTCTGCAGCGACGGTCGAAACAGCCACGCCTCCTGACGTGTCAGAGGTCTCCACGCACTATCAGTCAGTCGGCATCAGCGGAGATATGAAAGGTGGAGGAGACTTCCGCGAGGCACAGGAGTCGGCAGGCGCCGTCAGCCCCATTCCTGAAGCTGAACTCGCCGCGCGCCTTGTTCCAGTAGACCAGCCGGATAAGGCTCTTCACGATGCGATGGCGCGCCTTTCCCCTTCGGCTCATGGAGCCGCCGACGGAGGTTTCATCGTGGTCACCGCAACGGGATCCGAGGCTCAGGCCAGGGCCACGACGGCTTGCCTGGCTCGATACGCGCGGCCCCTCAAATCCGAGTTCCAGATCCATTCGTCGCGCTACATGGTCACCGCCTATTCCGTCACCTATGCGGATGCCGTGTATCAGTACGCAGAAAAGCTGCACGGTTTGAAGCTGCCGTTCGGAGTGCTCGCCTACTCCGTGCCGGACGATATGAGCCTGGTGTCCGCGGAGTTCGGCGAGTACTGCGGTTCCATGGCGCATGAGCTTGTGCACCTCCTTATCAAGCAGAGCTTTCATGGAGCGCCGGCGTGGCTGGAGGAGGGACTCGCTTCGGAGGTTGCCATCGCGACGCCGACGCCGCAGGGCTTCCGGTTTGAATGGAGTTGGCGCGACGACAGGCTGCTGAGAGATGAAGAACAATTCCCTCTCAGTGTGCAGCAACTGCTGGATATGCCGTGGTCTGCGCTGAACGCCTACGACCGTTCGGAGGTCCGTCATGCGGAGGCCAACCAGGCCATGGCCGCCGTCTTCATCCGCTATCTCGATGCAAGGGGCAAGCTCCCAGACATCTACTTCGCTGCTCGCGATCGGCATGTGAGTCCCGACCTCTCGGGCTTCAGAACTTATCGCGAAATCGTGGAGGACAAGATGGGCATGCCGTCGAGCGCGATCGAAGCCGACTTCAAAACCTGGTTCAAGTCTGAGGCTGCGGCCCATCGAAAGACTTCACCCGGCTTTGCCCCTCCCATGCAGGGTGGAACCTATTTGAATGTGCCCAACGCCGCGCGCGACAGCGGATGCACAAATGCCTATGCGCAGAATGCGTCCCAGACCGCCGAGCCGCAGTGCCCGGCACCGGCGAATCCCCCACCCAATGCGGCGGCAAAGCCGAATTGATGACCACGATCGGAGAGACATGGTGCAAATAAATTACGGCCCGGAGCAGATGCCCGGGCCGCATTTTTTTGCCTGGCTGAATTTTACTCGCCCGCCGTTTCGGCGGCCTTGGTCTGCGCAACCGTCCAATCGGGCGCGCCCACCTTGAAGCGCGCGAAGCGCCGCACGGTGATGTTCTCGCCGAGCTTGCCCACCTTTTGAGCGATCAGTTCCTTGATGCTGATGGACTGCTCTTTGATGAACGGCTGCTCGAGCAGGCAGACTTCCTCGTAGAACTTGGCCATCTTGCCCTCCACGATCTTCTCGATTACTGGCGCGGGTTTGCCGGTGGCGGCAGCCTGCGCGCGATAGATCTCCTTCTCGCGTTCCATGTCTCCGGGGGTCACGTCCTCCGGCTTCACATAGCGCGGATCGCTGGCGGCGATGTGCATCGCGATGTCCTTCATCAGCTCCTGGAAATCCTCGGTGCGGGCCACGAAGTCGCTCTCGCAGTTCACCTCGACCAGCACGCCAATCTTGCCGCCGGCATGGATGTAGGTGCCCACCGCGCCCTCATTGGTGGTGCGGGCGGCCTTCTTCTGCGCCGATGCCATGCCCCGCTTGCGCAGAATCACGAACGCCTCTTCCATGTCGCCCTTCGATTCCTGCAGAGCCTTGAGGCAGTCGCCCATGGGCGCGCCAGACTTCTCACGCAGCTCTTTCACCTGTTTTGCATCAATCTTCTCGCTCACTGTCATCTCTCTCTCCTGCCATTCATTTCCGGGGATGGACCGCGTTGGCCGCAGCGGCTAAATGCCCATCCTTAAAGCTTGTGGTATCGGCACGACGAAGTCGTGCCGTGACGCGCACTTTTCGCGGTGGGCGCATCGCGTCTCCGCCGCACACCCGGGTCATTCGCCTGAAACAAAAGAGCGTGGCCTGGATACTGCGCGGCCACGCTCTCGATCCTGCACGCGCCGGTGCGCAAATTCGATTAGACGCCGCCTTCGGCTGCTTCCGGTTCATCGAGCACGCCCACAGCCGCCGCGGGCGCCTTGCGGATTCCGCCGCCCAAGGCCGCTTCCAGGTCGACGTCCTCAGTGGACGCCGCCTCGACAGGCGCGTCTTCCTCGGCCGCAACCGCGGGAGGCTCCTCGGCAAACATCTTGTCACCCACCAGGTTCACGCCCTCGGCCGCCGAGTCGGCGATCTTCGAGGTGAACAGGCGAATGGCGCGCAGCGCGTCGTCGTTGCCGGGAATGACGTAGTCGACCACCGTAGGATCGCAGTTCGTATCGACCACCGCAACCACCGGGATGCCCAGCTTGCGGGCTTCCTTCACGGCGATGGCTTCGTTGTTCGAATCGACGATGAACAGCGCGTCGGGCAGCCGCTTCATGCTCTTGATGCCGGCCAGGTTCGCCTGGAGGTGCTTGCGCTCGCGCTCGAGGCGAATCACTTCCTTCTTGGTCAGCAGTTCGTACCGGCCATCGGTGGCCATCTCATCCAATTCCTGAAGGCGCTTCACCGACTTCTGCACCGTTACCCAGTTCGTCAGCAGGCCGCCGAGCCAGCGGTTGTTGATGTAGGGCATCCCCGCGCGATTGGCTTCTTCCGCCACCGCGTCCTGGGCCTGGCGCTTGGTGCCGACGAAGAGAATCGTCTTGCCTCCCGCGCACAGCTCGGTAACGAATTTCGACGCTTCCTTGAACAGCTTGAGCGTCTTCTGCAGATCGATGATGTAGATCCCGTTGCGCTCGCCGAAAATGTATTCCTTCATTTTCGGGTTCCAGCGCTTGGTCTGATGCCCGAAGTGAACACCCGCTTCGAGCAGCTCCTTCATTGTGATCGTGGCCATTGGCCTCCTTCGTGGATTGCATCCGGGTGGTCGATGCCAGCCGATCCCAACAGCTAAGACCCGCCGTTGGGAACCCTGGGTCGTGCCCGAATTTAACCCGCTTATGCGGGAGATTGAAATCTTCAGTTCTCAGTTCACAGTTCGTAGTTCACAGCGAAAGCAATCAACTGTGAACTGCGAACTAAGAACTGTGAACTCTCAAGCGCACTAGCGCTTGCTGAACTGGAACCGCTTGCGGGCGCCCTTCTGACCGTACTTCTTGCGCTCCTTGACGCGAGCGTCGCGAGTCAGCAGGCCTTCGGCCTTCAGCACCTTCCGCAATTCGGGGTTGAACTCAATGAGAGCGCGCGCTACGCCCATCTTCACCGCGTCTGCCTGTGCGGCGACGCCGCCGCTGCGCACCGTCGTGACCACGTCGAAGCTGGCGGCCATGTCGGCCACAACCAGCGTCTTCTTCGCGGCTACGCGCTGTTGTTCGGTCACGAAGTACACATCGAACGCCTTGCCGTTGACCTTCCACTCACCTGTTCCGGGACGGAGAAAGACGCGGGCGATCGCCGACTTGCGCCGCCCCGTTCCGTAATACTGAACCAAATCTGCCATGCTTCCTCAAGCTCCTAGCTTCCAGCTTCTAGCTTCCAGCTAAAAGCCTCCAACGTATGACTCTCAAAATGTTCGGCTAGCAGCTACAAGCCAGCAGCTAGCGGCTGCTCTTACGCCACGTCCATTGCCACCGGCTTCTGCGCCTGGTGGGGGTGCTGGTCGCCGCGATAGACATTCAGCTTGGTGGCCATCTGGCGGCCCAGCTTGGTCTTTGGCAGCATGCCCTTGATCGCCTCTTCCAGAATCTTCTCCGGACGCCGGTTCAGCAGGCGCGTGAACGATTCCTCGCGCAGGCCGCCGGGGAAGCCGGTGTAGCGGCGATAAAGCTTTTTCTGGCTCTTGAGCCCGGTGAGCCGCACCTTCTCGGCATTGATCACGATCACGTGATCGCCCATGTCAATATAGGGCACGTACTGGGGATTCAGCTTGCCGCTCAACACGCTGGCGGCCTTGGTGGCCAAACGGCCCAGGGTCTCGCCGCCGGCATCGATCACATACCACTTGCGGGCAATATTCTTGCCGCTGGGAACAAAGGTAGACATTTCTCTCCTGCCTCAAACACTTCCTGACCGATCCGGTGGCCGGCCGCAAAATCTTTGCGCAAAACGCGCATCCCCATGCACAACGCACGGGATGAAATCCACCCACTCGCCAAACAAGCCTGTTCGGGTGAGGACTGCCGGATCACTCCGGATTGCCGGGTACGCCCGGACCGCGGGTTTGCCCTCGTCGGGCTCCTGACTCTGATGAAACCTAAATGCCCTGTCTCAGCAGAAGGTGGCCTGCGCTGATGAAACACCCTTCAAGGGCTTCCATCAGCCGGGTCCGGACTGCTCAACGCCCCACCAATTTACCCAGTGGAAGCCCTGTACACAGACCCCAGGCGCAACACCGCACAAGGACTCCAGAATACGCGATTTAGAACCGGGAGTCAACGAAAGCGCAGGACCGACGCCGCACCCCCGTCACCCCACGCCGGCAATAAGCTCGCTAAGCCGGGAGCGTGGGGGAAAGAGTGTCCTCTTTCCCCACCCGCCTTATTCTCAGGCGTGCGCCAGGCTCGCCGACCGTACCCGGAACCGCTTCATCTGCACCTTCAGCGTGCGCTCGATCTTCTTGAGATCCCCGAGTTCGTCCGGCATGGCAAATGTGCTGGCGACGCCGCGCAGCGACGCGCGCCCGGTGCGGCCTACGCGATGTACAAAGTCCTCGGCCTGCTTGGGCATGTCGTAGTTGACCACGTGCGCGATGTTCTTCACATCAATGCCGCGTGCCGCCACGTCGGTGGCCACCAGAATCCTGTGCCGACCTTCGGTAAAGCTGCGCAGCGCCGAATTCCTCTGCGACTGCGTGCGGTCGCCGTGGATCTGCGTGGCCGAATGGCCCGCGCGCGCCAACTTCTGGGCCAGCCGGTCGGCTCCGTGCTTGGTCCGCACGAACACCAGGAACGTTCCCGCCTCGTTGCCTAGCAGATGCTCAAGGAGCTCCTGCTTCTTGTCCTTGCTGACTTCGAACGTGCGGAGTTCCACGTTCTCGGCGGGCTTGCTGAGGGTGCCGATCTCGATCCGAACCGGATTCTTAAGGTAGCGTTGCGCCACTTCGCGCACCGCGCCTTCCAGCGTGGCGGAGTAGCACAGCGTCTGCCGCTGGGTGGGAAGCTCCGCGGCAATGCGAGCAATGGCCGGCTGGAAGCCCATGTCGAGCATGCGGTCGACTTCGTCGAGCACCAAAATCTTGATGGTGTCGAGCTTCACCAGCCTGCGCTTGATGTAGTCCTCGAGGCGGCCGGGCGTGGCCACAATAATGCGTGCGCCGCGCCGGATGGTATCGAGTTGCGGGCCCTCGGTCATGCCGCCGACTACGAGCGCCACCATATTGGCGCTGTTTGGCCGGATCGCCCGGTAGGCTTTCTCCACCTGCATCGCCAGTTCGCGCGTGGGCAGCAGCACCAGGGCATGGGCCTTTTGCGTCCTGTCCTTTTCGATCATCTCCACGATCGGAATGAGAAACGACAGCGTTTTGCCTGTGCCGGTCTGGGCGGTGGCGAGCACGTCGTGGCCTTCCAGAGCGGGCGGAATAGCCGCCGACTGCACCGGAGTGGGAGTGGTGAATTTGTTGTGATTGAGCCGCGCCAGAAGGGCGGCTGAAATGGGAAGTTCAGAGAATTGGGTAATCAAAATTTATCCTGGCCACGGGGGCATCTTTCCCTGGCGCCCTGCCGCAGCCTGCTCGCCTGCATACACGAATGCACGCCGGCTTCATTCTTATCTTGCGAAGGTTTTATCAGGGGAAGTCTCTCACCCGTACAGTACCCGCGCTTAGCCGCCGGTGGACTATGCCGCACCCGGCTCCCCAGTCGTCGAGCGTCTCGCTCGAACACTTCACACGGCACACAGGCCGGTGCACTCTGGGGCTACGCTGTAGGGGCTTGGGGGAAATCTGTGCTCTGGCGCAACGTGCGCCGCTCACGGCCAAACATTTGAGCGCAAATACATGATAGCACAAGTTCGGTTGCGGAGGGTTGAACGGGCCCTTGTCACGGAACTGCTCCTCCAGGTTCTCCCGACAAACCGGCGCATTAATCCCTTTCAGTCAGGTACTCCCGGACGGATTGCGAAAGTGGTTCCAGATCGAGAGCGATCGTATCCCAGGCGATCTGCAGGTCGATTTGAAAGTAATCGTGAATGGCACGATCGCGGAATCCGGTAATTTCTTTCCACGGTACCGCGATCACGGATTTCACCGGCGCAGAGACTCTTTTCGCGAGTTCCCCAATCAGGGCCAGTTGCAGGATGACCGCGCTTTGCGTCTTCCGGTCTTTGAGGAACGCGTCATAATCCATGCCGGATACAAACTCACGGATGTTCCGCGTGCAATCCAATATTTGTTCGAGATAGACCCGATCATCCTTCATAGATCGTCGCCAGGTCTCCTGCTACATAAGCGCGCACATGCGGGTTCAGACTTTGCTCCGTGACCACATCGACACTCTTGTGAAGCGCATCTTCGAGATCTTCAACGAGACGCATATAGCCCACCATTCCCGTGCGGCGTCCCAGACGAATCAGAATATCGACATCGCTGTCGGGCTTGTCTTCGCCACGCGCGGTGCTGCCGAAGACGGCTGCGTACGCGATCCCGTGACGTTCAAATACCGGAGCAGTGACCGTCCTGATTTCATCCAGCGTCATGGAACTATTTATACCCCTTTGGGGTAATCGAGGTCCGTACCGCAAGCCAAACGTTCTTGTCTATCTCCTTTCGCAGGTCCACCACTCCACCCGGCATGCGATCATCCAAGCTGCTGGAGCGACCGCCGCGCCCATGAATGCATACTTCGGCCACCTCTGGATCACCCGCCTCGTCCTCGAGCGAGGCATGGCCGCCATGTACCTGGTTGCCTTCCTCACCGTCGCCAACCAATTCAAGCCCCTGCTGGGCGAAAACGGACTGCTGCCCGTCCCCGCCTTCCTCCGCAATACCGACATGCGCCACACCCCAAGCCTCTTCGTCTGGCGCTACTCCGATCGCATGCTGGATATAGTCGCATGGTCCGGCATCGCAATCTCCGCCTGCGCGCTCGTCGGAATCACAGAAGCCGGCCCCATCTGGCTCTCCATCGCTCTCCGGCTCATCCTCTATGCGCTCTATCTCTCCATCGCGAACGTCGGCCAGTCTTTCTTCGGATTCGGCTGGGAATCCATGCTGCTCGAGGCCGGCTTCTTCACCGCTTTCTTCGGCCCCGCGCACGTCGCGCCTTCGGTCATCCCCATCCTCATCCTGCGCTGGATGCTCTTCCGCACCGAGATGGGCGCCGGCCTGATCAAGTTGCGCCACGACCAGTGCTGGCGCGACCTCACCTGCCTCTACTATCACTACGAAACTCAGCCGCTCCCCAATCCGCTGAGCTGGTACTTCCACTGGATGCCGCGCCCGCTGCACCGCTTTTCCGCGCTCGCAAGCCACTTCGTGCAGGTCATTGTGCCGTTCGCGCTGTTCGCTCCGCAGCCCGTCGCCTCTATCGCCGCGGCGCTCATCATTTTTCACCAGCTCGTGCTCATCGTCAGCGGCAACTACTCATGGCTCAACTGGCTCACCGTGGTGCTCGGCATCTCAGCGTTCGACGATCGCGCGCTCTCTTACGTATTTCCCATCGGCGTACCGCCTCTCGGCGCCAGCCCGCTGCCCTTCGACATCCTGCTCTACGTCGTGGCCGTCGGTACAATCGCGCTGAGCATCAGGCCCGCGCTCAACCTGATCTCAAAAGACCAGCTCATGAACTACAGCTACAACCCATTCCACCTCGTCGGCGCGTATGGCGCATTCGGCAACGTGGGCAAGGAGCGCTACGAGATCGTCATCGAAGGCACAACCGATCGCGTCATTGCGCCCTCAACCGAGTGGAAGGAGTACGGCTTCAAGGGAAAGCCGGGTGACCCCAGACGCACGCCGCCGCAAGTTGCGCCCTATCATCTCCGCCTCGACTGGCTGATCTGGTTTCTGCCGTTTTCGGTCGCCGTCACGGAGCGCGGCGTTCAGGTGTTCGGACACAAGCTCTGGTATCTGCGCTTCATCCAGAAGCTGCTGCGCAACGATCGCGGCATCCTGCGCCTCATGCGCCTCAACCCATTCCCCGAGGAACCGCCCACGCATATTCGGGCGCTGTTTTATGAATACCGCTACACTACGCCCATCGAGAAAAAAGAAACCCGCGCATGGTGGGTGCGCCGGCTGCTGGGCGAATACATGCCGCCCGTCTCGTTAAAAGCGCTGGAACGGATATGAAGTGCTCTACACGATGCACGTCACGATCGCCCTTCCGTCTGCGGCCACTTCAGCGTAGAACGCGCGAAGCCGCCGCAGCCCATCGAGCAGGCCATCGACATCAGAGGAGCGAAAACCCGGGTACAGGCCCAACTTGTTCGACAGTACAATCGCGGTGCGACTGGCCGGAGCTTTCGCACGAATGTGAGCCATACCCAGGCGCGAAAAGGCCCTTGCCTCGCACGGGGGTTTTTGGCAATATGAATCGGCTACACCCCAGGCCTGCTCAACCACCCTGTAGAGTCCCTTCGCGCAAGAAGTCAACGTTGAGATCTCGCATCGGTTTCCGTTCCAATCGGCGAATTGAACGTCAGGATGCCGTCGAGCATTCAGTCGCGTTGCACGAGAGACTTAACCCCACCATGATTCCTCGAGGAGCATGCGATGCCCCGGCCAATCAATCTCGATCCTGTCGTTTCCAGCCGCATTAAGACTGCAATGGTCCTGCTGAGGCAATGGCGGCCCGACCTGGCGGCACAAATAGATACCCAGATGGAGAACGCCCATGCGCAGGCGATGCGGGTCGCGCAGAACCGGGCTTTGCCGCCCGGCCCCGCGGAAACGCACACCATGATGCTGGCCAAGTGCGCCATGACCAACGATGCCGACTCGGTTGTCAGCAGCCTGGAAGCTGGCGCTCTGATCGCCGTTGGCACGGATGGGGTTATCTGGGGCACGGGTAAGTGGGAACAGTTTGACCCCGGTTGGATCGAAGCGTTTGCCGTCTTCCTCGAAAGCCTTCTGCCCATCATCGGGGGCAAGCATCAGTTCGTGAACTCGCCCCAGACCATCACCATCCCGAACCAGGTGAAGATCGGCATCGCCGGAGACTGGGGAACCGGCGAATGGCGCACCGTGAACAATCCCGCGCCCAGCACGAAAGTGGGCAACGCCATGGCCAACCTTCATCTGGACATAACGATCCACTTGGGGGACGTGTATTATTCGGGAACCGCGGACCAGGAGCAGCATCTGCTTGTTCCCTTATGGCCACAAGGCTCGATCGCATCCTTTACGCTGAATTCAAACCATGAGATGTACTCCGGAGCCAAACCCTATTTCAACGCGCTTAGCCAGCCGCCATTCGCCCAGCACGCCGGATGCAGCTATTTCGCCCTGGAGAACGATAACTGGATCATCGTAGGGTTGGACTCCGCTTATTTCTCCGAGGAAGCGGAACTCTACATGAACGGGGCGCTGTATCCGCAGAACTTTCCGAACAAACAGCAGGCATTTCTGCAGGACAAGGGAGAAGAAGCGCAGTTGAAGGGCAAGAAGGTGATTGTTCTGACGCATCACAACGGCATGGACGATCCGGGGGAGAACACGAATACGCTTTTCCAGCAGGTAACGGACGCGTTCCCTAACAACGCGGGCCCGGAATACTGGTACTGGGGGCACCAACATCTTGGAGTGGTCTATCAGCCTCACGGCCCAGCGGGCGTTCGCTGCCGCTGCTGTGGGCACGGGGCGCTTCCGTGCGGCGTGGCGGCAGGATTGGAGAACCATCCTCAAGTGACATGGCACGAGAAACG
>Ga0134128_10002320_pt1 | contig 23680 bp, 23 predicted proteins | sample KB31754_FD_96462 | JGI IMG/M metagenome (GOLD analysis project Ga0134128, IMG submission 96462) | Terrestrial soil microbial communities with excess Nitrogen fertilizer from Kellogg Biological Station, Michigan, USA - KB3-175-4 | ecosystem: Environmental > Terrestrial > Soil > Unclassified ... | reverse complement strand
TACTTGTTGGCTGACCAGGCGCCTAGATGTCGTATCCGTGCAATACGTGTGGTTCGCAAGCGGCCTTGGCTCGCTGCTTATTCGCACAAACGTTGCCACCCATGCGCGTTTCAAACCTGCCGCCTGCGCGTCTGAAAGTTGCCACGCATTCGCATTTCAAAACTGCCACGCTGCGAAAGGCCGGAGTGCGCGGAGAACCCGCCATTGACAACACACGGAATTCAATTGCCACTTGGCACCAATACCCTCATAGCGGTCATCAAACCGAAGTGCTGCACGTTTAAACGACTATCCGAAACGATGGTTATCAAACCCTAAGCAAATCCGGCGGCCCGCCTTTGGATCTGTCCAACTGACTATGTCGTACCCGGCGCACACAATTTCCAACAATCTTTTGCCACTTGTCAAAGAATCGGTTGTCCGGCCATGATTCAATGGCTCCATCACGTAGAGAGCGCCGTCAGTGCATCGCGGCGCATTCGCGCATCCTCGAGAACAACAGATGAAAAGCGGACACGTCAAACGATTTCTTTGGGGATTGTTCGTTCCAATATTATTAGCCGGCTGCGGTGGGGGTGAATCCGGCGGCACGCCGAGCCAAACCACGACATCGTCATTGCCGGTGACGGTTGTGCCCGCAAGCCCAAGCAGCAGTATCGCCAGCGTCTTTGACGGTACCCTGGATCCCGGCACTCCCATGACGGTCCTGATGCTGGAAGACGGGCGCTATTTCCTGGTGTATTCCAATTCGGCGCCCCCGCAGTCGGTGGCAGGCGCCATTGTCGGAACCGGCAAGCTTGCCGCCGGTAACTTCTCATCAAGCGACGGACTGGACCTCAGTCTGGTAGCTGACGCGACGCTAACACCGCCCGCAGTTACGCTATCGGCCAGCTATGTCCCGCAGCTATCGCTCAACGGCAGTCTGAGCTACACGGCGAGTGGCCAGGCTGTGACGTTCACGAGTGCATATAACAACGCCTACGCCAAGCTGCCTCCTTTGACCGCCTTGGCGGGGACTTACACCGCTGCGATGGCGTCGGCGAATTCAAGTGAAGTCGGCATTACGCTGAAAATCAACGTGGACGGCACGGTAACCGGGCAACTCAGTTGCGGTTGCAATATCACTGCGACGCTGACGCCACGCTCGGACGGCATGGCATATGTCGCGAACTTTTCCATGACGGGCGGAGAGAACATTCTGAGTAACAAAACCCTTGCCGGAAACGTATACCTGGACGCGGTTCGCAACAGGTTGTACATCATCGGCAATATCGTCGGCTCGACCGACATGGTGATATTTGTAGGTACCAAGTCCTGACCCTTGCCGTGGACCCACACGATGTCGGATTGACGTATGCCTGAGGATTCCAAGTTGCGCACCAATTTGGCCATCACGATTTGCTTTTTTTGAGAAGGAGGGCTTACCAGGAACGCGATCACCCCAGGCGGGGTAGCGAAGTGGATGCGCAACGGCCTGCAAAGCCGTCTACATTGGTTCGACTCCAGTCCCCGCCTCCAGTTTCTCGCGGCATTTTCCCTTGCTGCGCGCTCCCAGATGCCGGCTCGGTCGATCGGCGCCAGGCAATGACTTGGTATTGGGTCGTCAAGCTGATACCCGGATTCGGTAAGGCGGCTACCGCACAGACTTGCCTTGCAATTGCGTTCATGCTCGGCTCAATAAACCAGCGTGTAACCGCATACCGGGCAGCACCAATACAAGGACAGGCACATGGAAGGCGCTCGCAAGCACAAGGAACGACAATCGTTAAATGCAGACTTATATGGCACTCAGGCTGCGAATATAGCAGCGCCGAAACTACGAATGCCGGTCGAGGAGATACGAGCCGACGTGGCATTCGCACTCGTGCGGGACGAGTTATTTCTGGATGGTAACGCAGGGCAGAATTTGGCGACCTTCTGTCAAACCTGGCTTGATCCTGAGGTCCACCAGTTGATGGATTTGTCGCTCAACAAAAACATGATCGACAAGGATGAATATCCGGCGACCGCCGAATTGGAGAACCGCTGCGTACACATTCTGGCGGACCTGTGGCGATCACCGCACGCCGCCGACACCGCCGGCTGTTCCACAACAGGATCGAGCGAGGCTTGCATGCTGGGAGGCCTGGCTCTCAAGTGGAACTGGCGAAAACGCATGCTGGCAGCAGGCAAACCTGCCGATAAGCCGAATCTGGTCACGGGTCCGGTCCAAGTGTGCTGGCACAAGTTTGCGCGCTATTTCGACGTGGAGCTGCGAGAAATTCCGCTCGAGCGCGGACGCCTTGGAATGACGCCGGAAGAGGTCTTGAAGAGAGTCGACGAAAACACGATAGGCGTCATGCCCACTTTCGGCGTCACCTTCACTTGCCACTATGAATCCGTAGCTGAAGTTGCCGCCGCATTGGATCAATTGGCACGCGATGGCGGCCCGGATGTGCCAATGCATGTGGACGCGGCGTCGGGCGGCTTCACGGCGCCGTTTGTCGAGCCGGATCTCGTATGGGATTTTCGCATTCCACGGGTTCGCTCCATCAACGCATCAGGCCACAAATACGGGCTGGCGCCGCTCGGAGTGGGCTGGGTGGTCTGGCGCGACAAAAGCGACTTGCCCGAAGAATTGATCTTCAATGTGAACTACCTGGGCGGCGACATGCCTACCTTTGCACTGAATTTTTCACGCCCGGCCGGCCAAATCATCTCGCAATACTATTTGTTTTTGCGGTTGGGCCGCGAGGGTTACCAGCGCATCATACAAAGTGAATACGATACCGCCCAATACATCGGTCGCGAAATAGCAAAGCTGGGGCCGTTTGAATTGTTCTTTGACGGCGACAGCCTCAAGGGCATACCCGCCATTTCCTGGGTAATCAAGGACGGCGCGAAGACCGGATACTCGCTCTTTGATCTGTCGGACCGACTGCGGATACGGGGGTGGCAAGTGGCCGCCTATACCATGCCGAAAAACATCGAAGACGTCGTGGTGATGCGCGTTTTGGTGCGGCATGGTTTCAGCCGCGATATGGCAGATCTGCTGCTGGAAGACGCACGCCGCTGTATTGCCTATCTCTTGCAGCATCTTCCGTCCAAGCCGCAAAGTGCCGACGAAGGTACGACGTTTAACCATGACGGCGTCCCAGCGAAGAAAGTAGTTGCGACATGAATCGGAGGGCGCACGCGCTCCGTAATGATTTCTGATTTCCCAATCTGATTCACCAAGCCAGCTGTCGATAAAGGATGCACGAAATGGATACAAATATAAAAACAGGCAAGACACTCAGTGTGATGTCGGTGGGCTTGATGACAGCCGCTGCGGTTGTGACCAGCCTGCGTGGCTTGCCGCTATTGGCGAAGGAAGAGATGACGATGTTCGTTTATCTCGCCTTCACCGTCATCTTCTATCTGATACCCGCGTCTCTGGTCTCCGCCGAGCTTGGTGGTGCGTTCGCGAACAAGGAAGGCGGGATGTATACCTGGGTCAAGGAAGCATTTGGCCCGCGCTGGGGATTTCTGGCGATCTGGTTGCAGTGGATTCAAAATGTCGTGTGGTACCCGGTCGCGCTGACGTTCGGCGCGGCCGCGATCGCCTACATGGTAAAGCAGCCTGGATTGGCCAGTAACAGCGTATACGTAGGCATTTTCTGCATTGTTTTTTATTGGGTCGCCACCTGGATCATTCTTCAGGGCGTCGAAGTCTTTGCCAAAATCGCCAATTGGGGTTTTCTGATCGGTACCATCTTGCCGGGGCTTGTATTGTTGGGCTTGCTCGCCTACTGGATGGGTACCGGCCATGCGCTGGCCTGGAATCATATTTCCGAATCCACTCTTGTAGAGAATGGGCAGGCTCGTTTTTGGCCGGAGATTCACGGTTTCGGGACCATCGCATTCCTTGCCGGGATCGTGTTGCTATTTGCCGGCGTCGAGGTGCAGGCGGTACATGTGATGGAAATGCGCAATCCCAGTCGCGGCTATCCGGCCGCGATAGGCCTTGGTGCCCTGGTCTCGGTGTTGATCTTTGCCCTCGGTGCGCTACCGATCGCTGCGATCCTGCCCTACGAAAAAATTTCGCTTCAGTCGGCGGTGTTCGATACCTTTGACGCCGTAATTAGCGATATATGGCACATGGGGTGGCTGGTATCGGTGTTGTCCATGCTGGTGGCCATCGGCGCAGTCAGCGGCGTACTGGCTTGGCTGGGGAGCCCGTCGAAGGGATTGCTCGAAACAGCCAAGGAAGGTGAATTGCCGCCGATACTGCAAGCCAAAAACAAAAATGGAATGCCGACGCATATCCTGCTGATTCAGGGATTGATTGTCACCGTCATCTCCTGCTTTTATTTCGTCATTCCCGATGTGTCCGTCGTGTTCTTCCTGATTTCCGCCATGACCATCGCACTGTATTTGATTGCCTACATGCTGATGTACGCCGCGGCCATCAAGTTGCGCTATTCCGCCCCGACGCTTGTACGTCCATTCGCCGTTCCAGGCGGCACCTTCGGCATGTGGCTCACGGCGGGCATAGGGCTTGTCGGCGTCATATTCAGTTTTATCGTCTCGTTTGTTCCGCCGGATCAATTGCCGGTCGGGTCGCCAGGGCTGTATTTTGGTCTGGTGGTGCTGGGCACCGTACTGTTCGCAGCCATACCTCTCGTCATACATCACATGCGCAAGAGCAACTGGAAGTCGAGTGTCGTGCCTGCGTAAAACCAGGCTGTTCTTCCGAATGTTTGACAAATGTCAAAGCAAGGATTCTTCGCAGTCCCAAAATTCGACTGGACCGGCATATCGAAAAGTGCCGCCTTATTTGGGGAGCGGCTCCGATGGAAGCGTTCGACAAGTTCGTAACAACCCCATCTGTGGCTGTCAGAAAACAGATGGCAGGCTTCAGAAAGCCTGAAGCAGGCCGGAACAAGATCCTTGCCGCATTACAGAATGCCGACATCGAGCGCCTTATACCTCATCTTGAACCCATCTCCCTACCGTTGGGCATGAGGATTCGCCGCTCTGGCGAAGCGGCGGCCAATGTCTACTTTCCCAGCAGCGGTGTCGCAGGCTTGCTCCAGATTGCAAATGACGGACGTGTAACAGAACTCGCGCTTACAGGCCGTGAAGGCATGGTGGGCGTCGAATCGTTCCTTGGTGGAAAAAGCATGCCAATGGATACGGTGATGCTCTGTGCCGGGCACGCCTATCGAATCAGGGCAAGCCGTCTGATTGCGGCGTTCTACCTATCCGCCTCTCTTCGCCGCACTTTGCTGCGCTACGCGCTATCATTCATGACGCAAATCGAACAAACCGCGGTCTGCAATCGCCATCACGCCATAGGACAGCGGCTTTGCCGCTTCTTGCTCCTATGTTTAGACTGTCAGTCGTCGAACAAGCTGGCTTTGACGCAGGATTTGATTGCCAACATGCTCGGCGTACGGCGCGAGGGGGTGACCGATGCGGCCAGGAGATTGCGCGATGCCGGCCTGATTAACTATCGTCGAGGCCATATCCAGGTTATCGACCGTATCGGGCTGGAATTACGCACTTGCGAATGCTACACGGTCGTCAAACGAGAATATGATCGCTTGGCTTGCGAACCATGCAACCAAAAATCCGCGCATACCGATTCCGCCGCGATCGACGTGTCGTCTCCATTGCACCATACCGCACGCTGGCGACAAAGCGGAAATTCCTGCGTCCGTGATGCCTGACGGCAGAGTGGCCGGCGGTTTGTTTTCGGGAAGACGCGTTCGCATGTAATCAACCGCGAAATACCATGACCGGCAGCTTGGTATGGGTCAAGACCTTTTGCGTTTCACTGCCCAGTATCATGCCTTTGACGCCCTTGCGGCCGTGCGAGGCCATGACGATCAAGTCGCAGTGTTTTTCCTCTGCGACGCGGAGGATTGCGTCATAGGGAAAATCGCTTGTAACGTGAAGCGGATTGCACGGCACATGCGCATCGCGCGCCACGCTGTTAATTTCTTCAAGGTATTCCTCCGCGGCTGAAATGCACTCGCGCCGATATTCCTGTGTTCCTTCCTCTTCATAAGCGCGCGAATATTTAGGCATGACATGCAGGGCTGTAATGATCGCACCGGCATCTTTGGCAAAGCCGACGCATTCCTTGATGATGTGCTTGGACGTCTCCGCGCCGTCGGTGGGAAACAGGATGTGCTTGAACATGATGGATTTCCTTCCTGGATATCGGGTGCGCATCATGCCGGCGACGCATCGTAAATTGTGCCGCCGGCCATCAAGAGCGGGTCACCATGCAATGCTGATATTGTTGAGCACTTTGCGCACGCCTGGCGTACCATATGCGGTGAGCCTCGCCAATTCGCGGTCCGACCAGTTGTCGACGGTCCCGGAGAGCGTGACGCTGGTGTCGTGCACCTCCACCTGCACGTTGTGCGCGTTCTCACGCGTGTGTCGAACCAGCGCGGCTTCGATCTCCGATTTGATGGAGCGCGACGACATTGCCGGGCGAAGGCTGATCTGATCGCTGACGCCCCTCACGCCCATCAAGTGGCTGACGCTGTTGACGACTGCTTGTCTCTGGTATTCCCAGTCCAGTTCGCCGGACAGTGTTATCCATCCGCCTTCCACCATCACTTTGATGTGATCGTTGGGTACATAGGTGCTCCACTGCAGGATGTTTTCCACCGAACTGGCAATATCTGCGTCGGTGCGCTGGCTGGTGCCCGGCAAGACGACGTCTATTTCGACGGCAAGAGCCCTAACGCCGGATACGCGCTGAGCCGCAGCCTCCGCATGCCATTTCTCGCTATAACTGGCGACGTGCCCCGCCAAGGTCACGATGCCGTCGTTGACTTCCACGCCTATTTCCAAGGCCGTCACCGATTGGTCCCATTTCAGTTCATCGGTTACGTCCTGCTTTACTTGCATATCGGTTTTCATGTGCGTCTTCCTGTGCTTGCCTGATGTGCTCAGGTTGCGCGGTCGTTCTCGGTCGCTCTGTGCGATGGTGCACATAAGGTTATTTTTTTCTCACACCAGGGAGAAAATGTGTCCCCGCGACGGCGCCCACTGTTCGCTAGCGCACCGACACTTGTGTCCATAGGTTTTACCGTGGTCACAATACCACTTGCCATGTATGTTTAAATATGAGGAAACTATCATGTCGGATTTTTTACATTTTGCGCCGAGGTCATTGTGACTGAAGCATTCAAGGATTCACAAACCATTGACCTGGCAAAGCAGCCTCGGCAAGCCGAGCTGCTTTTGTTGGGAGCCAACACCTTGATTGGAGAGAAAGTACACAACATAGAAGGGGACTATCTCGGGGACATCAAGGAAATTGTATTGGAAATGCAGTCCGGCAAAGTCGCCTATGCGGTGCTCTCTTTTGGCGGTGTATTGGGAATGGGAAGAAAGTTGTTTGCCGTTCCATGGAATGCGCTCACGCCGGATACGCTGAACAAAAGTCTTGTTCTTGACGTCGCCAAGGAGCGTTTCAAGGATGCGCCAGGATTCGACTCCGACAAATGGCCCAATATGGCCGACCGCACCTGGAGCGACGGGATTCACAATTATTACGGACAATCAAACCGTTGAATGATCAGCGTGGGCCGGAATGCGTGCCGCCGGGTTATGCCAAGGCGGCATCCACCATGGCTTGCGCCTCTTCGAGGATGCGGCGCACATGTTCCTTACCGCGGAAACTCTCGGCGTATATCTTGTAAATATCCTCGGTGCCGGACGGCCGGGCGGCGAACCAGCTGTTTCGCGTCACGACCTTGACTCCTCCGATCGCGGCCCCGTTGCCCGGTGCCTTGGTGAGAATGTCCAGAATGGGCTCCCCGGCCAACTCTTTGCCCTTCACTTGCTGCAGTGTGAGTGCAGCCAGTTTCTTTTTCTGTTCCGGGGAGGCGTGCACTTCGATCCTCTCGGCCACCGGATCTCCTAGCGCCGCGACAAGTGCTTGATATAATTGGCCAGGATCAACTTCCATGCGCGCGGTCATCTCCGCCGCCAGCAAGGCCGGCGCCAGGCCATCCTTGTCGGTCGTCCACACAGAGCCATCACGGCGCAGGAACGATGCGCCCGCGCTTTCCTCGCCACCGAATCCCAAAGCGCCATTGCCCAGGCCCGCGGCAAACCATTTGAAACCGACCGGTACTTCATAGAGATTCCTTCCCAGTCTTGTGCAAACGCGGTCGATCAACCGGCTGCTGACAATTGTCTTGCCGACACCGGCATTGGGCGGCCACGCAGGCCGATGCTGAAACAGATAATCGATGGCGACGGCAAGGTAGTGATTGGCGGGCATCAGGCCGGCGCTTCGTATCACGATGCCGTGACGGTCGTGATCGGTATCGCAAGCGAAGGCAATGTCGTATTCATCCTTCAAGCGGATCAAGCGTTGCATGGAATACGGAGAGGACGGATCCATACGGATGCGGCCGTCCCAATCGACGGTCATGAAGCGGAAGGTCGGGTCGACTTCGTCGCTGACAACCGTCAGGTCCAGATGGTGGCGCTCACTTATTCTCTGCCAGTAGTGCATGCCCGCACCGCCCAAAGGGTCGACGCCAATACGAATGCCAGCGCTGCGGATAGCTTCCATGTCGATGATCTCGTCGAGCTGGTCGACGTAAGCGTTGAGATAGTCGTAGCGGTGCGTCGTGGCCGCGCACACGGCCTTGCGGAACGGTAGGCGTTTAACGCCCGCCAAATTATTTTTCAGGAATGTGTTTGCCCTGGCCTCGATCCATGCGGTGACATTGATGTCGGCTGGTCCCCCGTTCGGCGAGTTGTATTTCAATCCGCCGTTGTCCGGAGGATTATGCGATGGCGTAACCACGATGCCGTCGGCAAGGCCACTTCTGCGGCCGTGATTGTGCGTCAGTATCGCTAGCGATACCGCCGGTGTGGGCGTGTATTTGTCTTGTTCGGCCAGCATGACGTTGATACCGTTGGCGGCTAGCACTTCGAGAGCACTGGCACTGGCAGGTACGGACAAGGCATGGGTATCGATGCCGAGGAACAGTGGTCCATTGATGTTTTCCCTGACGCGGTAGTCGCAAATGGCTTGGCTGATCGCCAGGACGTGGGTTTCATTGAAACTGCCGTCAAAGGCGGTACCGCGATGCCCCGACGTGCCGAAAGAAACGCGTTGGCAAGTCTCCGCGGGGTCGGGCCGGATGCTGTAGTACGACGTAATCAGCTTGGGTACGTCCACCAGCAGATCGCGAGGCGCCGGCTTGCCGGCCAGCGGGCTGATCTTCATCGCGGAAGCGTCGCGATTTCCGTCGCACTGCGTTTGATGCCGGAAGAGGGGATACGAACCCGGTCAATCGCTTTTTCGAAAATGATTGGATTCGAAGTCAGGCCGCTGACTGCATAGTCGCTGAGGCAGCTTCTCAAGGTACCACTGTCCAGCAACCTGCGAGTGATGTTGTCCAAACAAAGGCTTTGGCCAAGTTCGTGCAGCTTTTGGGGTGCGTTCATGGCAAACTCATTTCAGTAAATTGATGGGTGCTTGATTGATCGAAAAATCATTTTTCGGGCTTTTCCACATGGCCGCCAAAGCCGTGACGCATCGCCGACATTACCTTGCCAGTGAAGTCGGCCTGGCCGCGTGAACTGAAACGTTCAAACAAGGCAGCGCTCAGTATCGGCACCGGCACAGCTTCGTCGACGGCGGCCATGATGGTCCAGCGCCCCTCTCCTGAATCGGAGATGCGGCCGGCATAGCTTTCCAGGCTGGCATCCTTGAACAGCGCGCCTGCGATCAAGTCCAGCAACCACGAACCGATGACGCTGCCGCGGCGCCACAATTCGGCGACTTCCGCCATGTCGAATTCGTACTGATAGTGTTCAGGGATGTGCAAAGGGGTGGTCTCGGCGTCCGATTCGGATTTGGCGTTGCCGACGTTGGCGTTGCGCAGTATGTTCAAGCCTTCCGCATAGGCACCCATGATTCCGTACTCGATCCCGTTGTGCACCATCTTGACGAAATGCCCGGCGCCTTGCGCTCCGCAATGCAGATAACCTCGCTCCGCCGTGCTATCCGTGTCTTTGCGCCAAGGGGATCGTGTCGCGGCAGCCACTCCGGGCGCCAGCGTCGAAAAGACCGGCGAGAGGTGGTCGACGATCTTCGCTTCGCCGCCTATCATCAGGCAATATCCCCGTTCCATTCCAGCCAGGCCGCCGCTGGTGCCGATGTCGAGATAATGAATGTGACGTGCTTGCAAGTCCTTGCCGCGCCGGATGTCGTCGTGGTAATGGGAATTGCCGCCGTCGATGATGATGTCTCCTGGCTCAAGCAGCGGCGCGAGCAAGCCCAGGTTTTCGTCAACTACGGCGGCCGGCACCATCAGCCAGATCGCGCGCGGCTTGTCGAGCTTGCCAACCAGGTCGGCCAGGGAATCGGCGCCTACCACGCCGGGATGCACCAATGCGCCGACCGCGCTCTTCTGCACATCGTAGATCACGCATTCGTGTCCGCCCTTGGTCAGGCGGCGCACCATGTTCGCACCCATGCGTCCCAATCCGACCATGCCGAGTTTCATCGTGTCTCTCCCAAAATGAAAAAATTGGCCGCAGCAATTTTTCCCTGCGCTGCTTGCCCGCCGATTTGCCGGGGCAAGGTGAAGCCAGGTTTGGAGAGCGGATTCATGGGGTTCCAGTAGGTATAAGCGCCCTGGCGCGTGCGCAGACGTTGGCAGCGGTAAATCCGTATTCGCGCATCATCGTTGCGCCCGGCGCCGATGTGCCGAAACGGTCGATACCCAGGACGTCGCCTGCCGAGCCAACGTACCGGTGCCACCCCTGGGTGACACCGGCTTCCACCGCAAGACGTGCCGTCACCGCTGGCGGCAGCACCAAGTCGCGATATTGTTGGCTTTGCGATTCGAACAGTTCCCAGCTCGGCACCGAAACTGCACGCGCCACAATGCCTTCCTTCAACAATTGTTCCCGCGCAGCGAGGATCAGCGCGACTTCTGAGCCGCAGGCCATCAGGATCAGGTCGGGATTGCCCTCCGGCGCATCGGCCAGGATGTAGGCGCCCCGCGATAATCCGTCGGCGCTGGCGAAGGCGGTGCGGTCAAGCGTCGGCACGTTTTGCCGGGTCAAGACAAGCGCCACCGGGGCATTGGCAGAATGCATCGCCACGCGCCAGGCCGCCACGGTTTCATTGGCATCGGCCGGGCGTATGACGATCAAGCCGGGAATGGACCGGAGGCTGGCCAGTTGCTCAACCGGTTGATGGGTCGAGCCGTCTTTGCCCACGGCGATGCTGTCGTGGGTAAAGACGTAGACGACGTGCAGCGCCATCATGGCAGCCAGGCGGATCGGCGGCCGCATGTAATCGGCGAAAACCAGGAACGTGGCGGTATACGGTATCAGCCCGCCATGCGCGGCCAATCCGTTGGCGATGGCGCCCATCGCATGTTCGCGTATGCCGAAGTGCAGGTTGCGTCCTGCATAAGACCAGACGCCGCCGTCTGCCCCTTGCCTGTCGCCGGGCGTCGCGTTCGGCGCTTGAAAGTCGCCCAGCCCCTTCAGTGCGGTATAGGTCGAGGGATCGAGGTCGGCCGAACCGCCGATCAGTGCAGTGACTTGTTTTGCCGCCTCGTTCATGATCTTCCCCGAAGCTAGGCGGGTCGACATGCCAACTGTATCGGCAGCAAACCGTGGCAGGTCGGCATCCCATCCGGCGGGCATTTCACCGTGGATTTGCAACATCAACTCGCGCGCGAGTTTCGGAAAGCTTTTCGTATAGGCGGAGAGGGTTTCATCCCACGTCATTTCGGCTGATTTTCCTTGTTCCAGCGCGTAGAGAAAATGTTCTGACGCAGCCGCAGGCAAATGGAACGATGGCTCGAGCGGCCAATTCAAGGTCTCTTTCGTCAACCTGACTTCGTCGACTCCCAAGGCGGAGCCATGGGAGTCGAATGTGTCTTGCTTGTGCGGTGAACCGTAGCCGATGTGGGTGCGTATCAAGATCAAGGAAGGTCGGCCAGTATCCGCATGCGCATTGCGCAATGCACTTTCAATTGCACCCAGGTCGTTTCCATCGGCAATGGTCTGGGTGTGCCAGCCATAGGCGTCGAAGCGGCGTGCGCAGTCTTCCGTGAAGCTGATGTCGGTAGCCGCGGAAAGTGTGACATGGTTATTGTCGTACAGGTAGATCAGTTTGCCGAGCTGCAGATGTCCGGCCAGAGATGCCGCTTCGGATGCAATGCCTTCCATCAAATCGCCGTCGCTGACAATGCCGTAGGTGTAATGGTCGACGACCGTAAAGCCATGTCGATTGTAGCGTGCCCCCAGGTGGGCTTCGGCCATGGCCATGCCGACGCCGTTGGCGAAGCCCTGGCCCAACGGGCCGGTCGTGATTTCGACACCGGGCGTGAGACCGAGTTCGGGGTGCCCCGGCGTGATGCTTCCCCATTGTCGGAAACGCTTGATTTCATCCAGCGGCAGGGCATAACCCGTGACGTGGAGCAGGCTATAGAGCAACGCGGAACCTTGGCCGGCCGACAGAACGAATCGATCACGATCAAACCATTCTGGATTGGCCGGATTGTGCTTCAGAAACCTGGTCCACAATACGTAGGCCATCGGCGCCGCATCCAGGGGTAAGCCTGGATGACCGCTATTGGCTTTTTGAACCGCATCGACTGCGAGAAAGCGCAAGGTATTGACGCATAATTCGTCGAGCTGGGCCGCTGACCTGACGATGGAAAGTTCAGGACGCATTGCGTCTCCTTTCACTCCGTGAAAACGTTGCGATCATGGCTGATCAAGCCACGCTATGCGTATCCGTCAACGGCGTCATCGCCGGTATTTCCGTCAGTATGGAATGCACTTTCTTGAGTTCTTCGGCATTGCCATGCGCGATCAAAACGTATTTTTCGGCCTTCAAGGCGGACTCATACTTGATGATCTGGTCGGCCGGCATGCCATATTGGACCAAGGCAGCGCCAAGCGCCGACATCCCGCCGACCACGACCGCGCCCTCAAGTGCGCCCACTAATGCTGCCGCGAACGGGCCAGCCATGGCGAGCAGTCCGATGCCGGGAAGGAAGAATACTGCGGGCGCCAGCAGCAGCCCCCAGATGCCACCCCAGAAGGCCCCCATCTTTCCCCACGACTTGATGCGGTCGCCGACGGTATAAAATCCTATCGGATGCTCTTCGCTGTGATATCCCTTACCCACCAGCGACAGATTCTTCATGTCGAATCCGGCCCGGCTCAACTCTCGAATCGCTTCTTCTGCTTCAACGTGGCTGTTAAAAACGTAAAAAGGGGAATGTTCGGTTTGCATGGCGGGTTCCTTGGAATGTTGGACGGACGGCGCGCTATCACGGGATGTAGAGCGAGGGCGGCTTCGGCATCGCAATGGTGCGCGGTTTGTACGACGCCATCTGTGCGCTATGGAACATATGTTTCCGATGGCGCCGGCCCGGCGCTCCCGTCATTCCACTGCCAATCGCGGATTTCAGGCATGTCCTGCCCATGCCGCTCGATATAAGCGCGGTGATCGAGCAGTTTCCCGCGTAACAGTTGCTCGGTATGCGCGCCGCGCGAGCCAAGCTTGGCAACGCGGCCGATGACGTCGATGGCAAGGTGGAAGCGGTCGAGATCGTTCAAGACCACCATGTCGAACGGCGTGGTGGTGGTACCGTTTTCCTTGTAGCCGCGCACATGCAATTGGCGATGATTGGTGCGGCGATAGGTCAGGCGATGAATCAGGGACGGGTAGCCGTGGAAAGCGAAGATGATCGGCTTGTCTTTCGTGAACAGAATATCGAAATCGAGATCGCTCAGTCCGTGCGGATGTTCGCTCTGCGGTTGCAAGGTCATCAAATCGACGACGTTGACGCAGCGAATCTTCAGGTCCGGGAAGTGTTCGCGCAAAATTTTGATGGCTGCGAGCGTTTCCAGGGTCGGCACGTCGCCGCAACAGGCCATGACGACGTCGGGATCGGCGTTGTCATCGTTGCTGGCCCATTCCCAAATGCCGAGCCCGCTCGAACAGTGTTTGACGGCCGACTCGATATCGAGCCATTGGTGCTCAGGTTGTTTGCCTGCAACGATGACGTTGACGTAATTACGGCTGCGCAGGCAATGGTCCGTCACGGAGAGCAGGGTATTGGCATCGGGCGGCAGATAGATACGGACGATTTCCGCCTTCTTGTTGGCGACGTGATCGAGAAATCCCGGATCCTGGTGGCTGAAGCCGTTGTGGTCCTGCCGCCATACGTGCGACGAGAGCAGATAATTCAAGGAAGCGATTGGGCGGCGCCAAGGAGTCTGACGGCTCAGCTTGAGCCACTTGGCATGTTGGTTGAACATCGAATCGACGATGTGGATGAAAGCTTCGTAGCACGAGAAGAAACCGTGCCGCCCGGTAAGCAGGTATCCTTCCAGCCACCCCTCGCATTGGTGCTCACTGAGCATTTCCATGACCAGGCCGTCGGTTGCCACGTTCTCGTCTGTAAACAGGATCTTCGCCGTCGAGCAGCGGTCGGTAACCTCGAACAAGGCGTTCCAGCGGTTGGACGCGGTTTCGTCAGGGCTGAAAATTCGGAAGTTGCGCGTATCGGCGTTCAGCCGCATGACGTCGCGTAGAAATTGCCCCTGTACCCGGGTCGCTTCGGCCTTGACGTTGCCCGGCTTCGTCACCGCTATGGCGTAGTCGCCGAAGCGCGGCATTTTCAAATCGTGCAGCAGCAATCCGCCATTGGCATGTGGATTGGCGCCCATGCGGCGTTCACCTTGCGGCGCCAGCTCTGCCAATTCCGGCTTCAGCTTGCCGACCTCGTCGAACAACTCCTCGGGGCGGTAGCTTCTCATCCAATGCTCGAGAATTTGCAAGTGTGCGGGCTTGGTATCGAGCTGCGCCACCGGTACCTGATGTGCGCGAAATGTGCCTTCGATCAACTTTTCGTCGACCGTCTTCGGCCCGGTCCATCCCTTTGGCGAGCGCAGGACGATCATCGGCCAGCGCGGCCGTTCAGCAAGCACTTCGGAACGCGCTTTGTGCTGGATGCGCGCGATATCGGCCACTGCCAGGTCCAGTGTGACCGCCATTAATTGATGCATCGTTTCCGGCTCATCGCCCTCCACGAAGTACGGTGTATAACCATAGCCGCGAAACAGCTGTCCCAGTTCTTCGCGGGAAATACGGGCGAGAACGGTCGGCCCGGCTATCTTGTAGCCGTTCAAGTGCAAGATCGGCAGCACTGCGCCATCGCGTGCCGGATTGATAAATTTGTTCGAATGCCAACTAGTCGCCATGGCCCCGGTTTCCGCCTCGCCGTCACCGACGACGCAGACCGCGAGCAGGTCCGGATTGTCCATGACGGCGCCGTAGGCGTGGGACAGCGAGTAACCCAGCTCGCCTCCTTCGTTGATGGATCCCGGCGTGCCCGGAGAGACGTGGCTGGGAATACCGCCCGGGAAGGAAAATTGTGTGAACAGCTTTTTGATTCCGGCCTCATCGCGCGTGATGGCGGGGTAGAACTCGCTGTACGTTCCCTCAAGATAGGTGCTGGCAATCAAGCCGGGGCCGCCATGCCCCGGGCCGGTGACGTTGATGATGTTTAGGTCGTATTGCCTGATGACGCGATTGAGATGGACGTAGATGAAGTTCAGACCCGGGGTGGTGCCCCAATGCCCGAGCAGCCTCGGCTTGATGTGGTCGAGCGTCAAGGGCTGCCTAAGCAAGGGATTGTCGAGCAGGTAGATTTGGCCTGCCGACAGATAATTCGCTGCCCGCCAGTAGGCATCCATCTTGTGCAACAGATCGGGCGACAATGGCGCCTCGACGAAATCAGCCTCTTTGGTCAATACCGGCATGATCGTGGTCCTCGTCAAAAGAGAAAGCGGGTATGGGGAGTTTCAGGATGCGCAACACCGACATGGCGATCATCATTTCTTCGTCCGTGTGCAGAACACGGACCGCCACGCGGCTCGATGCCGTTGATATCAGCGGAGAATTTTGCAGATTGCTGTCTCTGGCGATTTCGATGCCAAGAAATTCCAGCCCTGCGCAAATCCGCGCGCGCACCGTAGGCGCGTTCTCGCCGATGCCGCCGGAAAAAACCAGCGCATCCAATCCGCCCAGCGCCGCCGCATAGGCGCCGATACACTTTTTGGCGCGATAACAGAACAAGGCAACCGCATCGGCAGCGCGCGAGTTGGTCGTTTCCAGCGCCAGCAAATCGCGCATATCGGCGCTAATTCCGGAGATGCCGAGCAGGCCGGACTCGTGATTCACCATGCTGTTGAGTTCGGCGGCGGTGATCTTCTCCGTTTGCATCAGATAACAGGCAACGCCGGGATCGAGATCGCCGGTCCGCGTACCCATGGTCAAGCCGCCTGCCGGGGTAAAACCCATGCTGGTATCGATGCTGCGGCCATCCCGGATCGCGGCCATGCTGGCGCCGCTTCCCAGGTGCGCCAGCACCATGCGCCCTTGCTGCTCGCCGCCTTCGCCGATATGCGCCAGCCGCTCCAGCAGATAGGCGTAAGACAAGCCGTGGAAACCGTATCGCCACAGTCCCTTATCCTGGAAACGGTACGGTAGTGCAAGCATGCTTGCCTCGCGCGTCATGGTTCGATGAAATATCGTGTCGAAACATGCCACCTGCGGCAATTGCGGATAGCGTTGGACGATGACACCGATCATGTCGATCTCGCCTGGAAGATGGTCCGGATCGATTTCGCAGTAGCGCCGCAACTCTTCCAACAGTGAAGGTGAAATCACTTGGTGATCGTCGTAATGCATGCCATGTACGACACGATGCCCGACCGCCTTGAGGCAAGAGAAGTCGATCCGTTGCGCCAGCCAGTCGATCAGGAAGGCAGGCGCCGTGCGCTCATCGTCGATCATGACTTTTTCTTGTCGCCGCGTCAGTGGAACCCGAAAGGACAAGTACATTCCCGGCAAGCCGATGCGGTCGATTTTTCCGGACAGCGTGCGCTTCATCGCCGCGCCCTGCGCGTAAAGCGCAAATTTGATCGTCGACGAGCCGCCGTTGATGCAGAGCACGCAATCTCGCTCTTGGGCGATGGTCATGATTTCCGCTCGTCGGGTGTCTCTCGACTATGCTGGTCCAGCAAGGATGGATAGTCGAAAACGTTCATTTCGCCGATGTGATCGATTGAAATGTCGGCAGCTGGATAGCCGCTCACAATGCGCGCATCCATGGCGTAGTGGCCCTGGCGCGGAAACACCGTGGTCACCTTGTCGCTCCAAGCCAGTTTGGCCGCATGCAGTATTTTCAACTTGTCGTCCACCAGCACGTAATGGCGCGCCGGATAGTGTCCTTGCACGTCGTCCAACATCTGTTCCTTATGCCGATAGATCAGTATCTTGCCCTCGACCGCATCCCACAGGCCGGACTGCTGTATCTTGCGTGGCTGGAACACGATGTCGCCGTCCGACAGAATGACGGTTGCGCCCCATTGAGCGAGGTGGGCGATGACGGCCAGCGCACCGGAATACAGCCGCTCCGCGAAGGGATAATCGAGTAGGAACGAAGATATCAACGGCAGCCGGGAATCGTTCATGTCGCCGAGGCGGGTCCGCTGCAGTGCGCCCAGATAGTCGGCATAGCCAAATTCATCGAACAATGTGTCGAAGATTTTCCAATAGCGCTGCCGGTTGCGGTCGCCCAGCGTTTGTGAAAGATATTCGTCCAAATCGGTCACGACGCGGTCGTTATCGAGCAAGGTATTGTCGACGTCGAGCAGGAACACCACGTCGGCCTGCGCATTCATGATTTATTTGCCAGGTCATCTGGATTGCGCCAGCCACCGCTGTGAGCAATCAGGCCGTTCGCTTGCTTGATGTTCCAGCTCCCGCTTTTGTAAGGCTGCACGCGTTGATGCCTTTTGCCCATGTCGCAGATTCCTTTCTGTTGTTGCCGAGCGTGAAATCTGCGCAAGCCCTTTGGCTGCGGGACGCGGAGCCGGTCACTATGCCTGCGCAATCATCCGGGGCCGTATGACGATCGGCAGGATCACCCGACTCGGTTCGACGACATGGTTTCTTTCCGCTGAACGACGTTACTCACTCGGGCCATTTTGCACGCATCAGTTTCCCTTGCGGCATGCACTCGGTCTGTGCAGCATCGAACATAGCGGAAGAGACGCACCAGACAAGATTCAAGAACATACGTCGCCAAATCGAAACCCATTAAAGACCGGCAAGATTTTTGGCTTGCGATACATCAGCGTCCCGCAGGCAGTCGCGCCCGCGCCGCGACGAGCTCCTGCTGCAGCATATCGATGCGCTGCATCAGGGTCATGGCGAGCGCCATGCCATGGAGATCCAGCTCGAAGTCGTCGCGCAACCGTCTTGCCGTTGTTGCCGTAACGACATGGTTCAATTGAAAGCGCCGAATCCCGGGCTTACTCTCGATCGGAGAGATGACGCCGATTTCAACCAGTTCATCGAATTCCTCGGGTGACAAACCGGACACTTCCAATAGATGCTCTGCCGTACAGGAGTCGTGTTCGTTCAGCCAAACCCATTCAGAAACATTGATCATCATTGTTTCTTCTCCTGTCCCGGCTCACGCACATTGGAGTTCGACACGGCCGCAAGCTGCTCATAGAGCTTGCGTTCGGTATCGCTGATTTTCTTCGGCATGACGATCCGCGTCACGGCGTATAAATGTCCAGCCTCTCCTTGGGAGGAGGGTAACCCGCGCCTTGACAGACGCAGCCGCTGTCCGGAAGACGTCCCCGGTTTCACTTCGAGCTGAACCTTGCCTCCCAGGGTGGGAACTTCGATGGAGGCACCCAGCGCCGCTTCCCAGGGCGCAAGGTCGAGATCGAAGAATAGATCGCGCCCGCTCAAGCGATATCGCGCATGGGGGGCGATTGCCAGGATGATGTAGAGGTCGCCCGGTTGGCCGCTGCGGGTTCCGGGGCCGCCCTTGCCAGCGAGCCGCAGCCGCTGTCCTTCCTTGGCCCCTTTGGGGACCGTGATACGGAATGTGCGCGGCACACGGTGCGGCAGATCGTACTCCGAATCGTATTCGGGTATGTCAACGGACACCTCGATTTCACTGCCGCTGTGGATGCTTTCCAGCGAAACCGAAACATTCACCGAGTAATCGCTGCCCGGCATGGGACGGTGTGTGCCGCGGGTTGCACCGCCGGCACCGCCGCCCGGTCTGAACGCATTGAGGAAGTCGGAAATATCCACATCATCGAAGCTCGCTTCGTCGGCGCCACTTTGATGCTGCCATTCAGGCGGCGGCGTAAAGCTCTGGCCTGCCGGACGTTGGGCAAGGGCGTCATATTCCTGTCGCTTGTCCGGGTTTTTCAATGTGGAATAGGCTTCTGCGATCTCCTTGAATTTCTCTTCCCCGCCCGGATCTTTTGAAACGTCCGGATGAAATTGGTGCGCAAGCTTGCGATAAGCCTTCTTTATATCGTCGGCGGTTGCGGTCCGTTCTACACCCAGCGTTTGGTAGTAGTCCTTGTATTTCATGGGTATTGCACTTTCATGGATTGGGATCGGTTGCGTCTTTGACGCGGCCGGCTGGCTTTGCTAAGCGAACTGCAATTGCCTGAATACGGCGGGAAGCAGGTCGGGAATATCTTCGGCAATCAGGTTTGGGCCGAACGCACTGGCAGCGGCGCCATGCAGCCACACTGCCGCAGCGGCTGCCAGGAAAGGTTCCATACCCTGCGCCAGCAAACCCAATATGATTCCGCCCAAGACGTCGCCCGCCCCGGCTGTCGCTAGCGTGGGCGGCGCATTGGCATTGATCATGACTCGGCCATTCGGTGCGGCGATCACCGTATCGCTTCCTTTATGCACGATAATCGCCCCGCTCCGACTGGCCGCCGCACGTGTTCGCGTCAGCTTGTCGCCGCCGGGTTCGAACAGACGGTCGAATTCACCGGTGTGCGGCGTCAATACGCAAGGCCCTATGATCGCGTCGAATAATTCCTGCGCATTGTCTGCGAAGGCGGACAAGGCATCAGCATCAAGTACCGTCGGTCTGCCCGTCTTGAGCAGTGCCAGCACTTGTTCGCGGGTGTCTGCCCCGACACCGGCGCCAGGGCCGGTCAGCAAGGCGCGATAGTGAAAATCGTTCAGCAGTTGTTCGAGATCCCTGCGACCGCTTAGCGGACTGACCATGATGCTCGTTAGCGCGGCTGCGTAAATCGGCAATGCCACTTCGGGTACAGCCACGGTGGTCAGGCCAGCGCCCGCTCGCGCTGCGGCCCGCGCCGCCAGGCGGATGGCCCCTGTCACCGGATAGCCGCCGACGAGCAGCGCGTGTCCGCGATCGTATTTATTGTCTATCGCGTGCGTCCGTGGAAGGCTGGTGGCCCACAGGTCAGGGTCGTTCTCAAACGCATACGGAGTAAACACATCGAAGGCAAACGCGGGAGTGCCTATTTCGGTGACTACCAGTTCACCGCATAATGACCGTCCGGGCTGGAGCAGGTGGCCTGGTTTCTTGCGAAAACTGGTGATGGTCAAGGCCGTCTGGACCGCACCTGCATTGGCTCCGGTATCGCCCATCAGGCCGCTCGGCACATCGATTGCGACAATGGCCAGCTTCCGTTTGTGCGCCTCCAACAAAGTAGCAGCCGCCTCGCCTTTCAAGGGGCGACTCAGCCCCGAGCCGAAAATCGCATCGACGACCAGTTCAGCGCCGTCCAGGCAATCGGGTGTCATCGCTTTGATTGGGTTGTGCCAGAGGGCGACGTGGTGCGCCGTTGCGCCTCGCAGTTCTTCAATCGAGCCCAGCAATGCCAGGCTGACCGGCCAATCGGCCGCCGCCAGCCGTCGCGCCACCACAAAGCCATCGGCGCCGTTTCTGCCGGGGCCGCACAATACGATCACAGGGCTCGACGACCAGCGCTGCAATATGGCCTTTGCCGCAGCGCGACCCGCGTTTTCCGTCAGTGCGATGGCACTGATGCCGTAAGCGGCCGTCAGGCGGTCAACTTCCGCCATTTGCGCATTCGTCAGCAAGGCATGCCGGCTGTGTCGTGTCATCCAAACTACTCCAGGTAATGACGCGCAATTTTTTGCGGCATGCGAGGCGACGTCTCAACCTGCACGATCAGTCAGAACCGGAGAGTCTTCGACGAACCCGGTGCCCCGGAAGTTCGCTGCTAGTCCGGATGAACCTCTTCCGCCCGCTCCACCTCGACTATCCAGTAACCCGGTCGTCCATAATGTTCGTGAAGCCCGGCCTCGAATTGCCGTTCGATTTTTACATCGGGATCGAATTGCGGCGCGCTCTTTACGTCTTGTCGGGACATATCGACGGAAACAACCGTGTCGGACCAGTTCACCGTCTCGATCCACTTTGTGGCAATCAACACTTGAAGGGGCTGCGATCAACTGCCGGTTTTGACGACAAGATAGCGTATCGCCCAGCTTTTCTCATCTATCAACAAGTCCTTGACCACGCCGATATCGCCGTCGCTCCCCGCCACAAGGCTGCCGACCATTTCCTTGCCGCTGCGCAGCGCATGCTGCGTATGCAGCGCGGGTTCGGCTTCCTCCGGTTGCGGCGGCGGTGGACGCAACACGAATGGAGGCGCATTGAAGCCCCCTGATCCGGTGGTGAATCTGCTGGGATAAATATCGTGACCCCAGAGGCTGGAGCCACCCCAATAGGGCGGATAGTTGTAGTAGCCCAAGTATTCCGTTTCGCTTTGTGTCGTAAGCGGCTGTTGCACGTCATACGGTGGGCTGTTCCTGACTTGCTCCTTTGTGATCGAACCAGGAATTGTCTTTTCCCCCCAGTTGGGGGTGCCGATTCCGATCGGCGAGATCAGCACCATCCGGCTGGAGAGCCACGCGCCGGCATCGACGACGAAGTAGCGAATTACCCAGGCTTTGTCGTCGAAGGTGAAATCTTTCAAATGACCGATATTGCCGTCACTCGCATGGATGGCATAGTCTTCCAGATCGTTCATGCTGCGCAACATGGGTAGCACCTTTTCGTTTTGCGTCATCCGCACAATGGCCGATGGCGAGTCGATATGGCAGCGTGCTCATGAAAACCATGGTTGAGCAACACCGAAACAGGTTCGATGTTACGCAAAATGCGCCTTCCGATCGGTTCGGTAACCGACATAGCCGGCAGTCGTGGGAAACGATTTCTGGCGAAGCAATCGCCGCTACCGCATCCGTGTGATACCGCACAGATTCGGGTACCATTCTTCTCCCAACTTCGATGGTCGACAGTTTGAATCCGACGACGGCCATGCTATCGGTCGCTCTCGCCGGTAAAGCCGCAGTGGAGCCGGAAGCGGCGCGATTGAACAGTGCGCATCCGCTCTAATGTGGAGTCGACATGAATACCCGTCGTATTGGCGGGGATGTCTCTCGAATGGAAATTGAATGTGATCGATTCTCGGAGGCGGCATGCCGCCTGACACCGCGGACAGTAGCCGACACCGCGGAAAATGCCAGCGATTCTGCCGGAAAAAGCGGGCCGACGAGTAGAGAAGCAGGACTGAAGCTGAAACAAGTCGGCCCCAATGCCATGCCGGATACGACAACGCATCCGCTACGGCAGGCACTGGGAAAATTCTGGGCTCCCGTGCCTTGGATGCTGGAAGCCACGATCCTGCTCCAGGTTGTGTTGGGGGGAGTACACAGAAGGCGCAGTCGTTGCGGGCCTCTTGGTTTTCAATACCGCACTCGGCTTGTTCCAGGAGGGACGAGCACATGCCACCCTGAAATCAGTCTCTTTGTGCTCGTTCCAATGTGACGCAGGAGACGAGTCTAAATGACTTAAGTTCTTTTAGTGTGATAACGGACGAACGCTCGTTGTCCAAGTACACGACTATAAAGCTTCGACCCAAAGACTTGCTTTTGGTTTCTTGATGTCGAGCAAATTTTTGCATGGCAAGGGCTCTACGTGGTCACACGCGGAGGAGTTTGCCGTGCTGTTGCCGGACGAATTTGAAGCGGTGCCGAAAGTGGCTCGTCAGTTCGACTACGTCGTTGTGAAAAACCTAAAGGAGCTGCATCTCAACTCGACCAAATTCCATGTTGTTGAAGATCAGTGCTCGATCTCTGCAAGCGATAGTAGTATGCCGTCCTCATCCAGATATCCAGTCACTCCCGCTCTTTCGCAAAGATGTTTCATCGCGTCATTCTTATCGGCTTCTTCCGACAGGGAATAAAGTGAGATGAGCGTCTGTTCGGGCACCTTCTTGATATTCCCGGAACAGGTGAAAATAACGCCGTACGACAATTCATCGGGGAAATAGGAATGGATGATGCAGTGAATATGCTGCAGCCCGTTCTTGGTAAATTCTTGAGCGAGGTGATATTTCATTGTCAGATCAGATTTCATTTTTACTCCTCGTAGGTCCGTTAAGGAAACGCTGAATAAATCGAGTTGTACGACATGACGCCAATTTGCGACGACCGAGTCTGCGAATTTTCCATGCCCATCCAACTTTTTCTGACTCAATGAGGCCGATTTGGCGTGTTCGGCAGTATCTTCCCGCCTCTTTTCAAACTGCAGGCGCAACTTGGGTGTGCCCGCGCCCAAGATGCCTGCGTGCCAACACCAGATTGGCAAGGCCAAACAAGCTCAGGAGCTGGGCGTTGTTCTTTGCCAAGCCCCGGTAGCGTGTCTTGCGATGCTTGAACAAGCACTTCACAACATGGAAGCAGTGCTCGACCTTGGCGCGCAAACTGGCCTTGACTTGCTCC
>Ga0134128_10002318_pt1 | contig 23694 bp, 20 predicted proteins | sample KB31754_FD_96462 | JGI IMG/M metagenome (GOLD analysis project Ga0134128, IMG submission 96462) | Terrestrial soil microbial communities with excess Nitrogen fertilizer from Kellogg Biological Station, Michigan, USA - KB3-175-4 | ecosystem: Environmental > Terrestrial > Soil > Unclassified ... | reverse complement strand
TCCCCTGAATTCAAGTTCCGGGAGAGCCGCCACGCAAACACTCCCCCGCTCTCTTCTCCAACAGCGCCCGTTCCCGCGCGTTCCCCGCCATCGCGGCCGCCCGCTCGAACTCGGCGCGCGCCGCTTCGAGGCGTCCCAGCTTGAACAGGAAGTCGCCGCGGATACTCGGGAGCAGGTGGTAACTGGCGAGGGCCGCCTCGCCCGCCACAGCGTCGACGATCTTCAACCCTGCCTCGGGGCCAAACAGCATCGACAGCGCGACCGCGCGGTTCAATTCGACGATCGGAGACGGCGTGACCTCGTTGAGCGCGCCATAGAGCCCGACGATGCGTGCCCAGTCAGTCTCCGCCGCGGCGCGCGCACGCGCGTGGCACGCCGCGAGGGCGGCCTGCAGCGCGTAGGGGCCCCGCGCGCCACCGAGCGCCTCCGCTTTCTCCAGCGCGGCCAACCCCCGCCGGATCAGCAACTGGTCCCAGCGCGAGCGGTCCTGGTCCAGCAGCAGGATCGGCTCACCCGACGGCGACGTCCGGGCGTGCAGGCGTGACGCCTGGATCTCCATCAGCGCCACGAGGCCGTGCGCCTCCGGCTCCTCCGTCGCCAGCCCGGCGAGCACGCGTCCGAGCCGCAAGGCGTCCTCGACCAGCTCGGGGCGCATCCAGTCGTCGCCGGCCGTGGCGGCGTAGCCTTCGTTGAAGACCAGGTAAATCACCTCCAACACCGACGCCAACCGCTCCGCCCGCTCCGCCCCGCGCGGGACCTCGAACGGCACCTTCGCCTCGGCCAGCGTCTTCTTGGCCCGCACGATCCGCTGGGCGATCGTCGGCTCGGGCGTCAGGAACGCCCGCGCGATCTCCGCGGTGGTCAGCCCGCCGAGCAACCGCAGCGTCAGCGCCACCCGCGCGTCGCGCGCCAGCACCGGGTGGCAGGCGGTGAAGATCAGCCGCAGCACGTCGTCTCCCACGTCGTCGTCCAGCTCGCGTTCCAGGCGCGCCGCCAGCGCGGCGCCGCTCGCCTCCTGCTCCTCTTCGAGCTCGCGCCCGAGCTGCTTGTGCTTGCCGCGCAACATCTGGTTGCGCCGCAGGTCGTCCAGCGCGCGGTTCTTGGCCGTCGTCATCAGCCAGGCGCCCGGATTGTCCGGGACGCCGGTCTCGGGCCACTTCTCCAGCGCCGTGACCAGCGCCTCCTGGGCCAGCTCCTCGGCCAGGCCCACGTCGCGGACCAGGCGCGCGAGCGCGCCGATCAGCTTGGGCGATTCGATCCGCCAGACCGCTTCGATCCGGCGGATCGCTTCGTCCATGCCCGCGGCCAGGGTCGCCCTCCGGTTAGCGCTTGCCGCCCGCGTTGGCCGGCAGCTTCTTCCCCAGCTCCTTCGCCGCCTCGACCGCCGCGCCGGGGGCGAAGTCCTCCAGCTCGTAGAAGGGGCGCAGCTCGACCTCCGAGAACTCGCGCTGCGCCTCGGCCGGGATCCGCTTGGCCCACTCGATCGCCTCTTCGCGTGACTTCACCTGGATGACCCAGTAGCCGGCGATGACTTCCTTGGCCTCGGCGAAGGGGCCGTCGATCACCGTCCGCTTGCCGTTCGCGAACTGGACCTTGACCGCCTTCGACGTCGGCTTCAGGCCCGACATGTCGAGCAGCACGCCCGCCTTCTGCAGCTCATCGTTGTACTTCCCCATCGCCGCCAGCTCCTGCTCGGTCGGCAGCACGCCAGACTCAGACAACTTGCTGCCCTTGACGATCATCATGTAGCGCATGGTCTATCTCCTTGTTGGGAAAGGGCCTCTCTGCCTGCCCTCACCCAGACGACGAGCGGGGGGCCGCCCGATCGACACGCCCGCCGTCTTTTTTGGCCACGCTTCCTACATGCAGCAAGAGTCGAAGTAGCGACATTCCGGGCACTGGTAATGCGCCTTGACCGGCAGCATCTTGACCCGCAGGCCGCGGGCGGCGCAGACCGGGCACTCCGTGTCGGGGTCGATGGCGCAGGCGGGCGGGACCGGCGGGGTCGAGGCGTCGCGGTCGGCGGCGTCGGGCATGCGGCGAGCATACCCGAACGTCGCCGCCACGCGCCCTGCGAAAATCAGCGGCTGCGCCGCGCGCGTCTCGCGCGCGCGAGCGCAACCGCCGCGAAGATAGCGAAGAGGATCAGCGTGCCGGGCCCCGGGCGCCCGCCCGCCGCCGAGCAGCCGCTCTGGTAGAAGCACATCGAGGTCGCGGAGGTGGGCGCCTGGCAGGTCATCCCGCTGCCGCCGCCGGAGGTGCAGTTGAGGCTCTGGCACTGGACGTCGTCGAGGCAGGCGCCGCCGATGGCGGCCACCCCCTCGCAGAGATCGTCGGACGGGTCGTCGAGCGTCCCTTCCGGATCGCAAACCGCGTTGGGCCCGCAGCTCGGCCCGCCCGCCAGGGCGCAGGACTGACCGAACGGCACGAACCCCTCGCAGACTCCGTCGCCGCCGCTGGCCGGGACGTTGCACCAGCCCTCGATGCACTCGTAGTTCTGCGAGCAGGCGTTCCCCTTCGCGACCAGCGGCGTGGTGAAGGATTCGCACCCCGGGATGCCGCTGACGTGCGAGGTCACGTTGAGGGTCGCGCAGTCCGAATTCATGATCTTCGCCAGACAGGCGTCGACCTCGGCCGACTGGTAGGTCGCGCGGTTCTGGTTCACCGAGGCCTGCAGCGTGCCGAGCAAGCTCTGGTAGCTCTGCTTGGTCGCCGTCTCGCACGAAGCGACGTCGGTCCCCGCCTGATCCTCGTTCATCGCCAGCTGATCGGAGGTGCAGCACATATAGGCCTTGGGACAGACCGTGTCGGCGATGCGGGTCGAGGTCTCGTCGATGGGGATCCCGCTCACGCCCCCGCAGCCGGTCAGGGGCAAGGCCAGGGTGACGAGACCCGTCCAACCGGCCAGGACCGCGCCGGCGCAGAGCCTCCGACGATCGCGTGTGGCGTTCATTTTCATGACGGCGCCTCCCGCGGTCGGTCCCTGCAATTTTCGATCACCGGCGCAGATCCCGAAGAAATCGGCGGTTCGGCGCCGCGCGCCGTCAGCCTTCGGGCGGCGCCGTCCAATTTCTGACAGGTCGCGCCCGTCGGCCAGCGCCGGCCGGCGGGTCAGGTCGAGAGCCCGCCGGTGCGCGGGTCGGCCGCGCCGGCGGCGCGCGTGAGCGCGTCGAAGAGCTCACCCGGCTCGAACGGCTTGGCGATGAGCTCCACCTGATCGAGGCCCGCCGCCACCAGCCGCTCGCGGACCTCGTCAGGCGCGTCACCGGTCATCAGCACCGCGGGGATTCCGCGGAGGCGCGGGCTGCGGCGCATCCAGACCAGAAGATCGATCCCCGTCCACCGTCCGGAGAGGTTGAAGTCGGTGAGCACCAGCGACGGCGCGTGAACGGCCAGCAGCTGCTGCGCCTCCTCGACCGAGCCGGCGGCGGCGCACGGGTGGTGCTTGGCCACCAGCAGCCGCCGGACTGCGTAGCGCACCAGCTCGTCGTCCTCGACGAGCAGCACGTCGGACGGATGCCGACCGCGAAACATCTCCGTCTCGGGGTGGTTTGTCAGGGAGATCGTCATGCGCGGTTTCTCTGCCTGTGTTCGATGCGGGCGGCGACTTCGCCGTTGCCTCGGTTCGGGTCGGGGCGCGGGTGATGGTGCGCCCGCGCGTCGCGGATCGCCACTTTGCAGCCGTCCAGAAGCTCGTCATCCCCGCCGTCCGAGGTGGCGATGCCGGCCACGGCGGACTGCGGCGCACCGGCCGGCGCCAGCGACGAGACCACCGCCAGGCGCTGCCGCTGCAAAAAGCGGATCAGGTCCGGCCGGGTCACGACGGGTGGAAGTTACCACTTCGGCGAGCCCGTTTCACTTCGACGAGCAACTGCTATGGGGAGGCACCTACTGGTGACCGGTCTTCGCCTGGAGGACGCATGTCGAGACCTTCCACACGCACTCGAATCTCGCTTTTCTGGGGCGCGCTGCTGTTCGCTGCCGGCGCCAGCGGGCCCCCCGTTCACGCCGCAGATCAGAAAGCGATCCTGGCCAAGGTCAAGGCCCGATACGAGGCCGCGGCGACCGCTTATGACGATGGCCAGCTGGAAAAGGCCGAGACGCAGCTCAAGCAGGCGCTGAAACTCGCGGAGGACAACGGCCTCGGCGAGAACAAGCTGGTGGCGCAGACCTATCTCCTCTACGGCGTGCTGGAGGTGGCCGGATTCAAGGATCGAGGACAAGGCATCAAGTACTTCGGCAAGGCGATCGACATCAGCCCGGCCATTCAGATACCGCCCACGATGGCCTCCAAGGCGGTCTTGACCGCCTTCGACAAGGCGGAGAACCAAGCCGGCGAAACGACGCCGGACGAGCCGGATGCCGAGAGCGAGCAAGCGCCTTCGGCCAAACGCGCGGAACCGCCGAAATCCGCCCCGGCGGCGCGCGGGGACGCCGAGCGGGACAAGTTGGTCGATGATCTGGCGGCGGCCAAGGTGAGCGAGAGCCTGCAGCAGGCCGACAAAGAGAAGCTGCAGCGGCAGAAGCAGGAGCAGGACAAGGAGCTGGCCGGCGTCAAGGGGCGCGCGCAGGACCTGGCCAGGCAGGTCGCCGACGCCGACAAGCAGCTCGCCGACGCCAGGGTCAAGGTGCACGATCTCGAGAGCGCCAAGGAGGACCGCGACCGGCAGATCACCGATCTCAAGGCGCGCCTCGCACAGGTCACCAAGGACCTGCAGGACCAGGAGAAGCAGCTCGCCGCCAGCCAGGCCAGCGACAAGAAGGAGCGCGAGTCGGGCAACAAGCTGGCGCACGACAAATCGGAGACCGACCGGCAGCTCGCCGACCAGAAGCGCAACCTCCAGGAGCTCACCCGCCAGAAGGCCGAGACCGACAAGCAGCTCGCCGCCGCCCGCGACGAGGCCAAGCGCGAACGCGACGCCAAGGAGAAGCTGATCGCCGCCAGCCGCGAGGCCGACGCGCGCGAGGCCCAGCGGAAGAACAAGGAGAGCGAAGAGCAGACCGCGCGCGAGAAGCTGGCCGAAGGCCCCGACCTGCCCTCGCACGTCACCGAGCCGATCGCCTGCACGGTCCCCGACGAGGTCCCCTCGGGCGCCGACCTCTACGTCCACTGCGTCCCGCGCCCCAGCATCAACGCCAAGGTCGTCGCGCTCTACTACCGGTCGGGCGGCGTCCTCTACAACGTCAGCACGATGGACCGCTCGAAGAAGGGGTGGTTCACGGCGGTCATTCCGGGCGGCAAGCTCGCCGGCAAGGTCTTGCACTATTACGTCGAGGCGCGCGACGGGCGGCAGGACGTCGTCGGCTCGAACGGCCGCGCCAACTCGCCCAATATCGCGACAATCCGCCCCGGCAAACGGTAGCATCCGGCGCGTGCGCCCCCTCGCCCACGTCCTCGCAGCGCTCGTCTTTTTCGGCTGCGTCGGCAGCGCCGCGGTCGCCCCGCCCGCGGCTCACCCCCAGCCCGCCGCCGTGCCGCCCGTCGCGCGCGAGGCCTCGGGGCCGCCGGTCGGGCTGGCGCGCGGCGTCCCGCGGCCGTCGGGCGCCCCCGGCAACCTGACGGTGCTCGACTGGGCGGGGTTCAAGGGGGCGGTGAGCTGGACGTTCGACGACGCGCAGCCGTCGCACATCGCCCACTACGCCGAGCTGCAGGCCGTCGGTGTCCCGATGACCTTCTACCTGACCACCAACAACGATGGCGAGGCGGGCTTCGCCCGGACCTGGCAGCGCGCCGTGCAGGACGGCCACGAGCTGGGCAACCACAGCGTGCACCACTGCCACGCCAACCTCACCGGCTGCACCTCCGGGCGCCCGCTGCCGACCCTGGACGCCGAGATCGACGACGCCACCAGCTACATCGTCGCCCACACGCCGCAGAAGGCGGTCTGGACCGCGGCGTCGCCGTTCGGCGACAACGGCTACGATCGCCCCGACGAGGCGCGCTTCTTCGTCAACCGCGGCGTCCCGAGCGGCACGGTGGCGCCCAACGATCACACCGATCCCTACAACCTGCCGATCCACATGGTGGCCACCGGCGAGACGGCCGCGCAGATGAACCAGGTCACCGACGCCGCGCGCGCCGGCGGCCGCTGGGCGATCTTCCTGGTCCACACGCTGACGCCGACGGACGCCGTCTGGTACGCGCCGGTCGCCGTCGGCGAGGTGACGGCGGCGATGAGCCATGGCAAGTCACTCCCCGACGTCTGGACGGGCACCTTGGTCGATATCGCCGCGTACTGGCGGGGCCAGCAGATCGTGGCCGCCGCCGCGCCGGTGGTCTCGGGCGCGACGACGACCTGGGCCTGGAGGCTGCCGCCGCGCTTCCCGCCGGGCAAGGTGGTGCGCGTGAAGGTGGACGGCGGGACGCCCAGCCAGAACGGCCGGCCCCTCGCCTGGAGCGAGCACGGCTATTACGAGGTCGCCCTCGACGCCGGCTCGCTCACGCTCGGGCCCTGAGCGGCGGCCTACAGCTTGGGCGGGGTCAGCTGGTCGGCGTGCGGTACCGCGTGCGACCCGTGCGACGCCGCGGTGCCGAGCAGCGTGGTGACCGGCAGCTTGTTGGCCGCGACCGAGGGCAACCCCGGCATCGGCATCGAGGCGTGCGACTCGGCCAGCTGCAGCCGCTCCTTCACCTCGGTCGTCTCCTTCAGATCGGCCTCCAGCGACGCGATCTCCTTGCGGTGCGCCTCGAGCTGCTTCTCCAGCTCCGCGTTCTTGGCGTGGAAGTCGGCGATCTTGTCGCGCACCGACTTCTGCTTCTGCGTCGCGTCCTCGATGATCTCGGGGAGCTTGACCTCCAGCGACGCCAGCGTCGCGCGCACGACGCGCACCACCAGCTCGGAGTTCTGATCGCCCGGCAGGCCGCGCATCAGCTGGATGGCCTCGGCGATCCCGTATTTCGGCGAAGCCGTCTTACCCGACGGCGCGAGCACCGGACCACCCCCCACCTCGGACGCGACCTTGTGTTCCCAGTTCTCTTTCTTCGCGAACATGGCCATTTTCGCCTCCACCCGCCTTTTCGGCGGTTCGGGAGCGATCTTGACCCCGAGGGGCGCTCGCATGCCAGCGCCGAGATGCCGTATGCTTCTTCCCCTGCAATAACATGAAGATCCTGGTCATCGACGTGGGCGGCACCCACGTCAAACTACAAGCGAGCGGTCAGCGCACACGGCGCAAATTGCCCTCCGGGCCGGGGCTCACGCCGCGCAGAATGGTCAGGGCCGTCGGCGACCTCGTCTCCGACTGGACGTACGAGGTGGTGTCGATCGGGTTCCCCTCACGCGTCTCGCGCGGGAAGATCGTCGCCGAGCCGGCGAATCTCGGGCGCGGCTGGGTGGGGTTCGACTTCAGCCGCGCCTTCGGCCGGCCGGTGAAGATCATCAACGACGCCGCCATGCAGGCGCTGGGCGCCTACCAGGGGGGACACCTGCTGTTCCTCGGGTTCGGCACCGGGCTCGGCACGGCGATGATCGCCGACGGCGTCATCGTCCCGATGGAGCTGGCGCACCTCCCCTACAAGAAGGCGACCTACGAGGACTACGTGGGCCTGCGCGGGCTGCAGAAGAACGGCAAGAAGAAGTGGCGGCGGGACGTCGCCGACGTCGTCACCCGGCTGGCCATCGCGCTCGAGACCGAGGACCTGGTCGTCGGCGGGGGAAACTCGAAGCACCTCAAGAAGGTCCCCCCGGGGGGCCGGATGTGCACCAACGCCGACGCCATCAAGGGCGGTTATCGCCTCTGGTCCGAGCACGTCGCGCGCGTGTGAGCGGCGGCCGCCTCACAGGTCGTCGCAGGGGTTGCCCAGCTTCTGACCGAGGTAGACCCCCAGCTCGTTGTAGATGAGCTGATAGTTGTTGATCGGCTCGCCGGTCTTCTCGTCGACCGACTCGATCGGCACCACCGTCAGCGTGAGCTGCTTCTTCCCCTGGATCCAGAGCGGCGGCTTCTGCCGATCGGTCGTCCCGAACAGCAACACCTTGACCACCACCCGCTTGTCCGGCAGGCGCAGGTGCGTGGCCTCCCAGACCGCGCCCATCCCACCCTGCCCCAGCAGCCGCAGGATCTGGTAGGTCCCGGCCACGGTGGTCCCCGGACGCAACAGACCAGGCCGCGCGGGGCCGCCCGGCGCCGACGCCAGCGTCGAATCGATGGCGGGGTTAGGGGCCGCTCCGACATTGGGCGCCAGTATATCCGTCGGCTGTTTGTGGGCGCGAGCGGCGTGTCTATATTCCGGTCCCATGGATCACGGCCAGGGTCACGGCAATGGCGCTGAGGGGCGACGGACGTTTCTGGTGAGTGCGGCGGGCGCGGGCCTCGCGCTCGCCGCCGGCCGGGCGCGCGCGGCGGAGGCGGGGAAGAAGGAGGCTGACCTTCCGCCCACCGAGGACCTGATGCGCGAGCACGGCGTGCTTCGCCGCATCCTGCTCATCTACGAAGAGGCCGCGCGCCGCCTGCCGAGCGGCGAGCCGAACGTGGCCAACGTCGTGGCCGGCGCGGCCAACGTCGTCCACCGCTTCGTCGAGGGCTACCACGAGAAGCTGGAGGAGAGCTTCGTCTTCCCCAAGCTCGAGCACGAAGGGAAGCTCACCAACTTGACGGTCGTGCTCCGGACGCAGCACGCCGCCGGCCGCAAGCTGACCGAGGCCATCCTGGCCGCCACGAAATCCGGGGCCCTCTCCGGCTCGGCGCGAGGCGCCGTGGTCGCCGCCATGGAGAGCTTCGTCTACATGTACGCCCCGCATGCCGCCTGGGAAGACACCGAGCTCTTCCCGGTTTATCGCGGTCTGTTCAGCGAGGCCGAGCTGGGTAAGGTGGGCGACAGGTTCGAGGAGCAGGAGCACAAGCTCTTCGGCAGTGGCGGCTTCGAAGGCTCGCTGCGGGACGTCGGCGACCTGGAGAAAGCGCTCGGCATCAACGACCTCGCCCGGTACACGCCCGGAAAGTGATACGATGGGAGGTGAACGGAACGGGCGGCTTGAAGTTCTTACGCCACTTCTTTCGGCAGTTGCGCGCGATTCTATCCCGGCGCCGGACGTCGCAGAGCGCGACGGCGGCGCTGGTGGTCGGCTGCGCCGCCGCGCTCGCCGGCTGCTATGAGACGAAACCCTTGCGCCTCACCGTCGTCACGGCCGCCACCGCGCTCGACTGCGCGCGCACCGCGGATCAGGTGTTCTTCGACGCCTCGTACCTGCGGCTGAACAACGTCTACGGCCCCGACCTCTTCTACACGCCGCGCGTGAGCCTCCCGGCGACGACGATGACCATGCCCTGGGTGAGCCTCGCCACCTCGACGCCCACCCGGCCCACGGCGGGTCTCGGTTGGGGGATCGGCGTCTGGCTCAAACCGTCGGAGAGCGGCGGACACGCCTGCTCGTTCGAGCTGGAATCGCTCTCCAGCGATCTCGGTCCCGGCCTCGGGCGGACCTACTCGACCCAGCGCGGGGACGACTTCGATCGCACCGTCAAGGAGATGGCCGAGCGCCTGACGGCGGCGTTCGAGCCGACGCCTCCTCCCGGCTGACCCCGCCGGCTGACCCCGCCGGCTGAGCACGCGTCACGAACCAGGCCTGTCGATCACGATCGGCGGCGGCGGCGGGGGCGGCGGCGGCGGCGGGGGCGGCGGCGGAACGGCCGCGCCCGGCGGCGTGGGCGCCGAGCCGGGTGGCGGGATCGGCGGCAGCGTCGGCGTGCCCGTCTCGACGGTCACGCAGGACGACAGGTCGAAGAACATGAACTCCAGCGCCAGCTCCTGCGCCGTCATCGTGGTCGTCGGCTGGCAGCCCATGGGGAAGGGGATGTCGGGGTGCGAGCTGTCGCCGGTCGCGACGTGCACGTCGGTGAAGGTGACCCGCCCGCACTGGTTGCCGGCCGGCGCCTCGACCGGCGTGTTGAAGGTCATGTACTGCGTCGTCGCCGGGGTGCTGGTGTAGATCCACTGCTGCGCCGGCGCGTTCACGCTGTCGATCGAGTTCTGCCCCATGGTGACCGACATCTGGCCGCGCGTCGTCGAGGCCTTGACCGCCACCAGCCAGTCGGCGAGCGCCATCCCCTTGGGGAAGGTGGTGTCGATCATCTCGGTGATCGGGGTCGGAAGATCGGGCGCCACGCTGGTGAGCCAGCCGCCGGTGGCCGGCCAGGGCGGCAGCCCCTTGCGGATCCAGTATGAATGCAGGTGCTCGGCGAAGACCTTCCCGCCGCTGTCGGCGTAGCGCTTCATGTTGAGCACGTCGGGATCCTTGTCGGACGCCAGCTGCTCGCTCTCGCAGGTGAGGACGACGATGTCGTACTTGGACATCTGCGAGAAGCTGGGGAAGAGCTTGGTGTAGGCGGGCGACAGCGCCGCGCCCGAGGCGAGCGTGGCCGACCCTTCGTCGCCCGCGACGCCGGCGCCGCCCACGTACATGTGCACGCGCCCCGTCCCGGTGTCGGCGGTGAACTCCGAGTCGTCGACGCCGACCCGGCGCAGGAAGCAGTCGAGCGCGTCGGCGTGTCCGGTGGAGATCGCGATCTGGGGCAGGTCGCCCTCGCTCTGCTTCTTCGGCAGGCGGTAGGTCTGCGGATCGTTCACCGGGTTGTCCTGGCAGGCGGTCACCGTCGGCAGCGTCACCTGCCGCCGCCACTTGCCGATCTGGATGACCAGCGGAACGTTGGTGCCGTGCGGGGCGTTGTGGATCACGAAGTGCCCGGTCGCGTCGCTGAGGCCGGCCGCCACCGGCGTCCCCGAGATCGGCGAGTTGCAGGTGTTGCAGGAGACGCCTTGCGGGATCGGATCGACGGCGGTGTTCGGCACGTAGAGCAGCACGTTGTAGAGCGGATTCAGCCCCGCCGGGTCGTAGACGGTCCCGCTGATCGACGTCTCGCCGCCGCCGCTGCACTTGTCGAGGTTGCACTGCAGGTTGCTGCAGGTGGTCCCGGTCGCCGGGCAGACGTGGGCCAGCGTGCCGCTGGTCGCGCAGGCCATCCCGTTGGCGCAGGTGCCGCAGTCCTCCGTCCCGCCGCAGCCGTTGCCGATGACGCCGCAGTACTGCCCGCCCGACGGCGTGCAGCTGACGGGGGTGCAGCTGGCGCTGGTGGCGCCGCAGACGCCGGTGATGCCGCCGCCGCCGCAGGTGAGCGCGCCGCTGCAGGCGCCGCAGTCGAGCGACCCGCCGCAGCCGTCGCCGATCGTCCCGCAGTAGAGGTTGCCGCCGCCCGCGTTGCAGGTGGCCGGCACGCAGCCCGCGATCACGCAGATGCCGCCGCTGCAGGTCTGGCCGCTCGGGCAGGCGCCACAGCTGAGCGAGCCGCCGCACCCGTCGCCGACGGTGCCGCAGTACTGCGCCGAGCCGACGCTGCAGGTGAGCTTCACGCAGCTCGGGCCGCCCAGGCAGAGGCCGTTGGTGCACACCCCGTCGCCCGGGCAGGCGCCACAGGTGATCGAGCCGCCGGGGCAGCCGTTGCCGATGGTGCCGCAGTACTCGCCACCGGGCGGCGTGCAGGTGACGGTCGAGGTGCAGCCGGCGTCGGGGCTCGAGCCGCCCGCGCCGGTGACGACAGGCGACCCGCCGGTGCCGAGCGCACCGCTGCCCCCGGTCGCGGCCGGGTGCCCGGCGGCGCCGGAGGTGCCCGCATTGCCGCTGCTCCCGCCCGTCGACGACGACGCCTTGTTGTTGACGCCCGCGCACCCCCCCGCCAGCAAGCCGGCGAGCGCGATCCCCCTCAGGAAACGAAGTCGGTTCATGATCAACTCCCGGCGGTCCAATCAACGGCGGCGCTCAGCAACTTGAAGCCGTCGATGGTCAGGTTCTGAACGGCGCTGGTCTTGAAACCGAGGCCCACCCGGCGCGCCGGCGCCGTGCCGGTCGCCGTGGCCGCCCCCTTCTCGAACGCGAAGTCGATGAGCTCGGTCGCCGAGCCCATGATCGACGCCACCGCGATCGGCGAGCCGCCCGGCGCTCCCCAGTAGAGCGAGGTGCTGGTGGTCGAGAGGATGGCGGTGAAGCTGGTGCCGGCTGCTAGGTCGGACGCCAGCGGCGTCGACACGCTGGTCATCGTGACCATCGTGGTGCTCCCCACCGTTCCCTTGGACGACGACGACGGCGTCCAGCCGAGGGAGCTATAGGCCGAGTTCCCGAACACGATCATCGGGACGGCGACGCTGCCGAAGATGGGGACGAAGTCCCCCGACCCCGCCGAGTCGGAGACGACGACCACGTTCATCCCCGCCGCCAGCGAGGCCGGCCCGGTCGAAGCGCCGACGGTGACGATCATCCCGCGCTCCTCGAGCGTCTCCATGACGATCGTCTCGCCGGTGCTCATGCTGCCCGGTGAGTCGACGACCAGCAGCGCCTTCCGGCCCGTCAGATCGATCGGCCCGCCCGCCGTGCCGCCGCCGGTCCCCGGCGTGCCCGACGATCCACCTTGCGCGGTCACACCGCCCGTGCCGGTGGTCCCGCCGGTGCCCGGCGTGCCGCCCGTTCCCTTCACCCCGCCGGTGGCCGTCGCGCCTCCGGTCCCGGTCGCGCCGCCATTCCCAGTCGTGCCGCCCGTGGCGGGCGGGCCGATGGGCCCCGTCCCGCCGGTGGCGATCGCGCCGCCGCTGCCGCTGCTTCCACCGCTCGCGGGCGAACCGCCCGCGCCGGTGGCGCCGCCGGTCCCCGTCGCGCCGCCGGCGCCGGTCGCGCCGCCCGTTCCGCTACCGGATCCAGGACCGCCGCCCACGTTGGGGGCGCAGCCCAGCAACAGCGAAGCAAGCGCGATTGCCGAGGCGCCGGAGAGGCGAAGGCCCGTCATGGCCGTTCAGTGTCCCGAGCCGAAGCAGACGGCGCAGCGCGCGCGCAAACTTGCAACCGCGCGACCCACGCCGCCGGGTGAGCCGTCCACGTCCCGACCCGACACCGATGAGGGCGGGTCGAGATCCGATCACCGCCGCCGCACGGTCTGCGCGGCGGCGACCTACCCGCCTGACGGCGCGGCCGCCGCCGGCCTCACGCTGCGTCACACCGCTGCCGGGCGCGTGCACCAATTCGCGCCGCCCTGCCCCTCAGGGGTAGAGGGCGCTGTACGGAGTCGGGGGGCCGCCACTCCACATGAGACCAAGAGGTCGAGAGGTAACGATGACGACGATCGGGCGAACGAGCATCGGAAGCGCGCTGATGGTCCTGCTGTTACCGCTCGCGGCGTCCGCCGCGAACACCTGGTATGTGGCCCCGACCGGCAGCGACACCGCGGCGGGGACGATGGCGGCGCCGTTCGCGACCTGGGGACGCGCGCAGACAGCGGCCGCCGCCGGCGACACGGTCTACTTCCGCGGCGGCACCTACAAGATCACCACCGCCACCAACACCTGCGGCGGCAGCACCACCGCCACGGTCGACGCCATCGTGCTCAGCAAGAGCGGCACCAACGGCAACATGATCAACTACTGGGCGTACCCGGGCGAGACGCCGAAGTTCGACTTCTCCGGCATCACCGACACCAGCAACTACAACTGCCGCCACTCCAGCGTGCGCGTCACCGGCAGCTACCTCTACTTGAAGGGCCTCGAGATCACGGGGACGCTGCAGCTCAACAGCGACAACCACGAGTCGTGGGGCGTCTACATCACGGGCGGCAGCAACAACAAGTTCGAGCTCATCAACTCCCACCACAACATGGGCCCCGGGTTCTTCCTGCAGACGGGCGGCAACAACACCTTCCTCAACTGCGACTCGCACGAGAACGAGGACACGCTGACCTCGAACGGCGACGGGCAGAGCGCCGACGGCTTCGGCTGCCACCCCAACAAGGCCGGTAACACCGGCAACATCTTCCACGGCTGCCGCGCCTGGTGGAACAGCGATGACGGTTGGGACTTCATCAACGCCAGCGAGGCCTGCACGGTCGAGGACTCCTGGGCCTGGTACGGCGGCTACAAGCCGGACGCCATCAGCGGTGGGAACCCGCAGTCGCTCTCGGCCGGGAACGGCAACGGCTTCAAGGGCGGCGGGTACGGCGATCCGGCCACCAACGTGCCGGCCAACCCACCGATCCACGTGGTCCGTCTCAACCTCTCCGTGTTCAACAAGGCGAACGGGGTCTACGCCAACCACGGCCCCGTCAACGTCATCTTCTACAACAACACCTCCTACAACAACGGCGTCGACTTCGACATGCTGGGCCTCATCGGGACGACCGACTCCTCGGTCGGCCTCTTGCGGAACAACCTGGCGTTCGGCAAGACGCTGACCAGCGACTTCAACAACAGCGGCCCGATCGACGACCAGTTCAACTCCTGGGACTCGAGCACCGGCGTGACCGTGTCGGCGGCCGACTTCGCCAGCACGTCATGGCCGGCGCCCTCGTCGTGCCCCGCGGCCTACTCTGCGGGCGGCACGGTCTGCGTGCCGCCGACCGACACCACCACCTGGGGCGGAATGGCCGGCGCGCGCCAGGCCGACGGCAGCCTCCCCAACATCACCTTCATGCACCTGGCTGCCGGCAGCGACCTCATCGACAAGGGAACCAACGTCGGGCTGCCGTTCGTCGGAAAGGCACCGGATCTAGGCGCCTTCGAGTACGGCGCCACGGGCGGAACGACCGGCACCGGCGGAACGACCGGCACCGGTGGGACCACCGGGACCGGCGGGACCACCGGCACAGGTGGAACGACCGGCACCGGCGGGACCATCGGCACCGGCGGCGCGACAGGCAAGGGCGGCACCACCGGCACCGGCGGCGCGACAGGCAAGGGCGGCACCACCGGCACCGGCACGGGGGGAACTACCGGCACCGGCGGAGCCAGCGCGACGGGCGGGACCACCGGCACCGGCGGGACCACCGGCACCGGCGGTGCCGGCGCGACCGGCACGGGTGGGAGCGGCGTGGTGACCGGAAGCGGCGGCAGCAGCGCGACGGGCGGAAATCCCGGCACCGGCGGGACCTCGACCTCGACCGGCGCTGGCGGTACCTCGGCAACCGGCAACGGTGGCAGCTCGGCCACGGGCGAGGGTGGCACCCCGGGCACCGGCACGGGCGGCGACACCGGCGATACGGGCGCGACCAGCGGCTGCTCCTGCGCGACGGACGCCAACGCTGGGGCCGGCGGAGGCTTCGGCGCCCTCGGGATGCTGGCCTTGCTCGGCCTGGTCGGTTTCCGGTCGCGCCGGCGCGCGCGCTGAGGCATCCTCGAAGCGGATGACCGACGCCGGACGCGGACCGCGTCCGGCGCCGGCGCACGCGTCCGGATGAAAGCCGCGCCCAAGATCCTCACGGCGCTCGTCGCGCTGGCGCTCGGCGGCGGCGCTCTGGTTCTCGCTCGACACCGGGGACCGGGAGCCGCGCCCGCGCCGGTCCGCCCCACCCTACCGCCGCTGCCGGAGATCGCCCTCCGCGCGGACGACGCCCGGCAGCTCAGCAGGCTGGAGATCTCGCGCACCGACGACGACGACAGCGGTCGCCGGCTCACCATCAGGTTCGAACGGCGCCGCGCCGGCTGGGAGATGACCGCCCCGATCGAGACCGAGGCGAGCCGCGCCCGGCTCGACGACGCGATCGGAAACCTGGAGACGCTCCACCTCTGGAAGCAGCTCGACCCCGGCACCAGCTACTACCAGGCGTACGACTTGAACGCGGAGAAAGCGCTGCACATCGTGGCCTGGCGCGGGACGGCCAAGGTCGTCGACCTCTGGTGCGGCAAAGGGAGTGTCGAGGGCCAGCTCGTGCGACTCCCCGACCGCGACGGGATGTTCGCCCTCGTCAACTGGGGCCCGCAGGGTTACCAGGGATTCCTCTTCACCGCCGACGTCCGGAGCTGGCGCGAGACAGGCATCTTCAAGTTCGATCCCCGGGAGGCGGTCCGGATCGACGTCACCAACCCGCACGGCGAGCTGGCGTTCGTCAAGCGAGCCGGTCGGTGGGTGGCCTCGCGCACGACGCCGGGCGGGCGGCCGGCCGGCGCTTGGCCCAGGTTCGACGCCACGAAGATCGACCAGCTGCTGCGCGACTATCAGTCTCTGGCAGCCGACGACTTCGGCGATCGTGCGAGCCGCCCCGACTCGGGTGTCGACGACGCCGCGCGCACCGGGGGTGTGATCCGCATCGGCCTCGCGGATGGAACCGAGCTCACCCTCCGCGTCGGCAAGCCGGCCAACGACACGTCGCGCTTCGCCGTCAAGGACAGCCGCTGGGCCATCAAAGATGGCGGCGACGGCACGCTGTACGCGCTCTCTCCGTACACCGCCGGATGGGCCACGGCGGACGCCCGCAAGTTCGAGTGAACATTTTGTGACCATCACGACACCCCTCGGCGCCCGGTTTGCAGTATGTTTGCGCCGCGGTTGCTGAACTGGTGGAGGTGTCCATGACTCGCTTGACTCGCTTGACTCGGGCCCTGTCTCTCGCTCTCTTTGTCGCCCTCTTGGTCGCCCCGATCGTCGCCTGCGCCCCCGAGGGGGTCGCGCCGACCGAGTCGCGGACCGGCGCGGTCACGACCGACCCCGGGAACCTCGACATCCTGTTCATGATCGACAACTCGTCGTCCATGACCCCGCTGCAGATGAAGATGCTCGCCCAGGATCCGGGGTTCATGACGGTCCTCCAGAATCTCCCCAACGGGCTCCCCAACGTGCACATCGCCGTCGTCTCCTCGGACATGGGGGCGCCGGGCGACTCGACCACCTCGATCATGTGCTCGACCTCGGGCGACGACGGCGCGTTCCAGGCCACGCCGCGCGGGAGCTGCACCACGAGCCCGCTCGCCTCGGGGGCGACCTTCATCTCCAACGTCGACGGCCAGGCCAACTACACCGGCAACCTGCAGGACGCCTTCGGCTGCATCGCGCAGCTCGGCGACGCGGGCTGCGGGTTCGAGCACCAGCTGGCCTCCGTGGCGCGCGCGCTCGGCGCCGACGGCGCGCCGCCGCCGGTCACCAACGCCGGATTCTTGCGCGACGACGCCGAGCTGGCCATCGTCCTCCTCACCAACGAGGACGACTGCTCGGCCCCGGACGGGACCTCGCTCTACTCGCTGAACGTGGGTGGCTCCAACCAGCAGAACATCGCCAACGCGCTCGGCCCGATCGCCAACTACCGCTGCAACCAGTTCGGGCACCTTTGCAACGATCCGGCCAGCGCCACGCCGGGCGCCTTCATCTCCCCGCCGCTCAATCCGCCCGCCGACGCGCAGGGGACGGCGACCGAGCCGACGCTCAACATGACGAACTGCGAATCCAACGACACGGCCACTGGCCTCACGACCCCGGTGGCCGACTTGATCGCCGGCATCAGGGCGCTCAAGACCGATCCCGACAACCAGATCGTCGTGGGGGCCATCGCGCCGCCGGTGACGCCTTACACCGTCGCCTGGTTCACCGAGCAGAACGGCCAGAACACCCAGCCGGGCGAGCTGTGGCCACAGATCCTTCACTCCTGCGGCCAGGCGGACGACTCCACCGTCAACCCGCAGGCGACGCAGATCACCACCGACGGCAGCTTCGGCGATCCCGGCGTCCGGATCGACCAGTGGGTGAAGGCGTTCGGTGACAACGGCGTCTTCATCTCGATCTGCGACCCCGACTATTCGACTGCCTTCCAGACCATCGCCAAGAAGATCGACAGCCACCTCCACGGCTCCGACGGGGCGGGCGGCCAAGGCGGAGGCGGCGGGCAGACGGGAACGGCCGGTACCAACGGCGCGGCTGGCAGCAATGGCACCGGCGGCACCAGCGGCAGCGCCGGCACCAGCGGGACCGGCAGCGCCGGCGCCAGCGGCACCGCCGGCACCAGCGGCAGCGGCAGCGCCGGCACCAGCGGCAGCGCCGGCACCAGCGGGACCGGCAGCGCCGGCGCCAGCGGCACCGCCGGTGTCAGCGGTGCCGGGGGAGTCTCCGGAACGGGCACGGGCGGCAGCGGCGTCGCCGGCACCTCGGGAACCGGTACCGGCGGCACCTCCGCATCTGGCGGCACCTCGGGGACCGGTACCGGCGGCACCTCCGCATCTGGCGGCACCTCGGGAACGGGTGCCGGCGGCACCTCCGCCGGCGGTGCGTCCGGAACCGGCACGGGTGGCGCCAGCGGAACGGGCGGCACGTCCGGCTCGGGAGGCTCGGGTGCCGGCGGGGCCGGTGCGACGGCAGGTAAGGGCGGTAAGGGGACGGGGGGCAACGGCACGGGCGGCCAGGCGAGCACCGGGACGGGCGGCACCACGACCAGCGGCGCGTCGGGCGGATGCAGCTGCGACACCGGTGGGGGCGCGCGACCCAGCCAGTTGGCCGGCGTGGGACTGCTCGCCGCGCTCCTCCTCGCGACCCGACGGAAACGCGCGCGCCTCAGCGCGCCGACTTCTCGGCCGTCGCTGCGGTGACGGCCGGCCAGTCGTCGGTGCGGAACGGCGCCGCCGGAAGGTCGGCGCCGTTCTTGAGAGTGTTGGGCGGGTCGTTCCCCCAGCCGTAGCGCACGGCGATCGGCGCCGGGACGTCCGGGCTGGAGACGACGACGCCGTCGCGATCGATCCGCGCCGAGGCCCGGTGCCAGACGCGATCGGCGCCCGCGATCAGGAACCCGCGCGGCGGTGCGCCGTCACTGGTCTCGAGGCCCCGCGTGGCGCCCGCGAACCGAATCCGGATCGCTGTCTCCGCGCGAACGGCCGCCAGCAGGGTCGGCCCGGCGGCCAGGACGTCCCGCCCGTAGACGAGGCGCAACGCCTGCAGCGCCAGCCGCCGCCCGACCTCGTGTTTTTCGCGCGGATGGAGGTTCGTCCCCTCGCCGACGTCGAGCGTGACGGCCATCGCCGTCTTCGGCTCGCGCAGCGCGGCCGCTTGCGCCTCGCGCAGGTCGGCCCATCCCCCCTCGCCGAGCGAGGCCTTGCCCAGCGGATCGTCGAAGTTGGGGAGCTGGACATAAAGAAAGGGCAAGGTGGGCTCGCGAAATTCCGCTCGCCAGGCGCGGATCATGGTCGGGAACAACGCCCGGTACTGCGCCGCGCGCCCCGCGTTGGACTCGCCTTGGTACCAGATCACCCCGGCGAGCGGCAGTGGAACGGACGCCGTCAACGGGGCCAGCATCCCGTTCCACAGGACCGTGGCGCTCTGCGGATCGTCGGCGCCCAGCGCCGTCGGGCGCGTCGACCAGTCGGCCTTGGCGGGCGGGAGGCGGCGCTCGATCTTGTATTGCCAGGGGCCGGCCAGCGGCAGCGGCGCGGCGCCCGGCTCGCTCGGGCCGACCGAGAGCTGCGCCGGCGTCCCGGCGAAGCCGCCTGAGCCATAGTGATCGAAGACCCGGACGGCGAGCACGTTGCGTCCGGATTTCACCAGCCGCCCGGGGACCGTGTAGTGGCGCGGCGCCGCGTAGTACTGCGGCGTCTCCGCGCCCGTGGCGCCGATCCGCTCGCCGTTCCAGTAGGTCACGTCGAAGTCGTCGACGGCGCCCAGCGAGAGCGCGAGGTCGCGACCGGCCCAGGCGTCGGGGACCACCACCTCCCGGCGGAACCAGACTGCACCGTCGATGTTCAGACCGGCGTTCTCCCAGACCTGCGGGAGGTCCATCTTCGCCCAGCCGGCGCCGCCCCCCTTGGCGTAGCCCATCCGCTCGCCGCGGTTGCCGGTGTCCTGGTGGAAGTTCTTGGCCTCCCAGGCCGCCAGCGCCTTGGCCAGATCGGCGCGGCGCTGCGGGTCGTGCTCCACGGCGTCGAGCACCTCGACGAGCGGCTTGAGCGTCGGGTCGGCGGTGAGCGCCGCGCGCGGCGTCCAGGCCTCGGCGGGCGTGCCGCCCCAGGTCGCCTGGATGAGCCCCACGGGGACGCCGAGCGTCCGGTGGATCTCGCGGCCGAAGTGGTAAGCGACCGCCGAGAACCCCGCCGCGGCCGTGGCGTCGCAGAGCTGCCACTTGCCGTCGACGTCGGGCCGGGGCGCGGCGGCCGTCTTCTGCGCCACCGTGAAGAGGTGGAGGCCGGGACACCCCCCGGCCACGGCGTCGTCGGCGCCGAGCGAGCGCGTGAGCGGCAGCTCCATGTTCGACTGCCCGGCGGCGAGCCAGACCTCGCCGCTCCAGACGTCGCTGAAGGTGAGGGTGCGCGACCCCTCGACCGTCAGCTCGAACGGACCGCCCGCGTCGAGCGCCGGCAGCGCGAGCGTCCAGCGGCCGTCGGCGCCGGTCTTGGCGCGGGTGATCCGACCGGCGAGCGTGGCGCGGATCGCCTGCCCGGGCAGGTCCGCCCCCGCGAGGCGAATCGGACGCCCACGCTGCACGACCATGTGATCGCCGACCAGCGAGGAGACGGCGGTCTCGACCCGCGCCGCCGGCGCGGCCACGCCGCCCACGTCCGGGCCGGCTGCCCCGGCGCGTCCGGACGCGACGACCGTCATCAGCGCCGCCAAAACCCCAGGGGATCTGGTCATGCGGGCGAGGTTACACCGGCGGCGCCGCCGCATCGACGCTGGACGGCGGCGCGAGCTCGACCGTCAGGCGAGCGCGCCGGAGATGACCGGCCCGACGTTCACCTCGCTCGAGATCTCGGCGGGCGCGACGCCCACCGCGGCCAGCATCGTCTGCCCGAAGGCCGCCAGGCTGTGGAGCGCGCTGACGTCGCCGCTCGTCGAGGCGGCGCCGGTCTTCGAGTCGATGGCCAGCGCGCCGTAGTCGTTCCCCACCGGCGCCACGCCGCCGATGATGCCGCCCTTGAACGGCTTGCCGATGGTGAACGACACCTGATGGTTGGGGTTGTGCTGCCGCCCATCGGTGTTGCCAGGGCCGATCGTCCGGCCGAACACGTTGAGCGACATCAGCGTCACCTGGTCGGCCAGCCCGGCCGTGGCGAGCTGCTGCATCAGCGAGACGATCGTCGCCACGCCGGAGACCGTCTGCGACGTCTCGGTGGCCAACCCCACGTCGCGGTGGTTGTCGCCGCCGAACGGGATGTGGACGGAGATGACCGGCGAGACCTTCATCTGGATGAGGGTGATGGCCGCCAGGATCTGCGAGGCGGCCGTGTTGTCGGCGATCGACCCGAGCGCGTCGAGCAGGCTCTGGTTGATGCTGCGCACCTGCTGCTGCGAGGTGACCAGCCCGTCGACGAACGCCTGCTGCGCCGGGCTGGCGCCGTTCCTGTAGAGGTCGTAGAGCTGGTTCATCGTCTGGTCGCGCAGCGCCTGCAGGTTGGTGAGCGCTCCGGGCGCGCTGGTGAGGGTCGCCTTGAGCGCCAGCGCCGGAACGATGGGGAGCGGGGCGCCGCCGTAGGAGAGCCCCTCGGAGGGCGTGGTCGCGCCCAGGCAGATCGGCTGTGACTGGATGGTCCCCAGGCAGGGGGCGAGCTCGCGCGCCAAGAGCGACGGCAGCATCTCGCCCGCCGCCGTCACCCCCATCAGCTTGAGGACGTTCGGCTCCTCGGGGTGGACCGGCGTGTTCGTCATCAGGTGCCAGAAGCAGGTCCGGTCGAGGACGTTCTGGGGGAGCGTGGCCCAGGGCGCGGCCGCCATGGTCGATTGGCCGTTCAGCGTCAACGGCGTCGCCATCATCGACATGTCGGTGCTGTGGACGATGTTCGCGTCTTCGTAGGTCCCGGGGACGCTGGCGTTGATCGGATCGCCCTGCCCCGAGGTGTTGAAGATGATGTACTGAGCCTTGGCGTTCGACCCGCACACCGGGACGGCGCCCCCGGCGAACGCGCGGCGCGGGTTGAGCAAGAACGACGGCGGCAGCCCGGTCGCCAGCGCGCGCAGGCCGACCAGCCCCGCGCCAAACAGCGTCGTCTTCAGCCCTTGCCGGCGGGTGATCATGGCGCGTTCCTCACATCCCGATCCCGACCGCCGACGGCGCCAGGCAGGCGGCGACGAAGGTCGACTGCAGCGCCGCGGTGGCGGTCGCCCCCTGCCCCATCGCCGCCGTAAAGTGCTGCTCGAGCAGCGTGGTGGCGGCCGCCGCGCGCGGGTCCGACGGGGTCAGCGCCATGACGGTGGAGACGAAGTCGGCGATGGCGCCGTTCGGATCCTTGCTCGACCAGTAGACGCCGCCGTCGGCCTGCTTGCTGGCCGCCACGTCGATCACCTGGGCGGCCACCGCGGCGCAGATGTTCTCGGTCGCCGCCCGGAAGAAGAGCGACGGCTGGTTGGGGAGAACGGGGATCGTCGAGCCGCGGCCGTAGCCATCGGAAGGGAGGCCCGAAACGATCTCCGGCACGGTGGCCGTCATCTGCTTCTTGGTCACCGCGTGCAGGCCGCAGACGTCGTCGAGGCCGAGCCGGTTGTCCAGCGCCGCGCAGAGGTGGTCCCGGCGGGAGACGGCCACCGTCTCACCGTGCGCGGTGGTCGTCTCCGTCGGCGCGGCGTTGGTGGTGAGCGGTGAGGAGAACAGCTCGGCCACCAGCGTGTTCCAGGCGTAGCCCGACGACTGAAACAGCGACACCAGCCGCTGGAATTCGGGATCGGCCGGGTCGCAGGGGCCCGAATTCGCGTAGGTGCAGAGTTTTTCCACCCAGGCGCCAGCAAAGAACGGGTGGGCCGCCAGCGTGTTCCCGAGGTCGGTCATGCTGGCCACGGGCGCCACCACCCCCCGGAAGATGAACTCGCCCGGCTGGGACGACCAGCTCGTGTCGAGCTGGTCGTGGTAGTTCCACGAATAGCTGGCGGCGAAGATCGACCGCGTCGGATCGAGCGTCACGTGGCACTGCAAGCAGGCCGGCTGGGTGGCGTGCGCGGTATCGAGCCCGGGCGGCGGCATGACCGGCGGCGGCGTCGTGTCGGTGCCGTCGACCTGGGCGCCCAGCGCCACGATCAACGTCTGGTTCATGGTCACCCGCATCTGGTTGCTGATGTTGGTCTGCCAGTTGGCGAAGAAGGCGGGCGTGGAGAAGAAGCCGACCCGCGGGATCGAGAGCACCAGCGTGGTCGCCGTCCGCAGCGTCGGCAGGTCGTAGAAGGTGGTCGTCGCCTCGCCTTTGGCCGGCGGTCGGATGGTCACCATCGTCCAGTCGGAGAAGTCGGCCGCGGTGAGCTGCGCCGCCGTCGCGCTGCCGCCGGTGGGCGGGCAGTTGGTCCCGTCGGCCAGCTTGTGGCCGTCGAGCGTGCCGTAGAGCAGCCAGTGGAGCGTGAACGCGCTCGGCGGGTAGACGAGCGGATCCATCGTACAGCCCGGCACGGAAGCGCCCGCCGCGGTGACGTCGGGATCGTACCAGTGCATGTAGTTGCCCGCGGCGTTGGTGACGTCGAGCGTCTCTGCGATGGGGATCGCCGCCGCTCCCTCGACGGTGATCTGCTGGTTCGGGTTGGCCTGCTTGAAGCGATCGGTGACCTTGCCGTTGTCGTCGACCTCCCAGACGTCCAGGAACGCGTACAGCTCCTTGAGCGCGGTGGTCATCATCAGCTGGTTGGTGGTCGTCGCGGCGGTGAACGGCTGGCCAGCGGCGATGAGGGCCAGCATCGTGCGCGCGAAGCTCGACTCCAGGTTTTGCAAGAGGAGCGGCGTGGTGGCCGTGTTGTCGTCGATCTGCTTGGGATAGAACTGGTCGGCGTAGTCGGCGGACGTCACCTGCGTCTGCTGGAAGGCCAGCTCGAAGAACCGCTGCATCTTCTGGCCGTATTGCGGAAGCTGCATCCACCCTTGCACCAGCGGCTCGAGCTCGGTCGGATCGGCGGTGACCTGGGCGACCTCGTCCGCAGTGGGCGGCAGGCCGACCAGCAGATTTTTCACCTTCGCCAGGTAGACGGCGGGCGGATCGACCTGGAACGGGAGCGGGCCCATGTCGAC